>Ga0105046_10008520_pt1 | contig 16094 bp, 12 predicted proteins | sample MAT03_FD_78385 | JGI IMG/M metagenome (GOLD analysis project Ga0105046, IMG submission 78385) | Freshwater microbial communities from Lake Fryxell liftoff mats and glacier meltwater in Antarctica - MAT-03 (megahit assembly) | ecosystem: Environmental > Aquatic > Freshwater > Ice > Liftoff...
ACGGCTGCGATGCGCAGTTCACGATCCATGTGGAACCGGTGGATATCGGTCACGGTCGTAGCGCGTGTCCTACACAACCCGCACCATTCACTCTCAGCCCTGCGGCGATCCCGCCCGGCGGTGTGTGGAGCGGCGACGGCATCGTGGACCCCTTCGCCGGAACCTATGATCCGGTGCAGGCGGGGAACGGCTGGGATCAGATCCTTTACGCCGCACCCAACGGATGTGTGGATACCATCGGCATTCTCGTCGGCTACACCGAACTGGATGTGGACACCCTTTTCTTTTGCAGTAACGAGGATGAGTTGATCCTCGACGACAATACCACCGGACGCACGCCGTGGGACGGTGCATGGACCGGAGCAGGCGTTTCGCAGGACGGCAATGACGACTGGTGGTTCGATCCGCAAGTCGCAGGCGTGGGGGAACACCTGCTGAACTATGACGCGAACACCTGTGGGGATTCGCTCCTCGCGATCGTCCATCCGGCCGCGCTCGATCTCACACCGATGACGGTATGCAGCCAGATCGCTCCGTTCCAAGTAGCTCAAGTGCCTGCCGGTGCGCTGTTCTCGGGCCCTGGCGTTTCAAACTCCGGTTTGTTCGATCCTAGCGCGGCTGGAAGCGGAACGCATATGATCCACTACGATGCCCCAGCTGGTTGTTCTGATTCCACGGAGATCACGGTGATCAATTACCAACAGGCTTCCATCGGCGGAGTGCAAGGGACCTATTGCTCCAATGATGTGGACGTGATCGTCACGCTGTACCCACCTGGCGGCGTGTTCAGCGGTCTTGCCGATACGGTGTTCAACCCTGCGCAACTCGCCGATGGGGAGCACACGCTGCTGTACACTTACGGATCAGGAGCCTGCCTCAGTGCGGACACACTGGTCTTCACCGATCATCCAGCGCTTGCCACGCAAGTGTCGGTGAGCCTCAACCCGATCTGTGGCGGCGGCGGCACGACGGTCGAAGTGATCACATCAGGTGGCCAGGCCGGTGCGCCGATCAATTTCCAATGGAGCGACGGCCTGTTCCCCGTATCCAACCAGAGCGTTTCGCCAGCGACGTCCACCACCTACATCGTGGTGACCACGGACGGCTGCAGCGATGCCGTGATCGACACCATCCCGATCGTCGTACATCCACCTTTCCAGGAACAGTTCGCCTTCAGCGCGTTGCAATGCTGGGGCGAACCGGGCTACGTGGTGGGGAGTGTGATCGGCAGTGGCACGTACACCTTCACATGGGATACACAGACACCACAGGTCGGCGATAGCATTGCGCTAGCAGCAGGTGACCTGGTCCACGTGAGTGTGGCGAACGATGCGACCGGTTGTGATCACGATACGTTGATCCAGATCCCGAGTTGGCCCGCGATCAGTGCGTTGTTCAGCAGCAATCCGAACGAGGTGTGCGTTCCATGGGAGCAGCGCGCGGTGACCTTCATCGACCTGAGCAACAACGCGATCAATGGTTACTGGATGATCGCAGGCGACACGGTAGCGTTCGCACCTGGGAACAACCCGACGTATGATCATGGTGTGGCGGGCTACTACGATGTGCAACTCGTGGTCTGGAACGAAGGCGGCTGCGTGGATTCCATGGCGCTGGGCATCTGCATCCGCGACAGTGAGGCCATCTTCCTGCCCGATGTCTTCAGCCCGAACGGTGATGGCAGCAACGACGTGCTCTATGTACGTGGGCCGGGCATCCTTGAAATGAACTTCGCGATCTACGATCGGTGGGGGAACAGCCTCTTCACAAGCGAAAACGTGGATCAGGGATGGGATGGCATGGTGAACGGATCTCAGAGCCCGAGCGGAGTTTACCTCGCTGTGTTGCGCGCCGAACTGGATGATGGCGAGGTGGTGGAGCGGACAACGAACATCACGCTGGTGAGATGAACGCATCCATCCGCAACCCACGGCTCCTTGTCCTTGCCGCACTGCTCTTGGTGCGAGGGATGACATTCGCGCAGGACGTCCACTTCGGTCAGTTCTTCAATGCCCCGCTGGTTATCAACCCGGCGAATGCGGGCGACATCGACGGCGACCAACGGCTCACCCTCATACACCGCGAACAGTGGCGCAGCGTGGATGCCGCGTTCCGCACGGACGCCTTCAGCTATGACCTTCCCTTGTTCCGTGGACGCATGGGCGGGCGCTACCTCGGCGTGGGCCTCAGCGCGTTCAGCGACAAGGCGGGCAGCACCGCCTTCGGCGACACGCAAGGCAGCCTTAGCCTGAGCTACGCCATCCGAGGTGGAGAGAGCAGCCTGATGGCCTTCGGTCTTCAAGGCACCTATGGCCAGCGCAGTGCGGTACTCGATGGCATGCGCTGGGACAGTCAGTACAACGGTGCGGGGTATGACCCGACACTCCCCACGGGTGAATCGATCCCCAATGCACGGAGATCGTTCGTTGACTTCGGTGCCGGCGCATTGGTGAAAGGCGAACTCAAGAACGGCGTACAGTGGAAGGGCGGCGTATCGGTGTTCCACCTGCACGAACCGATCGTCTCGCTCTTCAGCACGGACGAGGACCGGCTGTTGCGCCGCTTCACCGTGCATGGTGAAACGCGCATCGATGGCAAGACCTGGAGCTGGCTACCGAAGTTCTTCGTCGCCCAGCAGGGAGGCTCCCGCGAGATCAATGTCGGCAGCCTTATGCACCGGCGCATCGGCATCGATAGCCGGTACACCACGGACAAGAACTCCAGCGGACTCTACTTCGGCTGCTTCTACCGCGTGGGTGACGCCCTGGTACCTACTGTGCAGTTCGAGTGGAAGCGCAAACTTGTCGCCGCGATCAGCTACGATGTTAACGTGAGCCGCCTTCGCGCCCAAACCGCCTACCGTGGCGGCGCGGAGATAAGTTTGCAGTGGATCGGCGTGCTAGGTGAGAAACGCCGCCAGCTACCGCGCTCCAAGGCGCATTGAGCCGCGCTACTTCGACGCGCGCTTGACGAAGACGTAGCCGCCCTTCTCGGCCCCCCACACCTGTTCCCCGGCATCGTTGTAGCCACGGTCCCAACTCACCATGCGGTCCGCGTGCAGCGATACCTCGCTGGTGGCATAGGTCGCCTTGCCACGTTTATTCGGGCACTCGCGCCCCTTGGTGCTGCCGGCATAGACCGCGCCTCGGTGGCGCAAGGTGATCACACAACCTTCCAAGGGCTCAAGCGATGTGGCCGGTAGCGTCGCCAATTTCAGCGGATCGGCGAACGCCCCGTACCAATTCTCGCCACCCTTGATGGTGAGGATGCTGCTGGTGAACGTAGTGTCATCCAGCTGCTCCACATGATATACGCGCTGGCGATAGGGCTTCGCCTTGGAGTCGGCCGTGGCTTGTTCCACATACAGCCAAACCCCGTCCTTCCGCTCCGGCCATACGCGCACCATTTCGAGCTCGATGGCGAGATAGCTGGTGTCGGCCTTCGCTTGCTCCGCACTGGTGTAGGAACCCACCAGGTTGGTGGCAAGCAACTCAAGTTCGCGTGTGCGCTGGGCCAGCAGAACGGTCGGAGCGAGGAGGAGGCAGAGTGTCAAGGTGCGCATGATGCGGATGTTTGGATCATTGCTCGGGATCGTAAAGATGCATGGAGATCACGATCCGAAGCTCAAGATCGACACAAGCACTTTCCGCTTACGTCATCTCCACCCAATCCCCGTGTTCGCGGATCAGATCGATCAGCGCATCCACAGCTTCTGCGGTGGGCACATTGCGCCGCACGATTTCTTTTTCCTTGTACAGTGTGATCACACCAGGACCTGTGCCCACATATCCGTAATCCGCATCGGCCATCTCGCCGGGGCCGTTCACGATGCAGCCCATGATGCCGATCTTGAGGCCTTTGAGGTGAGCGGTGCGCGCCCGGATGCGTGCCGTGGTCTCCTGCAGGTCGAAGAGCGTACGGCCGCAACTGGGGCAACTGATGTACTCGGTCTTGCTGGTGCGGGTGCGTGTGGCTTGAAGGATGCCGAACGCCGTGCGGCACACCAGGTCTTCTCGTCCGCCATCTTCATCAGCGATGAATATGCCGTCGCCGAGGCCATCGAGCAACAGCGGGCCGAGGTCCGTGCCGCTGTGCAGCACGAGATCTTCTTTGCTTACACTGCCGTAGGCACGACCGAGGATCACCGGCACTTCACACCCGTGCTGCATCAGCTGGAACAGCAGTCGCCGTTGCTCGGCCATGCCGTGCGCGTTGTAGGTGTCGATCAGCAGTACGACGGTCCGATCACCCTTCAGCTTGGTGATCAAGGCATCGCTCAAGTCGGGTAGCGTGCAGTAGACGATGTTCAGTCGCGGGTGCAACTCCAAGCCACCGAGATATTGCTCAGGCTGCAGGAAAGGATAGTGGCGCTCCTTCGTCTTGTTCGTATGCCAGGTCGCATGATCCTGCACGATGCCCAGTGTGCCCGGGATCTCGAAGTCGATCGAATTCGAGCCGATATACGCGTAGTCGCAGGCCTGGTCGGTGATGTTCCACTTGTCCAGCGGAACGCTATACCGATAGCCCCACGCGAAGAGCGTTGCCGGTGTGACCTTCTCTTTCACACTGAGGTCGGCCATCACCACGGGCACATGGCGTGCACCCATGTTCAGCACCTCATGCGTGTGCCTTCGCGCATGCCCATATGGATCGATCGGAACCTCCACCACAGGTGGGATCGGATCGTGACCGCTACGGTCGTTGTAGCGGGCCACCAGCGCCTGTGCTACAGGGATCTCCGCTTCGGGTTCTTCCGTAAGGCTCACGCGTACGGTGTCACCGAGGCCATCTTCCAACAAGGCCCCGATGCCGGTCGCACTCTTCACGCGCCCGTCCTCGCCATCGCCCGCTTCAGTGACGCCGAGGTGCAGGGGATAGTCCCAGCCAAGTTCCATCATGCGGTGGACCAGCAGCCGGTAGGCTTGTACCATCACTTGCGCGTTGCTGGCCTTCATGCTCAGCACGATCTCGTGGTAGTTCTCATCACGGCACACGCGCAGGAACTCGAAGGCGCTCTCCACCATGCCGACGGGCGTGTCGCCATAGCGGTTCAGGATGCGGTCGCTGAGGCTGCCATGGTTGGTGCCGATGCGCATGGCCGTGCCGTGCTCTTTGCAGATGCGCACCAGCGGCGTGAAGCGATCGCGGATACGCTGCAACTCCTCCTCGTACTGCGCATCGGTGTATTCGCGCACATCGAACTTCTTCTTGTCCGCGTAATTGCCCGGGTTCACGCGCACCTTCTCCACGATGCGTGCGGCCAGTTCGGCGGCGTTCGGCGTGAAATGGATATCGGCGACCAGCGGCGCATCGAACCCGGCGGCACGCAGTTGCTTCTTGATCTCCGCGAGGTTTTCCGCTTCCTTCTTGCTGGGGGCTGTGATGCGCACGAGTTCACATCCCGCCTCGATCATCCGGATGCTCTGGGCGACGGTGGCCGCAGTGTCCATCGTATCCGTGGTGGTCATGCTCTGCACCCGGATCGGGTTGCTGCCACCGATGCCCACGGTGCCCACACGCACTTCGCGGGTACGCCAGCGTTCATAGCGCGTCAAGCTGGGACAGTAAGTCCAGGGGGCCAGCGTTCCGGTGGTCGACATTGGGATGCGAAGTTATCGGCCCTGCGCACCATGTGGTGGTCGGAGATCTTCGACCCCTACATGGCCAGCGCGGCCTTGCGCTCGTTCCTGCGCTGTAGCCAGCCGTTCACGAACAGGCAGGCGAGGATGAGAGCGATGCCCATGTACGAGCCGGCCTTCATCTTCTCTTCAGACCCCCAGATCAGCAGGGCGACCACGATGGTGTACACCGGCTCGAGGTTCACGGTGAGCATCACGGTGAACGGCGAGAGTTGCCGCATCACGACGATCCCTGCGACGAACGCGAACGAGGTGCAGACGAGGCCGAGCAGCAATTGGTAGATGATGTCGCTCGTTGGCAATTCCCACAAGGGCGGAGGCAGGTCGTTCGTGAAGAGGAGGTAGCCACCGAGCAGCACCATGGCGCCGGCCATTTCGTAAAAGCTGATGCGGAAGACGTTGTCGCGCTGGACAAGCACGGCGTTCACGATGTTGAACCAGGCGCTGAGCAACGCGCTGAGCACCCCGATGAGGATGCCTGTTCGATGCTCTGTCTCCAGTCCGAAGATCAGCACCAAGGCCGCGATCACCACCATGCCGAGCAGCACTTCGTACATGCGGATGCGGCGTTTGAACCAGAACGGTTCGAGCAATGCGGTGAACACCGTACTCGTGCTAAGGCACGCTGCGGCGATGCTGGCCGTGCTGATCTTGATCGCGCCGTAGAACGTGATCCAGTGCGCGGTGATGATGATGCTGATGAGCAGATAATGCTTCAGGTCCGGCGTGCGCGGCGAGAGTGTGCGGCGCATCCACCATGCACCCAACGCGAGACCGGCCAAGGCGATGACCGTGCGGGTGTAGACCAGGTGCAGGGTTCCCTGTTGGATGAGTTTACCCAGGATGCCGGTGAAGCCCCAGATGAACACCGTGAGGTGCAGGAGCAACAGGGCGTTGCGGCGGGCATGCATGGCGACGGGGCGGCCCGCCAAGTTAGCCGCCGTGTCGGCTAGTGGATGTTCGCGAGCTTCTCGCGCAGCGCCGCGACAAGTGTTTCCTGGCGCGTGATGGCCTCGGCTTTCTTCGCCTGATCCTCCACGTTCTTGCGGATCTCCCACGCGAGATCGTCGGCCTTTTTCTTCATGTTGCGCTCATCATCAAGGGCGCGTCTGTTCTTGTCTGTTTCGCGGGACTGCTTCTTGAGCAGGTCGTTCAACAAGGCGGTATTCTCTTCGCTCGCTGTGGTCGCCGCCACGTTGCGTTGTGTCTCGATGCGTGGTGCGAGCGCGTCCAGCTCCGCTTTGCTGCGCTCCTGTTCCTGGACGGCTTCGGCGGCTTTCTGCGTGCTCTTCTCAATGCCCGCTTCGGCGCGCTCCTTCTCGCGTTGCAGTCCACCGAGCTCCTCCTGCAGGCGGCCGAGACCTTTCTGCGCATCCGTTAACTCCTGTTGGGCGAGCTGGCGCCGCAACGTGGTGGAGAGTTGCTGTACGAACGCCCTTGCTCCTTCGACCGCTTTTTCATCCCCGCCCGGTGCGAGCCAACCGCTCTTGGTGAGGAAGGCCACATGCGCCGTGAGCAGCGGACTGCCCTTGCGCTGTTCCGCCTTCACGAGCACGCGCACCGTATCCGGCGAGATCTGTGGCACCAGCGCACCGGCACCGATCACTTCCTTTTTGGCGCTCACCGCCACGCTGATCTTCTTCAGCTCATCACGCCAGAAACTCTCCACGTAACGGGTGTCGGTCCCTTCGAAGAGGAAACTGAACGTCGGGTGTACGCCGTCGCTGAAGGCGAACGAGCCGATCTCCACTGCGGTTTGTGCGGACGTACCCGTTGCAATGGCCATGACGAGGAGCGCGGTGAGGGCTTTGTGTTTCATGCGTTGCACGTCCGCCGTACGGCGGAGGTCGGTGTTTGGGTGTGCGCTGCTGGCAATGTATGTGCCGATCATTCCTCGTCATCCACCTGTGATACGCCACCGCTCACGACGAATTTCATCACATCGGCGGCGCGGGCGTTGAGCGGGGTCACGTTCGAAGCGGGAACAATGAGCAGGTTGCCGCTCCAGGCAAAAGCGTGGGGGAAGTAGACCGCGACCTTCCCGGCACCCAGCCCGAAATGGCTCAGGTCCTCCTGTGTAAGGAAGCCCAGACGCTCGCCGTCCATCCCGTTGAGCTTCACCAGCACAGGGCGATCGAATTTCCGCTTGCTACCCACCAGCGCTTCCACCAGGTCCTTCAGGGCGCCGTACATCGTCTTCACGAAGGGGATGCGCTGGAGCAGTTCCTCGCCCATTTCGGCGAGCGGGTGAAAGAGGAGGGTGCTGCCGAGCCATCCCGCTACGGTGATGATAGACAGCAGAATGATCAGGCCGAGACCGGGAATGTCGGTCTGGATGATGCCATCGAAGAAGCTCAGGGCCCGCCACAACGCCCAGATGATCACTGTGGCTGGAGCCAGTAGCAGCAGGCCCCGGAAGAAGTACCCTAGGAGGATGAGCCACAAGCGGCGTGTGCGGATGCTCATGATCGGTGCGCGAGGCGCAAAGCTACGCGGCGCTCAGGAGAGGCTCTCCCGCTGCTTCTTCGGCAGCGAAGCGCGCACCAGGTCGTAGCTATGGTCGGCGAGCTCCAGCACCAGCCGGTTCGGGACACTGCCATCGGTGAGCACCGTGTTCCAGTGCTGCTTGTTCATGTGGTAGCCCGGGGTGATGCCGGTGTATCGTTCACGCAGTTCCGCCGCTCGTTCGGGATCGCACTTCAGGTTCACGCTCGCGAAGGTGTCCACGTCCATCAGCGCGAAGATCTTCCCGGCTACGCGGAAGGCGAGTACGTCCGGTCCGAAGGGAAGGTCCTCCGAATAGCCCGGCTTGCGAGCGCAGTGCTCGCGCAGGGCCTGCAAGTTCATGGCAATAAAGCGTACAGCACCGGGCGGCTCGGCGCGGCGTCGTTCATCAGGTGCGGCAATTGCAACTCCAACAGGTATTCGCCATCCGGCACATGGGCGGGCACATCAAGCAGTTCGGTGATCGTGCGTTCGAGATCGAGCGTGTTGGGATGATCCCAGAACGCATGGTGCGCGGCCAGCACGCCACCATCCTCCTCGCGATCGACGCTGGGCAGGTCCAGCAACAAGTGCTTCACACCAATGCTCCGGAGCCAAGCGCAGGCCGTGCTCTGCAGGTAGCAGGGGTTGCTGCCGCTCCAATCGCGCGAGGCGTGCCCCTCATCGATCGGGAGCGTGCGCAACACCAGGGCTTCCGGCGGTCGTTCGTTCACCACATTGCGCAGCTGCTCCAAGGTGATCACCGCATCGGTCTTCCCATCCGGTGCGCGGCGTCCTTCGGGCAGAAGACTGACCAGCTGTGCGGTGAAGAAATAGCGCTTGAGCAAATTACCCACGGGATGAACGTCCGGTGCGATGTGGCCCACGCTTTCGGTATGGGTGCCGTGCCCGTGCGGGTTGAAGGTGATCGTCCGGAAGTTGACCGGCGCTCCTTCCTTCACGGCATATACCTTGTCGCCATCGCGCACAGGTTCCATCGTAACAGGCCCCACCCACCACGCGCGCAACTGGCCCTCTCCATCATGCAACGGCAGCGACAGGTCGATGGGTTTCGACAGATCGACGCGAAAGGTGCGTCCCCGGTGGGTGATCTCAGCGATCATCGTCTATGACGAAGAGGTCCGATGCGATGCGGTCCGCGAAGTGCCGGCCCGCCTTGCTCAAAACTAGCCGACCCTCGACCAAGAGCAGGTGCCCGTTCGACACATGCCGCTGAACGGCCGATGAGTTCCGGGCCACCGCGTCCATCTCCAGCTGGTCCAAGGCCACGCCAGCCAAGGTGCGCAGGCCGGTGAGCAGCCGTTCGTTCGTGCGTTGGGCGGCGGTCAGTTCCTCGCTCTCCCAGTAGGCTTCACCTTTCTCAACGGCGTGTATGTAGCGTGCGTTGTTCGAAACGTTCCATCGCCGTACCCGGCCATTGTACGAATGCGCGGAAGGGCCGATGCCGAGGTAGGGGACACCTTCCCAGTAAGACGAATTGTGGCGCGAATGATGACCGGGCAGACCGAAGTTGCTGATCTCGTAGTGGTCCAGCCCAGCAACCTCCATCCGGTCCATCAGCCGGTCGAACTGCGCGCTCTGGTCGTCATCGCCGGGCATATGCACGAGTCCTTTCTTCACTTGGTGCGCCAGTGCGGTCCTGGCTTCCAGCGTGAGGCAGTAGGCGGAAAGGTGTGGCATGCCATGGTCGAGGGCGATGGTGAGTTGCTCGTCCCATTCGGCGATGGTCATACCTGGCAGCCCATAGAGCAAGTCGATCGTCCAGGAAGCGAGGCCGGCCTTGGCGATGAGCGCGATGCTGCGCAGCGCCTGTGCGGAGTCATGCGCACGGCCCATGAAGCGCAACCGTTCGTCGCGGAAACTTTGTGTGCCGAGGCTTAGCCGGGTGATGCCGATGGAGCGCCATTCAGTGAGCCGTTCCGCGGTGATGTCGTCCGGGTTCGCTTCCAGGGTCACCTCCGCATCCGGTGCGACCGAAAGCCGCGTGCGGATATCGCCCATGAGCGTGGACAGGTTCTCCAAGGGCACCAGGCTCGGTGTGCCGCCACCGAAGTAGATCGTACCGATCGAACCACCCCGGACTTCGTGCGCGCGCTGCGCCATTTCACGTTGCATCGCGACCAGCAGATCGTCCATGCCGTCGGTGCGCGTGCTGAAGTGGAAGTCGCAGTACGTGCAGGCCTGGCGGCAGAAGGGGATATGCAGATAGAGACCGGCCACGTTGTTGGAATGATCAATGATCAACATGCATTGACCAATGTCCAAGTGAAAGCGGATCCACTTGGACATTGAACATTGATCATTGGCTATTGGATATTCGGTCAGACCTCCAGACTGATCCGAAAAGTGGTTCCCTTCCCCGGCGCACTGCGTTTCACGAAGATGCGCCCTTTGTGGTACTGCTCGATGATACGCTTGCTGAGCGAAAGTCCAAGACCCCAACCGCGCTTCTTGGTCGTAAAGCCCGGCTCGAAGACGGTGCGATGCTGAGCCGCTGGTATGCCCTTGCCGGAATCGGTCAGGTCCACATGCACCATTCCTGCGTCTTCGCGCATCTCGATGGTGATCGAGCCTTCGCCTTCCATCGCGTCCACTGCGTTGCGGATCAGGTTCTCGATCACCCAACTGAACAAGGCGCGGTTCAACGGTACCAGCAGGTCCGGATCGAGCGGTGTGAGGACGTCGATGCGCGCACGCGCTGGCAGACGCGGTCGCAAGTAGAGGACCGTTGCCCGCAGGGTGTGATAGAGCTTCTCGGGTGAGAGGGCCGGTGCCGAGCCGATCTTGGAAAAGCGCTCGGTGATCACCTCCAGCCGGTCCAGGTCTTTGCGCATTTCGGTGAGCGCTTCGGGATCCGCGTTACGCGACTTGAGCAATTCCATCCACGCCATGAGCGAGCTCAAGGGCGTGCCCAACTGGTGCGCGGTCTCCTTGGCCATGCCTACCCACACCTGGTTCTGCTCCGCATTTCGGAAGATGCTGAAGAGCGCGTAGGCTACAAGGAGGAAGAGCCCCAGTATGACCAGTTGCACATAGGGGAAGTACCGCAGCTGTGTGATCACCAACGACTCCTCATAGAAGATGTAGTTGCGTCCCTTGCCCGGCAGGTCGATGGCGATCGGCGGGTTCGCCTTTTCCATCAGGGCGATGCGGGCGAGCATGGCCGTGGTGTCACGCGACACCTCCGCCTCGATGTTCCCATGTTCGATCACGCGCGTCCGTGTGCTGTCGGTGTAGATGACCGGTACCGCCGCGGTGCTCATCACCGTTTCCGAAATGAAGGAGCTGATGATGCCGTCCATCACCTCCTGCAATTCGGTGAAGACCCTCGACTCCTTGTAGTGCAGGTACTGTTTCTGGTCGCCGTGAACGGCGATCTCGATCGGCTCGTGCAGCGCGGCCATGGCCTTCACCTCGTTCTTCAACAGCTCGGGATCCGAGGCGATCCGCTCGTCCAGGTTGCGCTTGAACTTCACCCTGCCACTGGCATCGGTGATCACCACGGGCACCGTGGTATTGTCGCTCACCACCTTCAGGTAGAACGAGAAATCGCTTTCCGTGGTGGTCACCAGGCGCATGCTGGCTTCGGCCCAGAGCTCCACTTTTTTGCGTTCCTCCTCGCGCAGCCGATCAAAGAGCTTCTCCGTATAGTTCACCAACTCGGCGCGGTTCTGCACCGCTTCCGCCCACAGGCGCACCTTGCGACGCTCCTCTTCGCGCACACGGTCCACAATGCGGTTGCTGTACCAGAGGGATGCCCCCACGATGAGCATGGCCACAACGGCCAACACCAGTTTCCAGCGTTGTTTGCGCGAATAGAGGTCCATGAGGTCGGCGTGAAGTTCGCCATTGGCCGCGTTGACCGGTCAGTCCTCGATCCGGAAGCGCTCCTTGGGCTCTTCCTTTTCCTCGCCGAACAACCGGCCAAGGCCACGCTTCGGTTTCTCTTTGCTGCCCTGCGCTTTGGCGATGCCGGCGGTGTCCGCGTCCCATTCCAACTGGAATTGTGGTTGCGGTGCGCGGCCCGTGTCGGGCACGGTCGTGCCGTCCTTCTTCCCGAAGATGTCCTCACGCAGGATGGACCGCAGCTCCTGTTTCTCCTGTTGGAACTGCTTCTTGCGCTTTTCGGAGGCCATGGCGCCATCGTTCTCGAACAGCGGATCGTTTACCGTTCCGTACATGTGCAGGAAGATGCGCATGCCTGTGCCGTCGTCCACCACCGGGCCGAACGCATCGTCATTGTGGCCCTTGCGGAACAGGTCGCTCAAGCGGAAGTTCATGTGGTGGTCGATCCGGTCGTCGAACCAATGCGTGCCGCTGAGTTCGATGTCCATCACAGTGCTGTGAACATCCATCATGGGGATGTGTACGGCTCCGTCGCGGATCTCGATCCGGTTCTCCAGACGGGAGAAGCGAACGTCGGCCAGGCGGTCGCGCAGTTCATCGGTGTCCACGAAGGGTGCTACAAGTTTGTTCTTCTTCAGGTGGTCGGCGATCTCGATCAACGGGGCGTGGCCCTTGATGCCGCCGTTCTCGAGCACGAGGTCCAGGGTGCATACCATGCGCTGGGTGTCCAGCTTCATGCCGGTGGAGAGCGGCGCGGCGAACGCGATCTGTGCCTGGGTGCGACCGCTCAGGTGGCGGTGGCCGATGAAGTCCTGCCCGAAGTCCTGGAACTCGCGGAAGAGCTGTTCGATGTCGATGTCCTTGATCGTCGCATCGATCGCCAGCGGATAGAAGGCGACCTGTTCACCGCCGCGCGCATCGAGTTGCAATGAGCCGAGCACAGCGCCCGAAGCGGTGTTGAAGGCCATGGGTGAAACTCGCAGCATGCGGTCTTTCATGCGCACTGTGCCGTTGATGTTCGTCGCCTTGAATTCCTCGAAGGTCAACTCGTCCACCCGGGCCTCCAGGTCCAGTTCGATCGTTGCGGGAAGGACGAGCGCGTAGTCGGTCGCGCTGCTGGCATCATCGCTGAGGAGCAAGGCCGCCAGATCGATGCGCGGGGAACTGGCCTTCGCCTTGATCGCGAGCCGCTGGTCATCGAAGAGCAGGAAGGGCATCAGGTTCACCAGTTCGCCGTTCAGTTCGATCGGTGATCCCTGCACTTCCGCGCGAAGCGCCTGGATCGAGGCGTCGTTGCCGTGCAGGGCCAGATCGGCGTCGAGGTGTGTTACGCGGTGTCGTACGCCTTTCACTTTCAAGGAGGCATCGCGGAGCGTCGCTGTTCCGGTGATCTTCAACGCACGCAGATCGCTGGCCCGCAGGTCCGCCACATCGCGGAGTTTGCCCTCCACATGCGCATCAGCGCTTAGGTGCCCGCTCACCAGTTCGAGCGTGTCCACACCCGCGAACCGGAGCAGATCGGCCAGGGCGATGTTCCCGCGCAGGTCCGCCTTCAAGGGAGCGTTCTTCAGGCCGTCCGACCGCCAGTTGCCGCTGATGCTACCGCTTCCGCTCTTCGCGCGGAATCCCTTCACCACCACCTTGCGCGGTGTGCCGTCCGGAGTAAGCTCCAGTGCGAGTTCCCCGAAGATGTCCGAGAACGTCGCTCCGCTGTGCTTCTCTTTCATCCGGCCCTTGATCACCTTGGCGCCGATGGAGAGCGCGGGCCCCGGGCCTTCCATCGGTCCGGTGTAACGCACAGCGAGGTCCACTTCGCCCTGCATCCCATACCGCGTAAGCCGCCTGGCCAGCGCGTCGGGAAGCAGCAGCGTGACATCGCCGAGGTCCAGCCCCAGGCCGTTCGCACGCAGATCGAGATCGTTGCCTTTCTCCGTGCGAGTAAGATCCAGTGTCAACTCCAGGGGCACATCCCCACTGATGAGTTCTCCCTTGGTGATCCGGAACGCACCGTCAGCGCCACCGAAGGAAAGGGCGAGTTTCAAGTGCGCCTGCCGCTCGCTGAGAATGGGTTGCCCCTTCCGGCTCCAGCCGATCAGGTGCGCATCGCCTTCCAGGCCCAGCTCGTTCAGTTCACTACTGAAGCGCCCGGTGAGCGTCAGGGCATCGCTTTGGGCGAGCACCTCCAGGGCCGGGCGCGCATCGCGGTACCGCACCGTGAGGTCCTTGAAGCTCACGTTCTTCAGGGCGATGGGCGATGTGGCGCTGCCGGTGCTGTCCGTCCTCCAGATCAGGTAGTTCTCAGCGCCGTTCCCATCCAGCGCCGGATACAGGCGCACCGTGGCGGCATGGATCTCCTGCACGGTGTAGTTGCCGCCGAAGAGGTCCCACAGGTTGAATTCGAGGAAGAGCTTTCCGGCCGCGAGTAGGGTGTCCGGCTCAGCACCGTCGCTGCGCACCTCTTTCACCAGCACATCGTGCATGCGGATGCTGGCCATGGGGAAGCGCGCGATGAGGGTGAGGTCCATGTCGCTCACGGTCACCGGTGTCTTCAGCCGTTCGTTGAGCGCGCCCACCAGCTTCACCTTCACCTCGGTCTCGTACACCCGGGCCAGCACCACCAGCGCGCCGAAACCCAGCACCAGCAGGGCGAGCAGGCTCAGAAGGACGATGCGTATGCGGCGTAGCATGGGGAAGATGCGAAACTACCGGGGTACTTAAGGGGGTGCAGGACCATCGCCCTCCCTTCGTCCACAGGCGGGTGTTACTGAGCAGAGAACGTGCCCGATCGCGGATCGGTGCGTTCGGGTTACTTCAATGCGTGATCCGTGGAGATTGGGCGGGGGCGCACGTTACGCCCGGATGCGCGACCATGATCGGACTAGTTGGGGGGGGCGAGTGGCAGACACCTTGGGTGGTCTCACACGACTATAGACTGGCGTAGGTCGAAGAAGGACCATCGATCGGATGTTAAAGATCCTTGCGCTCACGCTGGCCCCATATGCACCGTCCTAAACTTGAACCACAACCATTCGGATCATGCGAGCTCAACCCCATATTGCCCGGGTCCTCATCGTATCGTTCTTCTCCTGTGCGTACTATCATGATGCGGCGATCGCTCAAGGCATAGGATCACCGGAACTACCCGGGAAGGTTTTGGACCCATTGGCAGGTGCGGGCAAGTACCTGCTCGACTTCGATCTTGTCCAACGGACCTGTGCACTGTATGTCGCCATAAGGTCCGCGGCCTTTGAAAGTCCCGTTGAGTTCGGTCGTGATGTCGATGACACCATGGTGCATTGGAACATGTGCCCGGGTGGGACCATGGTGGCCTGTGTGGCCACACCGACCGCGACTGGCGACACGATCGTAACAGGGATCCCCTGGCCGTACTGAGCGGCCCCAAGGCGGTGAAGACCCGCGTTAGTGGGTGGTCCTGCGCGTAGCCTGTGGCCACGTGCAACAACGTAGGTTCACGGTAGCCTCCTGGCTACCTTCCCGACCCAACGCGTTGATCATGTCTTCCGGCTACCGCATCGGCGACCAGCAAGCGCTCCACTACGTGACCTTCACCATCGTGGAGTGGATCGATGTCTTCACGCGGCGCGTCTATCGCGACATCGTTCTCGACAGCTTCCGCTACTGCCAGACCAACAAGGGTCTGCAAGTGCATGCGTGGGTGATCATGAGCAACCATGTGCATGCCATACTCAGCACGCCGGAGGGAAAATTGTCCGATGTGATCCGCGACCTGAAGGGCCACACGAGCAAGGCCATCGTCGCCGCCGTCGAGAGCGAAAATGAAAGCCGTCGCGAATGGATGATCGCACGCTTCGTGGCCAACGCCGTCGTCACGCACGCCCGCAACACCAACTATCAAGTGTGGACGCACGACAACCATCCGCTGCAAATGCAGTCGCACACCATCAAGCAGCGTGCGGACTACATCCACCAGAACCCCGTGCGCGCCGGATGGGTGGATGAACCGTAAGCCTCCGGCGTAGTGCATCTTGTTCGTTGGGTTGTCGGTGACTTGGTTCGCACCCAGAACCAAGCACGATGACACGAACGGAGAAGGGAGAATTGATGCTGGCCCATGTGGGCGCG
>Ga0105046_10008525_pt1 | contig 16090 bp, 15 predicted proteins | sample MAT03_FD_78385 | JGI IMG/M metagenome (GOLD analysis project Ga0105046, IMG submission 78385) | Freshwater microbial communities from Lake Fryxell liftoff mats and glacier meltwater in Antarctica - MAT-03 (megahit assembly) | ecosystem: Environmental > Aquatic > Freshwater > Ice > Liftoff...
AAGGTGGCCACGGGCTGGTGCAGCGATCAAAGCGCGGGTTCGCCGTCGGGCAGGCCCAGTTCGCGCAGCGTGTCGGCAACGGCCGCCACGGCCTGGCGCATCTCATTGGCGCCGATGGCGCCGATGCAGCCGACGCGAAAGGTTTCCACCTGCGTGAGTTTGCCCGGGTACAGGATGAAGCCGCGCGACTTGGCGGCTTCGTAGAAGCGGCGGAAGTCGTAATTGGCGTGGGCCGGAGCGTGGAAGGTGACGATGATGGGTGCCTGCACCTCGGGCCGCAGCAGCGGCTTGAAGCCCAGCGCGGCCATGCCGTCCAGCAGCACACGGCAGTTGTCGGTGTAACGCGCCAACCGCGCGCTGCGGCCGCCTTCTTCCTCGAACTGGGTGATGGCCTCGGCCAACGCCACCAGCACGTGGGTGGGCGGCGTGAAACGCCATTGGCCGGTTTTTTCCATGTAGACGTGCTGGTCGTGCAGGTCCATCGCCAGGCTCTGGCTGTTGGCTTCGCAGGCCTGCAGGATAGCCTTGCGCAGGAAGACGAAACCCATGCCGGGCACGCCCTCCAGGCACTTGCCGCTGGCAGCCACCAGTGCGTCGAAGCGGACCTGCCGCGCATCGATGGGCAGTGCGCCGAAGCTGCTCATCGCGTCGACGATCAGGCCCTTGCCGAAGCGCTGACACAGCGCCGCCACCTCAGGCAGCGGGTTGAGCACGCCGGTGCCGGTTTCGCAGTGAATCAGCACCACATGCGTGATGCTCGGGTCGACCAGCAGATGCTTCTCCAGCACCTGCAGCGACACCGGCTCCACCTCGTCCTGCGGCACCACGGTGGCTCGGCGGCCCATCAGTTGTGTGAGCTTGGCGGCCCGTTTGCAGTAAGCGCCGTTGTCCAGTACCAGCACATGGCCGGTCTTTGGCACCACGGTGGCCACCGCTGCCTCCACACTGAAAGTGCCGCTGCCCTGCAAGGGCACCAGCACATGGCTGTCGTGGCCGTGAATGATGTCGAGCAAGCGCCGCCGCACGCCGGCCGTGACGGCGATGAAGTCGGTGTCCCAACTGCCCCAATCTTTCAGCATCGCCAGCTTGGTGCGCAGCGTGGTCGTCAACGGGCCGGGGGTGAGCAGGATGTGGTCGCGGTCCATGAGGGCTCCTTGAGTCAGGGGGCCTTCCAGGCCTGTGTGTGACGGTCCACCCACCAGCCCAGGCCCATGAAGAGCAGCGTGGCCACGGCGTTGACGGCAGCGATGAGTATGGCCATGGCGGCAGCGGCGCCCATCTCGCCGGCTTCGTCCAGGTTCAGGATGGCGATGCTGGCGACCTTGGTATCAGGTGCATACAAGAAGACGACCGCCGAGATGGTGGTCATTGCGTTGATGAAGAAGTAGCGCGCAATGTCCACCAAGGCCGGCGTGCAAATGGGCAGCGTCACACGCCAGAAGGTCTTGTAGAAAGGCACCTTCATGGATGCCGACACTGCCTCGAACTCTGGGTCCAGGGCCTTCAAGGCAGTGACAGCCGTGAGGTGGCCGGTGGTGTAGAAGTGCACCACCGTGCAGATGGTCAGCAGCGTGAGCGTGTGATACAGGCCATTCAGCGGGTTGGCCGGCTCGTTGAAGAAGAAGATGTAGGCCAGCCCCAGCACCAGACCCGGCACCGCCATGGGCAACATGGCCAGCAAGCGCACAGCGCTGCGCAGCGGGCGTGGCCCGTTGGTTTTTTCGAGCAGATAGGCACCCACAAAAACCAGCAGCGTGCCCAGCACCGCCGCGCCGCCCGCCATCAGCAGGCTGTTGATGAGAGCCACATCCACCTCGGCCTCCAGCAGTCCGTACACATAGTGCTTCAGACTGGGCTGCAGGTTGTAGGGCCAGAAGGTGGCAGTGGACGCAAACAGCGCCATGCCCAACATGGCGAGGATCAGCACACACACGCCGACGCAGTACAGCGACATCAAAGCATCGAACACCGGCGCCTTCTTGGGCCGGTAGGGCACAGCGCGTGCAGTCAGCATCGCTGTCTGTTTGCGGCTGACCCAGTGATCCACCGCAAACGTCAGCACCGCCGGCGCCAGCAGCAGCAGCGCCACCACCGCGCCGCGATTGAAGTCTTGCTGCCCGATGACGAGCTTGAACACATCGGTGGCCAGGACATTGAAGTTGCCGCCGATGACTTTGGGGATGCCGAAGTCGGTGATGACGAGCGTGAACACCACCAGCGCAGCGCTGATCAGGCCGTACTTGGCACCCGGCAAGGTGATGGTGAAAAATTTGCGCTGGGCGCTGGTGCCCAAGGCATCGGCCGCTTCGTACAGGCGGGCATCGGATGCCGACAGCGCCGTCACCAGGATCATCAGCGCGTGCGGAAAGGTGCTGAAGATCTCGGCCAGCACGATGCCCGGTGCGCCGTAGATCTGATCGATGCCCAGCGCCTGCATCAGGCCCTTCAGCACCCCTTGGTTACCGAACCAGTAGATCAACGAAATGGCCGCCAGCAGCGAAGGCGCCAGCAGCGGCACCAGGGTGATGGCGCGTGCCAGACCCTTCAAGCGCATGCAGCTGCGGGTCAGTGCGTAGGCAAACACGAAAGCAGCGGGCACCGTCACCAGCGTCACCACCCCGCTCACCCAGACGCTGTTCCACAGCGACTGCATCAGCGCCGGCGTCTGCGCATAGCTGATGAAGTTGGCCAGGCCGACAAAGCGGTCGCCGCTGTCCTGCACCGCCTTGATCAACAGGGTGCTCAGTGGCGCGGCCAAAAAGGCCAGCAGCAGCAGCGCCACCCCTGCCAAGGCCGCATGCGCGATGCGCTCGCTGGCATGCACACGCTGGCGCACGGGGGTGCTTTGGGGCGCCAGTGCAGTGGTGCTCACCCGGCAGCCTCAGCCAAATACCCGCATGCGTTCAGGCAGCAGCCGCAGCGGCAAGCGGCTGCCTACTTCAAGCTGCGCTTCGGCCAGATAGTTCAGTGACAGGTACACCGTCAGCGCCTGCGCGCCCAGCATGTCGGCGCGCACCCGCACCAGGCAATACGGGCCCATGAATTCGATCTTCTCGATCAGGCCCTCGAACACATTGCTGTCACCGGGCGCGATCGGGCGTGCCAGCACGTCTTCGGGGCGCAGATACACGCGCAGCTCGCGGCCGCTGGTGTGGCCGTGTACCGAGACATGCTGGCAATCCAGAATCTGCGTACCCACGCGCAAACCCCCTTCATGGGCCATGGCAGGCAGCGCATTGATGCGGCCCACGAATTCGGCCACAAACAGCGTGGCCGGGTCGCGGTAGATTTGCGTCGCCGTGCCGACTTGCTCGATGCAGCCCTGATTCATCACCACGATGCGGTCAGCCACCGCAAAAGCCTCTTCTTGATCGTGCGTGACCATGATGGTGGTCACGCCCAGCTTGCGCTGCAAGCTGCGGATCTCGCTGCGCAGCTTCACGCGGACGATGGCGTCCAGCGCCGACAGCGGCTCGTCCAGCAGCAGCAGGCCCGGCGCTGTGGCCAGCGCGCGTGCCAGCGCAATGCGTTGTTGCTGGCCGCCCGAGAGCTGCGATGGAAACTTGGCCTCGCTGCCCGGCAGCCCCACCATCGCCAGCAGCTCGGCCACGCGGGCCTGCACCTGCGCCTTGGGCACCTTGCGGTTGACCAGGCCGTAGGCCACGTTGTCGGCCACGTTCAGGTTGGGGAACAGCGCGTAGCTCTGAAACACGATGCCGTAATCGCGTTCAGCGGGCGGCAAGGCTGAGATGTCGCGCCCGGCCAAATCGATGCGGCCTGCGGTCTGCACCTCGAGCCCCGCCACAACGCGCAACAGCGTGGTCTTGCCGCAGCCGCTGGGCCCGAGGAAACACACGAACTCGCCCTGCGCGATGTCGAGGTCGATGCCCTTCAGCGCAGTGAAGCTGCCGAAATCCTTGCGGATGCCTTCAAGCCTGAGATAGGGAACCAAATTGCCAACCTGCTGATGAACAGAATGAAACGCAATCGACGCAATCGACGCAATCGACGCAATCGACGCAATCGACCCAATCGACCCAATCGGCGCAATCGAACGCAATCGAACGCAATCAAGCGGCCGCCAGAAAACCGGTTCTGCCGTGCCGCCAGCGGCGCCCTCTGGGACAAGCGCCGCAGGAAATGCGGGGAGTCCTTATCTCCTGGGCTCGCTCTTGGCGTTGTAGCGCTTGTTCCACTCGGCCAGGATGCGCTCGCGGTTGTCGGCTTCCCAGTTGAAGTCCTTCTTCACCAGGCGCGCTTCATAGTCCTTGGGCACATTGGCCAGCGGCGCAGCCACGCCCGGCTGCGCGGTGATGGCAAAGTTCTTGCCGTACAGCAGCATCGCGTCCTTGCTGCTGGCCCAGTCGGCCAGCTTCTTCGCGGCATCCAGTTTCTTCGTGCCCTTGTGGATGGCAAAGGCCTCCAGGTCCCAGCCCAGGCCTTCTTTCGGGAACACCAGGTCGATGGGCGCGCCCTTGGCCTTGTTGCTGTTGGCGCGGTACTCGAAGCTGATGCCCATCACGAATTCACCCGCCGCGGCCATGTTGCAGGGCTTGCTGCCGCTGTGCGTGTACTGCGCGATGTTCTCGTGCAGGCCGTCCATGAATTTCCAACCATCGCCTTTGCCGTCCTTGTCACCCCACAAGGTCAGCCACGCCGTGACGTCGAAGAAACCGGTGCCGGACGAAGCCGGGTTGGGCATCACCACCTGGCCCTTGTAGACCGGCTTGAGCAGGTCCTTCCAGGTCTCGGGCTTGGGGATGTTCTTCTTCGCCGCTTCAACCGTGTTGAAGCAGATGGTGGCGCCCCAGACGTTCATGCCGAACCAGGCCGGTGGATTTTTCTTGTCGATGTACTGGCTCATGATGGCGTCGGCGTTTAGCGGCCGGTACGGCTCGAGCATGCCGTTCTTGTCCAGCAGCGCCAGGCTGCTGGCCGCTACCCCCATCACGGCATCCGCCTGCGGGCTGGCCTTTTCGGCCAGCAGTTTGGCGGTGATCACGCCGGTGCTGTCGCGCACCCACTTGATCTCGATGTCGGGGTAATGCTTGTTGAAGCCTTCCTGATAGGCCTTGAGCTGGTCGGTTTCGAGCGCGGTGTAGACCAGCAGCGTGGTCTTTTGGGCAAAGGCGCTGGTGCTCAGGGCCAGCATCGCGCCAGCAGCCATCGTCAACAAGGTGCGATTCATCTGCATCGAGGTTCTCCGGTGAAGGTGATGAAAATAGGGTCCAACCCAACATGGTGCCGCTGCCGCGTGACAACGTCTTGACAAGTGTGGGCAGACTTGGGCGAGGTCGACCCTCATCGCCGTGGTGCCCTCCCCTCCGGGATGCAGCAGGGAACGTGCCAGCCCTTGATTGCCTGCCAACCGTCGACCAATCTATGCGCCGGGGCCCGTCGGTGTCAACGGTACTTTGCCTATTGTTGACAATCTACGATTTGCGGTTTCCAATGAGGAATCCGCCGTTCCGCGCCGTCATGACACATCCGACCATTGCCATCTTGCAAAACAGCTCGCTCACATCGGTGGTGCAGCAAGAGTTGGAACGTCGCATCGTGGCCGGTGAACTGTCGCCGGGCGACAAGCTGCTTGAAGCCGCGCTGGCCGAGTCTCTGGGCGTTTCTCGCGGCCCCGTGCGGGAAGCGTTTCGCATGCTTGAAGAGGCCGGCCTGGTGCGCCAGGAAAAGAACCGCGGCGTCTTCGTACGCCACGTGCCAGTGGACGAGGCGATGGAAATCTTCGACCTGCGCGCCATGATGGATGAAGCCGTGGGCCGCCAGCTGGCCGTGGCCATCAAACCCGAGCAGCTGCGCCAGGTGCGCGCCATGGTCGACGCCATGGAGCGCGCAGTGAAGGCGGGCGACGCCGACCAGTACCACCTGCTGAATCTTGAATTCCACGACGCGCTGCTGGCCTTCACCGGCAACCGCAAGCTGACGGTGTTGTACCGGCGTCTGATCAACGAACTGTCGCTGTTCAGGCGCCTCAACCTGGCTGATTCCACACAGCTGCCGGTGTCGGCCAGCGAGCACCGTGCCATCGTCAAGGCCATCGCCAGCGGCGACGCCCAGGCCGCAGGCCTGGCCATGCGCCAACATGTACTGGACAGCAAGGCGCGTACGCAACGTAACAACACCCGTGAAGTGCGCGCAAAGATTGCGCAGCATCCCTGTGCAGCCACTGCAGCGACTGCAACCACTGCAACCACTGCAACGGTTGCAACGGCTGCAACCGCTTCAGCCCCTGCGGCACCGGCGGCCCGCGAGAAAGTCACCCATGCTTGAGGTCAACGGTCGCCACTACGCCCTGCCCACGCAACCCACGGTCGTGGTTTGTGTCGACGGTTGTGAACCCGATTACCTGGCGCAGGCCGTGGCCGCTGGCCAGATGCCCTGGCTGAAGCGCACCCTCGGTGCGGGCGATCGGGGCGGCACGGCGCTGATGGCCGACTGCGTGGTGCCTACCTTCACCAACCCCAACAACCTGAGCATCGTGACCGGCGCCCCGCCCAGCGTGCACGGCATCTGCGGCAACTTTCTCTACGACGTGGAGACAGGCACCGAGGTGATGATGAACGACCCCAAGTGGCTGCGTGCACCCACCATCCTGGCAGCGCTGTCACACGCCGGCAAGCGCTGCGCCGTGGTGACGGCCAAGGACAAGCTGCGCCAGTTGCTGGGCAAGGGCATGAGCCTGGCCGGCGGCGGCGCCTGCTTCTCGTCTGAAAAAGCCGACCAGACCACGCTGGCCGACAACGGCATCACCGACGTGGTGCAGTTGGTCGGCAAGCCCGTGCCCAGCGTCTACAGCGCCGATCTGTCTGAATTCGTGTTCGCCGCCGGTGTGCAGCTGATGCGCCGCCCGGTGCATCAGCGGCCCGACGTGATGTACCTCAGCACCACCGATTACATCCAGCACAAGCACGCACCCGGCACGGCTGGCGCCAACGCCTTCTACGCCATGATGGACAGCTACCTGGGCGCACTGGACGAAATGGGCTGCGTGATCGCGCTGACCGCCGACCACGGCATGAACGCCAAGGTGTGGATGGACGGCAGCCCGGACGTCATCTACCTGCAAGACCAGCTCGACGCCTGGCTCGGCGCGGGTGTGGCGCGCACCATTCTGCCCATCACCGACCCCTATGTGGTGCATCACGGGGCGCTGGGCTCTTACGCCACCATCTACCTGCCAGCGGCGGTCGTGGCTGATGCGGCCCGGCGCATCGCCAAACTGCGCGGAATTGAACGGGTGCTGACGCGCGCCGAAGCTGCAGCGGCCTACGAGCTGCCAGCAGACCGCATCGGTGACCTGGTGGTGGTGTCTGAGCGGTCCACGGTCATCGGCACCGCAGCTGCTCGCCATGACCTCACGGCGCTGGAGGTACCGTTGCGCAGCCACGGCGGCGTGTCAGAGCAGCACGTGCCGTTGATCCTGAACCGGCGCATTCAAGGTTTGGACCACAACCGCCGTTGGCGCAACTTTGACGCCTTCGACCTGGCGCTGAACAGCGCCCAGTAGGTCGGCAAGCCGCCTGTACGGCCAGACGCCCATACGCCCATCTGCCGAACCTCCAAACCGCTCACACCCCACACCACGCCATGCGACAAGAAGCCCTGCGGATCGACGGCCAGAAGATCGGCGCCGACGACCGCCCACCCGAGCGGCGCATCGCCGTGCACAACCCCTTCACCGGCGCCGTGGTGGGCAGCGTACCCAAGGCCACGCGGGCCGAAGTGCAACGCGCTTACGACGTGGCACAGGCCTACAAACCGCGGCTCTCGCGCTTCGAGCGCGCCAACATCCTGAACCATTGCGCTGCACTGGTGCGCGAGCGTGGCACCGAGATTGCCCAGCTGATCAGCGCCGAATCGGGCCTGTGCATGAAAGACGCCAGCTACGAAGCGGGCCGGGTTTCCGACGTGCTGATGTTCGGTGCCAACGAGTGCCTGCGCGACGACGCGCAAACCTTCAGCTGCGACATCACGCCCCACGGGCGCAAGCGCCGTGTGTACACGCAGCGCGACCCGCTGCTGGGCGTCATCACCGCCATCACCCCTTTCAACCACCCGATGAACCAGGTCGCACACAAGGTCGTGCCGTCGGTGGCCACCAACAACCGCATGGTGCTCAAGCCGTCTGAAAAAGTGCCGCTGTCGGCGCTGCTGTTTGCCGACCTGATGCTCGAAGCCGGCTTGCCGCCGCCGATGCTGCAGGTCATCACCGGCGACCCGCGCGAGATTGCCGACGACATGCTCACGCATCCTTCTGTGGACCTGATCACGTTCACCGGCGGCGTGGCCATCGGCAAGTACATCGCCAACCAGGCCGGCTACCGGCGCATCGTGCTGGAACTGGGCGGCAACGACCCCATCATCGTGATGGAAGACGCCGACCTGGACGAAGCCAGTTCGCTGGCCGTGCAAGGCAGCTACAAGAACAGCGGCCAGCGCTGCACTGCCGTCAAGCGCATGCTGGTGCACGAAAGCGTGCGTCAGCGCTTCACCGATCTGGTGGTGGACAAGACCCGCGCCTGGAGCTACGGCAACCCGGCCGACCCCAAGGTGGAGATGGGCACCGTCATCGACGAAGAGGCGGCTCTGCTGTTCGAGCAGCGTGTGAACGAGGCCGTGTCGCAAGGCGCGCGCGTGCTGGCCGGCCACCCGCGTGAAGGCGCCCTGTTTGCACCCACGGTGGTGGACCGCGTGCGGCCCGAGATGACGCTGGTGATGCAGGAAACCTTCGGCCCGGTGTCGCCCATCGTCAGTTTCGGCAACATCGAAGAAGCGATCGCCATCAGCAACGGCACCGCTTACGGCTTGAGCTCGGCCGTGTGCACCAACCGCATGGACTACATCACGCGGTTTGTCAGCGAACTGAACGTGGGCAGCGTCAACGTGCGCGAGGTGCCGGGCTACCGCCTGGAGCTGACACCTTTTGGTGGCATCAAGGATTCAGGCCTGGGCTACAAGGAAGGCGTGCAAGAAGCGATGAAGAGTTTCACCAACATCAAGACCTATTCGCTGCCCTGGTTGTGACTGCAGGTGCGACGGGCGGCATCATGGCAGCGGGGCCTGATCAGCGCGTTCAAGCGCATCGTCTCGCACCTCTGCAGCAGGGCCTTCCCGGGCTGCTGCCTCGCGCCTTCTCTGTCCCCCGGCCCCCCCTTCGATCATGCTGAGCCTGCAAGACATCGAAACGCTGTTCGCCCGCCGTGGCCATGAACAGTACGCTGGCGAGCCCGTCACACAGTTGCAGCACGCGCTGCAAACCGCAGCGCTGGCCGAGGCCGCCGGCAGCGACGATGAACTGGTGACCGCCTGCCTGCTGCACGACCTGGGGCACCTGCTGCAAGACCTGGGCGAGAGCCCCACGCTGCGGGGTGTGGACGACGTGCACCAGTACGTCGCCCTGCCTTTCTTGCGCGGCTTGTTGGGTGAACGCGTGCTGGGCGGCATTCAGCTCCACGTGGACGCCAAACGCTACCTGTGCGCCACCGTGCCGGGCTATGAAGCAGCCCTGTCGGCCGACAGCCGGCGCAGCCTGAAGCTTCAAGGGGGTGTGTTCGACGCCGCCCAGGCCGCGACCTTCATCACCAGGCCCGGTGCAGCCGACGCCGTGAAGCTGCGACGGTGGGACGACGAGGCCAAGGTCGAAGGCGGGCTGACACCGCCGCTGGCCCACTTCATCGGGCGCGCACGGCGTTGCACCAGCAACTGAGAGGCCGATGGCCCCGGACCTGAGCCTGACCTGGCCCGTGGTCCTGGCCGTGCTGTGCGGCGCGGTGCTGCACGCCAGCTGGAACGCGCTGGTCAAGTCAGCGGGCGACAAGACCGTGGACACCGCGCTGGTGCACTTTCTGGGCGCGGGCGTGGCGCTGCCGGTGCTGATGTGGGTGGGATTGCCGCAACCCGAAGCGGTACCCTACATCGCCGCCTCGCTGGTCATTCACGTCGGTTACTACATCGCGCTCGCCGGCGCTTATGAGCACGGTGAGCTGGGCATGACCTACCCCATCATGCGCGGCTTTGCGCCGCTGCTGGTGGCCCTGGGCAGCGGCAGCCTGCTGGGTGAAACACCCAGCCCCGCCGCCTGGCTGGGCATCATCGCCATCACCGGGGGCGTGGTCCTGGTGGGCCTGGCGAATCCGGGACAGGCGCTGCATCACCGCAAGGCCCTGGCTTTCGCCTTCACCAACGCCGCCATCATCGCGCTGTACACCGTGGTGGACGGCCTGGGCGTGCGGGCCGAAGTGCAAGCCGGCGGCAGCGCGCTGAGCTACGTGATGATCCTGTGCGTGCTGGACGGCCTGCCCTACCCGCTGCTGGTGTGGCTGCGCCGCACACCGGCCCAAAGACAACAGATCGTGGCCTACGCGCGCCAGCGCTGGCTCAAGGCAGCGCTGGGCGGCGCCGCATCCATCGGAAGTTATGCCATTGCGCTGTGGGCCATGACGCAAGCTCCGGTTGCCAGCGTGGCGGCCCTGCGTGAAACCAGCGTGCTGTTTGCTGCGATTCTGGGCACCTGGCTGTTGAAGGAGCAGTTCGGCCTGCAGCGTGCGCTGGGCACGCTGGTGGTGGTGCTGGGTGTGGTCAGCCTGCGGCTTGCCTGACTCGATCGCGCAGGTCAGCCGCTGAAGGAGCCCGAGTCTTGCCGCCAACCCTGTCGCCATCCCTATCGCAACCCGTTCAGCAACCCGTCCCGCAACCCGTTCAGCAATCCGTTCAGCAACCCCCATCGTGCGCTGGCTGCGGCGAGAGTTTCAGGCGCGCATGGCGGCCGTTGCCGTTGGGGAAAGGGTGCACCACTACCCACTGGTGGTGAAAACGCACTGCTACTTCGTCAGCAGCAAAGACCTTGTGCTCAAGTTGATAAGCGGTGTTGGCCAGCACTTGCCGCAGCCGCGCCGGCGCTTGCGGCCACGGGCAACCCAGCTGCACCTTCGGCTGTGTTGATCCGGTGATGAGCCGGGTTTTCACGCAACTCGAATTGGGTCTTGACACAAGCAGACCATCGAACCCAAACTCGCCCCCTCTTCATTCATCCACGCAGGAGGTTGCCATGACCCATCCAACCCTTCTCGGCCCTGTCGGTGCTGCATTGCGTGTGAGCTGTGGTTGCGTTGCATAGACGCTGACCGCGCTGTTTTTGACTGAGTGTTTTTGACTGAGTCTCTTGCCTTGATCTGATCGCTCGCCTGCCAGCGCAATGCTGGCTCAGCGCAAGCCGCGCCGACTTCTCCCTCCTCGTCTGAAGCCCCTTGCAGGGCTCAGCATCGGCACGCCTGTGCCGCACGATTTGGAAATTCGACCGCAAATGATCAATCCCAACCAAGAGGCCGCGTTGGCGGCCATCGGGCTTTCGCCGGCCATGCGCCGGCACATCGAACAGTTCAACAGCAGCCATGGCGATCTGCCCAGCGGGCCACCCCCACAAGCGCCGTTCTTGATGCGGCTGGTGGAGTTGCAACGCGACGCGTTGACCTTGCATGACGGCTGGCAAACCCACCTGGCGCGTGCGCTGCCTGCACTGCACGGCAATTTCAACGCTGACCCAAAACACGATGCGCTGGCAGTTGGCGACTGGGTCTATGCCTCGCGCGATGCGCATGCCCAGTGGTGGGTGCATGCCTGTGTGCCTTCGATGACGCAACTGGCGCGTCGCCACCACGACGGCCGCGACAAGATCACCCGCGCGGTGATCGTCAGCAATGTCGATACGGCGCTTTTGGTGATGGGCCTGGACCATGACTTCAGTCTGCGCCGGCTGGAGCGCTATCTGGCTTTGGCACGCATGTCTGAGGTGCAGCCGGTGGTGGTGCTGAGCAAGGCCGACTTGTGTGAGCCAGAACTGAGCCAGCGCCGCCTGCAAGAAGTCTGCGCGCTGCTGCCTGCGGGTGTGCAGGCGCTGGCACTGGACCTGCGCCACACCGCCGCGTGCCAGGTGCTGGCACCCTGGACCTTGCCCGGCCAGACCTTGGTGCTGCTGGGCTCCAGCGGCGCAGGCAAGAGCACGCTGAGCAACACCTTGATCGGCCACGGCGTGCAAGACACCGGCCCCAACCGCGCAGGCGACAGCCGCGGCCGCCACACCACCACTTCGCGCAGCCTGCACCCGCTGCCTGGCGGCGCTTGCCTCATCGATACACCTGGCTTGCGCACCCTGCGGCTGGATGCCGACGCGCAGACGCTGGGCAGCGTGTTTGAAGACATCACGCAAGGCGCGATGCAATGTCGCTTCAGAAACTGCAGCCATGGCGACGAGCCGGGCTGTGTGGTGCGCGAGCAAGTGGCACCCGAACGATTGCGCAACTACCAAAAGCTGCAGCGTGAAGCGCAACGCGACAGCCTGAGCTTGCTGCAAAAGCGCGAACAGCTCAGGCAGTGGAAACTGCGCAGCCGGGCACATCGAGCGCGCGAGCGGCTGGAGCGAGAGAGTTGAACCCTTCGCTTTGGGCGCCCGGCCCGTGGGTGCGTGCGCTCACATGCTCTCGGGCAAGCCAATGCATGACGGCCACCATGAATCTTGAGCGATGGCCGCAACGCCGGCAGAGCTACGGCGGCGCAAACGGCTCAAGCAACCGCAGCGAAGCAAGTCTTGATCGCTGCTGTGAAGCGTTCGCGGCTGTGCTGTTTGCGCTCCAGCAGCCCCACGTGGCGCTGCACCTTCACCCGCGGCAGCGGCACCACACGCAGCGCTGTGTCGCGCGCCCATTGCACATTGGCCAGTTGCGGCACCACGGAGACACCAAACCCTTGCCGCACCAGCGCCACGATGGCCTCCACCGAGTTCAGCTCCATGCCCTCGTTGACGCGGACCTTGCAAAGCGACAGCACCTGCTCGACCAGATGGCCGGTCCAGGTGCTGCGGTCAAAGCGCATGAAGGGGCAATTTGCCAGCACCTGCTGCGGCATGGTTGGCAAATCGAAGTGCGGTCTGCGCGGCACGATCAGCACCATCGGCTCGCTGTACAGGGGCGTCCACACCAGACCTTGCGCCAGCCGGGTGGGCGGCTGTGCGACGATGGCTGCATCCAGCTCACCGCGCTCCACACGGCTCGCAAAGTTGGCTGACTGGCCGGCAAACAGCTTCACATCCAAGGCCGGGTGCCTGCGCTTGAGCTCCCACAGCGCGTCGGCAAATGAGCCCATCAACGCCGACACCAGCGCGCCCATCACCACCGTACCACCCAGATCGTCGCCCGGCGGTCTGCTCTTCAAAGTCTCGTAACCATCCACGATGGATTTGATGGCGTCCAGCATCCGGCGGCCTTCGGTGTTCAACACCACCGCGCGGCCGCTGCGGTCAAACAAGTGCCGGCCGAGCTCTTGCTCGAGCGATTTGACCTGCAGCCCCACGGCTGCTGCTGTCAGGCCCACCTCTTGTCCTGCGGCTGCAAAACTGCCTAGCCGGGCAGTCACCAAATAAGTTTGCAGGTGGCGGATCGAGGGCATGGTGGTGGCTCTCCATTCAAAAGAAATACTTTTGCTCAGTTGCACAAAGATTCGCTTTTCCTTGGCTGGAGCCGAGTCTATGCTGCGCATATGTCAGAACCCTTGAATGTGCGCTTGTGGCGTGGCGGCGAAGATGGCCGCTTCGTTTCCTACGAGGTACCGCGCCGCGACAGCCAGACGGTGCTGGATGTGGTGACGCATGTGCAGCGCCGCATCGACCCCACGCTGAGCTACCGTTTTTCCTGCCGCGTGGGCATGTGTGGCTCATGCGCGATGACGGTCAACGGCCTGGCGCGCTGGACCTGCCGCACCCACGTCTCCAAGGTGGTGGGCAGCGATGGCCAACTGGAAGTAGGGCCGCTGGCGCACCTGCCGGTGATCAAGGATTTGGCCACCGACATGAGCGGCTTTTTCGACAAGTGGGCACGCGCCCAGGGCCAGTTCAGTGGCACCCAGACCCGGCATGATGACTTTGCGCAGGTGCGGCCCGACTCTGCCCAACGTCAAGCCGCCAGCGCAGGCATCGAATGCATCGGCTGCGCGGTTTGTTATGCCTCTTGTGATGTGGTGGCCCAGCGCCCTGACTTCCTTGGCCCAGCGGCCTTGAACCGCGCCTGGACGCTGGTCAGCGACGAACGTGACAAGGCACAAACCGAGCGGCTGCGCGCCGTAGCGGGTGATGCTGGCTGCCACGCTTGCCACACACAGGGCTCGTGCACCGAGCGCTGCCCCAAGCAGATTGCGCCCACCTTGGCCATTGCGGGCTTGAAGCGCACAGTGGCACGCGCCGCTGTACGGGGCAAGCTGTGAGCCAGACTTGAGCGAGACATGAGCAAGACATGAGCGAGGCATGAGCGAGACAACGGCACTGGGCGTGGCGCAAGCCAAACGCTGGTATTGGCAGCGCATCAGCGCCTTGGTGCTGGCGCTGTGTGTGATGGTGCACCTGGCGCTGATGATCTATGCGGTGCAGGGCGGCCTGAGCGGCGCCGAGATTCTGGGCCGCACCCAGGGCAATTGGGGCTTTGCCGTTTTTTACGCGGTCTTCGTGCTGGCCTGCGCGGTGCATGTGCCGCTGGGCTTGGCCAACATCGCACGCGAATGGCTCGGTGTAGGCGAGAGCGCAGCCTGGTGGCTGGCCCGTGGCGTCGGTCTGCTGCTGCTGATCCTGGGCATGCGCTCGGTGTTTGCGGTGTTTACAGGGGGCTCTTGATGCGCAAGAACGACCTGCGCGCACGCAACCACCCAGCTTGGTGGGCCTACCTGGTGCATCGACTCTCCGGACTGGCGCTGGGGTTATTTCTGCCGCTGCACTTCTGGGTGCTGGCGCAGGCCTTGCAAGGTGAAAAGGGCCTGGACAGCGCTTTGCGCTTCACTGACAACCCGCTGGTGAAGTTTGCGGAGTGGGGCCTGGTGCTGATGTTGGCCCTGCATCTGGCCGGCGGCCTGCGCTTGCTGTTGATTGAATTTGGGCCTTGGAGCGGATTGCGCAAGAATTGGATTGCCGCTGCTGCAGGTTTTGGCCTGGTAACCAGCTTGGCTTTTGCACTGGCGCTTTTCAACTGAGCATCCACTGATGCTGGGCTGCGAGGCCACCACATTTCACAACCGGAGACCCGCATGACATTCACCAAGACAGCGACCAAGACCAAGACCATGACCCGCCGCACCGCTTTGCTGCTGGCTGCTGCTGCCCCCCTGGCTTTGTTGAGTGCACCGGCAGTTGCGCAGAATTGGCCCACCAAGCCGGTGACGATCATCGTGCCTTTTGCGGCAGGTGGCAGCACCGACGTGGTAGCACGCCTGCTGGGTCAAAAACTGGGCGAGCTGTGGGGCCAGACCGTGATCGTTGACAACCGTGCCGGTGCCGGCGGCAACATCGGCACCGCAGCGGTAGCCAAGTCTGCAGCTGACGGCTACACACTGCTGATGGCCTCAGGCAGCATCTTCACCGTCAACCCCAGCCTGTACGCCACCCTGCCCTTTGACCCCAAGAAGGACTTCGCGGCCGTGACCAACGTGGCCACAGGGCCAATGGTGGTGGCGGTCAACGCCAACAGCGAGTTCCGCGATTTCAAGTCGCTGATCGCCAAGGCCAAGGCCGAGCCGGGCAAGATCAACTTTGGCTCTGCGGGGCCGGGCAGCCAGGTGCACATGGCCTCCGAGCGGGTGGCCTTCGTCACCGGCGTTGATCTCATGCACATCCCCTACAAGGGCGAGTCTGCAGCCTTGAACGATCTGATGGCAGGTCAGGTGCAACTGGTGGTGGGCAACATCGCAGCAGCCTCGACGCTGATTGCGGGTGGCCGGTTGCGGGGCCTGGCGGTGACCAGTGCCGAGCGCAGCAAGATGTTGCCCGACGTGCCGACCGTGGCAGAAAGCGGGTTCCCGGGTTTTGAGAACAACGGCTGGTTTGGTTTCATGGCGCCGGCCGGCACACCCCAGGCGGTGATCGACAAGGTGGCCAAGGACACGGCTGCGGTGTTGGCGCAAAAGGACGTGGCAGACCGGCTGCAATCGCTGGGCATGCAGGGCAAGGGCAACTCCCCGCAGGAGTTGGCACGCGCCATCGAGGCCGAATCCAAGGTCTGGGCCGAGGTCATCAAAGCGCGCAACATCAAGGTCAACTGAGCCA
>Ga0105046_10008527_pt1 | contig 16090 bp, 16 predicted proteins | sample MAT03_FD_78385 | JGI IMG/M metagenome (GOLD analysis project Ga0105046, IMG submission 78385) | Freshwater microbial communities from Lake Fryxell liftoff mats and glacier meltwater in Antarctica - MAT-03 (megahit assembly) | ecosystem: Environmental > Aquatic > Freshwater > Ice > Liftoff...
CATTGGTCCGCTGGGCCGCTTCGCGGACCATCTGCGCGCCCATGTTCTCGAACTTGTCTTCGAGCTCGATTTCCTTGGCGACGGTGACGCCGTCCTTGGTGATGCGCGGCGCGCCGAACGACTTGTCGAGGATGACGTTGCGCCCCTTGGGGCCGAGCGTCACCTTCACCGCGTCGGCGAGGATGTCGACGCCGCGCATCATGCGGTTGCGCGCGTCGGTGTTGAACTTTACGATTTTAGCGCCCATCGAGAGTGCTCCTGGTAAATTTCTGGTGTCGGAAAGGCGAGATCGCGATCAAGCGGCCTTTGCCTGGGCGGCGTCGGAGACGATGATCCCGAGGATGTCGCTTTCCTTCATGATCAGAAGGTCTTCGCCTTCGATCTTGACTTCGGTCCCCGACCACTTGCCGAAGAGGATGCGGTCGCCGGCCTTCACCGACGGCTCGATCAGTTCGCCCGAGTCCTTGCGGGCGCCGGGGCCCACGGAGATGATTTCGCCCTCGGAGGGCTTTTCCTTCGCGGTGTCGGGAATGATGAGACCGCCCTTGGTCTTCTCTTCGCCTTCGATACGTCGGACGAGCACGCGGTCGTGCAGCGGGGTGAATTGCATGGAGGTCGCTCCTTGAGTTGCGTTCCAACCTGATGGTGGCTTTGCAGCGGGTTAGCACTCGCCACCGATGAGTGCCAACGAAGCGGACAGGTATTGGGCGCCCGGTCGCATGTCAAGGCCGTCATGCGACCGTCTCGCGCGATTCACGGCGTCGCTGTCGTCTCGCGCGCGTCGTCGCCGAAGGCCCCGCCGAGCATGCCAAGGGCGATCTCGCGCCGCCCGATCACGACCTCGTCGGCGCCCTGCGCGCGCAGATGCTCGGCCTCGGTATCGTTCTCGGCGCGGGCCGAGATGCGGAGTCCGGGATTGACCTTTCGGGCCTTCGCGATGACCTGGCCTGCCTCGAAGACGTTCGGGATGGCGACGAACAGCCGGTCGGCATAAGCGACGTTCGCGGCCTCGAGGACGGCGGCGTCGGCGGCGTTGCCGGCGAGCGCCTCGACGCCGCCCTCGCGCAGGCGGGCCGTCTCCTCCTCGCGGTCGTCGATGACGAGGAAGGGCCGTTCCTCGGCGCGCAGCTGTCCGGCGAGCGTGCGACCGACGACGCCGTAGCCGACGATGACCGAATGGCCGGTGGCATAGGATTGCTCGAGGATCGCCGCCGTCGGATCGGGCGGGGCGATCGGTTGCGGCGCACGCGCGCCCGCCCGGTCAAGCGCCGCGAACAGCAGCGGGTTGAGCGTGATCGACAGGATCGCCCCGGCGAGGATCAGATCCTGCGCCTCGGTCGACAGCAGGCCGAGCCCGATGCCGAGCGTCGCGAGGATGAACGAGAACTCGCCGATCTGCGCGAGGCTCGCCGAGATCGTCAGCGCCTGGAAATGACCGTAGCCGAATGCGCGGACGATGGCGTAGGCGGCCGCCGACTTGCCGACCACGACGATCAGCACGGTCGCGAGCACGTCGAACGGCCGCTCGACCAGCACGGCGGGATCGAACAGCATCCCGACCGAGACGAAGAACAGCACCGCGAACGCGTCGCGCAAGGGGAGCGAATCCTCGGCCGCCCGGTGGCTGAGTTCGGACTCCGCCAGCACCATCCCCGCAAAGAACGCACCGAGCGCGAAGGAGACGCCGAACAGCTCCGCCGAGCCGTAGGCGATGCCGAGCGCCACCGCGAGAACGGCGAGCGTGAACAGCTCGCGCGATCCGGTTCCGGCGATCCGGTGCAGCGCCCACGGGATAACGCGGCGCCCGACGATCAGCATCAGCGCGACGAAGGCCGCGACCTTGGCCAGCGTGATCCCGAGCGGCGCGAGCAGCGTGGCGAGGCCCACCGTCGCCGCGTCCGGCGCGTTCAGCGTCTCGGCCACGACCGGCAGCAGCACGAGCGTCAGGACCATCGCCAGATCCTCGACGATCAGCCAGCCGACCGCGATATGACCGCGCTCAGTCTCCAGCAGGTGGCGTTCCTGCAACGCGCGGAGCAGCACGACGGTGCTCGCGACGGAAAGGGCGAGGCCGAAGACGAAGCCGGTGGCGGGCGGCCAGCCGAGGCTCCAGCCGAGCCCGGCGCCGAGCAGCGTCGCGAACGCGATCTGGACCAGCGCGCCGGGAACGGCGATGTTCTTCACCGACATCAGGTCGCGCAGCGAGAAATGCAGTCCGACGCCGAACATCAGCAGGATCACGCCGATCTCGGCGAGTTGGTTGGCGAGGCCCAGATCGGCGACGTAACCCGGCGTCGCGGGCCCGATCAGCACGCCGGCGACGAGATAGCCGACGAGGGGCGAAAGGCGCAGCCGATGCGCGACCGCGCCGAGCACGAAAGCCACGACCAGCCCGGCGACGACGGTGGTGATCAGCGGCGTATCGTGCGGCATGTGCGGCGCGGCCTCATCCTGGACGCCGCCTCTCATGCACGGCGGGGGGCTGCGCCGCAAGGCGGCGGTCGCGCCCGATCGCGCGGATGCGGCTCGCCTCGCCGCGAACGATCGGCTAGGACGAGGCGCCGCGAACCTCAGGAGACGCAATGACCCGGATCATCGAGAGCCTCGACGCGATCGCGCCCGGTTACGGCGTGCTCTATTGCGATCTCTGGGGGTGCCTGCACGACGGGGTGCGGGTGTTTCCCGCCGCCGTGGCGGCGCTGGAGCGGTTTCGCGCGCGTGGCGGCGTCGTTGCGCTGATCACCAATTCGCCGCGGCCGTCGCATGGCGTGGCGCTGCAGCTCGACGCGCTCGGCGCGCCGCGGTCGTGCTGGGACGTCATCGTCTCGTCGGGCGACGCGGCGCAGGCGGCGCTGGCCGCGGGTCTGTTCGGGCGGCGCGTTCACCACATCGGGCCGGCGCGCGATCTGACGTTCTTCACCGATGAGGGCGGCCGGCCCCTGGACGTCGAACGCGTCCCGCTGGAGGACGCGGAGGGCATCGTCTGCACCGGGCTGTTCGACGACGCGGTCGAGACGCCCGAGCATTACCGCGCCACGATCCTCACGGGCAAGACCATGGGGCTCAGGCTGCTGTGCGCCAATCCGGATATCGTCGTCGACGTCGGCCATCGCCGGCTCTATTGCGCCGGGGCGATCGCGAAGGCCTATTCGGAGGCGGGGGGCGAGAGCTTCTATTTCGGCAAGCCGCATCCGCCGATCTATTCGCTGGCCCGCGCAAAGGTGGCGGCGCTGCTCGGCGCGGACGTGCCGGGCGAGGACATCCTGTGCATCGGCGACGGCATCGCCACCGACATCCTCGGTGCGATGGGCGAGAGCCTCGATGCGCTGTTCGTCACCGGCGGGCTCGCGGCGGAAGAAACCGGAACCTCGGCCGAAGGCGGACCGGACGAAGCCCTGCTCGCCGCGTTTCTGCGGACGTCCCGGCTCGATCCGCTGATGGCGATCGCCTATCTGCGATGATCGCGACGCTTCAGTCCTTGTATGGCAACAGCGCGTAATCGCGGGCATAGGCGCGGCGGATCTGCGCCCTGGAGACATCGGTCACAAGTGCGTCCTTCGGGGGGAAATAGCCGCGCGCCGCGCGCCATGCGGCGATCTCGGAGGCACGAAGGCCGGTCATGTCCCCGACCGGCGGGGCGGCGGCGTCGTCGATAGCGGAAAGGTTGCGTTTCAACTTCAATTCCAGCTTGCCGAAATGCGCGTCACCGACCCGGTCGGCAATGGCGCGGAAATCCTCGGCGAGATGCTCGAGCCGGACGAAGGCGTCGAGGACATGGGCGTCGAAGACATAGCTCTGACGCCGCCAGTGCAGATCGCAGGCGGCCTCATCGACGCAATCGATATAGGCGAGGAAATCCATAAAGCTCGGATCGCTGTCGGGGTGCGCCGCCGCAGCCGCCGTCCGCACCCAGGAGGTGTCACGGTTGTCGCCGCAGAACTTGTCGAGAAAGGCGCTCACTGCACGGTCTTCGGGGTTGCGAACAACCGCGAACTTGAAGAACCCGGCGGTGCGGCCCGAGGCGACGGCGGGAGCGCAGAATGCGCGGCGGTAGAAGATCGTCATGCGGCGCACCTGCTCGGGGTCGGTGGCCTGGACCGCGCGCGGGGTCAGCTTGCGTCCGGAGTTGAAGTGGCTGTAGACGAATTTTGGCCCGAAGGTCATGGCGAAACGCAGAGGGTTCGCCTCGAAGCCCGGCAGGTCGAGATTTGCGAAGAACCAGCTCTTGAGCGTGGTCCCGCCGCATTTTCCGTTGGTGAAGAGCACCAGCCGGCGAGCCGGATCGACCAGGGGAACGGGATCCGGGATCAGCTTCATGCGTGGGCTCCAAATCGAACGCCGCGACGTGGAATCGGGCGATGGCAAACTGCCGACGCTGGAACGAAACGCAAGGTGTATGCACGAGATCCGTTAACGCCGCCGGCGCACGCGGCGGGGTGGTGGGCGTCGCCAAGGCATTACGCAACAATGTTGCTGAATTCTGGCCGAACTGCGAAAAAAATTGCGCAATGATATTGCGCGGCCGCGGATTCTGGCCTATACTTACTGCACTGCAGCACGAGACCAGGGGCTTGCGAGCGAGGCGAGGACATGTTGGACGGACGCGAGCACAATCTGCCGATCGGCACGATCTGCATCGAGGACCTCGAGATCGGCATGACCCGGTCGCTGGCCAAGATGATCGGCGACCGTGAAATCGCGATGTTCGCCGAGCTTTCGACCGACCACAATCCGGTGCATCTCGACGACGCTTATGCGCAGGACACGATCTTCGGCGGGCGAATCGCCCATGGAATGTTGACGGCGGGGTTGATCTCGGCCGTCATCGGCGAGCAATTGCCCGGCCACGGCACCGTCTATCTCGGGCAGAGCCTGAAGTTCATGGCGCCGGTGCGGCCCGGCGACCGGGTCGAGGCCACGGTTTCGGTGACGGCCATCGACCACGGGCGCCGGCGCGTGACGCTTGATTGCGCCTGCCGCGTGGGCGATACGGTCGTGCTCAAGGGCGAGGCGCTGGTGTTGGCGCCAAGCCGCAAGTTCGACTGACGCGGGGCGCAGCGGTTCCGCCAAGGGGCCATGCGACGACATCACGGCTATCGCGGCCTCGCGCCCGGAGACCTGGGCGCGGCGGTCGCCATCGGCAACTTCGACGGCGTGCATCTCGGCCACCGTTCGGTGATTGCGCTGGCGCGCGCCTCGGCCGACGCGCTGGGCGCGGCACTGGGCGTAGTGACGTTCGAGCCGCATCCGCGCAGCTTTTTCGCGCCGGGACGCCCGCCGTTCCGGCTGATGGACGCCGACGCCCGCGCCCGGCGGCTGGCGAAACTCGGTGTCGAGCAGCTCCATGAGCTGCCGTTCGACGCGGATCTCGCGGCAATGTCGGCGGAGCGCTTCGCCGGTGAAGTCCTTGGCGCCGGCCTCGGCCTGCGCCATGTCGTCGCCGGCGCCGATTTCCGCTTCGGAAAGGCGAGGATGGGCGACGCGACGCTGCTGCGATCGCTGGGCCCGGCCTGCGGTTTCGGCGTCACCATCGCGCCGCTGGTTTCGGACGCGCGCGGCGATCTTTCGTCTACGGCAATCCGCGCCGCGCTGAGCGAGGGACGCCCGGACGAGGCCGCGCGGATGCTCGGCCACTGGCACCGCATCGAGGGCCGGGTGCAGCACGGCGACAAGCGCGGCCGCAACCTCGGTTTCCCGACGGCCAATATCGGCTTGGGCGACCTGCACCGGCCGCGCTACGGCGTCTACGCGGTGATCCTCGACGTCATCGACGGGCCGCACGCGGGGCGGCATCACGGCGCCGCCTCGCTTGGCGAGCGGCCGACCTTCGGCGCGCAGACGCCCAACCTCGAGGTCTATGTGCTCGACTTCGCCGGCGATCTCTACGGCGCGGCGGTCTCGGTGGCGCTGGTGGCGTTCCAGCGCCCCGAGCTCGCGTTCGACGACGTGGCCGCGCTGGTCGATCAGATGGGTCGCGACGTGACGGAGACCCGAGCGCGGCTCGCCGCCGCCGGACTCGGGTAACGGCGATGCTCGAGACCGACCGCCTGATCCTGCGCCGCTGGCGTAGCGCGGATCTCGGCGCGTTCGCCGCGATGAACGCCGACGCCGCCGTGATGCGGCATTTTCCCAAGCGGCTGACCCGCGCCGAGAGCAACGCGATGATGGGGAGGCTCGAGGACCATTTCGCCGAGTTCGGCCACGGCTTCGGCGCCGTCGAGCGCAAGTCCGACGGCGTCCTTCTCGGCATGGTGGGTCTCGCCCGCGCGCGATTCGCGGCGCCGTTCTGTCCTTGCGTCGAAGTCGGCTGGCGGCTGGCGCGCGCGCATTGCGGCGAGGGATACGCCACCGAGGCGGCCCGCGGCTGGCTCGGGCACGGGTTCGGCGCGCTCGGGTTGACCGAAATCGTCGCGTTCGTCGTGCCGGCCAACACCCCGTCGCAGGCGGTCATGACGCGTCTGCGCATGAACCGCGACCCGGCGCGCGATTTCGAGCATCCGTCGCTGACGTTGGGCCACCCGCTGCGCCCGCATTGGCTCTACGCGATCGGCCGCGACGCGTTTGCGGCGACGTGACGCCGCCTCCAGCCCTTTCCCTGGCCGATGTTTGCCGCCATGCTGAAGCGATGACCCGTGACCCGATCGACCGCAGCGGCCTGCGCCCGAACTTCTGGAAGCGTTTCCCGCTCGACGCGCTGCCCCGCGACGAATGGGAGGCGTTGTGCGACGGCTGCGGCAAGTGCTGCCTGATCAAGCTCGAGGACGAGGACACCGGCGCCGTCGCCTACACCAACGTCGCCTGCCGACTGCTGGATCTCGCGACCTGCCGATGCGGCCACTACGCGCTGCGCCGCCAGCTGGTGCCGACCTGCGTCAAGCTTGACCGCGACACCATCGGCGAGGCGCTCGACTGGATGCCGGCGACCTGCGCGTATCGGCTGGTCTCCGAGGGCAAGGATCTGGAGCCCTGGCATCCGCTGATCTCCGGCGATCCCGAGACCGTCCACACCGCCGGCGTGTCGCTGCGCGGGCGGATGCTGGCGGAGTACGACGTGGACGAGGACGATCTGGAGGATCACGTGATCGAGGGTTTGGTCTGATGTGGTTCGCGTCCGACAATTCCGGCCCCGCGCATCCGGCGGTGCTCGACGCGTTGGTGCGCGCGAACGACGGCTATTCGGCCGGCTACGGCGCCGAGCCCGCGATGGCCCGCGTCACCGAGCGTATTCGCGAGCAGTTCGAGGCGCCGCAGGCCGCCGTGTTTCTGCTCGGCACCGGAACCGCGGCCAACGCGCTGGCGCTCGCCTGCCTGTGCCCGCCGTGGGCCGGCGTCTTTTGCCACCGCCACGCCCATGTCGAGGAGGACGAGTGCGGCGCGATCGGGTTTTACACCGGCGGCGCGTCACTTGTCCTCGTGCATGGGCCCGACGGCCGGATGGAGCCCGGCGCGCTCGCCGCCGCCATCGCCCGCAAGGGCGGCGCCGTGCACCAGATCCAGCGCGGCGCGGTCTCGCTGACGCAGGCGACCGAGGCGGGCGCGGTCCATTCGCTCGATCACCTGCGCGCGCTCGCCGACGTCGCGCGCACGCACGGCCTGCCGGTCCACATGGACGGCGCCCGGTTTTCCAACGCGCTGGTCGCCCTTGACTGCGCGCCGGCGGAGATGACCTGGCGCGCGGGCGTCGACGTGCTGAGCTTTGGCGGCGCCAAGAACGGTATGCTCGGCGTCGAGGCGGTGGTGTTCTTCGATCCGGCGCGCGCCTGGGAGTTCCAGCTGCGCCGCAAGCGCGCCGGGCATCTCGTCTCCAAGCACCGCTACCTGTCCGCCCAGTTCGAAGCCTATCTCGCGGACGACCTGTGGCGCGACATGGCCCGCACCGCAAACGCCCGCGCCGCGCGTCTGGCGGCAGGGATCGCGGCGCTGCCCGGCGGGCGGCTGAACCATCCCACCGAAGCGAACGAGGTGTTTGCGGCGTTTCCGCGCGCGGCGCACCGGCGGGCGTTGGCTGCCGGCGCGCAATATTACCTGTGGTCGTTCGACGATCCTGCGGGCCAGACGCTCGACGGCCCGGATGCGGGGCCGGTCTCGGCGCGGCTGGTCTGCAACTGGGCGACGACCGAGGCGGAAGTGGACGGCTTCCTGGGGGTCCTTCGGGCGGAGAAAATCACGCAGCGCGCGTGACGTTGCGTACGGATGCGTGACCGGCGCCCTGTGCCTCGCGCCGGCGATCGTCACCCGCCGCGCGCGCGGAAGGCGCCGTCCAATTCGACCTGCGGCGATCAGGCCGATTTCGCCAGGTGGGCTTCGAGATGCGGCAAGCGGTCCTGGCCCCAGAACACCTCGTCGCCGACCAGATAGCTCGGCGCCCCGAACACGCCGCGGCGCAACGCCTCGTCGGTGTTGCGCTGCAGCGTTTCCATCGCAGCCATCAGCCCCCGGTCCGCGAGGGCTGGCTCGAACCCGTGCGCGGCCAGCATGTCGCGCACCACGGCGTCCTCGGCGATGTCGCGATCCTCGGCCCAGACCGCGCGACAGAACGCATGGACGAGCCCGCCGAGATCGCCGCCCTCCGCGGCCTGCGCCGAGACGATCGCGGCGGAGGCGGGCGCGGCGTTCGTCGGCCAGAACGCCGGCCTCAGGTTCACCGGCAGCCCCGCGATCCGCGCGACGCGCGCGATGTCCTTCAGGCGGTACGCCTGACGCGACGGATGCCGGTCCTTGACCTGCGGCGTTCCGGTCGCTTCGAAGATGCGTAACAGCTGCACCGGCTTGTAGACGATCGCCGCGCCCTGTCTGGTCGCGACCTCCTCGAGCCCGAGCCCGGCGAGATAGCAGAAAGGCGAAAGCGGAAAGAGATAGTAGTCGATCTGGGCCATGGTCGATCCCCCGTGCTGGCGCGCAAGCATCGGCGGATTCGGGGGCTTTGCAAGGCCCCGTGGCGGTGATACCGAAACGCCGGTCCAGTGCATCCGCGAAAGGCCGCCGCCATGAACCCCCTGTTCAAGCCGAAGCTGATCGCGGGCAACTCCAATCGCCCGCTCGCCGCCGCGATAGCCCGGCGCATCTCGATCCACCGCGGCGAGGTGGTCGAGCTGGTTCGGACCCGGGTCGAGCGCTTCAACGACCAGGAGATTTTCGTCGAGGTCTTCGAGAATGTCCGCGGCGAGGACATGTTCATCATCCAGTCCACGTCGAACCCTGCGAACGACAACCTGATGGAGTTGCTGATCATGACCGACGCGTTGCGCCGGTCTTCGGCCGCGCGGATCACCGCCGTGATGCCGTATTTCGGCTACGCCCGTCAGGACCGCCGCTCCAAGGCCCGCACGCCGATCTCGGCGAAGCTCGTGGCGAACCTGCTGACCGAAGCGGGCATCGAACGCGTGCTGACGCTCGACCTGCATGCGGCCCAGATCCAGGGCTTCTTCGACATCCCGGTCGACAACCTCTACGCGGCGCCGGTCTTCGCGCTCGACATCCGCCACCAGTTCGCGTCGCTCGGCGACGTCACCATCGTCTCGCCCGACGTCGGCGGCGTGTCGCGCGCGCGCGAACTCGCCGAGCGCATCGACGCGGAACTCGCGATCGTGGACAAGCGCCGCTCCGGGCCTGGCGAGGTCGCCTCCATGACCATCATCGGCGAGGTCCGCGACCGGGTCTGCATCATCGTGGACGACATCGCCGACACTGCGGGAACGCTGGTCAAGGCCGCCGAGCTCCTGACCAGCCAGGGCGCCCGCGAAGTCCACGCCTACATCACCCACGGCGTCCTTTCGGCCCCGGCGGTCGAGCGCTTGTCGAAGTCGGTGATGAAGAGCCTCGTCGTCACCGATTCGATCGAGCCGACAGCCGCGGTGCGCAACGCCCCGAACATTCGCATTGTCCCGGTGGCGCCGCTGTTCGGTCAGGCGATCCTGAACATCTCGAACGGCACGTCGGTGTCCTCGCTGTTCGACAGCGGCACGCTGGGCCCGATCTACGAGGCGCTGTATCCCAACGCCGCCTGAACGCCGGCCCCGGCGCCGCTCGTGTTCAGATCGGGGATGCGCGCACCAGCACGATCTCGCCCGGCGTCGATCGCCCGGGCCTTGCGATCACAGCAGGAAATCCGCCGCCGAATAGGCCGAGGCATGGACCGCGCCGTCGATGATCCGGATCGAGAACTCGGCCGCGGCGTCGGAGTCGGTGTTGGCGAAAACCAGTGTGTCGCTGCCGGAAGTCGTCAGCCACAAGCCGCGCGTCCCGGTGTGTCCGAAGACGAATGCGTCGTTCGCTCTCGTTCCGGCGTTCGCGTCGATCGCTATGAGATCGATCAGGTCGCCAGCCGCCTTCCCTGCCCCGTCGAATCGCGCGATCACGTCCGGCGCACCGGCGGGCGAGTCCGCCGCCAGCGTGAAGACGAAGCGGTCAGCTCCCGCGCCGCCGTCGAGCAGGTCGATCCCGGCGCCGCCGAAAATCCGGTCATTCCCGGCCCTGCCGAGCAGAACGTCGTTGCCCGCGTCACCGCGCAGATAGTCCGCGCCGTTCCCGGCGGCCACGCGGTCGGCGCCGGCCCCGCCGTAGAAATAGATCCGCCCGGCGTAGGCGCCGTTGAACGTGATGACGTCGTTCTGCGCCGATCCGACGAGCTCGAACGAGCCGGTCAGCGTCCGGCTGAGGTTCACGTCCGCCGAACCGCCCGCCGTCAGGTCGACCCGCCCGGTGGTGAAGTTGCACGCGTAGCCGGAGACGAGGTCGAACGTCGCGAGCTGCGACGACGTCATCCGCACGGCGCCGTAGACGTGGAGGCGCTCGATGCCGGTCAAGCTCGCGCCGGTGATGTCATGGCCGTTCTCGAAGCGCAAGGTGTCGACGCCCGATCCGCCGCGCAGCGCGGCGGGCAGGCTGGCGCTCACCGACAGGATGTCGTCGCCGGCGCCGCCCGACGCGTTCGTGGCGGCTCGCACGCGCAGGAGGTCGGCGCCCGCGCCGCCGTCCAGCGTGTCGGCGCCCAGTCCGCCGTCGAGGATATCGTCGCCGCCCCGACCGCTGAGGACGTCATTGCCGCCGTCGCCACGCAGATCGTCCGACCCCGCGGCGCCGGATACCCGGTCGTTCCCGTCCCCGCCGTAGAAGTAGAGCTTTCCGGCGTAGGTCGCATTGAACGAGATGGCGTCGTTGCCGGACGAGCCGACGAGCTGGAAGTACGCGGTGAGCGACGGACTGAGGGTCACGTTCGCAGCACCGCCCTTGCTGAGATCGACGCGGGCGGTCGTGTGGTTCGACGCGTAGCCGGACACCAGAGCGAAACTCCCGAGCTGCGCCGCCGTCATTCGGGCGGCGCCATAAGCGTTCAGTTGCTCGATGCCGCTCAAGCTCGCGCCGGTGATGTCATAGCTGTTCTCGAAGCGCAGGACGTCGGTTCCCGACCCGCCGTCCAGCGCGAGCGGCCGATTTGCGTTGACCGACACGACGTCGGTCCCCGCGCCGCCGAACGCGCTGTCCCCGGTCCGCACCCGCAACAGGTCGGCGCCGGCGCCGCCGTACAGCGTGTCGATCTGCTCGCCGCCGTCGAGCGTGTCGGCGCCGCCGACGCCGATGAGCACGTCGCGGCCGTCGCCGCCGGTCAGGACGTCGTCGCCCGCGCCGCCGCTCGCGCGGTCGTCGCCGCTTCCGCCGCTGAAGTAGATGGTGCGGGCATAGCTGGGGTTGAAGGTGATGATGTCGTCGCCCGGCGAGCCGACGAGCTGGAAGTACGCGGCAAGCGTCGGGCTCAGGTTCACGCGCGCCGTGCCGCCCTGGCTGAGATCGACCCGCGCTGTCGTGTGGTTCGACGCATAGCCGGAGACGAGATCGAACGCATCGAGCTGCGCCGCCGTCATTCGGACGGCGCCGTAGGCGTTGAGGCGCTCGATGCCGGTCAAGCTCGCACCGGTGATGTCGTAGCTGTTCTCGAAGCGCAGCGTGTCGATCCCCGACCCGCCGCTCAGCGCTGTCGGCAGGCTGGCGCTCACCGACAGGATGTCGTCGCCGGCTTCGCCATTGGCGGTCGCGCCCGTCCGCACCCGCAGCAGATCGGCGCCGGCGCCACCGTACAGAAAATCGACGCCCAACCCGCCGTCGAGCGTGTCGTTGCCGCCTTGGCCGCTCAGCACATCGTTGCCGCCGTCGCCGCGAAGGTCGTCGGCGCCCGCGCCGCCAGAAACCCGATCGTTCCCGTTGCCGCCGTAGAAGTAGATCGTCGCGGCGTAGCTCGAGTTGAAGGTGACCATGTCGTTTCCGGACGACCCCACGAGCTGGAAGTACGCCGACAGCGTCGGGCTCAGGTTGACGCTGACCGCGCCGCCCTGGCTCAGATCGACCCTGGCGCTCGTGTAGGTCGACATGTACCCGGACACCACCGCGAAGCTCGCCAGCTGGGACGCGGTCATCCGCACGGCGCCATAGGCGTTTAGCTGCTCGAAGCCGCTCAAGCTCGTGCCGGTGATGTCGTAGCCGTTCTCGAAGCGCAGGACGTCGGTCCCCGATCCTCCGCTGAGTTCCCGGACCCCGTTGCCGCCGACCGTTACGAAGTCGTTGCCCGCGCCGCCGAAGGCGCTGTCGCCGGTCCGCGTTCGCAACAGGTCGTCACCATCGCCACCATACAGCGCATCGACACCGTCGCCGCCGTCGAGCGTGTCGTTCCCGCCAAGACCGTTCAGCGTGTCGCTGGCGGCGCCGCCCGTCAACAGATTCGCAGCGGAAGTGCCGTTGATCGTCGCCATCGCCCCCATCCTCCGTCCGAATCGTTCAGCCCAATAACAGAACGCCGGCCAGTTTCAATAATCGTCAAAAGATCAGTCCGATCGAGCGCGCAAAAGACACAGTCTTTGACTCGCCTGAGGCGTCCTTGAACCGGTCACGGGACTTTTTGCGGACGCCTGCCAAGATCGATCGTAATCCGCAAATCGGTCTTACTACGGTGGAAAATCTACGGCAACGATGGTCGCCGTTGCGCATTCCGGGAAAACCAAGCCATGGTTAACGCCTGGAGCGGGGTTCTGTGGCGATCCCATACCGGGCGCCGCGCCGCGGTCACGGCGCGTCACGCCGAACTCAGACCCTCGCGCATCGCCCGAAGGAACGGCAACGCCGCCCTCAGTTTGTCCGCCCCCAGCCCCGCCATCAGGTCGTCGAACACCGGCGCGATCGCCACAACGGCCAGATCCCGCGCCGCCTGGCCCGCCGGGCTCAAACCAACCCACTTGCGCCGCGCATCGTCCCAATCGGGCCGGATATGCACGTAGCCGGCCGCGTCGAGCTTTTGCAGCGTGTTGGTCATCGCGCCTTTGGTCACGTGGAACACGCGCACCAGTTGAGCCGGGCTTTTCTCGCCGCCCGCGCCCGCCAGATGATTGAGCGTCATGAAGTGCGACAGCTCCATTCCTTTGGGCAACGCCCGCGCCAGCCGCACGCGCGCCAGTTGCTCGATCATCACGATCTCGCTGAACAGGACGATCACCATCGGGTCGCGCTGCGTGCCGTCCATCAGGCGCTTTCGGGTCCGTGGAACGTCCGGTCGTGCCGCAGCGACGGCACCCGGCCCCGCGCCCGCGCCACCTCGCCGAGGTCGAGATCGACGAGCGTCACGCCGACGCCTTCGCCGGCGTCCGCGAGGATTTCGCCCCACGGACCGACCGCCAGCGAGTGGCCGTACGTCCGCCGCGTTTCGCCAATCGTCGCCGAATGGGTTCCCGCTTGCGCCGCGGCCAGCACGAAAGCGCCGGTCTCGATGGCCCGCGCCCGCAGCAGCACGTGCCAATGCGCCTCACCGGTCGGAACCGTGAAGGCGGCCGGCGCCAGCAGCACCTCGGCGCCGGCCTGCGCCAGCGCGCGGTAAAGGTAGCCAAAGCGCATGTCGTAGCAGATGCTGAGGCCGATGTGCGCCGACCCGGCCTGCGCGGTCACCGCACGGTCGCCGGGCCGGAACGCCGCCGATTCGCGGTAGCTTTCACCGCCGTCCAGATCTACGTCGAACATGTGGATCTTGTCATAGCGCGCCGCGATCCCGCCGTCGGGCCGGATCAGGAAGCTGCGGTTGGCGAAGCGGCCATCGGCGTCGTCCGTCGCCAGCAGCAGGCTGCCGACGCCGATCCACACGCCAAGCTCCGCCGCGACAACCCGCATCCGGGCCAGCGTCCGGTCCTCTGCCTCGGGCGCCAGCACCGCACGCTGCCGCGCCCGGCTCGCGCTCATCAGATTGGTGCATTCGGGCGTCAGGATCAGCGTGGCCCCTCCCGCCGCCGCCGCGCGCACCAACGGCTCTGTCGCGACCAGATTGGCGGCCGGATCGTCGCTCGAACACAGCTGCACGAGACCTGCGCGCATCGTCTAGGCCGTGAGCAGCGGGTCGAGCTTGCCGGCGCGGTCCAGCGCGCTCAGGTCGTCAAAGCCGCCGACATGGATCTCCCCGATGAATATCTGCGGCACCGTGCGCCCGCCCTTTGCGCGGTTCACCATTTCGGCCCGCCGCGCCGGATCGGCGGCGACGTCGATTTCGGCGAAACCAACGCCCTTGGCGGTCAGCATCCGCTTTGCCGCCATGCAGTATCCGCAGAACGGCGTGGTGTAGAGCGTGACGGACGGCATCGCGATCCCCGGTTCGGACCGCGCATCATAGCCCCGGCGAATCGGTAAAGGCAACGCGCGCCAGCGCCAGCACGTCGACGCGCGCGGCGCCCGCCGCCTTCAGGCAATCCGCACATGCCGAGAGCGTCGCCCCCGAGGTCAGAACGTCGTCGATCATCAGTACCGCCTTGCCCTCGACCGACGGGCGCCGGCGCGCCGAGACCGCAAATGCCCCCGCCTGGTTCGCCGCCCGCGCCGCCCGGTTCATCTTTTCCTGCGGCGTCGTCGCCCGCGTCCGCGTCAGCAGATCGAGGATGACGGGTTTGCCCGACAGCCGGCCAAGACGCTTCGCCAGTTCAGCCGACTGGTTGTAGCGCCGCTTGACCAGCCGGGTCCAATGCAGGGGCGCCGGCGCGATGACGTCGCACTCCGCGATCAACTCCCGACCCGCCACCGCCATCCACCCCGCCAGCGGGCCGATGATGTCGAGCCGGTCGCCGTGCTTGAGCCCAAGAACGAGCTGCTTGCCCGCGCCCTCGTAGACCAGCGCCGCGGCGCCCCGGTCCCAAGCCGGCGGATGGCGCCGGCACCCGTCGCACAACGCGCCCGAGGCTGCACCCGCGTCGCCCATCAGCGGCACGCCGCAGCGGTGACAGGTCGCGCCGGCAATGAAATGCGTGTCGCGCCAGCAGGCGGGACACAGCCCGTGCGGCGCGTCCGTCGGCTCCGGGCAGGCGATGCAGCGCGGCGGAAAGATCAGGTCGACCAGCGTGGTTCGCATCGTCTTCAGCATGGCGTCCTCGCGGGTCCGGGCCTATCTGAGAGTCGAGGAGACGAAAGCCATGACGACCCCGCCCGACCTTTTCGACGACGCGCTGCTCGACCGCCGGCGTCAGCGCGCCGCACGCGCCCCGGCCGACTTTCTCCAGCGCGCCGTCGCGTCGGAAATCGCAGAAAGGCTCAGCGAGGTTAACAGGCCGTTATCGGACGCCGTGGTGATCGGCCCCCGGGCGGGCGTCTGGGGCGACGCGCTCGAAGCCTCGGGGCGACGGCGCCCCGACACCATCCCCGACGCCCCGGTCCTCGACCTCGCGTCCGGATCGCGCGACCTGGTGATCCACGCGCTGGCGCTGCACTGGGCGAACGATCCGGTGGGCCAACTGGTGCAATGCCGCCGCGCGCTTCGGCCCGACGGCCTTTTCGTCGCCGCGCTGTTCGGCGGCCGGACCCTGCACGAACTTCGCACCGCGCTGGCCGAAGCCGAGATCGCGCAGACCGGCGGCCTCAGCCCGCGCGTCGCGCCGATGGCGGAGATCCGCGACCTCGGCGCCCTGCTGCAACGCGCCGGCTTCGCGCTGCCCGTGGCCGACAGCGCGCGCTTCGACGTGACCTACGCCGACGCCTTCGCCCTGATGCGCGACCTGCGCGCCATGGCCGAAACCAACGTCCTGCGCGACCGCCTCCGCCGCCCGACGCCCAGGCGTCTGTTCGCCCATGCCGCCGC
>Ga0105046_10008528_pt1 | contig 16090 bp, 5 predicted proteins | sample MAT03_FD_78385 | JGI IMG/M metagenome (GOLD analysis project Ga0105046, IMG submission 78385) | Freshwater microbial communities from Lake Fryxell liftoff mats and glacier meltwater in Antarctica - MAT-03 (megahit assembly) | ecosystem: Environmental > Aquatic > Freshwater > Ice > Liftoff...
CGCATACATAGCCTCGGTTGGCCTGACCATCGGTGAGCTGTGGGCGGTGCCGATCATGTTGCGGCTGGCACTGATCGAGAACCTGCGGCGCATCGCCGACCGCGTCGACACCGCTCAACGCCTGCGTGAGTCGGCGGCGCAGTGGGCTGTACGTTTCGTGCAGGCTGCCGAGCTGAATCCCAGTTCCCTGGTCATCGCCATCGCCGATCTGGCACGCGACACTGCTCTGGCCCCGGCATTCGTCGGCGAACTCCAGCGCCGGTTGCTTGGTCAGCATTCGGGAGTGGCCCTGGTCACGCAGTGGCTCGAGCAGCGCCTGGGTGAACGTCGTCAGACGGTTGCCGATCAGGTGCGCCTCGACAACCAGGACCAGGCCGCCGATCGCATCGCGGTGGCTAATGCCATCACTAGCCTGCGTGGGATGGGCGCGGTCGATTGGAAGGACTTCGTTGAGCGGATCAGCCCAATTGAGGCGATCCTGCGCGAGGATCCAGCTGCCATCTACGAAACGATGGATTTTGCCACTCGTGACCTCTACCGGCATGAGGTCGAGCAGATCGCCCGCCGCTGCAATCCACCACCGGCGGATGCGCAGCTGGCGGTGGCTCGGATGGCGGTCGTATTGGCCTCGTCCGCCACCGCCAACCCGGATCCCGATCAGCCTCCGCGTCACCATATCGGCTGGTGGCTGGTCGATGCCGGCCGCCACGAGTTGGAGCGTCGGCTGGTAGCGGAGCATGGTCTGCGTCGCCCTCGCGGCTGGGAACCACGCCGGCTGCGCGTGTACCTTCTGCCTATGCTCCTGCTTACCCTGGTGATCGTCGCCGCGATGGTGGTGATGTCGGGTGGCCTGGACACCACCGTGATGGTGGCGACCGGTCTGGCGCTGCTGCTGGTGCCGCTGGCTGGGCAGGCGGCCAAGATGGTGGTCGACTGGATGGCCACCCGCCTGGCGGTTCCGCATGCCCTGCCGCGCCTCGATTTCGACAGCGGTATACCGGCAGAATGGCGTACCGCCGTGGTGGTGCCAACCATGGTCCGCTCGACTGCTGATCTCGATGCGGTGCTGGAAGGCCTTGAGGTTCGTGCCCTGGCCAACGAGGACGAGCATCTGGTGTTCGTTCTGCTGAGCGACTTCGGCGATGCAGCGACCCGCGAGCTGCCAGGCGATGCCGCGGTGCTGTTGTACGCGCCGGTGGCCGTGGCCGCGCTCAATGAACGCCACCGGCGCGCCGATGGTCGCGACCGCTTCCTGGTTCTGCACCGTGAAAGGACGTGGAATAAAGCTGAGAACGTCTGGATGGGCCGGGAACGCAAGCGCGGCAAGATCGAGGATCTCAATCTACTGCTCCTGCATGGCGGCCGCGACGCCTTCCCGACCATCGCCGGAGACATCGCGGCCCTGTCCGGCACGCGGTTGGTACTGGTGCTCGACACCGATACCCGTTTGCCGCGCGACGCAGCGCGTCGCCTCGCCGAGGCCATGGCGCACCCGCTCAATCGCCCACGGCTCGACAGGAAATCTCGAATCGTGATTGGCGGGCATGCGGTGCTGCAGCCGCGCGCCGCGGTATCGATGACCAGCGCCGGACGATCCTGGTACGCCGCACTGTGGGCCGGCGACGCTGGCATCGATCCCTACACCCGGGCGGTGTCCGACATCTATCAGGATCTGTTCGACCAGGGATCGTTCGTCGGCAAGGGCATCTATGATCTGCGCGCCTTTGCTGCGGCCCTGATCGATCGCTTTCCCGACAACGCGATCCTCTCGCATGATCTGATTGAAGGCAGCTACGCCCGCTCCGGTTTGGTCAGCGATGTGGTAGTGGTCGAGGACCATCCAGGTACTTTCCTTGCCGACACGGCGCGCCGTATGCGCTGGATCCGCGGTGACTGGCAGCTACTGCCCTGGCTGCTGCCACGTACGCCCACCATGCATGGTTGGGCTGGCAACACCCTCAGCGGTTTGGCGCGCTTGAAGCTGGCCGACAACTTGCGCCGCAGCCTGGTGCCGCCGGCCAGCCTGGCGGCCCTGCTGCTGGCGTGGACCTGCCTGGAGCCAGCGGGCGCCACGGCAGTCTCAGCGGTGGTGGCGGGGGTTGCGCTGATGCCGGTGGCGCTCTCCACTGCGGCTGCCATGGGCGCCATGGCGGCCAAATGCCGCCTGAGGACCCGTCTTGCGCTGATCCTGGCAGGCGTGGTGCGTGGGCTGGCGTCAGCCGTCGCTGGACTTGCCTTCCTGCCGTTTGAGGCGGTACGTGTCCTCGATGCCGTGATGTGTACCTTGTGGCGGCTGATGGTTTCGCGTCGCAGCCTGCTGCGCTGGCAGACCGCCAGCGATGCCGAACGCCAGGCGGCCACCAGCCTGCCTGGAATCACCTGGGCGATGGCGGTGGCGCCGCTGATCGGCTTGGCGGTCACGCCGCTTCTGGCCTTCCGCCCGGGACTGGCGTTGGCGGTGCTGCCCTACGTCGCGCTGTGGTTGTCTGCTCCGGTCCTAGCCTGGCTGCTGTCACGCCGCCCCGGCGAATCCACGGCCCGCCTCAGCGCAGAAGACCGCCGCTATCTCAGGCGTACCGCCCGGCGTACGTGGCAGTATTTCGCAGATCTGGTTGACGCCTCTGGGCGCTGGTTGCCGCCTGACAATATCCAGTTGAAGCCGAAGCGGGTGGTAGCTGCGCGCACCTCACCAACCAACATCGGGCTGGCCCTGCTGGCGGATCTCACGGCTCACGATTTCGCCTGGCTGACCAGCGGTGGTCTGCTCGACCGCGTCGAGCGAGAGTTGAGCTCGATCGAAACGCTCGAGCGGTATCACGGCCATCTCCTCAACTGGTATGACACCACCAGTGGTGTGCCGCTGTCGCCGCGCTATGTCTCCACCGTTGACAGCGGTAATCTCGCCGGCCACTTGCTGATCCTCGCCGCTGGTCTGCGCGAATTGGCCGCTCGTCCGATCAATCGTGCCGACCGGCTGCTCGGCTGCGCCGTCACTGCCGAACTTGCCAGCGAAGATAAGATCGAGACCTGGTCTGTTGCCAGCGAACGCGAACTGGAGGCCCAGCACACGGAACTGGCAGCCCTGGTGCCAGGTGACGGTACCCCGACGTTGCAGCAGATCGCCGCCGGCGGCGGGCCGGGGGCCGTCCTGGCCGGCGAGCTGTTGGCGCACGCCGAGCGTCTCGCCGTCCGCGCCCAGGCTATTGCCCTGGGCATGGAATGGACGTTCCTGCTCGATCCTGGCAGCAAGCTCTTCTCCACCGGCTACCACCTCGATTCCGCCAGCCTCGACCGCAGTAATTACGACCTGTTGGCGAGCGAAAGTCGTTTGACCTCGTTTGTCGCGGTGGCGAGCGGACGGGTTGATCAGGAGCATTGGTTCCGCCTCGGCCGTCTCCTCGTTGGTACGCCGTCCGGTCCGCTGCTCGCCTCGTGGAGCGGCACGATGTTTGAGTACCTTATGCCGCTACTGATCATGCCCGAGGAACCGGGCAGCCTGCTGCATGATTCAGCGGTGATCGCGGTCCGCGAACAGGTGCGCCATGGTGACGCCCTCGGCGTTCCGTGGGGCATCTCCGAGTCGGCGTACTACGCCACCGATGCGGCGCTTAATTGGCAGTATCGTGCCTTCGGTGTGCCCGGCCTCGGGCTCAATCGAAATCTCGACGACGACCCGGTGATCGCACCGTATGCCTCGGCCCTTGCGCTGCTGATTCAGCCGGTGGCGGCGCTGCGCAATCTGCGTCGCCTCGAGGCGCTTGACGCCTGCGGACTCTACGGCTTCCATGAGGCGGTCGACTTCACCACTGCCCGCCTGCCGATTGGCGAGCGGCGGGTCGTCATTCCATCATGGATGGCGCATCACCAGGGCATGACCCTGCTGGCGTGCGCCCACGTCCTGCTCGATGCGCCGATGCACCGACGCTTCCTCGCCGACCGACGGCTGCAGGCGCACCAGCTACTGCTGCAGGAACGCCCTGTGATCGGTGGCGAGATCAACGTCCTACGGCCGGTCGAGACGCATGATCGTCGCCCCGAGATCGAACCCAGCTTTAATGTGATCACCGATCCGGCGGCCGCTCAGCCACAGGTGCAGTTGCTCTCCAATGGCCGTTACCACGTGATGATCACGGGTTCAGGCGGTGGCTATAGCCGCTGGGGCGACATCGCCTTGACCCGCTGGCGAGAGGATGCCACCCGCGACCATTGGGGCCAGACGTGCTACCTTCGTGACATCGATTCGCAGCTGGTGTGGTCGACCACCAGCCAGCCGCTTGGCCCTCCGGCCAAGGGATACGAGGCAGTGTTCACCCAGGCGAGGGCCGAGTTCCGCCGGGTCGACGACGATCTCGCTGCCCACAGCGAGATTGCCGTGTCGCCTGAAGACGATGTCGAGCTGCGTCGCCTGACCCTGACCAATCGCAGCGAGCGGATGCGCCATATCGAAATCACCACCTATGCCGAACCGGTGCTGACGACTGCCGCAGCCGATTTGGCCCATCCTGCCTTCGCCAAGCTATCGGTCCAAACCGAGGCCGCACCCGAGCACGAAGCGGTGCTCGCCACCCGCCGGCCGCGTGATGCCAGTGAGGCGCGCGTCTGGCTGGCGCACGCGCTGGTGCCGCGTGGTGGCATTGGCAGCAACGGGGGGACCCTCAGCTGGGAGACCGATCGCGAGCGGTTCCTTGGACGCAATCGTAGCCAGGAAGATCCTCTGGCTCTCGACGGATCGCCCATGCCGCTGTCTGGAACCGTGGGCGCAGTGCTGGATCCGGTACTGGCGCTTCGTCGTGTGGTCAGCATCCCTCCGGGCAGCCATGTGACCATCGATCTGGTCTGCGCCGTCGCTGCGTCGCGGGCAGAGGTCTACGCGCTCTGTGACCGCTACCGCGATCACAACCTCGCCGACCGGGCCATCGAACTTTCACGGACCCATGGCCATGTGCTGTTGGCCCAGCTCGGCGCCACCGATGCTGACGCGCAGGTCTTCGCCCGCCTAGCCGGCGCCCTGATCTACGCGGGGCCGCAGCGCCGCGCCTCGGACCTGGCAATCCGTCGCAACCACAGCCAGCGTCCTGGCCTGTGGCGCTATGGCATCTCCGGCGACATCCCCATCTGCCTGGTGCGGGTCGCCGACAGCCAGCGCATCGACCTGTTGCACCAGCTACTGCGCGCTCATGCCTGGTGGCGGGCCAAGGGTCTGGCGGTGGACCTCGTCGTGCTTATCGAGGATCCTTCAATCTACCGGCAAGAGATTACCGACCTGGTGATGGGCATGATCGCCTCAAGTCCCGACGCTGGCTTCATCGATCGTCCGGGTGGTGTATTCATCCGTCGCAGCGACCAGACCTCGGAAGCAGACCGTCTGCTGATGACCGCGGTAGCGCGGGTGGTGATCAACGATGCCTCCGGCACGCTCGCACGCTATGTCGAACGTCGCCAGCGTCCGGATCCCCAGGTGGTGCCACGGGCCCTGGCGTTGCGCCCGCGCTCTGACCCGCCTGGACCAGTTCCGAATTATGACCTGATGTATTGGAACGGACTGGGCGGATTCACCCGCGACGGAAGCGAGTACATCATCATTCTCAGGCCCGGCGTCAGCACCCCGGCGCCGTGGTGCAACGTGCTCGCCAACGACAGCTTTGGCACGGTCATCAGCGAACGTGGTGCGGCTTATACCTGGGCAGCCAACTGCCACGAATTCCGCCTGACACCGTGGCATTGCGACGCGGTTGTCGATCCGCATGGCGAGGCGTTGTACCTGCGGGACGAGGACAGCGGCGCGGTGTGGTCGCCGACCCCAGGGCCGGTGCGCAACCGCGGTACTTGCGTGGTGCGGCACGGCTTCGGCTATTCCGTCTTCGGCGGCGACGAGGAAGGCATTTCCAGCGAGTTGCACGTCTGGGTCGACCGTGATGCGCCGGTCAAGCATTGGAAGCTGCGGCTGAGCAACCACAGCGATCGTTCGCGCCGTCTCACCGTTACCTGCTATGTCGAATGGACCCTTGGCGAACTGCGTGAACGCAGCGCCATGCACATCATCACCAACCACGACGATGGCGTGCTGACGGCAAGCAATCCGCTCAGTGACGACTTTGCCGGTCGCACCGCGTTTCTCGTTGCCAGCCGTCGGCCGTCCTCGTGGACCTGTGACCGCTGTGAATTTCTAGGCCGACATGGTTCGCCAGCTCAACCGGCGGCGCTTGGGGCCACCACCTTGCTTGGCCGTTCGGGTGCTGGTCTCGATCCCTGCGGCGCGATCACCATCCGGGTCGATCTCAACCCAGGCACTGAGTACGAGGTGGTATTTACCCTCGGTGCTGGCAGCGACGCCGAGCAGGCCCGGGCCTTGGCCAGCGAGCATCGTGGTCTCGACCGTGCCCGCGCCTCGCTACAGGCGATTTACGAACACTGGAAATATCTGCTGGGACGCATACATGTGCAGTCGCCCGATCCGGCGCTGGATCTGCTGGTCAACGGCTGGCTGCCGTATCAGGTCTATGCCGCCCGCCTCCTGGCGCGCAGCGGGTACTCGCAGTCGGGGGGCGCCTTCGGCTTCCGCGACCAGCTGCAGGACAGCATGGCGATGGTCCACCACGACCCGCATCTGCTACGCGACCAGCTCCTCCGCGCCGCCGGTCGGCAGTTCGTCGAAGGTGATGTTCAGCACTGGTGGCATCCGCCAATCGGTCGCGGCGTGCGGACGCACATCTCGGACGACCTCCTCTGGCTGCCCTTCGCCGCCAGTCGCTACATCGAGGTCACTGGCGATAGCGCAGTGCTCGATCAGAGCGTCCCCTGGTTAAGAGGTCAGCAAGTACCGCCTGGGCAGGAATCCATCTACGAACTGGCGGAGGTTTCGGATCGCCACGGAACGCTTTACGAGCATGCCGTGGCAGCGATCCGGCACGGACTCAGTCGGCTTGGTGGGCATGGCCTACCGCTGATGGGCAGTGGTGACTGGAATGACGGGATGAACCAGGTGGGCAGCCAGGGCAAAGGCGAAAGCGTGTGGTTGGCGTTCTTCCTGGTTGATGTGCTGCGCCGCTTTGCGCCGCTGGTCCAGGTGCGTGGTGACGCGGCGTTTGCCGACGAGCTGATGCGCATCGCTGACGGCCTCGCCGCCGCCATCGATGAGCATGCCTGGGATGGCGCCTGGTACCTGCGTGCCTGGTTCGACGATGGCACGCCGCTCGGCACGGTGACGGGCGATGAGTGCCGCATCGACGCCTTGCCCCAGGCCTGGGCCGCGCTCACTGGCGCGACCGATCCCGAGCGTACGCGTCTGGCGATGCAGTCGGTGGATACCCGGCTGGTGCGCCGCGAGGACGGCTTGATCCAGCTCTTCGATCCTCCTTTCGATCGTGGCACACTGCAGCCAGGCTACATCAAAGGCTACCTGCCGGGGGTACGTGAGAATGGCGGGCAGTACACCCATGCGGCGGTGTGGACGGCAATGGCCTTCGCCAGCCTGGGCGATGGCGCCCGGGCGCTGGAATTGGCGCAGTTGATCAACCCGGTGCTGCACGCTGCCAGTCCAGGCGCTGCCGCGCGCTGGCGCGTCGAGCCCTATGTCATGGCGGCCGACGTCTACCGCACGCCTGGCCATGTCGGGCGCGGCGGTTGGACCTGGTATACCGGTTCGGCCGGATGGATGTGGCGTTTGCTGGTTGAATCGTTGCTTGGCTTCGAGCGCCAGGCCAACCGTGTCCGATTGCATCCCTGCACGCCCGACGGTTGGGGCGACATCACGGTGGAGTGCCACTGCGGCGGCAGCCGCTGGACGCTGCGCGCAACCGGCTCGGGCCAGGTCGATCAGGTTCTCGTCGATGGCCTGGCAATCGCCGGGCCGTGGGTGGAACTGGCCGATGATGCTCGTGATCATCAAGCACAATTCATCCGCCGTATCGTGGTCTGAGATTCCGTCGACCCTGGAAGATGGCGGAATACACAGCTCGGCGCAGCCGGAACCATGTGGTTCTTTTCGCCTTCGCCGTTTGGTATGGGCGGGATTCAGAAGCAGGTTTAGAAATGGTAGTACTCCGTGGGGTAAAGACCCCATAGCTGCAAGGGCACTTGGTCTCTAAGCATGACCTGAGGACGCTCTGATCGAGTAGGAAATCGCCAACATGTCTGGACCTCATACCGAACTCACCGCACGTCGCGCGATCCAAGCGAACCTTCATATCAACGCTAGCGGGAAGTTTACGCTTGATGACTATGAGTATTACCCTGATGACGAGATGATCGATCTCGGCATATACGACGTCAATTTCGCCAGTCTATCACAGGATACGATTCTGGAGATATGGGAATAGTGATCAGCCAGCCAATTTCTCATTCCCGGAATGCGTGACATTCAACCCATGAGCTCTCTAGCAATTGTCATCTTCGTTCTGAGGTTGGTGGTACTGTTGGCTGTTATAAATGTAGTCGTCCTCTTTAATGCACTTGTCACGCTGCGCCATCGAATCACCGCTGCTTACGCGCAGATCGACGGGCAGCTTAAGCGGCGCTATGAACTGATCCTGAATTTGGTCGAGACGGCAAATGGCTATCTGAAGCATGAGCGTGGCACACTTGAAGCCGTCCTTGAAGCTCGTTATGCCGCTGCGACCGCCAACACCGGCGTCGCTGCAAAACCAGGTGATCCATCAGCAATGCATGTTCTAGCCAGTAGCGAAATCACACTTAACGGCACCCTGGATAGACTATTCGCCCTCACCGCGTCCTACCCAGATCTCAAAGTTAATGCGACCATGCTGCGATTGATGGAGGACTTGACCTCTACCGAGAACAAACTTGTATTCTTCCGTCAGGCGTTCAATGCCGCGGTGAAGGCCTATAACACGAAACGCGAACTCTTTCCAAGCAGTGTCATCGCAGAGACGTTTTGCTTCAGCCTTGCCGGGATGTTTGCGATTCAGCATCAGGAAGAGCGACTGGCGCCCCCAGCAGTGCTGGTCTAAGGACCAGTTGGTATTGGAATGTCCATCACGATGCTATCTCAGAGCGTGGTTGCGTCATAAAGAAAACTATCGGCGACGCAGGCGAGTAAACCGCGTAAGGTGATGCCTATGTCCACGCCGTCCAATCCAGCAGGCAACGTCCCGGGACTCGCCCTATCCGGCGACACCGGTCTGAGTGAGGCCGAGGCAATCCAGCGTCTTCGTGCTGATGGCCCCAACGCGTTGCCGGTCCAGGAACGGCACAGTCTGTTCGGCATTACTTGGGAGGTGATCAAAGAGCCGATGTTCGTCCTGCTGCTTGCGGCAGGAGCGCTCTACATGCTGATGGGCGAACCGGGCGATGCAGCGATGCTGCTCGGCTTCGTCTTTGTGGTCATGGGCATCACCATCGTCCAGGAACGCCGCACCGAGCGGGCCCTCGACGCCTTGCGGAACCTGTCGAGCCCGCAGGCGCTGGTGATCCGCGATGGCCAGCATAGACGCATCTCGGCCAAGGATCTGGTCCGTGGCGATCTGATTCTACTCGCCGAGGGCGATCGCATCGCCGCCGACGCTGTGCTACGGACCGGGATCAATCTCTCGGTTGACGAATCGCTGCTCACGGGCGAGTCGGTTCCAGTCGCCAAGTCCGCCTCGACGACAGCGCAGATCCTGGACCAGCCGGGCGGCGATGACCTCCCCTCGGTGTACTCGGGCACCCTGGTCACCGCCGGGCAGGGCGTGGCCGAGGTGTTCGCCACTGGGTTGCGCACGGAACTTGGCAAGATTGGCGAGGCCCTCAGTCAGGTGAAGCCGGAGCGCTCCATGCTTCAGATCGAGACCGGTCGGTTAGTGAGGAACCTGGCGATTCTCGGATTGGTCCTGTGCTGCATGGTGGTGGTGGTCTACGCCCTGACTCGCGGCGGGGACGTGGCGAGTTGGAAGCAAGGATTCCTCGCCGGCATCACCATGGCCATGGCGATGCTGCCCGAAGAGTTCCCTGTGATCCTCACCATCTTCCTCGCCCTGGGAGCCTGGCGCATCTCACGCAACCGGGTGCTGACCCGGCGCATGCCGGCGATCGAGATGCTTGGTGCCGCCACTGTACTGTGCACCGACAAGACCGGCACTTTGACACTCAACCAAATGATCGTGACGCAGGTCATCCTCGACGACCGCACGGTCGATCTTGAGCGGGTCTCGACTGAGCAGACCGCTGAAGTTCAGCTTCTGCTCGACCTCGCCGTCTTGGCCAGCAAGACCGATCCCTTCGACCCGATGGAGCGCGCCATCCATGCCGCTGGGGCCAAGATGGGACCAGCGGGCCAGGGGCAGCATCACGGGTGGACGCTGGAGCGAGAATACCCTCTCTCGCCCGAACTCCTCGCTGTCACCCAGGCGTGGAACCAGGGTAACGCCACGCCGCTGCTGCTAGCGTCGAAGGGTGCGCCAGAGGCGATCGCCGGTCTGTGCAAATTTTCACCGGAACGGCGCGAGGCTCTGGCCAAGCAGGTCACCGCCCTGGCAATCGACGGACTCAGGGTACTGGGCGTGGCCAGGGCCAGTGTCCCGGCCGACCGCCTGCCCGCACTCCACCAGGATCTCGACCTGGAGTTTGTCGGTCTCATAGGCCTATCCGATCCGCTGCGTGCCAACGTTCCGGCCGCTGTTGCAGAGTGTCAGGCAGCCGGGATCCGTGTGGTGATGATCACCGGCGACTACCCCGCTACTGCTCAGAGCATCGCCCGGCAGGCCGGTATCGCCAATGTCGGCGAGGTCATCACTGGGCCGGATCTTGAGGGCATCTCTGACGAGATTCTGGCCACGCGCATCCGCACCGTGCAGGTTTTCGCCCGGGTAGCGCCCCAACAGAAGCTGCGCATCGTTCAGGCTCTCAAGGCTAACCGCGAGGTAGTGGCGATGACCGGCGATGGGGTGAACGACGCTCCGGCCCTTAAGGCGGCGCACATCGGTATCGCCATGGGCGGGCGGGGCACCGACGTGGCGCGCGAATCATCCGCGCTGGTGCTGCTTGACGATGACTTCGCATCCATCGTTACGGCAGTGAAGATGGGCCGACGCATCTTCGACAATATCAAGAAGGCCATCTCCTTCACCTTCGCAGTGCATGTCCCGATCGCCGGATTGTCGATCCTGCCGGTATTCATCCCGGGCTGGCCGCTCCTCTTGCTGCCGGTCCACATCGTCTTCCTGGAACTGGTGATCAATCCATCGTGTTCGCTGATCTTCGAGGCCGAGGAGGCCGAGGAGGATATCATGACCCGAGCGCCGCGCGATCCCAACGAACGTCTGTTCTCCTGGAAGAGCATCGCCCTGAGCCTGCTGCAGGGAGTCAGTGTGCTGGCGGTCTGCGTCGGCATCTTCATCTACGCCAAGACTAATCACGGGGACGACGCGGCCCGCGCCCTAACCTTCACCAGCTTGGTGGCAGCGTTCATCGCCATCATCATTACCAACCGGTCGTGGTCGCGCAGTCTTATCGGCATCTTGCTGACACCGAACACGGCCCAGTGGTGGGTAATCCTGGGAAGCATCGGTTTACTCACCCTGGTTCTGTGCCTGCCTGTGGCTCGCACCCTGTTCCACTTCGCGCCATTGCATGCGCTGGATCTGGCGATTAGTGTCGCGGCCGGCGTCCTCTGTGTCGGTTGGTTCGAGATCCTCAAGTACGTCCGTCGCCGCAGAGTCTGAGTGACGGACCCTATGGGGCGGCGGATTGTCTTGGGGGTACAAACCAGCGAAGTCGAAAGAGACGATTTACGGTCAACGCGGTTCTAGGAAACCAAAAAACAATTAGAGATTGGAGTCGATCGGGATAATGAATCTAAAATCCCATTGCATTATTTCGACAAACGGGAGGCGCAAAGACACAGAGGCGTGATGAGGTTAGGTGTAATCCAACTGTCGCCCTGTTGGTGAATGGTGAATGGTGAATGATGAATGATGAATGATGAATGATGAAGGACCCAGTCTTCCCAACTCCTTCGACTCTCTGTTTCTCTGTGTCTCCTGTAGATTCGAATGCGTTTTCTAGGATGAATCTCGCTGGCGATGCGGAATTGGAAAGGTGCGAGTGTACTCGCTCACGCATGACCTGCGATGATTAAGCTTCACTCAGCAATTCGGCCAAGGTGGCGGTCAGCTCTTGGTCCGTAAAAGGTTTTCGCATCGAGTGGTTTGCCCCAAGTTGCTGGCCCATATTTAACAGGTCTGTCGAATAGCCTCCGCCAGCGGACATCACGACGATTTTCACATTCGGGTTTATTTCCCGAAGGGCGTGAGTGGTTTCCAGGCCGTCAAATTTCGGCATGAGAATATCCGTCAGCACCAGGTCGGGCAGCTTCTGCTTAAACAGATTTATGGCTTCCTTGCCGTCACGAGCTTCGACGACCTTGTGGCCCATTTTCACCAGTGTGATCCGCAGCATTTTGCGGAATAAATCATCATCATCTACGAGCAGGATAAGCGACATGAGTTAACCTTTTTTGGTTTCGGACAAGACGCGAGCGACAACAGTGCCGAGCGCGGCGGGCGAGATTGGCTTCACAATCAATTCCCGAATTCCGACCTCGCGCGCACGTTCAGCGGTCCGCGTCGCGTTGTAGCCGGAATACAGGACAAAGGGCAGCTCGGGCCGGATCGCCCGGGCTTGCTCGGCCAGATCCACACCCGTCAACCCGGGCATCATCTGGTCTGTGATGACTAAATCGTAGGACTCCGGTCGAGCGCGCAAAGCATTGAGCGCAGCGAGGGAACTGGTGTGAATCTCCACGACATAACCCAGCTGCTCCAGCACGACCTTTCCGATCCTCACCAGCGGAAGCTCGTCATCAACGAGGAGGATGCGCTCGCCGTTACCTTGGGGGGCTTTCGCACATTCCGCGAACGTCTCGACCGCACCGTTGGCAAGCGCCGGAAAATAAAGATCAAGCGTCGTTCCCTCGTTCTCGCTGCTGTGAACGATGACGGTTCCATCGTGAGAATGCATAATGCCGTGCACGACCGCGAGGCCTAGGCCAGTGCCTTCGCCAACGCCTTTCGTCGTGAAGAACGGCTCGAAGATCCGGCTGAGCGTCGCCTCGTCCATCCCGAGGCCCGTGTCCCTCACCGAGAGGTTGACATAGGGTCCGGCCCGCAGGCTTTCGTGCGCTGCGGCGAAGGCGTCGTCGACGGTGACGTTCTGCAACTTCACCGTCAGCCGCCCCGTTTGTCCCGTCATCGCATGCGCTGCGTTGGTGCAGAGATTCATCACGACCTGTTGGATTTGCGTCGCATCCGCGAGTACGGTCGACGCGTCGGGCGCCAGCGAGATGTCAAATTCAATTGACGCGGGAATCGTCGCCCGCAACAGCTTGAGAGCTTCCTTCAACACGACGTAAAGCTGGGTGGGTTTGCGTTCCAGTTCGCTTTTGCGACTAAACGCAAGGATTTGGCGCACCAGGTCAATCGCGCGATCGGCGCCGGACCCGATGTCATCGAGGTATTCGGTGACGGTCGCGTTGCCGGCGTCCTCCATTTTGGCAAGTCTCACGTAGCCGATGATCGCGGCGAGGACGTTGTTGAAATCATGAGCGATGCCGCCGGCGAGCGTGCCGATGGCTTCCATTTTTTGCGACTGACGGAACTGCTCCGCCAGTTGCTGCCGCTCGAGGAACTGTCCCAGCTGCGCACCGAGCGCGGCGAACAAGGCCCTGAATTCCGTCGTCGGCTCAAGCGAAGCGGTGCTGAAGAAATCCAACACCCCGACCACCTCTTCCCGCAGCGTGACAGGAAAACCGACCGCGCTGCGCAGCGCTAGCGATGCGGCCAACGCCGGAAAACAGAACGAGGCGTCTTGCGCTATTTCAGGAATCCACACGGGTTGCGCCGTTGCCCAGACCTTCCCCGGCAAACCTTCTCCAGCCACGAACGTCTTCGCGCGACTCGCGTCGGCGAAGGGATGAAAATCAGCGGACGGCGCATGCCAGTGTTCGACGCAACGCAGCACTTTCGCCGAGCGATCGACGGCCCACAGAGCGCCAATATTCCAGTTCGTCGCGCGGCAGATAATTTCCAGGAAACTTTTCGCGGTCTGCGGTAACTGGGCGCCCTCCGCCAGCATGCGCGTCACGGCGTGTTGGATATCCGTGCGCTGCTCCGCAGCCCGTTTCTCGGTGATGTCGCGCGCAGCGGCGAATACTCCCAGCAGGCACTTGTCCCGATCGTAGAGGGTGGTGGCGTTGTAGGACACCACGGTTTCTTTGCCGTCCATAGCGCGGGCGGTCAACTCGTAGTTGACGACATTTTTTTCACTGAGCACCCGCTTGATGCCCGCCTCGGCACGGTCCGGATCGGTGAAGAAGCTCTTGAAGGGCGCGCCGATCAGCTCGACGCGGGTGCGGCCCGTAAGCACCTCCATCTGCCTGTTGACGTCGGTAATGATGCCTCGTGGATCGGTGGTCATGATCGCGTCAATATTAGATTCGATGAGCGATCGGGTGTAGAACTGCTGGTCGCGCAGCCGTTGATCGAGTTTCTTCCGCTCCTCTTCCACCTGCTTGCGCGCGGTGTTATCGGTGCCGATCAACAGATAGCCGATGATCGCCTCCTGCGTGTCGCGCAGCGCGGTGACCGACACGACCGCCGGGAAGCGGCTGCCGTCCTTGCGGATGTAGGTCAGCTCGTAGATGTCTTCGATCCCGCGCGAGGCCTTGAACACCAAGGCCTCAAAGCCGGGCGCAATCGGGGTGCCGAGTTCGATGCTGAGCGTTTTGGCGCGTGCGATCACTTCCTGCGGATCGGAAATATCGGCCGGCGTGATCCGGTTCATCACCTCGGCAGCCGTGTAGCCGAGCATCCGCTCGGCGCCGACGTTGAAGATCTGAATTATGCCAACAGCATCGGTAGCGATACTTGAAAAATTAGCGTTGTTGAAAATTGCGCCCTGCAACTCGGACATGCGAGCGAGCGCCTGCTTCTGCCGAAACAACTCCACGAACACCGCGACCTTGTTCGTCAAGATGTGTGACTCGATGGGTTTGTAGAGAAAGTCGACCGCGCCGGCATCGTAGCCCTGAAACAGCCGCTTCCGCTCCTGGGATCCGGCGGTCACAAACACGATTGGCACGTGCTTGGTGCGGATGCTCCCGCGCATCAGCTCCGCGAGTTCGAAGCCGTCCATGTCGGGCATCTGCACATCCACGATTGCTAACGCGACTTCGTTCACGAGCAGGAGTTCAAGCGCCTCGGGGCCTGTGCGGGCCGTCAGCACGCGCAGACCCGGACCGCGCAACAAGGCCTCCGTGGCGACCAGATTCTTTTCGAGATCGTCGACGACGAGGATGGTGACGTCATCTTTCATATAGTTGGGCCCGACTCAAGAATGCCCAGGTCAACGCCTTGGGGCAATAGGTCCAGGACCGTGGAGCCCTGAACAGGTAATTGAATCGCTGGATTGAGCCGCCCCTTCAGGGCTCTACGGGGAGAACCAACTGATCTCCCAGGGCGTTGCCCTGGGCTGAACTGAATCGGGCCGATGACCCTCACGAACCCGCACAAGAAACGGCGTTGCCGGGCCTGGGTGGTTACGTTCATGATTGCTTCCGGTAAATGCGTTCGTTCCTGTCGAAGGTGTCGAAGCCGGCTGCGTGCGACGATGTACGCAGATTTTCCTTGGAGCCGAGCGCCAGGAAACCGCGCGGCACGAGCGAATGCCCGAATAGGGCGATCGCACGGTCTTGCAGCTCGCGGTCAAAGTAGATAAGGACATTCCTGCACAGCACGAGGTGCGTCTCTGTGAAGTCGCCGTCGGTGGACAGTGAATGGTCTGAAAAAACAACATTCCTGCGCAAGCGGCGATCGAAGACGACGCCATTGTAGGCGGCCGTGTACCAGTCAGACAGCGAGCCTTTGCCACCAGCCGCAGCATAGCTCTGCGAGAATCCCGCCACGCGATCCAGCCCGTAGACGCCGGCCTCGGCCTTGTGCAGCGCCTCTTCATTTACGTCGGTGGCGTACAGGATCGCGCGATCGAGGAGCCCTTCTTCCTCAAGGAGGATGGCCATCGAGTACAACTCCTCGCCGGTGCTGCATCCAGCGATCCAGATCTTCAGCGACGGATAGGTCGCGAGGATCGGCAACAC
>Ga0105046_10008529_pt1 | contig 16088 bp, 13 predicted proteins | sample MAT03_FD_78385 | JGI IMG/M metagenome (GOLD analysis project Ga0105046, IMG submission 78385) | Freshwater microbial communities from Lake Fryxell liftoff mats and glacier meltwater in Antarctica - MAT-03 (megahit assembly) | ecosystem: Environmental > Aquatic > Freshwater > Ice > Liftoff...
GACAGCGAGTTAACTTGATTGAGAGGAGCGTCGCCGCCACGATTGCTCGTTGCTACAATGATCTCGGTGTCGCACGCGGTAATTCAATAATGAGGAACGATCAATGCCAATTCACGACTGGACCCGTGTTCCGAGCGGTCTGTTCCACCACTTTCATCAAAGTTGGTCGGTCAGAATGGCCGACGCGCTCAATGCTGGTTGTTTACCTCGGGGTGTGGCGGCTCTGGTGGAACAGCGAGCTGGTATCAAGGAACCCGATGTCCTGGCAGTCCAGGCTCAGCGGCGAATGCACAACATGACAATAGACAAATTCGGTGACAGCCTGGGTGGCGTTGCGACGGCACATTCCACAGGGACTCAGATGGTCCGCCGCAGCGCGAAAGAGATTTATGCCGCTCGCTCAAATCGCACCGTTGTCCGCCATCACCTGGGTCGTATCGTGGCGATCATCGAAATCATTTCTCCCGGCGATAAAGACAGTCGCTCGGCCATCAGTGACCTTCTCAAAAAAACGATCGATTTCCTGCGCGCAGGCGTGCATGTCCTGATTGTCGATCTGTTTCCAACGACACCGCGCGATCCGTACGGGCTGCACAAAGTGATCTGGGATGAAATTGAGGAAGAAGAGTTTCAGTTTCCCGCAGGCAAGGATCGATTGCTCGTCTCCTACGAAGCCGGTCGAGAACGTGTTGTCTACATTGAACCGCTGGCGGTCGGTGACTCGATGCCCGACATGCCACTTTTTCTGACGACAGACCTCAACGTCAAGGTTCCGCTGGAGACGACTTATCAGGCCACCTGGAACGCTTTGCCCGAAGAAATGCGAACGGCCGTCGAAACCGGCGAATTGCCCGATCCGGATCTCGAAGAGGCCGCGTCGTGAAATGCGGATATGGAGAATGAGCGATCGAAGGGTGTCGTTGCTGATTTGCGGCCACGACAGCCACGTTCCATGGGCCGCATGGCATTGTTTTCGGTGTGTGTGATACCCCGAATGCGAGTCGCGGAGCTACGTCGCCTACGTAGCTCAGTCGCTCCGCCGACTGAGATTCACGCATTCCAGCATGGTCACCCCAGCATCGACGGATCAGGGAAACGCACCGCCAAATGGTTCTGCGCAGCATCTCCTGCGCCCGCGCCCCGGAAACTTTCCGGAATCGCAGCTTCTGATTGTCAGACAAACAGCAGACGAATGCGCCGGACAGCGTACAATCGCACTGAGCGTGTGAGCACGTGCCCTGTCAATGGTTGATTTTGGGGTACGATGGGCATTCTTGCCCGTCAAAACGCAGTCGGACAAGAATGTCCAACCTACATTACGCAGTCGGACAAGAATGTCCAACCTGCATTCAAAGACTTGACAAAGCACTAGCCTGCACATGCCGCTGAATTCACTCGCCAGGAAACGTTCATATGACATCACCTGCGTCGCATCACCAACCATCGGATCCGCCCTTCCCCGACAACTCACAGCGGCATCGCGGCGGCGTGATTCACACGTATCAGCAGTACGACCCAAAGTCTTTCCCGTCTCCTTCGTCACCGCCGCCCGATCTGGTGTCGCCCGCGTTTGAACACATGCTGACGTACGGTTCGACTCGGGAATTCACCGAAGAAGAACTGGCGAATGCCATCCGCCTGGACCCCGGGCAGTTCGCCGGACTCGGCCCCAGCCTGGACGCTCTCCTCAAGATGCTGCAGGAGCGGAAAGCGAAAATCCTCAGCAAATATGAAACCGAAACCGTTCAGAAAAAGGCTCTCCGCCAGTTCGCCGATGCCGCGAAGCAGGCTCAGCCACCTGCCAGATTCTCAAAATCGTTCTGGCAATCCGTCAAAGAGGAACAAATCTACGCACTTGAAAACCTCTGGTATCGCGCGGAACAGGCCGAACCCGACTTTGCCGGGCGACTTGTCAGTCTGATGGAAACTCTCGGCGAAAAGTATCAGGTGGACCATCTGGCAGCGAAGTACGACTTCACCGGACGTGATTCGATGTCAGTACCGGAAGCAATCGAGATTCTGGATGAACTCAGAAAAATCGATGAGCTCCTGAAGCAACTGGAAGACGCAAAACAGAACGCACAACTGGCGATCATCGATCTGGAAGATCTCAGCGAATTCGCCGATCCGGAAGCGATCGCCGATCTGAATAAGTTTCAGGAACAGATTCAGCAGTACCTCAAGGACATCATGGAAGGTCAGGGTCTGGCAAATCAGCAGGGCAAGATCCAGCTTTCCCCGAAAGCGTACAAGCTGTTTCAGGGACGCCTGCTGCAGACGATCTTCAGCAATCTTCAGGCATCACGTTCCGGTCGGCATCAGGGGCCGATCGACGGCGAAGGCGTGGTTGAGATGCAGCGCACGAAGCCTTACGAATTTGGTGACTCCGTTTCACAGATGGACATCCCTTCGACGTTGATTAACGCGATGCTGCGACAGGGCGACACGCGTCCATTGAGACTGCAGCAACGCGATATTGAAATTCATCGATCCCGCAACAATCCAAAATGCGCCACCGTCGTGCTGATGGACATGAGTGGTTCGATGCGCTACGACGGCCAATACGTCAATGTGAAACGGATGGCGTTGGCGCTGAACGGGCTGATTACGACTGAATACCCTGGCGACTTTCTGCGATTTGTGGAGCTGCACACGTTCGCGAAAGTCGTTCCGGCAGGAGATCTGATCACACTGATGCCGAAGATTCCGACAATCACGAATCCCGTCGTCAGACTGCGGGCCGATATGAGTCGTGCGGACGTGAGCGAACTGCACATCCCGCCGCATTTCACCAACATCCAGCACGGGCTTCAGTTGGCGCGGCAGTTTCTTTCTGTGCAGGACACACCAAATCGTCAGGTGATCCTCATCACCGACGGTCTGCCGACGGCCCACTTTGAAGCCAGCATATTGTATCTGCTCTATCCGCCTGATCCCCAGACGGAAGAAGCGACAAAACGCGAAGGAATGCTGTGCAAACGTGATGGAATCACGATCAACATCTTTCTGCTGCCCAGTTGGTCACAGACTCATGAAGACGTGCAGTTCGCCCACCGTCTTGCGGAGAATACAGGCGGGCGAGTTTTCTTCACGGCTGGCAAAGACCTTGATCGCTACGTCGTCTGGGACTACGTCAATCATCGCCGTGAGATTATCGGTTGAAATACGCGCCACGCGCCCACAAGTGGGGTAGATATCACTTCGGTATCGTCGATTCGGCGACGCGGTCGGCGATACGATTGAGGTCCGCGAATTCGGCTTTGTCGCGGGATTCGTTCACGAGTCCGCAGATCAGATCGATCGTGCGAAATTCGGGATCAGTCACATACAGGCAGGACGGATGCGCCAGAAAATCGAAGGTGGCACGATGCTCGATCGTCCAGCTGACGGCTGCCTGAATCGCTTCCAGAAACTGATCGAGCTTCCATTGATGCGCGCGAAATGCTGTCACATCGCTGATGGAACTCATCGGAACCTCGATCAGCCCTGAAGGATATACGAATGGCTGAGACGCCTGCTGCTTTGCGACGATATCGGCGAGCACATCGTTCCATGTCGCTTCGTCCGTAAACGCCGCGCGATGAGACGGATACAAGCTGCTGACCCAACGGTATCCCTGATCAATCAGCAGTTGCTGAATCTCGGGAACGTCATCGAGTCCGTTGTTGAATCCGCCTGGCGTGCGAAACCCTGCCGGTGACACATCAAGGCGGTTCTTCATTGCTTCAGTGGTCAGACGAATGTTTTCCACGATCACGTCATGCGTGGTTCTGCCTTCGATGAGCCAGGGCGCGCGGCGGAAGCGAAACTGAAGATCCTCCGGTGTTTTCGCTTTGACGTTGATGTGGTCATACGTGTGATTGCCCACAGGATGGCCAGCCGCGACGATCTCGCGCAACCAGTCGATATTCTCCTGCTCGAACACACGCCCCACCACAAAAAAGTGCAGCGTGCCCCCCGCCTCTTTCACGCGTCGCGCGGCTTCGACTGCGTAGCGTTTTGTTTCCTCGTTAAGGTTTCCTTTTTCATAGTTCCAGTGGACCTGATCCTTCGTCGGATATTGAGCGCTCATTTCCAGATCGAGCGTGATGGCGATCAGGGCGCGTTTCGCCGAACCATCCTTGCTCTCATCCGACGTCGCTGCTAGTGCCGCAGCACGCGACAGGCCGAGGATCGCGGCAAGTCCCGCTGTCTGTTGAAACCATGTGCGGCGATCAATGACCGAAGTCGCCGAGGCTGCCGAGGAAAAATCATTCACTGTAGGTAACTCCACTATTCCGCACCTGAAGTCGTAAGAATCCAGCTTCGTTAAGGACCGTCCGGGAAATAAATGTCCGATTTGACGATCAGCCGCTGGGCGCTAGCCCACGGTTCTTGCGGAAACCGGACGCTAGCGCGTGGCGGCTGATACGGCAGTAATTTTTTGAACGTTCCTAAGTTCTTGTCTGCCATTGTCCAATGCAACTGCGTCGTCTACTTGCCGGGCTTGTCGAGCTGAACCCATGAAATCTGCGTAATCAGTTGATTCAGCGACGCAAACGAGATGGCTGCGTTCGTCGCGTGGTTCGGCATGGCGTTCGCCGGAAATGTAGCGAGCGTGGCGTCGCCCACCAGAAACACATTGAAGTCCTGCGACAGATTTTCGAATCCGGCCGTCGTCTTACAAAAACACATGTCTGTGGCATATCCAGTCAGCAGGACGTGCCGAACTCCCTGTCCTTTCAGGAAATCTCGCAGGATGGCATAGCCCTCCGCGTCGTAGATCACAATGTCGTCCGGATGGACTTTCAGATCACTGGTCACAGGAATCGGCAGTTCCCAGAATCCCGCATTGTTGAACTTTGGCCCCGCGTCCAGTCCGGGAAACTGCTTGAAGTAGTCGATCACGGGCTGCCTGGCCGAAAGCGCCAGTTGCTCCGGAACGGGTTCGCCTTCGTACCGGAATCCGTTCAGCACGTCATGCAGCTCGCGCCGTCCAGCTTCAGTTTCATCTTTCGTCGGTCGTCCACGAACGGAGCGATACAATTTCTTCCGAACAGCGTCCTCTTTTCCCGGCAGGCTGTACATGACGCAGTTTACGTCGCTGCGAAGCTGATTGAGAAACGGAGCGATCACTTCCTTTGTATGCTTGCCTCCCAGATGATTCTTCGCAGGCGTGCAGAAGTCCGCGCAACCTGCTGGTTCGGGAGTTCGCCATCCCTGGCCGTCATCGATTCCCCACGGATGAACCATGATGACAGCCGTCGCTTTCGCGTCGAGACGGTTTGGCATCTCAATGATCCCCCGGGCATTGTACGACCATCGCCAGGCCCGAACCGACAGTCTGGCCTGCGGATCATCGACAAGGATCGGTGCTTCGTACCGAGTCAGGTCGGTCACCGGAGCCACATAATCCGGATAGTCGGCCAGCAGCGGTGCGGGAGATTCCAGACGCTTGAGTTGATTGGAATAAGTGCGTACCGGAGGAGCATCGTCCGCAAGTGTTGCCTCGGTGTGGCTGAGCAGCACGCCGACCAGCACGCCGATGCAGCAGCTGTACCATTGAATTTGCGGTTGCCGGGTGTGCATGTGAAATGATCCGTGTGAAGAGGGATTCCAGTACCCTGGACATTCATGTCCGAGTCCTTGCCCACAAACGTTCCGTATGCGACCGATTCCTGAGTGACCGTAACAATTGCTTCGGCAACGTGCTTTGGCAATCTGACGGACATGAATGTCCATCGTACCTTGAGACTATCTTATTACTACGGCTTGCCGTAGATGTTTGCCAGTTCCGCAGGGCCTGAGATTTTCAGTGACAGCGGCGTCGCCTTGTCCGGAAGAGTCAGATTCCTGACAATCGGATTTCCATTAGCACTTACCGTCAGCATATTTTCACTGACTGAGGTTTCGAGGCGAATCCAATCGTGCTTTTCGAGCAGCGGCGTCCATGCCGCATCTTCAATCGAGATCACAATCGGCTTTGCGAATGAACCGTCACCGATCGACAGCGAAACAAAGCCATCCACCGGACGCAGATCCATCACAAACACCGGACTCGCAAACGACTCGGTCGTTACGAGCGCCGTGGAACCCGATTCTGTTTTGCCGTCGAATGCCAGCACCCAGTCGTTGGCGTGCCAATGTTCTTTTTCGGCGTCAATGACATTCCAGCCTCGTAGATCAAGCCCGGAGTAGAGACTCACAAATCCCCGGTTGGCGACAGCCACATGTTCCGGGGCCACGGGGGTTTCCGGAAGCTCCTGAATACGCAGATTGCGGTAGTGAACAACACCGCCTTCGGATTCGAGGCAGATGTAGCCTTTTCGAGGACTCGCGTCTGTCCCCTGAGTCACCACTTTGTGATTGACGGCCAGCGAGATCGCACCATCGCGGCATTCAATACGGTAGTGATTCCATTGTGGACTTGGCAGAGATCGCTCTTCCGTCGGAAACGCGCGGCTGCCACCACGCCCGTTGCTCGGCGTCATCGTCGCGCCGTGGATGGGGAAGATGTCGCCGTGAGTGGTGTGATGCTGCGACTGGCCGTAGGCATTTTCCAGAACCTGAACTTCAATGCTGCGATGAAACGGCACACCCTTCGCGGTGATGTCATCCGCCCAGACAAAGATCCCTGCGTTTCCGCCAGGGACCATGTGCCGCCATTCCACTTCGAGAATGAAGTTCTGATACATCTTCTCCGTGCGAATTTCGCCAACTGGTTTCCCGGAACATTTGAGCATTCCATCCTGAACGGTCCACGTATCTTTCGGAGTATTGACCAGCACCCAGCCCGACAGATCTTTCCCGTTGAACAACGGTTTGAATCCTTCCGCTTCATCGGCAAGTGCAAGGCCAGTCGGCAGAATTGATACGGCACAAACGACAGCAGACCAGAGGAAACGGCAGTACATAAAGCACCTTTTAAGACCGGGACGTTTGCTTGTGTAGGATGGACATTCATGTCCGTCGCAGAACCAGTAAACGGCACCGAAACCGAGGCCACTGTTCCGCAGCAGTTTTCCGCCTTCGAGTCATTTTCTGGCGAGGACTCGGACATGAATGTCCAAGCTACACAAATCGCAGCTTTGATGACAGCGACTTTTGGACCGACTTCGGCGAACACATGGGATAAATCGGCGGATAAACCGGGGCGTTAATTCTGTAGGATGGACATTCATGTCCGTCGCAGAACCAGAAAACAATGCCGAAACAGAGGCCACTGTACAGCAAATGTTTTCCGCCTTCGTGTCATTTTCTGGCGAGGACTCGGACATGAATGTCCAAGCTACATGTCTATCGCTGGACACTTCTTTGAAGTGTTGCGATGATAGAGCGTCTGTCCGCAGGAGAAGTTCATCATGAATCGGATGCGAGCCATGCAGAACTCAAAAATCGTTCCAGGGGCCGATTTGTCCCGTCATCGAAAGGGACGAGTTCGACACATCTGGCTGATCTTCTGTGTTACAATCGCAGTCGTTGCAGGTATCGATGCAGCACCCGCCTCGGCGGACGACGAGCGTGCGGTGGCGCGGCGCTTGAATCGCCTTGAGTACCAGAACACGATCTGCGATCTGCTGGGCGTGAAGATTGATTTCCAGGAAATGCTGCCGCCGGATATTTCAGAGGATGGATTCGACAACGTCGGTGAAGCGCTCCACACGTCTTCGTTCCTGATGGAAAGATATCTGGAAGCAGCGAACATCGCGTTGGATCGCGCGATTGCGAATCTGCCTCAGCCGCCAGCGATCCAGAAACGTTACAGCCTGAAAGAAACGCATCAGGTCAAATCGGCGACGGAGAACGTTTTCCGCAAGTCAGATGACGATGATCGAGTTGTCATGTTCAGCTCATCGCCCTGGCAGGCGGCATCGCTGTCGCCCTTCTATCCACCAGATCCTGGCAACTACCGATTTCGAATCTCGGCCGCTGGTATCCAAAACGCCGGCAAGCCGGTGACGTATCGTGTGGATGCCGGACTCATGCTGATGACCGGCAAGCAGCATCTGGTCAGTTATTTTGATGCGCCGGCGGACAAATCTGACATCTCGGAATTCGTCGATTATCTGGATGCACGAAACACAATCCGTATTCTGCCGTATGGACTCGCATCCGCCCAGGAAGTTGACAAGATCGGCGCGGATCAGTTTAACGGACCTGGTCTGGCGATTGACTGGATTGAGGTGGAAGGGCCATTGAACGAAGAGTGGCCCCCTGCGAGTCATCGCCTGATCTTCGGCGATCTGGCGCAAGCGTCGGCTCCGATGGAAAACCAGCCGGCTCGTGTCGAAGTCGTCTCCAGCGACCCACTGGTCGATGCACAACGCCTTCTTCGCCGGTTCTGCCGTCGCGCGTTTCGCAGGACGGTGGTGGACAACGACGTCGCTCCGTTTGTCCAGTTGGTGAATAGCAAACTGAATGAGGGACAATCGTTCGAACAGGCAATGAGAGTCGGTTTGACTGCGGTCATGGTGTCGCCGCAGTTTCTGTTTCTTCCGGAGAAACCTGGCACGCTTGACGACTTCGCTCTCGCCAGTCGGCTGTCGTATTTTCTATGGCGAACGATGCCGGACGATGAACTCCTGACGCTGGCTGAGCAGACGGAATTGCACCGCGCTGAAACGCTGCACGATCAGGTCGAGCGGATGCTGAACGATTCGAGGTCACAGGCGTTTGTCCGTGATTTTGTAGGGCAGTGGCTGAACCTGCGGGACATCGATTCTACGATGCCCGGTCATCTGCTGTATCCGGAATTCGACGACATGCTGAAGGAGTCGATGCCGCGGGAGACTGAATTGTTCTTTACGGAAATTCTGACGCATAACCTCAGTCTGACTAATTTTGTCGCGTCCGATTTTTCCATGCTGAACGGACGGCTTGCGCGACACTATGGCATTCCGGGTGTTGAAGGCTGGGAATTCCGTCGCACACCGCTGCCGCCCGACATTCACCGCGGCGGTGTCCTGACAATGGCCAGCGTCCTGAAGGTAACCGCCAACGGTACGTACACCTCGCCTGTCATGCGCGGCGTGTGGGTTCTGGAACGCATTCTTGGTACGCCGCCTGCTCCACCGCCGGAGAACGTTGCAAGTCTGGTTCCTGACATCCGTGGAGCGACCACGATCCGCGCGCAACTGTTTAAGCATCGCCAGGACGAGGCATGCGCCGGCTGCCATGATGAAATCGATCCACCCGGTTTCGCTCTGGAGAATTTCGACGTGATTGGCGGCTGGCGCGACCGTTATCGACTTGCCGGGTGGACGCGCGATGCTCAGGAAGTCACGCTGAATGGCCGGAAGATGCCGTATTACAACGGAGCAATCGTCGATCCTTCCGATGCGTTGCCTGATGGCCGCCCGTTCCGGAATATTGATGAACTCAAGTTGCTTTACCTGGCTGACAAAGACCAGCTCGCCCGCACACTGGCGGACAAGCTGGTGACCTACGGCACAGGTGCCGCGCCGCGTCCAGAGGATCGACCGCGAATCGAAGCCATCGTTGCCAAAGTTCGCGAGCAGAACTACGGATTTCGGACACTTATTCACGAAGTCGTGAAAAACGAACTGTTTCAGACAAAATGAACTCTTGAAGAAAGACCTCCGTTGAAACGCGAATTCGGGTTCCGAAAGACTCAACAAACGTCCCGACGCCAGCTGCTGCGTGCGGCCGGAGTCGGAATCGCATTGCCCGTGCTGGATTGTTTTCAGCCGCGTGTACAGGCCGCTCAAGTCGCAACGATGCCACAACGAATGGTGTGCATCTGCACGCCGCTGGGCCTTCATCCAGCCGATTTCTTTCCGACAACACCCGGACCGGACTATGAGCTGACTCCGCATCTGGAAGTCTTCGGGGAACTGCGAAAAGACTTCACGGTAATCTCCGGCCTGGCACATCCGGACGTTGGTTCCAGTCACGATTCGATCTTCAGCTTCCTGACGGGGGCGCCACATCCGGAAATCCGATCCGGCTTCCGCAACAGCATTTCTCTGGATCAGTTTGCGGCCGAGCAGATTGGCGGGCAGACGCGGTTTCCCTGTTTGTCTTTGTCAGCCGAGGGCTTTGGGCTGTCGTGGACACGCAGCGGCGCGTTTGTGCCGTCGGACTTGTATCCGGCCAATGTCTTTGAGCGCATGTTTCTGGAAGGACGGCCCGACGAAGTGAAGTTGCAGCGGCAACGTTTGAGTGACGGACGGAGCATTCTGGATATGGTACGCGAGCAGGCCCGACAGTTGCAGCCAGCGCTGGGTCAACGTGATCGTAAGAAAATAGATGAATACTTCACCAGCGTTCGCGAACTTGAACAGCGAATGGCCATCGCAGAAGAGTGGTCGCACCGACCGAAGCCACGCGTCGATGCCGAACAACCGCAGAATAATATGAATTCGGCAGATGTGATCGGCAAGACACGGCTGATGTTTGACCTCGTCCATCTGGCCATCCAGACCGATTCGACACGACTCATCACGATGCTGCTCCTGGGAACCAGCCAGGTGCCACCGATTCCCGGCGTGTCACTTGGCCATCACGACCTGTCCCATCACGGACAGGATCCACAGAAAATCGCACAACTGCGGACAGTTGAGATCGAAAAAATGAAGGTCATGCATGAACTCCTGTTGAAGCTGAAGAACTCCGAAGAACAAGGCGCGAACCTGCTGGACCGAACCATGGTCTTTTTCAGCAGCAACCTTGGCGATGCCAGCACTCACTCGACGAAAAACCTGCCGGTGCTCCTGGCTGGCGGCGGTTTCCGACATGGCCAACACCTTGCCTTCGACCCCGAAAATCCTCCGCCGCTGTCCAATCTGTACCTGTCGATGCTGCATCGTCTGGGCATGAACGCCGAAAAATTTGCATCAAGCACCGGAACACTCGCTGGACTGGAAGTTTAAAAAAGGGGTCAGGAACCAATAGCCAAATGGCCCAGAGGGTGCTCGGCACTATTTGTTCCCGACCCCTTTTTTAAACCCCGGACTCCATTGCTGTACGAATTTTTTCTGCAGCGGTTTCCGGCGCGACACTGACGATATCGACGCTGGTCAGTAATTCCCAGCCAGCAATACGACCAGTTCGTGGCAACAGATCAAGTGACCACGAAAATGCGGCGGGCTGATCGATTCGAGGGTGCGAAAGCGTCAGGTTGAAGGAGAACGGACCATCGAGAAGTTTCTCGAGTGCGATCAACACGGATTTCAGCAACTCAGCCAGATCCTGCAGAATCGCATCGGATGCGTCAGCGAACGCCATGGGTTGAGACTGCTTCGGCACAAACCGGACTTGCCACGACATGCGTGACGCAAACGGACAGCAGACCCCGAAAAATGGTGTTTCGCGGAGCAATCGAATTCCCTGTCGGCGTTCGGCATCCCAAAGCTCCTGCACGAGATCACGCCCGGTTGCCGATCGATGCCGGGTCGCTCGTTCGTGTCTTACGCGATCAAGTGGCATCAATTCTGTGGTTGCCAGAATCTGCGAATGACAGTGTGCCAGCGATGCACCGGCACTGAATCCTTCATTGCGAAAAATGGCGACGCTGCAAATCGATGGCGACTGCATCAACTGCTGCATCCGCATGCGCCATGCGGTCAGTGTCTGCTGAATTTCGACCGTTGAAAGTTCGGCCATACGACTGCGATTGTCAGGGCATTCGATGACAACATCGTGCTCGCCGCACGCGGGCCGACATGGAAACAGTCCAGGATCACTGGTTGACTCGGCCGTTGAATCCTGCATCGACACTGGCATGACTGATGGGAATCGATTCGGGACGACTCGCAACATCCAGCCCGGACCATTTCCCTGTGAATCATCCGCTCGAATCGCAAACCGCTCGTCAGGGGTTTCGCTTTCGTGGCCCTCAGCAAAAGGATTGAGCAAGTGATTCATTGGCGGATCCCGGAGATACGCCGATGGGCGATGTGAGCGCAGCGGAGCGACGATGACCTGCTGGCCAGTGAGGACATCCGTGCGGAATTGCGGGCCGGAAGGAATCATGTTGTGTGAATCATCAACAGAAGGCACTTGTGAGGCGAGCGGCAGATTTCTGGTTACCGTCGAAAACCGGGGCTAGCGCCCTGCGGCTGATAAAATCAGCCGCCACGCGCTAGCGTCCGGTTATTCGGCCTGGTAGTTCGTAATCTGCCGCTCGTCTTATGAGATGCGTGAGTCCAGGTTGTTGCGCTGAGATGCTCGAATCATGCAGCCATGTTATGCTGTGCAAACGGGACGGCATTGTACATGTCGAGAGCAGTTTGGCGAGGAGTCGTTTGATCATGACGAAAATCAGTTTGATTCTGGGTTTCCTGAGTCTTTGTCTCAGGGCTGCCGGCGATGATGAGTCCCTGGCATTCGAAGCACAAATGATCGACGCCAACGTCGGAAAAGTCTGTTATGCGGTCACGGTCGCCGACGTCGATCACGACGGCGATACTGATATTGTGGCGCTGACAGAAAATCGAGTTGTCTGGTACGAACAGCCCGGCTGGGCCGCGCATGTCATTTTGCAGGATCAGACACCGCTGGACAACGTCTGCATTGCGCCGCACGACATCGACGGCGATGGACTGGTAGATTTTGCGATCGGTGCCGGCTGGACAAAGACCGGTACCCTGCACTGGATTCATCGCGGTCCGGATCCGAAAGCCCTGTGGACGGTTGCCGCGATCGGTGAAGAGACTTCCGTGCACCGCATGCGCTGGGCCGATGTGCTTGGCAAAGGCACGCCGCAACTTGTCGTCTCTCCGTTGAATGCCAGCACGGGAAACGGTGTGCGTCTGCTGGCCTATGAGATTCCTGAAAGCCCGGCCACCAGCCGCTGGACGGCCACCGTCCTGGATTCGGGCCTGAATCGGATGCACAATCACTGGCACGTCGATTTTGATGCCAACAATTCCATCGACACAATCACCGCCAGCCGCGAAGGGTTATCGCTCATACGTCGCACGGAGTCCGGCTGGGAGCGAGAACATCTCGCGGACGGCGCGACTGGGGCCGACGACCCGAATCAAAACGGAGCGGGAGAGGTAAAGCTCGGACGCCTGGCTGGTGGAAGGCGTTTTCTCACCTCCGTGGAACCGATGCACGGGACTCAACTCGCGGTTTACGTGCAGGCCGACGACAAGGCGTCATGGAAGCGACACGTCATCGACAGTGGATTCGTGCGCGGCCATGCGCTCTGGGCGGCAGATTTCGATGGCGACGGAACGGATGAAATTGCGTTCGGTCACAGCGATACACCGCAGACATTCGGCGTCAGTGTCTATGAGGCGACGAACGCGCAAGGTACGGTCTGGAAGAAACAGATTCTCGACGAAGGCGGCATGGCAACGGAAGACCTTGTGGTGGCCGATCTGAACGGCGACGGACGTCCCGACGTCCTGGCAGGCGGTCGAGCAACGCATAATGTCAAGCTGTACGTGAACAGGGGCGCAACGAAGTGAGCAGTTCGGAGCAGCAGCACGTGACTTGCTCGCATTGCGCTTGGCGCGCGCCCCGCCCGCAACCCAGGCGAGCGGGATGCGTCAGCTTCCCGGTACGTTGCGATTCCTCGCCGCGTCCGAGTCAGGCGAATCGCAGACGAGTAGGCTGACGCATCCCGCTCACCGAAGGAATCTTCTTACGATAACAAGATTCCGAATGTTTGCTGAGCAGTGTGAAGTGTTTTGCCGTGTGTGTGTGTTCGAAACGTGATGGTTCGGCACAAAAGCACCCCTGCACAAGTTTTCGCATACAACTTGTTTAACCGCGTGCCCATCGGGCCGCGTTTTACTCGCGAAAGCCCGGGGCGATGCCCACGCCGTTAAACGGGTTCAACCGCAAATGAAGTGCGCGGGCCAGCATTGATCGCCATGAATGCGATTCATCCTGAAAGGACGGCAGAAATTAGCCGGTGGTCGCCGACAGGCGCACCGCCGGTAAAGAAGGAATGAAGGCAGAAGGAGGTCGGGAGTCTTTTTCTGCCACGCAGCTTAATTGATACCCACTTCCAAAGAACCATACCAACCAGCAACCCGCAGAAAAAGACTCCCGACGCCTTTGGGCGAACTCTGTGTGATTTGCAATCTGGAAACCGTACCGAAAACGCAAAATGGAATTGAATACGCGGTGTTTAAGAAAACGGTTCTGGCCGTTCCTTTTGCCGTTTTCGCATTACTGATGGTAGTCTTAGGCTGCGATCATTTCGTAGAACCCCATATCATCGGCATATTTTGGCACCTTCACAGGGCTGGGCTGAGAGTCCTCAACCGAAAGGAGCCTGCTGGCTCGTTGCCAATTCATCGCTCACGTGGTTCGCTCGCCGAAAGATGTGCGCACCGTACGCATCAGAAACTGAGCAAGACCCTAACCGCCCGACGAATTTCTTGAGCAGATTTTGCACGAAGGTGTTATCATCCGGGGAGAAAGTGAGACATTCCATGTCGGAATAGAAGTTTCCAGCAGCCGTCAGCCACTTGATTGAAAAGCAGCTGGCAACGGGCCGATATTCGTCGGAAGACGAAATTCTTAAGGCTGCACTCCAGCGGCTCGACGAGGAGTCGGACGATTCGGCGGCAATCAAAGAAGCGATTGATTCACTCGATGCTGGCGAACCCGGTCTTTCGTTGATGGAAGCGTTTAACGAAGCCCGAAAACGAAACGCGATCGCTGGCTGGTCTCATGTTTCAGGTGCGATTTCAACCGCCTGCAATCGAGGATTTGAACGACGCTTTCTTCGTATCCAACGGGCCCAGCGAAGGCACTTGACGGCAGAAGAACTCGGGGAGTTTGGGGCGTAGCAGGTTTACGCCCTGGCAGTATGCTTTAAGTAAACAAAAAACAAAATCTAAAATGGAGGGTGTCACTATTTGCGGGATCGCCAATTGGTCCACTCGATTTGCAGATTGCTTCAATTGCGGCTCTCAATGGCTTGATCCTTGTGACGAGCAACACTCGTGTATTCACCAGAATCTGCAGACTGCAGGTCGAGGCCTGGAGTGTGTGATTTGCAGTCTGAAAACCGAATCGAAAACGCATAAAGGAACCGAATACGCGGTGTTTCAGAAAACGATTCCTGACAGCTTTTGCCTTCAACCACACGACCAAATCGCTACAATCAGCGAGAAAGACAGCGTGTGGGATTGGTTTGGTCGGGGAAACGCATGAATCAGTTTGGACGAATCGTAATGGCATACCACGGATGCCCAGCCAACCGTCCCGACGCACTCGAATTCGTTCGTGGGCTAATTGCGGGAACCCGTCAAGTTGAAGACTGGCGTCCAAGCAGCAATGAGTACGATTGGCTTGGGGGCGGCGTTTACTTCCGGGAATATGGCCCGAAAAGAGCAAAGCAGTGGGCTGGTGAAGACGGAACAAGTGAATGACCGAGAAAGAACTATACCAACACCTTCACAAGGCGTTTGACGCATTCGCCGCAAAGCCTTCGGACGAAGTATTTCTCGACATGCAGCGAAGCGGTCTGATCGACGCCGAAGGTGAACCTCAAGAGTGGGATGCGTTTCTGGCGATAGTTGCCACCAATGCAACGGACTATCGCAAGGCTACCCACTTTCGTTGCCGAAAGCCGACGCTAGGTTTACCTGGACGTGCTGAAATCGACGTCAGCCGTGATTCGATGATTGCATATCTCAATGAAGGCAAACGGATTATCACCGCGACCGTCGATGAAAACAGCAAGGCAATTCGCGTGGGCGAACAAGTCCATTTGTCAACCCACGATGCGATTCGCACGGACCGTAACGATATCGCCGAGGATAATCTTGGCAGCTTACCGCAAATGACGACCGTTCAAAGCTCGTTGTAGTCATGTCGAGAACGGGGCTCAATGCATTTCAATTGCGTGCCGAACGCGACTATCCGACATGAGACAATCGGGGATAGATGGTGGGTGGCCATACGAAAAACAATTGAGGGAACAAAGAGAAGCATCATGGGTCAAAATTCCTTGACGTCTGCATCAAAGAGACCTGACCCCTTTGAATCATCCCTTTGAATCATCCAATGCATTTCAATTGCGTGCCGAACGCGACTATCCGACATGAGACAATCGGGGATAGATGGTGGGTGGCCATACGAAAAACAATTGAGGGAACAAAGAGAAGCATCATGGGTCA
>Ga0105046_10008532_pt1 | contig 16087 bp, 16 predicted proteins | sample MAT03_FD_78385 | JGI IMG/M metagenome (GOLD analysis project Ga0105046, IMG submission 78385) | Freshwater microbial communities from Lake Fryxell liftoff mats and glacier meltwater in Antarctica - MAT-03 (megahit assembly) | ecosystem: Environmental > Aquatic > Freshwater > Ice > Liftoff...
GAACTTCTAACGGATACGAACTACCACCGAGCCGTGTACGGGTACACCGATCGCTTCCGAATCCCGTCCCTCTTGCGTAACTTCGACGTGGCGAATCCGGACACGTCCATCTCGCGTCGGGCCGAGACGACCCATCCGCTGCAAGCACTTTTCTTCCTGAACAGCCCATTCGTTCGTGCCCAGGCGGAACAGACATTGAAACGGCCGGAGGTGGTTCAAGCCGCGACCACCAGCGACCGGGTCAGCGCCCTCTATCGATGCATCTTCTCGCGAGCGCCTCGTGAAGAGGAAAAGTCGATCGCGGAAGAGTATCTCCAAGACGCGAAGCTCGACGCCGACGGCACACGCCGCTGGGCCAACTTCGTGCAAGGGTTGTTCTTCACGAATGAATTCGCGTTTGTGGATTAAATCTTGATCAGCGAAAGCCCGCGGTGTACTGTTCAAGAACGACGTCCCATTGCGTAATGTCGGTGCCATTTCGTATGCTAATTTGAGGCCGAGAAGTACGACAGAGGATTTCCCATGACAGCAACTCTTGAATCGCTCGGCATCGACCGCATGTCGGTTGACGACCGAATTCTACTCGTTCAGCAGATTTGGGAAAGTGTTGAGGCCGACTCGGCAGGCGCCCTTTTGACCGAGGCTCAGCGGCAAGAGTTGGAACGCCGGGCAGATGATGATGACGCGAACCCGGATGACACGATCCCGTGGGAACAAGTGAAGGCCGAAGCCTTGGCCCGGTGGAAAAGATGAGCTTGCGGGTGATCTTGCGTCAAACGGCGCGGGCCGAGTTTGATGAAGCGGGCGATTGGTACGAGCAAAGGCGACAGGGACTTGGTGCAAGGTTTGCGACTGCCGTTCAGCGTGTGTTCGATCACATTTCCGTTCAACCTCTAATGCATGGCGTGGTACTCCGGGACATCCGCAAAGCAATTGTCCGAGGATTCCCGTACTGCGTTTACTACCGAGTGCGGCCGGGGAGCATCGTCGTCTTGTCCGTCTTTCATACGTCGGGTGACCCTTCGGTTTGGCAAGTTCGCTCCTGACTTTTCTCATGCCCAAAACTAGTCGTACCTCGTCGCATAAGGTCTTTTGCCAACCATCTTGGCCTCTACGGATGCGTCCCATCGAGCCGCGCCGTACAAAGACGGATGAATAGATCCCCTCACCATTCATTATCGGGAACGCGATCATGCCACTCTTGACCATCGAAAACGTGGGCCAGTTTGAGGTCCCCGCGGGCAAACGCCTCATCTTGGCTCTGACAGACGAAGCCAAGGTCGATCAGCTTCATGCCTGCGGCGGCAACGCTCGCTGCACCACCTGCCGGGTCGAATTCGCGGCCGGGGAACCGGAGCAGATGACCAAGGCGGAAAAGACCGTCCTGACCGCGAAGGGGATCAGCGGGGTGCGCCTGAGTTGCCAAATGACCTGCGATCAAGACATGACGGTGCGTGTCATCAGTCGCCTGGCAGGCAGCGGCCGAGCCGACGCGGGTAAACGCCCCGCCGACGGCATTCAACCGCAACCGGTCGAATGGGTGGCGAAAGCCGATCGTTAATTTTTCTGTTTGCTACAAACAGCTTGGGATTTCGCGCAGGAGCAGACATGGAACTAATTGATCCCGTGAAAATCTACATCGCTCCCACCAACTCACGGGCACAGATGATTTGTCGTCTACTTCAAACCTCTGGCATTGAAGCATTCGCGGGCGAAGACACCTCCGCCGTGGCAGGCTGGTGGGGTGGGACGATTCCTGGGATATTCGATGCCGGCGTGTTCGTTAGTCGATCTGACGCCGAGCGGGCAGCCGCGATTATCAGTCAACAGGAGAACTCCGAGGCTGAGCGATCCAAAGCAGAAGGTCTGGATATTAAGTCTACATGCGAGGAATGCGGCAAAACGTCGGACTTCCCCGAAGTACAGAGAGGAACCGTACAAACCTGTCCTCACTGCGGCGCCTTGATCGACATTGGCGAAATGGAATTGCCTGGCGACACGGAAGAAGAAATCGAGAACGAGTAAGAAGTCGGGTATTTAATCAAGCAAGCACTTCTTCAATCACATGCCCATGCACATCGGTCAGCCGGCGTTCGATGCCGTTGTGGTAGTACGAGAGCCGTTCGTGGTTGAGGCCGAGCAGGTGCAGGATCGTGGCGTGCAAGTCGTAGATGGACGCCACTTTCTCGACAGCCTTGTAGCCGAATTCGTCCGTGGCGCCGTGGCTATAGGCTCGTTTGACGCCGGCGCCCATCAACCAGACCGTGAACCCTTTCGGGTTATGATCACGGCCGTTGGCCCCTTTCTGGAACGTCGGCATGCGCCCGAACTCCGTCACCCAGGCGACGAGTGTATCGTCGAGCATGCCGCTTCGCTTCAAGTCACGAAGCAATGCGGCCAGCGGTTGATCGAGAATCGCGCCATGAGTGCTGTACTGGGCGTGGAGCGTGCGGTGCCCGTCCCAGTTGCCGACGCCCTCCCCCATTGCGTATGAACCATTGAATAGTTGCACGAAGCGGACATCGCGTTCGAGCAGTCGGCGCGCCAGCAGGCAATTGCGTGCGAAGCCGGCCTTGATCGTGTTTGAACTCGTCGTGCCATATTCGTCATGAATCTTCGCGGTCTCGTGAGAAAGGTCAGCCACCTCCGCGGCACGAAGTTGCATCCGCGCGGCCAACTCATAGCTGGCGATCCGCGCCGCCAGGTCGGTGTCTTCCGGATGCTGTTGCAAATGGCGCTCGTTGAGCATCTTGAGAAAATCGCGGCTCGCGGCATCGGTCGTCGCCGACAGAGCGGTCGGCCGATTCAAGTTCGGGATCGGCTTGTCGGCATTAAAGGCAGCGCCCTGAAAGACCGCCGGCAGAAAGGCGCTGCCCCAATTGTTGGGGCCAACTTGGGGCACGCCGCGCGGGTCGGGGATGGCCACGAACGCGGGCAGGTCGGCGCATTCGCTTCCCAAGGCGTAGCTCACCCAGGCCCCCGCGCTCGGGAAGCCATCGAGCGTAAAACCGGTGCTCATCTGATTCTCGGCCGGGCCATGCGTGTTGCTCTTGGCCGTCATCGAGTGGAGGAAGCACATGTCGTCGGCCAGTTCGGCCAGATTCGGCAGCAAGTCCGAGATCATCTTGCCCGACTGCCCGCGCGGCTTGAACGTCCAGAGCGGCTTGACGAGATTGCCGTTCGCGCCCTGAAAGGTCACGAGCTTGTCGCTGCCGGGCATCGGTTGACCATCGCGGCGGACGAGTTCGGGTTTGTAATCAAAGGTATCGAGATGGCTCACCGCGCCGGAACAGAAGACGAGCAAGACACGTTTGGCCTTGGGCGTGAAGTGCGGCGGTCGCGCGGCCAGCGGGTTCTCCGGCCGAATGAGCGGACGCAACGGCGATTCGGCGCCGGAGCATCGTTGGTTCAGGAGCGCCGCCAAGGCGATGCCTGCGAGGCCGTTCGACGAGGAGCCGAGGAACGAACGGCGATCGAGTAGGTGTTGGCCAGACGGCGGTAGGAGGTTCATCGTGTGTCGCTCTCTTCTCAATACACGAACAAAAACTCATTCGTATTGAACAACACCCGACAGAGGGCGGGTAGGCCATGCTCCTTCACCAGCCCGACGGCCGCCTGCAATTCTTCGCGGGTGGGCTCACGCTGGAAGGCGAGCGTGAAGGCTCGGTGAACCTGCTTCGGCACATCGGGTCCCATTTCCTGGACGACACGCTCGGCGAAGAACGTCGCTTGTTGCTGTAGAAACGGGCTGTTGAGCAGATTGAGAGCCTGCAACGGCGTCGTCGAGGTGTTTCGCATCGGGGTAATCTGGCCGCCATCGGGACAATCGAACGCCCCAAAAGTATTGTCAAGCTGCATGCGCGGCTTGCTCTGGTAAATCATGCGGCGGAACTCGGCAGGGCCGAACTCCTTCTTGGGCGTGTAGACCTTCACATAATTCGTGCTCGGTTCGAAAAGATCGAAGCCCGGTCCGCCCATCGCGAGATCGAGTTTGCCGCTGACGAACAAGATCGAATCGCGCAGAGCCTCAGCTTCCAGACGTCGAGGCGGGTAACGCCAGAGCAAGCGATTCTGAGCGTCTTTCTTCAGAGCAATCTCGTTCGCGGCCGACGACTGACGATAGGCGGCCGATGTGACGATCAAGCGGTGTAGATGCTTCAGGCTCCACTTGTTCGCCATCAGTTCGCCTGCCAACCAATCGAGCAATTCGCGATGCGAGGGCGGTAACCCGTTGCGGCCGAGGTCGCTCGGCGTGGCGACGATGCCCGTGCCGAAGTGATAATGCCAGAGCCGATTGACGATGACGCGGGCGGTCATCGGGTTACGCGCATCGACGATCCAATCGGCCAGCGCGATTCGCCGTTGTTGATGATTGGCCTCGGCCGAGAGGTTCATTTTCTGGTCGAAGCAACTCAAGGCACTCGGTTTGACCTCTTCGCGTTTCTGCGTCGGATCACCGCGATGCAGCAGATGAACCGTTTCCGGCGTGGTGAACTTGCCGACATACGCGGACCCGCCGGGGCCTTCCAGAAGTTTGATTTGCTTCTTCAACTCGGCCTGGCGCTCCGTCAATCGTTTCCAGGTTTGGCGTTGAGCTTCCGTCTCGCCCCACGGTTCGGTGGCTGGCTTGCCCATCAGGGCTCGATCGTCCGAAGTCGCGACCGCTTGCCATCGATCGCGTTCAACGGCTATTTCGATCGAGTATCCAACGGCCAGTCGATCGGCATACGTCCCTTCGCGATCGCGCCCCCAGACGACGCGATCGATCTTGGCCGGCTCTTTGAGGTCGATCTGAACCCAGCCGCGGCCGCCGACGTCGGATATCCAACTATGCGAATTACCGTAGAGGCCGTCGTTGATGTGTTCCAGCTTGTGGATTGGATAACCCGGCAGGTTGCCGGAAGATGTCGCCTTCGCGCCGAGGGCGATATTGCGTGATTGAGGACCGACAGTCCAAATCTCGAGTTCATCAATACACGGCTCGCCAGCGGTGGTCTTGTTGATGGTGAAGCGGATGTACTTCGCAAGTACCGGCGCGAAACGATCGATGTTGCGCACCGCATTAACTTGTAGGCGGCGGCGTGTGCCACTTTTGACGTTGGCAAGTGGCTCCAGGTCAGAGATCTCGACGACGAGGTCCGCCTGTTCCTTCTTGAGCGCCTCAATTTTTTTCAAAATCGTCCCCGACATCGGCAGCGGTCGTTCGCCATGTTGAACACCCGCGAGTACCGCCTTGATGCCGTGATAGTCTTTCTGCGAGATAGGGTCGAACTTGTGGTCGTGGCAGCGGGCACAGCCGACGGTTAGCCCCAGGAACGTGGAGGCGGTCGTACTCACCATATCGTGTAATTCGTCGGCACGTTGCTGGGCGGTCAGCACGGGATCGGGACTTTTGACGCGATCCCACGGACCGGCGACGAGAAAGCCCGTCCCCTCTTGAGCGAACAACGCATCGCCCGCCAGTTGCTCGCGAACGAAGCGATCATAAGGCTTGTCTTCATTGAACGAGCGAATGACGTAATCGCGATAGGGCCAGGCGTTCGGCCGGGCAAGGTTCGTCTCGAAGCCATCGCTCTCGGCGAAGCGAACGACATCGAGCCAATGCCGGGCCCAGCGTTCGCCGAACTGCGGCGAAGCCAGGTAACGGTCGACCCGTTTCTCAAAAGCATCGACGGCCTTATCTCCAACAAACTCGTCGATCTCCTCGGGCGTCGGCGGCAACCCGAGCAGGTCGAATTTGAGCCGGCGGATGAGGATCGCACGCTCGGCTTCTTTCGCTGGCGACAACCCGGAGGTTTCGAGCTTTTCGAGAATGAAGTGATCGATCGCATTCCGCGGCCAGGCTTTGTTCCGCACCACGGGAACGGGCGGCGTGACGACGGGCTTGAATGACCAGTGATTCGTCGTGGGCGGCTCAGCACCCACCCCATTCGACGAGGGAATGACCAAAGCCAGGATGGTCGCGAGGATCGAGCGCTTCATCGCTTCCTCCAGATCATTTTTTCGCGGGATGCACGGTCAACCAGAAAGTGTCCACACTCGCCTCGAGAAGAGGAAGATTGACTCGTCCCTCGCGCAAATAGCCCGCGGACCCCTCGATACGAAATGAGCCCGAAACGGCATCCGTCTTGGCGACCAGCTTGAGCTTCGCCGCCTTTGCAGCCTTGTCGACCATCACGGGTTCACAGGTGACGCCCTTGGGCAGATCGAGCGCGCGAAGTTCGATCACGGAAGCGAACGCATTCAAGCGATTGACCGTGACGGGAATCTCGACGGTCTCGCCGACGGTGATGGAGAACTGGTCGGGCGTCACATTCAGAGTGAAGTCCGCCTCCGGTTGCGTGATGCGCAACCGGTAGTAGAAAAGTTGCCCTCCGTGCTGGAAACGATCGCGGATCTCGATCCGATAGACGCCGTCGACGGGAGCCGTGTAGAGCAATTCGGGGTCGGGTGTCTTGGCGATATCGTCGATTTCCTTGAACGACTTGCCCATCGAATCAAACACTTCGAGCACCGGATCAAGCGGCGAGCCCAGAGCATTGGCTTCCACCTTGATCAATCGCTTGTCGCCCTTCTTCAGGGCGATCGAAAAGACGTCAATGTCACGCGGCGGATTGATCCGGCCGCTGATAGTGATCGGCGATTCGACGCTCTGCGGACGAGCCCGGTTATTCGGTTCGGTCTCGACCATGCAGGGATGCGGTTCGACGCGAAGCGTGGGCGAGTTCACCACACCGGGATGCCGCACGACCAACCCGCTGACGGCCGCCTCCGGGTTCAACGAAATTCGCTTGGCCGAGTCCGGGATGTTCCAGCCGAACAACTCGACCGATACCGACTTCTTCATGGTGACGGCGAGCGGAAAGACGTGATCGGCAAAACCGCCGGTCGTCAAAGTCAGGCGATAGACGCTCAGTTCGGAACCATAGAAACGGATGGACGAATCGGCCTTGGCGGGGAAGGCGAATACGCGCACCAGGTATCGCCCATCGGCAGGAATGGTGAACGCCACTTGCGGATCGAGTTCATGGCAATCGCTATTCTCGGCCAGGACAAATCCCTCGGGTGAGAGGATTTGAATGAAGCCGTCCATGGGCGAACGCAACACCTCATTGGCCATGAGCGAAGCGACGAGCGTCTGCCCCTTCTTGAGTTCGAGAGCGTAGTGATCGACGTCGTTCACCGGGTTCAGCTTACCGTTGACGACGACTTCCGAAACGGCCAGAACCTGCGGCTTCTTGGGGTCGTCGTTGGGATCGGCCTCCATCACTTCCGGAAGCGAGCCGACGACAAACGGGCGCTGTTCGGAGGCGCCGTCGGCATTCACGAGACGCAACCAGTGAACCCCGGGCGAAACGTCGGCCGCGATCGTTACCGACAACTTTCCAGGTGTTTTGCCCGGCTTGACGACGATGCCCTTATCACTGGCCGAGGCTTGCACCGGCCAAGGATCGAACGTGCCGCTGGCGGTGATGTCGACCGACTTCCCCTGCTGACCGCCGGCGGGGTAGAGCGAGGTCAATGTGGGCGGCGCGGCACTGATTGTTGAGGCAACAAATAAAAAATAGAATGAAGGACGCATGAGCAACTCTGTATTAGCTTGGAAGTTCCAAATATTTCACGGTTCGAATAAATACGATTCTCTCGGTCTCATGAACTGCAAATTCCATATATACAGGTCGCAACAGAACATGCCGCAGTTGGAGATGTGCCTTGTCCATATCCTGAAATGGTTCGCCCAATTCACGTGGCGATACTCGCAAGCGTTCAGAAATTGATCGAAAGGCAATTAAGAATTCGGTTCTACGCCCTTCTTCGGTCGCTAACCGCTGAAGACGCCGAATCTCCGCTGAAATTAAGGAAGACATGCTGACCCGAAATTCGTCATCTTCCCCTGATGACAAAGGCATTGATCATCCTCATTTCTACTCATTGCGTGCGGGAATGAGGGTTCTCAGTGTTTTCTTTGCCTTCTTTTGCTCCTCTTCCGTGTTGATTTTCTCGAGATCTTCAAGAAGATTCTCGATGGAAACCTGAGGCTCGCTCATCAGCTTTTCCATTTCCTCTTCCGTAAAAAACGCGTCGCGTGCATTGTCGAGATAGTCCTCCAACGTCTCGTCGTCGCGGATATAGAGCGTCACGGTGCGATAGGTTGCTTTTCTGCCATCCATTATTGGTTCACGCATGATGGATGTACCCTCTCGTATCGGTTGAGTCCCAAGAATTCAGGTGCAGTCGCCGTAATGGCGGACATGCACTTTCACCTTGTCCATTCTAACCGGAATCTCTCACACCATCAATTCCTGGATCGGCGTCGGGTTGCTCACAAGATGATTGGGCCGGCCGTTGGGGGCGTAGAGGATCTTGCCCGGGTCGATGCCGAGTTTCGCATAGATCGTCGAAACAAAGTTCTCGGGTGAGAGGACGCGTTCGACGGCGGCGTAACCTTTGACGTCCGTGGCGCCGAGCACGAGGCCGCCGGGAGCGCCGCCGCCCGCGAACAGGACCGACATCGCGTTCGACCAGTGATCGCGACCTGCTTGCTTGTTGATTTGCGGCGTACGGCCGAACTCGCCCAGCGCGATGACCATCGTGGTATCGAGCAGGCCGCGTTGGTCGAGATCGTGGATCAGGGCGGCGATGCTGGCCTCGAATGGCGGAATGCGCGTCTTGAAGGATTCGAACAGTTTGGTGTGATCGTCCCAGCCGCCGCTGTAAAGGGTGATGAACGGCACGCCCGCTTCCACGAGACGGCGAGCCAAGAGCGCCCGTTGCCCGAAGGCGTCGCGACCGTACTGGTCGCGGATTCGGTCAGTTTCTCGGCCGATGTCGAACGCGGCCTGGGCCTCTTTGGACGCGATTAACTGGAAGCTCTGCTGGTAGTGTTCATCTTGAGCGAGGACCGGATCGGCGGCCGCTTTATCGTTGATCCGCAGCATGCGATCGACCTGGGCGCGAACGTCCTTACGTGAGTCGAAGCGAGCCTCGCTCAACTCGGCCGGGATCGCGACGTCGCGGACACGGAAGCCCGGTGTGGCCGGGTTGTCCGCAACGACGAACGGGGCGAACTTGGCGCCCAAGAAGTTCGGCCCGCCGGAACGCGACATCGAGGGCATCGAGAAGTAGGCCGGCATTCCCGCCGGGGCCCCTTTTTCGGAAGCCACGACAGAACCAAGGCTCGGGTGGTAGCTGACGAAGGCGCCGCAACCCACGGGGATCCGCGGCGGAGCGCCGGTCATCATGTAGTGGTTGCCGGCACCGTGGTTGCCCTGGTTATGCCGGATCGAGCGAATGATGGAGATCTTGTCCATCATCGCGGCCAGGCGCTTCATGTGTTCGGAAAAGAAGACGCCCGAGACATTCGTCGAGATAGGGCTGAACTCGCCACGCAGTTCCACCGGCGCCTTCGGCTTGGGGTCGAAAGTCTCGTAGTGCGACGGACCGCCATCCTGCCAGATGAGGATGCAAGACTTGGCACGGGCGGTGATGCCGTCCGACGTCGCCTTCGCCTGGAGGAGATTGGTCATGCCCGCGCCGAGCATGCCGCCCAGGCCAAGCTGGAGACAATCGCGGCGGGTGATTTGGGAACGGTTCGTCTGCATGGTCGGGTCTCGTTCGTTTCAAAAATCTCTATGAATTCGCCATGGGATGGCGAACAACATTTCGACTGGCGATCACCGCCAACTGCTGCTGCACTTTCTGCCAACGGGCCTTATCTTCCTTGAACGCGCTGCAATTCAAGTCCGCCAAGAGAACATGCCCGGGAACTTTATCGATTCTCGACGGTTCGATTCGCAAGCCAAGGGCGACCAACTCGCTTACGGGCAACAAGGCGACGCCGTACTTTTCGCGCTTCGCATCCGCAATAACTTCCAGGGAATCAAGCGGACTCTTGAGGCATGCATCTCGGAACAATGAAATACCATCGATCTCGTCGTTTCTCGGCAAAAAAGCTCTTTCTTGAACCGCAATCTCAAAATCCAGTTTGAAGTATGACGTCCAGATCAGTCGGATCAGATTTTCATCCAAACCGATGGGCTCGCTCTCATCCTTCATGGTTCTAGCCGCCGAGGCTCACTTCAAGAACCAAGCCGTTAACTAACTGCTTCCACTTCGTTCTTTATTTCCAGTAACTGGGAAGGACGATCGGGAAAGTCGAGGAAAACATCGGCCGAATAGGGCCCAGTGACTTCGATTTCGAGCGACCTTCCTTCTTCAAGAAGCCATTCAAACGCTACCGTGCCACCGACACCAGGAACCGTCCATGCGGGAGCGGTGATGCCTTTCGCCCGAAGGATTTTAATTAATTGCCAGGCGCTCTCAGTCAATTCATGCGTTGGTGCAGACGCTCCCTGTCCGTCCCAATCGTCTTCGTACCCGCCGTACTCCTGCAACTTCTGAAACGATTCGTCCCAGCTCGTAACAACGGACGCTCGTGCTACTACTGGGGTTCCGTTCGATGTGCCATTCGTTGCCGACGGGTTGCCTAATGAACGCGGCAACCGAGCGAGCAAATCGTGTTCATTAAGATTCCAGATCATCTTCCCCTCATTGCAACATCATCTCTCGTCTCGAAAGAGCACACTCAGTCCTTGAACGTGAATTCCGGCGTGTTGATCATTGCCCACATCAAGTCTTCGATCACGGCGCGGCGGGCGGGGGCGCTCTTCAGCAGGTTCAGGCAGGTACTCATTTCATCGGACGTCGGCAGGCGACTATACATTAGAAGATACACATCTTCCACGATTTCCGCATCTGTTTTCTTGCTCGAAGCCAAGACGGCCGCCCTGCCCTTTTCGTCCGTCACCTTCTGGTGCAGTTTCGGGGCATTCATCAAATGCAGCGTCTGTACCACTGTTGAATCGAGCGTGCGCTCGCAAGGAGGGTCCTGGTTCGGGTCGGGACGTCCGAAACTATCGAGAAAAATCGACTGCAACCGGTGCGTCCAGATTTGCGTTGCCCGCGATCCGATCGGCATCGCGCCGAAAACTTCCGGCGTGCCGGAGACATCGCTGACTGCGTCAAGGATGACCTCTCCGCGTAAACGCTGGCGGTAGTGGCGGGAATAATTTCGCGTGTCAGAGGCATTGCGTTCGTTCGGCGTCGAACTCAGGGCGTAGACCCGTGAGGTCATGATCGTGCGCAACAACTTCTTTTGGTCGTATCCGTTCTTGCGAAAGTCTTCCGCCAGGGCGTCGAGAAGTTGCGGGTTCGTCGGCGGGTTCGTCGCACGTAAGTCGTCGACCGGTTCCACCATGCCCCGCCCCATCAGGTCGGCCCAGACGCGGTTGACGATCACGCGCGGAAAATAGGGATTTTCGGGGGAAACGACCCAGTCCGCGAGAGCGTCACGCGGGTCTTGTTCTTCGTCCGGCGGCGACTCCTTGCCGAAGAGCGGCTTCGGCGTCATCGTCTTGCCCGAGAGCGGATGCTTCACCGCGATGGTTTTGCCGGTGAAGAACATCTCCTCGCCGCCCGAGATCGGCGGCCCAATGCCGACGCCCTTGCGGCCGACGCGGTTGAAGAACGACGCGAACGAGTAGAACTCTTCTTGCCCGTACACTTCGAAAGGATGGTGATGGCACCGCGCGCAATCGAGCCGGATGCCCAAAAATAGCTGGCTGACCATCGTCGTGAGTTCGATCGGATCGCGCCGATCGCGATAGAGCACCGTCGCACCGTCGCGGAACGTGCTGCCCTGCGCGGTCAGCATCTCGCGCACGAACTGGTCGTACGGCTTGTTCGAGCGGAAGGATTCGCGCAGGAACGAATCGATGTTCCACACCGCTTTGACGCCGACGCGGTACGGGTTCGGCCGCAACAAGTCGGCCCACTTGTTAGCCCAAAAGTCCGCGTACTCGGGGCGTTCCAGCAACCGGTCGATCAACTTGATTCGTTTGTCGCTCGCCGCATCAACCAGAAACGACCGGGCTTCCTCCGGTGTCGGCACGCGGCCGATGACATCGAGATACGCTCGCCGCAAGAAGGTCGCATCGCTGGCTGCTTCCGACGGCGTCAGGTTCAGTTGCTTCAACTTGTCCCAGACCAACCGATCGATGAAGTGCTCCCGTGGCAACTTCTCGTACTCGCTCGCCGTCACGGTTCCCGTGTAGGGGATGACGACCTGCGTGACCGCGAACTTGTTGAGGAAGCGCGACATGATCGCCGCTTCGCCCGGGATGGGGCCTGCTTTGATCAAACCATCGGCGTCGACAGCCGCGTAGACGGCCTCGTTCGATTGATAGGTCGATAGCGATGTGACATCGCGCTTCGTGCCGTCGCGGTAGAAGGCGGTCACCTTCAAGGGCAGCTGTTCGTTGAATTTCAGCAGACGTTCGGTCGGTTCGACCGCGATTCGTTCTAACTCGGGATCATTTTCAAGCCGCCGCACCGCACCCTGCCGCAACCAATCGAGAAGGATCTCGTACTTGCCATCGCCGGGAATTAACCGCTTGCCGCCGCCATGAGACACCTGGCCTGTACCTTTGCGAAGGAGCAAACTCTGCTCGGGCGACGAAGGAAAGACCCGCCGGCCACGTGCTTCGAGGGCGATGGCCGCATAATCGAAATCAGGATCAAACGCCAGAATGGAAAGCTGAAAACCGTTCTGCCCATGCTGTTTGCCGTGGCAGGCGCCGGCATTGCATCCGGCCCGCGTCAGCACGGGCAACACGTCATTTTCGAAGGAAGTAAGCCGAGACGCCGGCGCAGCCGCCCAGGTGGATGAGGCGAACGCCATGAGTGCGAGCAGTCCGGAGAGAAAACGCATAAACTGGCCCGGAGTAGCGAGGAGAGAGTTCGGCAGGTACTCTGAATTTACCCGATTTACCCGGAAGGTACAAGGGGTTGCCCGTCAGGTTCCCATCTTCGCGATCCCCAGCGCCTTGTCGGCGATGTCGGTCCGGAAGTGCATTCCGGGGAATTTGATCTTCGCGACCGCCTCGTAGGCGTTCTTTTTCGCGGCCGCCAGCGTGTCGCCCAGTGCCGTCACGCCGAGAACTCGGCCGCCGTCGGTCACCACTTTCTTGCCGTCGAGTTTGGTGCCCGCGTGGAAGACCTTCACGTTCGGCAACGCGGCCGCCTCTTCCAGACCGAGGATGACCTTGCCGGTTTCGTACTTCCCGGGATACCCGCCGCTGCACATAACGACGCAAACGCTCGGCCGTGGATCCCAGACCACCGCCGACTCGGGCATGTCGGTCAGCTTTTCGTCGATCACGGCATCGAAGATGTCGAGCAAATCGCTTTTCAACCTCATTAAAAGAGGCTGCGTCTCGGGATCACCGAACCGGGCATTAAATTCGAGCACGCGAGTGCCTTGATTGGTCAACATCACGCCCGCATAGAGAAGCCCCTTAAATGGGAACCGCCCGCGTTTCATGGCATGCACGGTCGGGACGAAGACCTCCGTCTCGATCTCCTGCATCAGCTCCGGCGTGCCCTTCGGGGCGGGACAGTACGCGCCCATGCCGCCGGTGTTCGGCCCCTTGTCGCCATCGAAAATGGCCTTATGGTCCTGCGTGGCAGGCAACGGCAAAATCGCCCTGCCGCTGACGAACGCCAGCACGCTCAGTTCCTCGCCGTCTAGCCGTTTCTCGATGACGATTTGCCGGCCGCATTTCGTGCCGAACTCATCCTTGATCATGATGCGTTCGACGGCCTTCTTGGCTTCCTCGTTATTCCTGCAGACGAGCACCCCCTTGCCGGCCGCCAAGCCATCAGCCTTGACGACAACCGGATACTCGCGGGCATCGACCCAGTAACGGGCCGGGTCGGGATGATCGAAAATCTTGAACTCGGCCGTGGGCACGCCGGCATTGCGCATCAGGGTCTTCGAAAAAACCTTGCTCCCCTCGATCCGCGCGGCGTCCCTCGTGGGGCCGAAGACGCGCAGACCTTCCTTCTGAAACATGTTGACGATCCCGGCCACGAGCGGATCCTCGGGACCGATAATGGTCAGGCCGATCTTCTCCTTCTTGACGAAGCGGATCAGCTTGTCGAATTCGTCGACGTCGATCGGGACGTTGATGCCGTCGAGCCCCGTACCGGCGTTGCCCGGGGCGCAGTAGACCTGTTCGACCCGGGGCGATTTCTTCAACTTCCAGACCAGCGCGTGTTCGCGCCCGCCCTTGCCGACCACCAGAATTCTCATGCGCTCTCCGCCAGGAAACGAGATTATAGAATCTTTTTATACGGTTCGCGGTTCGAAGGAGAACGCGTTCCCTCTCTCCCGCTCAAACTCGTCGCCCGACGAACACAAAAGGAGGCCAACCATGTCCAAACCCGATCTCGATCGCCGAACGCTTTTGCAAGGCGCCGTGGGCACGGCCATGATGTCGCCACTTGTCGCCGCCGCGATTGACAGGAAGACGGTCGTGAACGAAAAGAGCAGGCAAGCAGTCGTCCATGGGAAGATCAAGCAATCGGTCGTCTACTGGTGTTTTAGCTCAACGGGCGACAAGTGGGACATCGACACCACCTGCAAACACGCCCTCGCCCTCGGGCTCAAGTCGGTCGAGCTGGCCGGTCCCGAACACTGGCCGACGATCAAGAAACATGGCCTGATTTGTGCGATCGCCGGCAACGGCATGCCCGGGCCATCGTTTGCTAAAGGATTTAACAACAAGCGTTATCACGACGAAGTCATCACCCGAACAAAAAAAGCGATCGACCTGTGTGCCGACGCCGGCTTTCCCAGCGTCATCGCCTTCACCGGGTACAAGTGGAAGGATGCCGACGACGTGAAGAGCGGCGAACTGACGCTGGATGAAGGCGCCAAGAACTGCATCAAGGGCCTCAAGGACATTGCGATTTATGCGGAGCAGAAGAAAGTAACCATCTGCCTCGAACATCTCAATTCCCGCGACGGCAGCCACCCGATGAAGGGCCACCCCGGCTACCAGGGCGATGACGTCGATTATTGTGCGAGCATTCTGAATGCGGTCGGCTCGCCACGGGTGAAACTCCTTTTCGACATCTACCATGTGCAGATCATGAACGGCGACGTCATCCGCCGGCTGGAACAACACAAAGACCTCATCGGCCACATCCACACCGCCGGCAACCCCGGCCGAGGCGAACTCGATGACAATCAAGAAATCAACTTTCCGCCCATCATGCGAAAACTCCTCGACATCGAATATGAGGGCTACGTCGGCCAAGAATTCATCCCCACCCGCAACGCCCTGGCAGGCCTAACGGAGGCGGTGAAGCTTTGTGACGTGGGGTGACGGGGGGGATGCAGGATGAATTAAAAGCGGTGAAGCCGCGTCTTCTCCCTCTCCCCCGCTTCGGGCTGACCATTAACCATATGTTCTCTTCGAAAGACGACTTTTTGCCTTTAGCCCCGTTCACGGGGCTAAAGACGGTCAACACTCAAAAAGCGGGAAGTTTTAGGGTAATTGTCATCCCGAAGCGGGGGAGAAAGGAAAGGCTAGTGCCTTGTCACATCCAAATCGTCGGGTAGCCGCATTCGCCAGAATGCGGGAGGCTTCCGAAAACCCGCGTTCTGGCGAACGCGGCTACGAGGCCAACCCGAAAATTCAGCTGTGACTGAGCACTAGGCTTCGCGGACTGTTTGCGTCACTCGGCCGCAAGACCCGCTGGCAGAAGAAACTCCGCCACTGTTTCTGGCACTAGACATCGTCAAACTGCCGCATCACCACGTCCGTCAGCCAGAGACCAGCGCGGATGAATGGAATTGACGCCATTTGGACCAAATCGGTCCATCGCTTGTCGAATAGGTCGCTGATATGCTCGAAGAATCCAGAATCGCCAGTTTCAGGTCGGAACAACGCGGGTCCAAAGCCGAGCAGACCCTTCGCAGTCAACGCGACCCCAGCGGTGAAGGCCACCATCCAAAGCTTGCTATTGGTCGGCCGAATGGAAAGGTAAATTTCGCCCTGCGATGGCTGACCATCAATCATGAAAGTGTAATCAAGTCGCACGGTTTGCCGTAAGGTCGGGTTGTCGAGAACGGTAATGATGAAACGTGAAGCACGGCCATCTTTGGCTACGTTGGAGACCTCCACCCGTCCGGCCGCAGGCAGCAATGTGACGTTCGTGGCATTTGAGTTGGTGGGAAGTA
>Ga0105046_10008533_pt1 | contig 16086 bp, 10 predicted proteins | sample MAT03_FD_78385 | JGI IMG/M metagenome (GOLD analysis project Ga0105046, IMG submission 78385) | Freshwater microbial communities from Lake Fryxell liftoff mats and glacier meltwater in Antarctica - MAT-03 (megahit assembly) | ecosystem: Environmental > Aquatic > Freshwater > Ice > Liftoff...
CGACTAATCTGAGTCTTCCGACTTCACTTACTCTTGACCGTTACAATGGTCTGCATGCTGCGCCGATCCTTACTGTTGACTCCCTTTGCCTTGGGTGCCGATGTCCCTGTACGGCCAATCACCAAGGGGCCCAACTTTCATTGGTTTGGCTATTACGACAAGCTGCAGTTCGATCCAACCGGGCGTTATGTGCTCGGGATGGAGGTCGATTTTGAACACCGCTCGCCAAGGCCGGACGACGAGATCCGTCTCGGCTTTGTAGATCTGAAAGACGGCGACCGCTGGACAGAAATTGGCCGGACAAAGGCTTGGAACTGGCAGCAGGGTTCGATGCTGCAGTTTGTACCAGGGTCGAAATCTGAAGTGATTTGGAACGACCGTCGGGCGGATGGAAGCGGCTTCTACAGTGTGATTTGCGACATCAAAACTGGCAAGCGCCGCGAGCTGGCGTCGCCGGTCTATACGCTGAGCCCAGATGGGAGGTGGGCGATCGTGTGTGACTTCCGGCGCTTAAACGACACGCGGCCGGGCTATGGGTATGCCGGCGTGCGCGATCCGAACTTTGGCGAGACGGCACCAAAAGATGCCGGAATTTGGCGGGTAGATTTGAAGACGGGCGCATCAAAGCTGCTCTTCTCGATTCGTGACGCCTTGGATGTACCCCAACCGAAGAGTGAATACCAATACTCGCCCTGGGCTGAAAGCAAACATTGGTTGAATCATTTGCTGATAGCCCCCGGAAACAACCGATTCATCTTTCTCCACCGTTGGCGAGGTCCACGAGAAAAGGCGGGTTTTGCAACGCGAATGTTCACAATGGATGCCGACGGAGGGAATCCTTATGTGATTGATCCCTACGGGCGCACTTCACACTTTGTGTGGCGCGATGCGGAACACATTACGGCCTGGGCCTGGCATCCCTCGTTGGGCAAAGAGCGCTTCTACTTGTACAAGGATCGTACTCGCGAGGTGTCGCCGGTGGGGCCAGAGGTGATGACGGTGAATGGGCACAATACCTACTTGAAGGGCGGTCGCTGGATCCTGAACGACACTTATCCAAACCAGGCCCGGCAGCAGACGGTTTATGTTTACGAGGTGGCAACCGGGCGGCGGGTGGATTTAGGACAATTCCTGTCGCCAAAGGAGTACGCCGGGGAGTGGCGTTGCGACACGCATCCACGGTCGTCCCCGGACGGGAAGACGGTTTGTATTGACTCCCCACATCCACATGCCGGTTGGGCGGCTGGGCGGCAGATGCACTTGCTCGACGTCTCTCGCGTGGTGACGGATAAATAGTCCCCCACCCACCCCGCGCAGTCAACTCTACCGGGCCGACACCTTCAAAATCCTTCCACTCAACTCAAGGATGAACAACTCTTCCGTCGCCGCATCAAACGCCATACTCACCGGTGCGCGCAAGTCATTGGCCACCACTCGCTGCTCCGTCGTATCAAATCGCAACAACCGCCCTGGCGCAGCCGGAGTAGCGCTCTGGTTCGTGCTGAATTCAAGAGCGAAGAATTGCGGCCGCTGCCCCGCTCCCCGGCTCCGCCACAACACATCGGTTGCCGAAGTGATTCCAAGTATGAACGGTTCCATCGTCTTGGCCTCCGGGTTCACCGCCATCACACGCGCTTCACCAGCCGGAAACGGAAATCCCGACAGAAAGCTCACCAGCAGTTGATTGCCATACACTCGAATTCCAGTCGGTACCGAATCGATCATCGGCGGTCCAATCGGTGTCGGGTTAGCAATTGCGGGAAAACGCATCACCCGTCGCCAGCTCCCCGTCGCCATGTCAATACGATTCAGAGTATTCTGGGACGCGTCGATCGTCCACAACACCATTCCGTCGTCTGATAAAGCAAGGCCCCAGGGGTTGGAGAACCGGTATCCTGTCCCCTCCGGCACCGTGTGCGGAAATCGGGTAAGCACCCGTACCGTAGCGCGAACTCCCAGACCATCCTCCAGTTCGACAGAATCACCATCGCCGAGCGTCACCTGCTGTGCCGGAGTCATTCGAAACGTTCCACTGATCTGATCGATATCCGCGCTCAAACGAAACTCAAGCACTGTGACGAAGATCGGAGAAGAAATTCCAGCCGGGTTGTGAATCGACGCACCAGTTGCGTTCCTGCGCTCCGTATCGCCACCGCCAATCGAAACGTACAGCGAACGATCCTTCAGCACCATCGCCGATGGGCCGCTGCCCCCTCCTACAACTTCAACACCCGAGGGCAGGCCCTCCACCAAACTTCGGCGCATTCCGCTGCGGCTGACAAATGAGATCCGCCCCTGATTTACTTGAGTGCTAGTCTCGCTGACCAGAAAATTTCCTCGTGGCGTCAACGTCAGCTTTTGCGGCCCTTGGAGCCCTGTCGCGACGACTTCAACTTGTGCCCAACACGACAAGCTTGCCATCGTCATCAATCCGATTCGAATGTATTTCAGTTCCATGTAACGCACTCTAAGCCCAATTCTCACTGAGCGCGCCTCTTTTATAAATCGCTTCTATCTCAACCCCTAAGTCAATGATATGAATAGTGTTAATTCAGTGTCTCATCCGTGATACTCTTGAAGGCCAAAGGAGCAAGGCGACCGATTGAGCACTCAATTCACTCACCGCCCTCGTCTCGCCTTTGGCCCGTTTGAGTTTGATCCATCATCCGGCGAACTCCGTAAGCACCGTTCTCTCATCCGGCTTCAGGGCCAGCCCCTTCGCATTCTCTCAGTTCTCATTGGTCATCCTGGCGAGCTAGTGGGCCGCCTTGAGTTGCAACGCCAACTTTGGCCAGGTGTGGCAAACGGAGATTTTGAGCATGGGCTAAATGCGGCCGTAAACAAGTTGCGCCAGGCTCTCAACGACTCAGCCGATCAGCCTCGCTACATTGAAACGATCGCCGGTCAAGGCTATCGCTTCATCGCGCAACTCCAGACTCCAAATCAAAGACCGCATCTCGAACTCGTCCCCTCTCAGCACAATCCCGCCCGCCAGGTGCCGAACTGGGTCTATGCCCTGGTTGGCGCCATCACAATTCTGATCGCTGGACTTTGGGCCGGCACCAGGCTCAAGCCAATCAACGCCGCCCTGGAGACGATTCAGTTTGAAGTTGCTCCGCCGCCGGGCTACTTTATCGAGCCAGCTGGAATCCGTCAAACGCTCGCCTTATCTCCCGACGGCAATTTTCTCGCCTACAGCGCCATGGACCGCAACGGCGAGTATCACATCTTGTTGCGAGATTTTCGCCAGTTGCAGTCAGAACTGGTGCCTGAAAGCCAAGGGGCAAGAAGCGCTTTCTGGTCCCCAACAGGCAATAGCCTGTACTTCCCCTCGCGCGGCAAGCTCCGCCGCTTTCAACCAGGATCAAACGCGGCCGTCCCAGTCAACGACGCCATTCCTGTGCTCGCCAAGGGCGCCCTGCTTCCGGATGGCCGCATACTCATTTCCAGCAATCAGCAATCCGCATATGCCCCTGCAAATGGGGCTTCGCTTGAGCCAATCAAACAAATCTTCTCTTGGCCCCAAATGATCCCCGGCACTCAGCTACTGCTCTATTCGAGTCACCTGGATCGATCCTTTCGGTGGCAGGCGCGCATTGCCGATTCGGGTTCCCCAACTAAAAGCCAGGCCGTTGGAGATTTCGATTCGCACGTCGAATATACAAATTCGATTCGCGGATCAGGTGGATATCTAATGTCGGTATCTCAAGGTACTCTCACCGCACAGCCCTTTGATATGGCCAATCGCCGCAATACGGGTCAATCCCTGGCGCTGCTTCGGCACCTTCCTTTCTTCCCGAATTCCGGTGCCGCCGACTTCTCAGTCTCCGCCTCAGGTGTCCTCGCCTACCTACCGCTGCTCTCCCGAACTCAATTCTTCTGGGTGGATCGCCAGGGTAACAAACTTGCGCCCGCTTCGCCGCCGGGCCTCGCCGCAAAGTTCGCTTCCACCTCGCCGGACGGTCGCCACGTGGCGGTAAGCATCTATCAGGAAGAATCAGGACAAGGCGAACTTTGGATCTTTGACGCCAAAACCGCTCGCGGCCGTAAGCTCGATCTTTCCCGGGCCAACCATCACGTGCCCCTTTGGTCTCCAGATTCGCAACGCCTCGTCTATCTAAAGGCGATGTATTCCACCCCCAAGCTCGCCATCGTCTCCATCGAAGCCGGCGCCAAAGAAATTGCCCTTCCCGAGGCAGGCTTCATGGTGCCAACCTGTTGGTCCAGCGACGGCCGATACATCCTCTTCCACAACACCGGAGTTCCGCTCTCACCGGCCGACGGCAGCTCTGACATTTTCCTGATGGACACAGCCAACAACAACTCCATCCGGCCATTCATCAAAACACCCTTCCACGAAACAAATGGCGTCTTATCGCCCGACATGTCGCGCGTCGCATTCCTCTCCAATGAATCGGGTAAACCTGAACTCTTCATCCAGGCAGTAGAATCATTGCCTTATCTCCATCCCGTAGGCAATCGGACAATCGTCTCGGTTGGCGTCGCTTTCAATCTGCGCTGGCGCCGCGATGGCAAAGAGCTCTTCTATCAGTCCGACAATGGAACGATTTTCTCGGTCTTGATGGGCTCAGGCATAGGAACCCCGAAGCCTTTGTTTACCATCGCACCCGAGGCAACCGCAGCCATCCACAGCATTGTAGCCTTTGACATCTCCCCGGATGGTCAGCGTTTTCTCATTCCCATCGTGAACGGCAACGCCAGCCCCCCAATCGTGGTGATCCGCAATTGGGAATCCGCCCTGCTGCCAAAGCGCTAACGCCATTTACACGATCTTTACCTGGTACCGCGAAACTCATCGTCAGCCAATCGTGTTTCTACAATCAGGAGACACAAACACAATGAAAAACATCATTCTTAAATTGACAATGACCACACTATTGATTGCCAGCCTCGGCCTCGCCCAGGGCGGCAAGCGCGGCGGCAAAATGGCAGAGAGCCTCAATCTCAGCGCAGACCAAAAACCGCAGGTGATAGCGATCCTGAAAGAACAGCGTGAAGCCACGCAGGCTGCACGTAAGAACAACGCTTCCAAAGAAGATTTGAAAGCAATTCATGAAAAAACCCACAACAAGCTGGCCAGTGTCCTTGATGCCGACCAATTGAAGAAGTTTGATACCGTTGCAGAAAAAGCACGCCAGCGCCGTAAGCCAAAAGCCTAACTACCTCTCATCAGAGCCCACCTTCTTCAGTTGCGCGTTTTGAGCTCCCTCTGCCTGAGATACTGCCCGCAGTATCTCAGGCAAAATCATTACAAATTGTAAGAAATCGTAATCCCCCCTAGTGCTTTTCAGCCCCCTCAGTCTGGGCCACACCCTTTTTCGTATCGCCCGTCACAGCTTCGCCCAGGCTCACCTTCACACCCATCTTGATCAGCGAAGCTTCGCTCGGGCCTTGAAAAAACGTATAGCCCGGCCGAGTCCCCTTCCAGGCCAACGGCCCCGCAACTTTCTTGCCCGCTTTCAGCACCGCATCCCTGGTCTTACTCACCAGTGCCTCATAATCAGGATGCCCCTGTGGCAATCCAGTAAACGAACTCAGATCCGTGCTCGCGATAAAGATCACGTCCACACCCTCAATCGCGGCCATCTCTTCGGCCAGTTTCACTCCAGCCGGCGATTCCACCATCGCCACGATCATGATGTTGTCATTGGCAACTTTTCGATAATCTGCCCCCCAGATTGCCCCGTAGTTACCACCACCCAAACTACGCTTTCCAATCGGTGGATACTTCGCAAACTTGATCGCATTACGAACCTTCTGCAAGTCTTCCACCATCGGGATAATAATACCCACCGCACCCATATCTACCGCCTTCTGTATATCGCCCTCCGTCGCATCCGGTACGCGGATAAACGGCATCGCTGGTGCTCCCTTACAAGCCATAATCATATGCGCCACATCCTGATGCGTCATCGGGCTATGCTGCATTTCAATCCACAAAAAGTCGTAGCCAGAGTTAGCCATTGCACAGTAAGTATCCGGGTCCGGGATCATCACCGTACCCCCAACCACCTGCTTTCCAGCCGCCAGCTTCTGCTTCACCGTATTGAAGATACGGCCATTTTCCTGTGCTCCCAGCAGCGTCACGCTCAAAACTGCAAGTGTAAGTCGGTTCATTCTCTTAGTCCTTAAATTTGTGGAATCAATTCCCCGTAAACATCGGTAAGTCGCATATCCCGCCCATTAAATCGATAAGTCAGCTTTGTGTGATCAATCCCCATCAAGTGCAAAATCGTCGCATGCAGATCATGAATTGAAATCGGCTGCTCCTCAGCCTTATATCCAAACTCATCCGTCGATCCAATAATCTGACCGCCACGAATCTTCGCCCCAGCCATCCACATCGACATCGCTCCCGGATTGTGGTCTCGTCCCAGTCCCCGCTGTGAGATCGGCATCCGCCCAAACTCCCCCTGCCACGTCACCAGCGTCGAATCAAAAAGCCCGCGTGCTTTCAGATCCGTCAGCAGCGCATGAATCGGCTGATCCACCTCAGCCGCATGTTTCGTGTGATTGGCCTCAATATTGTCGTGCGCATCCCAGGTATCGGCATTCTGATTGCCCAGCCCGCCATGATACAACTGCACCATCCGCACTCCCCGCTCCACCAGCCGACGCGCCATAATGCATTGCCGTGCAAAGGGTTCCGTCACCGGGTTATCCAAGCCATACAGCTTCCGTGTCGCTTCACTCTCCTGGGAAACATCAACCGCCTCAGGCGCAACACCTTGCATCCGGTAAGCCAACTCATAGGCTTCAATCCGAGCCCCCAACTCAGAGTTGCCAGGGTGTTTGGCTGCATCCATTTCATTGAGCTTATGCAATAAATCGAGTCTCGCCCTCTGCCCGCTCGAATCCATTCCAACCGGTGGCTTCAGATCGATAATCGGCGTTCCGCTCGACCTAAATACAGTCCCCTGATAAGTCGCCGGCATGAACCCGGCACTCCAATTCGCCGGGCCCCCAAAAGGCGCACCATGCGAATCGTAGAGCACAACAAAGGCCGGCAGATTTTTATTCTCCGTCCCAAGCCCATAGCTGATCCACGATCCAAGACTCGGAAAACCCATCCGGATCATCCCCGTCGATACCGCAAAATGTGCCTGCACATGGTCGTTCGATTTAGACTGCACAGAACGCAGCAACGCAAAGTCATCAGCATGCGAAGCCATCTTCGGAAAGATATCCGACACTTCCATCCCGCACTGCCCATAACGTTTGAAACCAAAAGGAGATGGCATCAGCGGCCCGGGATGCCCTTGCCTCACCACAACATTCCCCTTCCCCGTTAGCGGCTGCCCCGCATACTTCTGAAGCGCCGGCTTCGGATCAAAACTATCCACATGGCTCACCCCGCCACTCATAAACAGTGAGATCACACTCTTGGCCCGCGCATTCACCTGCGCCCCTTCAGCCAGTATCGAAGTAAGTGCCAGCCCCCCATAACCGCCCAGGGCCTCAAACAATAACTCCCGCCGTGTTGTAAATTCCCGTTTCACTGTATGTACAAAAATTCGTTCAAATTCATCAGCACATGCGTCAGCGCTTCAAACGGCTGCCGTTTCAAAAACTCCTGCGCTAATTCCTTCTCGTGAGAACTCGGCAGCCTGCCCAGCGTCCTCTGGTAGGCAACTTCAATCCGGTCCTGTCTTGAAATCAAATCCGCCGCCAGCAGCTTCGCATGTTGCAACACAAAACTGCTATTCAACAACGTCAATGCCTGCGTCGGCACCGTCGACGTATTCCGCGCCCCGCACGAAACATTCTGGTCTGGCAAATCAAACACTTCAAAAAGCGGAAACGGCAAGCCCCGCTTACGATACACATACACACTCCGCCGCCACACCTCCGGCCCGTCTTTGTCCTGCTTCCAGATCCCATGCGTCATCGCCCGCAACGCATCCGGCTCCAGCACCGGAAACACCGCTGGCCCGCCCACAGCCCGGTTCAGCGTTCCCGCAGCGGCCAATATCGAATCCCGAACACTTTCAGCCTCCAACCGATGCACCGGATAGCGCCACAACAATTCATTGCGAGGATCTTTCGCCAGGCTCGACACATCGTCAAAACTCGATTCCATCTTATAAGTCTTCGAACTCAAAATCAAACGGTGTATCTGCTTGATACTCCAACCCTGCCCCACAAACTCAGTCGCCAAATAATCGAGTAACTCCGGATGCGTCGGCAAATCACCCATCTTGCCGAAGTTATCGATCGACTTTACAATGCCCGTTCCAAAATGATGATGCCAAATCCGGTTCACCATCACACGCGCCGTCAGCGGATTCTCAGCAGCGCCAAGCCACTTGGCCAAAGCCAGCCGCCGTCCCGATGTCTTGCCACTCAAAGGAGGCAACGCCCCGGCAACAGGCCCGTCTAGCAACACTGCCGGAAACCCAGGCTCCATCCGCGAACCACGGCTCCCTGCATCACCACGAATCAAAAAATACGAAGGCGGCGCAACATAAGCCCCGGGTCCTTCATGCAGAAACGGCCCCGCGTCTCGATCCTTCTCAATTCCCTTGCCCGGCGCAGGCTCGTCGCCAGCCCCATCCGGCGCAGACCGATAGTCGCCATCGGTGATCCCCATCGCCACAGGGATAGCCACCGGCCGTTGGGCTTCGAGCTTCGCAATCTCAGCCAACATCGAACGCTTCGAAACTAAATCCGCCTCGCTCGCAATCCGGTCAATCTCCGCACCAGACACACTCGTCGTGCGAATCACTTGGTTCGCAAGCAACACTTGCCCAGCGCTGCGTTGCCCCTCAGGCATCCGTATTGCCGCCTGCACATTCTCCGGAAACTTCTTGTACTTCTCCGGCAACAAGCGCTCCCGATACGGCTGCTCAATCCGTCGCACCTGCCGCCGCAGCGGCTCAATCAAAGCATCAATCCGCGTCTGGGCCAACTTATATGCCGCCGCGGGAACCAGCGGATGATCTACCTCCACATAGCCAAACAGCGAGGCCTGCAACTTGTAGTAATCCTTTTGCGACACCGGATCAAACTTGTGGTTATGACACCGCGCACACTGCACTGTCAAACCCATCACCCCACGCCCAATCGTCGCAATCATATCGTCAAGATACTCATACCGAAACTCCGGGTTATCCTTCTCGCGGTAACCAACCTTGGCATGATTGCGCAAAAATCCTGTCGCAGTCAAAGTCTCCGGCGTCGGCTTCTCCACTTCATCCCCAGCCAACTGTTCCACCAGGAATTGATCGAAAGGCTTATCAGAATTAAAAGCACCAATGACGTAATCGCGATACCGCCAGGCATTCGGTCGGTCAAAATCATGCTCATAGCCATTAGAATCGGCGTAACGCGCAAGATCAAGCCAATGCCTCCCCCATCGCTCTCCATAGTGAGGAGAAGCAAGCAATCGATCCACTAACCTCTCCCAGGCCCCAGGCTTCGTGTCAGCTTCAAATTCCGCCACTTCCGCCAGGCTCGGCGGCAACCCCGTCACATCGAGATAGGCCCGGCGTACCAACTTCACTCGCGACGCCTGTGGCGCAACACGCAGCTCACCACGCTTCAAACCAACCAGATAATCTACAGGATGAACACCCTCCGGAATCACCGTGCGAACCGGTTTCCGAAACGCCCACCACCGCCGGGCCTCCTCCGTCAACACCATGTCTTCGTGATGCGAAGTTTCAACCGGCCCCGGTTTCACATCGCCCCAAACCGCACCCTCCAGGATCCACTTCCCAACAGTCTCAATCTCAACCTTGCTCAAAGTTCCGTCCATCGGCATCGCCGGCTTCTGCGCGCCAGAAACCATCTTGAAGAGCCGGCTCTGCTCTGGCTTACCCGGCACAACAACAGACAACATCCCCTCCCGTGTCTGTAAGTTCAACTGCGCCAGGTGAACTTTATCCCCATGACACTTCCAGCAACGCGTCCGCAGCAACGGCTCCAGATCCTTCTCAAACGAAGTCTCAGCAGCCATACCCGCCAGGGCAAAAACGATAATGACAAGGCACCGGGTCAAACTGGCAAGAGCATATCACGCTCAACAAGGCTGCCATCCTCTAAAGCGACTGTGATACCTCTGAACTATGTCGTTTCCTCTATTGGCGCTGCTCAGCCTTGCCGCCGATCCTTCCCTCGGTCTTTTCGAAGCCCATGCAGCGATCGGTACCCCAGCCCGCCAAGGCCAAGCTGCTTTCGAGAACAATTCATACCGCGTATCCGGCGGCGGCACCAACATGTGGGCCCGCCGCGATGACCTGCACTTCCTCTACAAAAAAGCTACCGGCGACATCTCACTCACCGCAGACATTAAATTCGAATCCACCGGTGGCGACGACCACCGCAAAGCCGTCCTGCTGATCCGCCAATCCCTCGACCCGGATTCCGCCTATGCCGACGCCGCCCTCCACGGCGATGGCCTCACCTCCCTCCAGTCCCGCGAAACCAAAGGCGAACTCACTCACGAAATCCAGTCCAACACAAAAGGCCCCACTCGCCTCCGGATCGAAAAGCGCGGCAACGTGGTTTCGATGTGGATAGCCAACGCCGGCGAGCCCCTTCGCCGCGCGGGAGGCACAACAAAAATCCAACTCGAAGGCCCCTTCCTCATTGGCCTCGGCGTCTGCGCCCACAACGACGCAAACCTCGAAACCGCAATCTTTTCAAACGTAACAATCGAGGGCGAACAAAAGCTGATCAGCACCCTCGAAACCATCACGGTCTCTTCCACAGATCGCCGCGTCGTTGAAGTCTTCAACTCCCACATCGAAGCTCCAAACTGGACCCCCGACGGCCAGCACCTCCTCTACAACGGTGGCGGCAGTCTCTACAAAATACCCGCTACCGGCGGCACTCCCGAGAAAATCAACACCGGCTTCGCCAACCGCCTCAACAACGACCACGGCATCTCCCCCGACGGCAAACTGCTAGCCATCAGCGACAGCACCAAAGACCGGCGCTCTGCCATCTATGTCCTCCCCATCGCAGGCGGCGAACCCAAACCGGTAACTACAAAAACCCCCAGCTACTGGCACGGCTGGTCCCCCGACGGCAAAACCCTCAGCTACTGTGCAGACCGCAACGGGAATTACGACATCTACACCATCCCCGTTGCGGGCGGCGAAGAAACCCGCCTCACCACCGCCGACGGCCTCGACGACGGTCCAGAATATTCTCCAGACGGCGCTTATATCTATTTCAACTCCGTCCGTACCGGCCGCATGCAGCTCTGGCGTATGAAACCCGACGGCACCTCTCAAGAACAACTCACTTTTGACGACGCCAACAGCTGGTTCCCTCACGTCTCCCCAGACAACAAGCGCATCGTCTTCATCACCTTCGACAAAGAAGTAACTGGCCACCCTGCCAACAAAGAAGTCATGCTCCGCATGATGAATCTGTCCGATGGCAAAATAACAACGCTAGCCAAGCTCTTCGGCGGCCAAGGCACAATCAACGTCCCGTCTTGGTCACCAGACAGCAAACGGGTCGCCTTCGTCAGCTATCAATTGCTCCCATAGCCTTCAATTTTTTACAATTCTGTAATATCATTCTTCCTGGCATTAGGATCCCGCCTCGCCAGAAGGAATTTTTCAAAATGAGTCTATGTAGACAAGCCCGCATTGCAGGCTTTCTTGCGCTTCTCCTTACCAGCGCCTATTCACAATCATTCACCGCCAGTGTTCGAGGCACAATCACCGATGAATCAGGTGCCAGCATTGCTTCCACCAAGGTCGTGATCACAGACCAGGATCGCGGCACTTCGTTTCGATCCGAAGCAGACTCTTCCGGCCGTTACGTCGTCACAGCCTTGCCCCCCGGCAATTATGTGTTGCTGGCTGAAGCCCCAGGCTTTAAGAAATTTTCCAGCGGTAAATTCTCCGTAGCCGTACAGGCTCAAGCCACCATCAACGCACGCCTCCAGATTGGCGACGTCACCACCACTGTCGAAGTCCAAGGCTCCGCCTCCTTGCTCAACACCACCATCTCCAACCTCGGCCAGGTCATCGATAACAAGTACATCCTTTCCTTGCCCAACCTCGCTCGCAACTCCATGGGCCTCGCTTACCTCACCCCTGGCGTCGTCGGCTCTGGCGGCCGCCGTGGCGATAGCAACACCAACTTCGTGGCCAACGGTGCCCGCAATTCCACCTCCGATGTCCTCGTCGATGGAGCCACCGTCACCACCGTAGAACAAAACTCCGGCGTCACCGACCTCAAATTCTCCCCTTCCATTGACGTCGTCCAGGAATTCAAAATTCAGACCAACTTCTTCTCCGCAGAATACGGTCAAACCGGCGGCGCGGTCGTCAACATGGTCACCCGCTCCGGCACCAATGCCCTCCATGGCACCGGCTACTACTTCCTCCGCGAAGCCGCACTCAACTCCAACGATTGGTTCGCCAACCGCGCCGGCCGCGCCCTCCCCGCCTTCCGTCGCGATCAATTCGGCGGTGTTATTGGCGGCCCTGTCATCAAGAACCGCACCTTCTTCTTCGGCGGCTACGAATACACGCAACAGGAAAGCCCCACTAGCTCCGTCATTACCGTCCCCACCGACCTTCAGCGCGACGGTAATTTTTCGCAGACCTTCAACGGCACAGGCCAGTTCATGCAGATCTATAACCCCTTCGACACCTTCACCAACGCCGCCGGCAACCTCGACCGCCGCCCCTTCGCTGGCAACATCATCCCCCGCTCCATGATGGACCCCATCTCTCTTAAGGCCCTCACCTACATGCCCAAGGCCAACCAGCCCGGCGCTGCCTTCACCAATACCGCCAATTGGTTCAACCAGGGCATCAACACCAGTTCCAACCATCAGGCCAACATCAAGGGCGACCACAACTTCAACCAGAACAACCGCATCAGCGGCCGCTACAGCAACGTTCGCAGCCAGGGCAAAAACCCCAACCTCTTTGGCGCCGGCAACCCCGCCTACTTCACCGGCGGTTCCAATAAGACCATCACCCACTCCATGGTCGCCGACTACACCCACATCGCCGGGCCCACCACGCTGTTCACCTTCCGCTACGGGCTCACCTATTCCGACTTCAACCGTAACCCTCTCTTTGAGTCCTTCGATCTAACCACCCTCGGCCTTCCCCAGAACATGAAGACCACCGCCACAAATCTCGTCTTCCCCCGCTTCGCTCCCGAAGGCTTCCAGGAATTCGGCACCGAGCCCTTCTGGATCATGGACCGTCAGGAAGGCGTCCACCACTTCTCCAGCTCGATGACCAAGGTCATCGGCGCGCACAACATCAAAATCGGTGGCGAACGCCGCTTCAACCAACTCGATTACCTCCAGCCCGGCAACCCCTCCGGCCGCTTCAATTTCGGCCGCGGCGTCACCTGCCTCGATCGCTTCACCTGCCCAGCCAACCAAGGCAACGGCCTCGCCGCCATGCTCATCGGCTGGACCACCGGCAGCGAATACCAGATCGAACCCAAGGCCTTCTCCCGCTCCGCCTACTGGGGCTTCTACTTCCAGGACGATTGGAAGATCGCAAGCAAACTCACTGTCAATATTGGCCTCCGCTACGACTTCGACGTCCCCCGCTGGGAACTTCAGAATCGCTACAGCTACTGGGACCTCAACGCCCAGTCCCCAATCCGTGCCAACGGCTACGACACCCGCGGCGTCATCAAGTTCGTTGACGACAAGAACCGCTCCCCCTTCAATTCCGACATGAATAACTGGCAGCCCCGAATTGGCTTCGCCTACGCCGCCACTCCCAAGACCGCCATCCGCGCCGGCTACGGTCTCTTCTACACGCTGTCCCGCGCCACCGTCTTCGGCCGCCCCGGCACGGGCTTCACCATCAACTCTCCTGCCATCTGGTCGCTCGATTCCAACGCCACCCTCAACGCGCGCCTCAACAACCCCTTCCCCAACGGCCTTCTTCTGCCTCCGGGCCGCTCACAGGGCGACTCAACCCTGCTAGGCTTCGGCGCAGGCACCATCGTCCGCGAGAACAACCGCAATCCCGAATACCACTCCTGGAACATGTCAATCCAACGCGAACTGCCCCTGCAGTCCGTGCTTGAGTTGAACTACACTGGCAGCCGCGGCACCCACCTCTTCATGCCCGTCACAACCCTCTCCCCTCTGTCTCAACAGTATTACGGCCTCGGTCGCACCGCCCTCAATGCGCTCGTCCCCAACCCCTTCTTCGGTCAAATCACCGACACCCGCTCGCCCTTGAGCCAACCCACCGTAACTCGCGTCCGTACCCTCCGCCCCATGCCTCACTTCGACGGCACCAGTGTCGGTACCGCCGAGCCCGCCCGTGGCGACTCAAACTACCACGCCCTCCAGGTCAAATGGGAAAAGCGCTATAGCCAGGGCCTCACCATGCTCGCCCACTACACCTTCTCGAAGATGATCGATAACGTCTCGCACAGTTCCGGCAATGTCTCCTGGCTCGGTGGCTCCACCTCGCTGCAAAACATTTGGGATCTCCGTGGCGAGCGCGCACTCTCCTCCCACGACATTCCCCATCGCGTTGTCCTCACCGGTGCCTATGAACTCCCCTTCGGCAAAGGCCGCAAGTTCGGAGCCAACTGGAACCGCGCCATCAATTGGGCCGGCGGCGGCTGGAATCTCTCGGGCGTCGCGCTCTTCCAGGCCGGCGCACCACTTCAAGTCACCCAGGCTGGCGGCGCAATCTGGGACGGTACCCAGCGCCCCAACTTGATCGGCGATCCCAGCACCACTGGCACCGTGCAGGACCGCATCAACAACTACTTTAACCGCGCCGCCTTCGCCCAACCCTTGGCCGACGTCCCCGGCACCGCCTCCCGCAATCTCAACTACCGCGGACCCGGCATCAAAACTCTCGACGCTGCTCTCCTCAAGAACATCTTCGTCCGTGAAGGTCACCGCTTCGAACTCCGCCTCGAAGCCAACAACTTGACCAACACCCCCATGTTCGGCGACCCCGCTGCTTCCTTCGGCGCTGTCAACTTCGGCCAAATCACCGGCCTCCGTAATGGCGTCGGTCCTCGCAACATGCAGTTCGGCCTGAAGTATTACTTTTAACCAAACTCAAACTTAAATCAGAAGAGCCCCCTCCACCATGGGGGCTCTTTCTTCAATCACCACCACCGCCACAACCTCCTCCTCCACACCCGCTGCCGCCGCCGCAGTCCCCACCTCCGCCCGAATCACCACAATCAGACGACGAACTGCCGTCCACACTAATGTCCCCTCCTCCGCTTTCTCCCGACTTTTTCCGACCGTCTCCCGTCGCGCGAGCCCCATTGTAGAGCACCACTCCCAATATTCCCAACACCGCTAGCCCCATCACAAGCACGATCGAAGCCGCGCCTGATATCAGTAGAAACGGCATCACCGACGGCAGCACCAATTGCCACTTCGGCTTTGGAATGATCCAGCACCGCGACACATCCAGCCAGCGGAATCTCTGCTGCGGGTCAAACCTCACCGCACTCGATGGCCAGATTCCGGCCGGTGGCGCCTCGCCAAACTCCTCGGCGTAGAATCTCTTCGTGCGCTCATACCAGTCTTCAAACTTCTCGTCTTCATCATGTCCTTCAGCCGTCGGCCCATGATGCAACGGCCGGCCCAAAGCCTCGACACAAAGATCTTCCCAGTAAGACTTCGTGTAGATCAGGTGCAGATGCCAGGCCTGATCCACCGCCTCAGGCGGAGTCACCGGCTCTGCCGAAACCGTCGCCAGATAAAGAAAGCGCCGGTATTCTTCGATCACACCCTGGCCCTGCGCCTTCGTCCAACCGTTCTCCCGGCAGAGTCTCTTAAAGTAGCTCGCCGGAAAGTTGAAGCTTTCAATTCTGTCAAAAAGTGTTGTGTCTTTCATATCTTGTCTTCAACTCCATTCAAACCGTTCTTCCGAAAGAATTACAGTTAGTCCACTTTTGTGGAATCATAATTCCATGAATCTGGAACAGCGCGTAAACGATCTTCTCCCCGCATTTCAGGCCCGCCTCAGGGCCTTCGCCTTCGGCCCGGAGTTGGATCAGTCGGCCGCTCAAATGTTAAAGCTGCTCGAATCCCATCGTAGACGGCGCGCGGACACGACAGACCGCCCGCGTCTTAAA
>Ga0105046_10008535_pt1 | contig 16085 bp, 14 predicted proteins | sample MAT03_FD_78385 | JGI IMG/M metagenome (GOLD analysis project Ga0105046, IMG submission 78385) | Freshwater microbial communities from Lake Fryxell liftoff mats and glacier meltwater in Antarctica - MAT-03 (megahit assembly) | ecosystem: Environmental > Aquatic > Freshwater > Ice > Liftoff...
AGCGGGGCTGCTGACAGCGGGGCTGGTTATAGCTGGTGCGGCCGCAAAGGTGGTGACAGGATGAATCAATGCCCCTGTCACGGCCAATGTCAGCCCCAAAGAAATGGTGTGGGCCAGCTTGCGCCAGCTAATAAAATCAAGTTTCATGCTTCCCTCTCTGCCATAAGACTAGGGCGCATTGCTGAGCAGCCACTAGCGCGGCAGCTTTGACCGAGCAAAGAAGTTGCCGTGCCCAATCTGCGAACGCGTGCTGTCAACTTGGTTTCGCCTCAGCTAACACGAGGCCGGACTTGTTGCAGCATAGAATACACACGAAAATATAGACGAAAGTGACTTGCGCATTAGCATGATTTGCGTGAAAGTGAGGGTGATATGAAGCCAAAATTTCTCATTGGTATCGGTGTCATGGTTGTGGCTGTCCTGGCCGTCATGGCGTTTACCATCATGGGCAACAGCAGCCTGGAAGTGAAGGTGAACGACCTGATCGCCCAAAAGGCCACCAACCCCGAGATTTCGCAGCGGTCGCTGAAATTGACCGGCATGGTGGTCGGCGACAGCATTGTCTATGATCCCAACACATTGCGTCTGGAGTTTGACCTGGTGAACTCGCGCGATGACCTGGTCAACAATCTGGCCTCGGCTCCGCGCATGCGCGTGGTCTACACCGGCGTCAAGCCCGACACGCTCATGCACGAGTCCAGCGCCATCGTCAGTGGCAAGCTGAACGCTGACGGCAAGTTCCATGCTGGCAATGCGCCAGACGCGCTGCTGCTGCAATGCCCCACCAAGTATGCGCCGGCTGATAACCAGGCGGCAAAGTAAGTGTTTGATGCAAGTGTTTAAGGGTCATAAGGTGTTTAAGGTTGGTAAAGTTGATCGGATCAACGTGGGCCGCACCCGTTGGCGCTCCTTAACCAACCGTAAAAACTTTATAACCTGATCAACTTTAAGAGCTTTAAGAACCCTCCCTCATGTTGACAGATCTCGGCCACTACGCCCTCTATATTGCATTTGCGGCATGCCTGTACGCCGCTGTCATGTCCATGATCGGTGCGCGCCGCAATGATGATCGGCTGGTGCAGAGCGCGCGTATGGCCGCGCTGGTGACATTCCCACTGATCGGCCTCGCCTGCATCGGCCTGTGGTACGCCCTCATCACCCACGACTTCAGCATCAAATACGTGGTCGAGACATCGAGCATCGCCACGCCGCTGTTCTTTCGTATCACGGCGTTGTGGGGTAGCCAGAACGGCAGCATTCTGTTCTGGTGCTTCATCATGTCCGGCTTCATCTTCGGCGTCATGGTGCGGGATTGGGACCGTGGCCGTCAGAACGGTGGCCGTCAGAACGGTGGCCGTGAGAATGGCAGCGTCCAATCGGACAAAGTGCTGCTGCCCGGCGTCATCCTGACGGTGTCGTTGACGCTGGGTTTCTTTCTCTTCCTCGAACTCTTTCTGGCCAACGCCTTTGCGCGCACGGCCTTTCCACCCGCGGATGGCCGTGGCCTGAATCCACTGCTGCGCCATCCCGGCATGATCATTCATCCGCCCGTGCTCTACGCCGGCTACACCGGCATGTTGATCCCGTTCGCGTTCTGCATCGCCTCGCTGCTCACGCGTCGTGGCGACACTCTGTGGCTGCATGCCTCGCGCCGCTGGACGCTGGTCGGTTGGGCCTTCCTGACGGCAGGTCTGTTGCTGGGTGGCCGTTGGGCGCACGATGTGTTGGGGTGGGGCGGTTGGTGGGGTTGGGACCCCAGCGAGAACATGCCGCTCATCACCTGGCTCATTGCGACTGCGTTTCTGCACAGTCAGATGATTCAAGAGAAGAAGGGCATGTTCAAGAACTGGAATGTGTTCCTGATGTTGCTATCGTTCAGCAGCATGTTCTTCGGCACCGCCTTCATTCGCAGCGGCCTGCTCACCAGCGTCCACGCTTTCGCCGCCAGTGCCATCGGCCCCTATTTCCTGGGTGCCATGGCGATCATGCTGGTGGCCTGCATGGGCTTGTGGCTCTCCCGGCTCGACTCGCTCAAGAGCGATAACCAGCTCAGCAGCGCCTTCTCGCGTGAGGGCATCTTCCTGCTGCAAAATGTGTTGTTCGTCAGCACTGCATTCACGATTTTTATTGGCACCGTCTTTCCCATTCTGAGCGAAGCGGTGAGCGGCGACAAAATCACGGTGGGCCCGCCATTCTTCAACCAGGTGGCCGGCCCGCAATTGCTCATTCTGGTGGTGCTGATGGGGATTGCTCCACTCATCGCCTGGAGCAAGGCCAGTGCGCGCGCACTGGGCCAGATGGCCTGGGTGCCGGCTGTGTTGGGCGTGGGGATGATGGTGCTGGTGTGGGCGTTTGTGACCAAGGACATCGTGGCCATCCTCGCGTTCGGCCTGTGTGGCTACACCCTGCTGCAAATGATATTGGAATATGCGCGCGGCGTGCACGCACGGGTGAAATCGGGCGAGTCCATTCCGGTGGCACTGGGCCGGCTGGTCAGCAAAAACCAGCGCCGCTATGGCGGCTATCTGGTGCACTTCGGCGTCGTCATCATGACCATTGGCGCGCTCGGCAAAGGCTTTCTTGGCAACGATGTCATCCGCAGCAATATCCAGATCAACGAGAGCTTTACCATCGGCGACTACACCTTTACCTATCGCGGCCTCGGCCCGGTGAAGTGCGAGTTTGATGATTGTCAGACCACCCAGGCCGGCCTGCTCATCACCTCAGCCTCGACCGGCCGCGTAATCGGCACCGCCTACCCGTATCGCGATACCTATCCCGTGCAGCAGCACACCGCCACCATCCCCGGCATCTCAGGCGACTTCAACACGGAGTTATATGTCCTGCTGGGTGGCTGGCAAAACGATGGAGCCAGCGCCACTTTCCAGATTTACATTAATCCGCTGATTAATTACGTCTGGCTCGGCGGCATCCTGATGATCCTGGGCTTCGTGATGGCCTTCTGGAAAGCCGAAGAGCTTGAGCGAGTGGATGTGCCGGTGCGAATCCCAGCGGGAGCGGCGGCAACATGAAAGGCAAAAGGCAAAAGGCAGAAGGCAAAAATCAGAGAAGAGGCAGGCATCCGCTTTGCCTTCTGCCTTTTGCCTTTTGCCTTCTCTTCAGTCTGATTGCGCTTCCGGCCCGCGCTCAGACGGTGCTGCCGGAAGACCAGATGTATCAGATTGCGAAGCAGTTGAATTGCCCGACTTGCGCTGGCCGCAATCTGGCCGACTGCCCCACCGATACGTGCACTCAGTGGAAGCAGGAGATTGTGTCGCAGCTCAAGGACGGCAAATCTGGCGACGAAGTGCTGACTTATTTTCGTGGCCGGTTTGGGGATCAGGTGCTGCAGGAGCCGCCTAAAGAGGGCTTTACCCTGCTGATGTGGGTGGTGCCAGTGCTGGCGGCGGCCGTGCTGATCGTGGTTGCGCTATTGGCGGCTCAGCGCGCTTCTTCTAGGAATAGAAAGTCAGCGAATTTGCCCACTGCTTCATCCAACCAGGCAACACCGGCCAACAGCTACGAAACCGAACTGGAACAACAAGTGAAGGATGCTTCATGACCGTGACACCTGAAGTAAAGCCCGATGCGCCAGCGCGTTTACGCCTGCTGCTGACCGTAGCCGGCGTAGCAATTCTGGTGGTGGCGCTGGTGGCGCTGGGTCTGATGGCGATGCGGCTGGCGGGGCAGCAGGGCGCGCGGCCCACCGCCGGTATGCCTGCGCCCGATTTTGACCTGCCGATGTATGCCAATTACGAGAATGGCCTGGGCCAGCAGATCAAGCTATCAGACCTGCGCGGCAAGGTGGTGATTATTAACTTCTGGGCCTCGTGGTGTGTGCCGTGCAAAGACGAAGCCCCTGCGTTGGAGGCGATTGCGCAGAAATATGCCGACCGGGACGTGGTGATGCTCGGTATCAACTATCTGGATATGGAGCGCGATGCGCTGGCGTTTCTGGCCACCTATGGCGTGTCCTACGGCAACGGCGTCGACTTACAGCAACGCATCTCCAAGGCCTATCGCATCACCGGCGTGCCAGAAACATTCATCATCGACCAGCAAGGCGTGGTGCGCGAGGTGTTCATTCAACCCATCACCGAACCCCAGCTCAGCGCCACACTCGACAACCTTTTGAATTAATTCATTTACTCACTTGTTTACTTGCTCATTTATGCACTCGTCCATTTGTTAAGTGAGCAAGTGAGCAAATAAATAAATGACAAAATTCTTCCATGGCTTTTGGAACCCTACTCCTCGCGCTGGCATTGCTGATTGTGGCCGGTCTGCTGATCGCGATTCCATTGATGGACAAGAAGTCGCCGGCGGTGCTGCCGCCGTCACCGCGGCAAGAGCTCGAAGCGCAACGGGTGGCCGTGATTCGCGCCATACGCGAGCTGGATTTTGACTTTAAGACGGGCAAGCTGAACAACGACGACTACAAAATGTTGCGCGAGGAACTGGTGGCCCAGGGTGCGGCCGTGCTGCAGCAGATTGACATGCTGAAACAGCAGCAGGTGGACCAACCCGTAAACCCCGATGCAGACGCGCAAATTGAGGCTGAGATTCAAAAGCGGGTTGCCGCTGCTACGGCCAAACCCATCCGACCTATTGCTAAAGCCAAAAGTGGCTAAACTCCCGACCGCATGATCGCTTTCTTGGCTCAACGCATCACACGCCGCTGCCGGCAATCGCTCCTCTCGTTTTCACAGCACCTGCACGGTTTTGCCGCGTTTGGGTTGGTCATGGGTGTGGTCTTGCTGGCAGGGTGCTCTGCCACCGAACGCCCGCGCTTCAACGACAATTTGCTAACACCGGCAGTTGTGCCGACGCGGGTGAACGATGGAGAGTTGGCTCCCTTGCAGCCACCGGATGCGGTGGCTGGTGCGGCTCTTTTTGCAGATCGATGCGCCGCCTGCCACGGCATAAACGGCGATGGCAACGGCCCCCAAGCTCCCACGTTGCGCGCCCAAGGCAAGGTGGTGGCCAATCTGGTGAATCTAACCCGCGCTCGCAGTGTCAAGCCCACCGAGTGGCACCAGATCATTACCAATGGCCGCATCGAAAACCTCATGCCGCCGTTTGGCCAGTCGCTCAGCGCGCAACAACGTTGGGATGTGCAGGCGTATATGTGGGCACTCGGCACGCCATCGCAAACCGTGACCAGCGGCAGTGCGCTATTTGCCGAACAGTGCGCGGCCTGCCATAGCGCCGGCAACACCTCAGCCCTATCTGCCACGGCCTTTACCGATCTCACCTGGCTGGCGAACACATCGCTGCTGGACATCTCCAACGGCATCGCCGCCCACGCGGCAGCCAATGAACCGCATCAAGCAGTGAAACTTACCGATGCGCAACGGCTACTGGTGGCCGACTACGTGCGCACACTGGCCTATGGCTATGCCGACCCGGTAGCCATTCGTGAGGCGGCTGTGAGTGGTGATGGGCAAATTCTCCTGGCTGCAACTCTTGCCAACACCAACATGGCCACGCTGGCCGGCGCCGCCGTGACCCTGCGCGCCTACGACACCAGCGGCGAAGTGTTCTCGCGCACCCAATCCATCAGCGCCAACCACGTGGTGAGTTTTGTGAACCTGCCGCGCCGCGCCGATTATTTTTATCAACCCGAGATCGTGTTTGAGGGAGTCAAGTTTTACGGCCCGGCCCAACAGTTTGTGCCGACGACGACGGTGGTGTTGACCGGGTTGGTGCCGGTGTTCGAAACCACCAGCGACCCAGGCGCGATCAGTGTGCCGGAGATGTATTACTTTGTGCAGGACGTGACCGAGGCCACGTTGTCCGTCGTTGAGGTGTATTTCATTAATAATGCCAGCAACATGGCCTATGTGCGAAAACTGCCAAATGGCCAGACGCATAGCCTGCACTTTTCATTGCCGGCCGATGCGCGCAATGTGCGGTTTGATCCACCCCAAATTGCGAGCCGCTATACCGTGAGTGGCACCGATGTGTATTACAACGATGTGGTGGAGCCGGGCGATCGAACCGCTCAGGTCACGGTCATTTACGATGTGCCGTATCGCTCGCCGTACAACGTCTCGCGGCCCATGGACTATGCCGTGGCCAATGCCAGCGTGCTGCTGCCGAATATGGAGGCGATGCCCGCTGGCGGCACGCCCATCACGGTCACAGGCCTCATCAACAAGGGCTTGCAAAATACCCCCAACGGCAGCTTCTTGTTGTTTCAACTCGACAAACCTGTTGCGGCGGGTGGGGCCGTGTCCTTTCAACTGAGCGGGCAGCCGCGGGCCGTGGCGATTCAGGGCATGGATTCATTTTCGATTGGACTGGGATTGGTGGCGCTGGCTGTTGTGCTGGGCGGTGCCTATTTGTTGCTGACCCGGGTCAACACATTACAAAAGGCCGATCGCAAACCTATCAACCAACAGCGCGAGGATTTATTGCTGGCGCTAGCGGAGTTGGATCGTGACCACGCCGCCGGAAAATTACGCGATGCGTATTATCAGGAACGCCGGGCTGAGTTGAAGGAAGCGCTTCGGCAGATTTGGAAGTAATGCGTAACTGGCTGTGAATCTCATCATGCAATCAATGCAATCACCTCCGCCTCTGCTTCAAGCCTCCGCCCTCACCAAGCTCTACGGCATGCGCCCGGTGTTGCGCGGTGTGGATTTGCAGGTGGAGCGGGGTGAGTTCCTGACCATCCTGGGGCCGAACGGCGCGGGTAAGACCACGCTGCTGCGCATTCTGGCCACCTTGAACCGGCCGAATGGCGGCGTGCTGAAGATTGGTGATATTGATGCGCTGACGAACCCAACCCAGGCTCGCACGGCCATCGGCGTGGTGTCGCATCACTCGCTGGTGTACCCCGACCTGACGCCCTACGAGAACCTGCGCTTTGCCGGGGAGATGCAGGGGATGGACACACGACGTGATCTGCCCGCGCGCATTGAAGTGGTGCTGCGGCGGGTCAATTTGTGGAGCCGCGCGCACGACTTTGCGCGCACTTTCTCACGCGGCATGATGCAGCGCCTGTCCATTGCCCGCGCCATCCTGCACGACCCGGCTCTGCTGCTCATGGACGAACCCTATACCGGCCTGGACCAAACCTCGGCCCAGTCGCTGTCCGAGCTCTTGCGCGATGTGGCGGTGAGTGGCCGCGCTGTGGTGATGACGACGCATGAGTTGAGCCGTGGCCTGGAATACGTCACCCGCTATGCGCATATGGCGCAGGGCAAATTGGTGGAGGGAAGGCCGTGATGCAGACATCAGAGGTCAGACTTCAGATATCAGATGCTGCTAGTGCGTCAGTCATTCGCCGTCCGTCGTCTGTCTTGCGTGCGGCCCTGGCCATTGTGCGCAAGGACGCGCTGACAGAGCTTCGCACGCGCGAGAGCATCATGGCCATGCTGATCTTTGCGGTCATGGCCATCGTCATGTTCAACTTTGCGCTGCGGCTCCGTGTAGACACGTTTCGGCCATTGACGCCGGGTGTGTTGTGGGTGACGCTGGTGTTTGCCGGCACCCTGGGGTTGAGCCGCAGCATGTCATCGGAGCAGATCAACCAGTGCCTGGATGGGTTGCTGCTCGCGCCGTGCGACCGCAGCGCCATCTTCATCGGCAAAGCGTTGACGAACCTGCTGTTTATGCTGGTCGTGTCGGTGGTGCTGGTGCCGATCACGGCCATCCTGTTTGACGAGTCGTTATTGTCTCTGGGCGTGTGGCTGGTGGTGGCGTTTGGATGCGTGGGTTATGCCGGTGCCGGCACGCTCATCGCAGCCATGTCGGCCAGCACCCGCGCACGCGAAGTATTTCTACCCATTTTGCTTTTTCCGCTGGTACTGCCGCTTTTAACCTCATCCGTAATTGCCACATCTGGCTTTTTGGATAAGCTGCCTCTGATGGAGTTTGCGCCGTGGATCGGTGTGCAGTTTGCGTTCAGCATCATCTTTTGGACGGCCGGCATTTTGCTGTTTGAATTTGTTGTCGAAGGGTGATGTGGGGCGTGGCTGTTTGCCAGCTTAGAGCCGTGCTGGAGATCGGTCACAGGACCCCCGACCCCTAAAGGGGCGTCGCTGAATCACTCAGCGACGCCCCTTTAGGGGTCGGGGGTCTCCGATGCACAATAATTAGTCGAGCCTGGACTGGCTTAATTCCCTCGTGGGCGTGCGGCGCGCGGCTTTACGGGAATTGTGCAAACCATCAAATCAACTACAGGCTCAAATACATGCTTATTTAGCGAAGAAACAAGGAGATAAATGCAAGGTCACCGAGTCGTGATGTCCAAACCCTATGACTGCCATGTCGAAACGTATGAGGTGCCGGAGCCCAAGGCCGGCGAGATCCTCATCGAAACGGAAGCGAGCGGCATTAGCGCCGGCACCGAACTGGCGGTCTACACCGGCGTGCACCAGTGGTTGAACGATCCCACGCGCACCTGGCCGCGCTTCCCCTTTGTGCCCGGCTATAGCGGCGTAGGCCGTGTGATTGGCCTGGGGTCTCAGGTGAGCGACTATGCTGTGGGCGATCGGGTGGTGTGGGGTGCGCGGCATGAAAGCCACGCCGTGGTCGATGTGAATGCGCCCGATGCATTGATTCACAAGATTGGCCCGGATGCGCCGGCCAAAATCATGGCGTTCGTGACCCTGGCGCGATTTCCATTTGCGGCGCTGACCCAGAGCCGAGAGATGTTGGGTCAGTGCGTGGCCGTGATGGGGCAGGGCATGATCGGCCAGATGGCCATTCGCATGTTTTCGGCTGCGGGTGCGTGGCCGCTGATCAGCGTGGACACAGTGGCCCAACGCCGCGAGACCGCGCACAAGGCTGTGGGCGCGTTCGGTGTCGATCCCACTTCGCCAACCTTAAAAGAAGAATTGCGCGAGATCAATGGCGGTGTCTTGCCCGACATCGTGGTCGAAGCCACCGGCAATCCGCAGGCGGTGAAGACGGCGATGAACATCGTCGAGAGCGGCGGCAAAGTGGTGATGGTGGGTAGCCCGCGCGGCATCGCTGGCGATGTGGACTTCTACTGGGATTTGCACGGCCGCAGCATTCAACTCATCGGCGCGCACGGCAGCGCCATTGGCACCGCGCCGCGCGAGAAGTTCTCGTTCGTGCGCGACCGCGCCATGCGCACGCTCATCCATCTTTTCGAAAGTGGCAAAGTCAACATCGATGATCTGGTGACGCATAACGTGCCGGGTAGCGAGGCCAAGGCGATGTATGACGGCCTGTTGAACCAGAAGGACGAATTCCTGGCCGTGGCGATTCACTGGTGAGATTGGACTCAAAACTATGGCAATGCTGGATTCAGTAAAGGCGCTGCGCACGGCGCGCAAAACGTCGTTGATTTTGGCCGAGGTGTTGAAGAATGTGACGGAGGCTCAGGCGACCGGCCCGACGGATGGACCTGACGGCTGGAATGTGTTGTTCATCGTGTGTCACATGCACGACTACGAAATGATTCTGGCCGAGCGGGTGAAGTGCATTTTGGAACAAGACACGCCCACGCTGCCGGCCATGAATAATGCGGCGCTGGCAGAGAGCCGGCGCTATGCCGAGCGCAATTTATCCGAGGAATTTGAGGGCTGCGTGCAAAAGCGGCAGGATCTCATTGCAAAGCTGGATGGCCTAGATGCAGCAAGATGGGCGCGCCGAGGGGTGCATCCGGTGCAGGGCGAAGGCAGTCTGGTGGATGCGGTGATCAATGCCGGCCTGCATGACGTCGACCACACCGAGCAGATTATCCGCGTGCTGTCCAGCGCCGGCATCGACTAAGTAGGCTTGTCAAAAGTTCTCGTCCTCCCCTCCAGCGTCGTTCCCTTCGGCTCCGCTCAGGGAACGGGCTCAGTGCAGCCTCGGTGGCTGAGCGGTCGCCTCTGAGGCGCTCGAAGCCACCAGGACGACGGGAGCGTCAGAACTTTTGGCGATCTACATAGGAGCGGTTAGCGTCTAGTTACCAGCAGCCAGCAACCAGCAACCAACCACTAGCAACCAGCCACTAGCAACCAGCCACCACCAACCAATATGACTGGAACTTTCCTCAACATCGCGGCCGTGCTTGTCGGCACCGTCGTTGGCGTTACATTGGGCAATCGGCTGCCGGAGCGCGTGCGCGAGAGTGTGCTGAACGGGCTGGGGTTGGGCACGCTGGGTTACGCCATCTTGAACATCGTGGATTCGATGAGTGGGCAGGCGAATGTGCCGGTGAAGTTCATCGTGATTTTGATGTCGTTGGTCGTCGGCGCCATTCTGGGTGAACTGCTCGACATCGATTCGGCCCTAAATCGATTTGGCCAGCTTTTGGAGCGCACCTTTAACAAGCGTGCCGCAGGTGCGGCCGACTCCGAAGCTGGTGCCGCGCTGTTTATCCGCGGCTACATCGCGGCCAGCCTGCTGTTTTGCGTGGGGCCGATGACCGTGCTAGGTTCGATTCAGGACGGCCTGACCGGTGACTACCGCGTCATCGCCATCAAGAGCCTGTTGGATATGTTTGCCGCGTTGGCCTACTCTTCATCATTGGGCATCGGCGTAGGCTTCAGCGTGGTGAGCATTCTGGTGATCCAGGGCGGCATCTCGCTGTTGGCGGCCCAGTTGCAGGGCGTGTTCACCGATCCGATGCTGGCCGTGTTGTCGGCGATCGGTGCCTTGCTCATCATCGGCATCAGCCTGATGCTGCTTGAGGTGAAGAAGATTCGACTGGCCAATTATCTGCCGGCGCTGGTGATTGGGCCGGTGACGGTGGCCGTGTTGCACCAGTTTGGCGTGTCGGGTTTTTAAGGAGAATTTAAGTTTGCGATGACGAAGATGATTGAATATGCCGAGGCCGTTCCCGAGGTGCGCGAGGTCTATGACGATATTATGCGCACGCGCAAGACCGATTACATCAACAACCTGTGGAAGGTGCTGGCGAATCATCCGGCGTTGTTGCGGCGCACCTGGGAACAGACCCGCGACATTATGGGCGGGCCGGGGGTGTTGGACCCACTCACGCGTGAGCTGATCTACCTGGCTGTGAGCGTGAGCAATAGCTGTGAATATTGCACGGCCACCCACACGGCCGCCGCCCGCACCAAAGGCATGAGCGAGGAGATGCTGGGCGAGGTCATGACGATCATTGCGCTGGCCAGCGGGAACAACCGCCTGGCCAATGGCTATCGAGTCGAGATTGATGAGCGTTACCAATAAAAAAACCTTAGGGCGCAGCGGCGTCGATGACCACCTGTGTGCTAACCCTGGGCGAGTATTCGCCCGCCTGACTATAGGCAAATGCGCGCAGGGTGTAAGGCCCAGGGGCTAGATCGGCTGGCACATCTACAAAGTAAGTGCCGAGCATGGGTTGCTCCAGATGGATGAGGGGGAAGCCGCTGCGCAACAGCAGCGGGTCGGATTGGGTGACTTGCTGGCCGTTGGCGTTGAACAGCCGCAGCGACACACGCGTGTCCCACGGCAGCGGCACAAAGGGCTGGGTCTGCCACAGACACGCCACCTCCAGCTTTTCGCCGGCGCGCGCGGGGCGAAATTGGGCACAGCCGTTGCTCGACAGCCCCACGGCGTTGCCGTAGTTGGCTTCAATTTGCCTGGAGTCAAATTGCGCGGCCGAGGGCATGGGCTCATACGGCGCATCAAACCGAAAATAAGTCAGCTCATAGGTGCGGCTATAGGTTTGGGTGAACGCGGGTGAGAGCAGATGGGCCTGTCGTGTCAACAGCGTTTTTAAGCCATCGGCAGGGTCTCCCAGCGCTGCATCGTAGGTCAACAGCCATACCCCGCGCTTGCCGGCGGCTGTCTCTGCCAGCCATGCGTTGGCCAGGTTAAAGTCTAGTGAAGTGGTACTGGCCGTCAGCGCGCGGCTGCTGGTCAAATTGATGTTGGCGCGAGCGGGGTCCAGCGTGACGACTTCGACAGCAGGGTTGGCCGAGGCGAACACCGCCACCTCATCGGGTTGGATGTGCGTTTGGATTTCGCTCAGGGCGGCGCGAAAGGCCGGGTCGGCCTGGTGCCAGTTTTGGCCCAGCCACACCCCCCACACCATCGCGACTCCCATCAACAGCCCCTGAACCCACCGCTGGCGCACGCTCTCCAGTGAGTGGGTGCGCAGAAATCTCACGAGGTCTTGCAAGCCCGCCGCTGCCGCCAGACACAGCGGCACGACGATGATGAGCGGATATTGCGGCCACTTGTTGCTGTAGATCAGCAGGAAACCCAGGCCCGACGCCAGCCACAACACCTGCACGCGCTGGGTCCGCCACAACGGCACCAACCCAAATGCGGCCAGCGCCAGAATCACCGGGTCGAGGCGTACGAGGAAGAGATCGGGCCGCAGCGAGGGCGTGGTGGCCAGCCACACCAGAGGTTGCCACAAGTCGTAGCGGCCGGTGTTGATCTCGGTGCTGGCATTCTGGCGATGAAACAGCAATGAGCTGATGACCCGGCCGATGGGATCGGGCCAGAAATAGGGGTTGGCAGCGCAGAAAATCACCACGGCCAGCGCGCCCCATATCAGCATGTGGGCTACAGTGCGCGGCCACGGCACATCGCGCGGCAGCTTGAATCGGCTCCACGCCCAATCCAACAGCACAGCCACACTCACAATCGCATATACATACTTGGAGGTGGCGGTGAGACCCAGGGCGATGGCCGACAACACCAGCCAGCGGTTCAACTTTCGTTCGGACCGTTGATAGAACAAAACACACACCAGACCCGTTGCTATGGGCAGGGCCTCCAGCAACACCTCGGAGCCATATTTAATGTGAAGGGTGTGCAGCGCCAGGGCAATGCCGGCCACGGGCGAAACCAGTGACAGGATGAACACACTGAGGACGCTGCCGGCGACAGCCACCCAGCGTGCGGCGTGTAACAGGTCCGTGGGAATGGCCGCATGCAGGTCGGTGCTGATCTTGGCTTGCGTGGGTTGGGTAGCCACGGCCAGGCCATACAGCACCTTCATCAGTGAGGGGTTTTCAGGCGATTCGTCGCTGAAGATCACCGAGAGATCGCCGCGTTGCAGACCGGTGGCCTGGGTTTGTGCGCCGTGCAAATAGATGGCTTCGTCGTAATCCACGGGCAAACGCTGCAGCGCCTGCCCGCGCACCAACAAGGCCAGGGTTGCAATGAGCACGGCCCATACCAGCCGCCAGCGGGTATCGCGAAAATTGAGCCGTGCCCATCGCAAGGGTTGTGATGCACGTGCGGCCGCGGATCGAGGCGCTGGGTCGGGTGGCTGGGAGTACAAGAGGCCTATAGTAATATAGCCGTCGCTATGCTGACAGCGCTCACCACGCGCGTTTTGACTCCTCGTTTCAGAGCGCTTTTCTCGCTATTTCCCTTCATCGTATTCGGCTGCATGCTGATCTGGTCGTGGCGGGTTTACGACCTGGCCCGCTATCTGCCTTCGCCGGAAGAATACGGCGACCCCTTTGAAGTCTTGTGGATGATCGACCGTTTTTACAACGCGTTCGTTGGCGGCAGCTTCCCCAATATCGCCCCGGAAATCTGGCATCCGGTCGGCCTGCGCATCGGCGCGCTGGGCTACACCCCGGCCACATTTCTGATCATGATGCCGTTTCGGGCCGTGAGCAACGCCATTTTTGCTTACAACGTGTCGACGCTGTTGGGGCTGGCCGTGTGCTATGCGTGCATGTATCGGCTGGCGCGGCGCTTTGCCGGCATCTTTGCGGCCACGGTGGCGACGGTGCTGTTTACCTTCACCCCGTTCATGAACGAGCGCGTGCTGAATGGTCATGCCAATATTTTGTGGGGCATCGCGGTGTTGCCGTGGTTTGTGCTCTCGCTGCTCAATTTCGTCTCGGCCTCGGACGAGCGGGCGCGCTGGCGAGCGGCGGTGTGGAGCGGCGTGGCCTGGGGCGTGCTGATCACGTTCCAGTTGTATGGCATCTGGTGGGGCGGCCTGTGCTGGCTGTTTGCGCTGATGGGGCTGCGGCAGTGGCGTAGGATGTGGCCGGCGCTGGCTATCCCAGCCATCGCCCTGCTCATCGCCTCGCCCACGCTCATCTACTTCGCCCTCTCCAGCCGCAGCGCGCAGATTGTGACAGATGCGTTGCCGGCGCTGGTGGGTTGGGGAGCCAGCCTCAACAGCCTCTTCATTCCCTCTATTTTTCATCCGCTTGCCCCCATTCGCGAGTTCGCCACCTCGATCTACGGCGGCATCCAAAACGAAAGCGGCATCTCGAATCTGGGCACCTTGCTAGGCATCGTCGGACTGGTCGGCATTGTGCTGGTGTGGCGTCAGATGCGGACAAAAACTGAAGTGCTTACGATCCAACGCAATGAGTGGCGCATGTTGCTGCTGGCAGCCGGCGTCTCACTGGTGTTGTCGCTGGGGCTGGCCGTCAAGTGGGACGGGCACGCGGTGCAGGTGCCGATCTTTGCATCGATCGATCAACTGATCTGGCAGCTAGGGCATGCACTCAAGCCGGCTTTGTTTGTCACCGAACAGCCGGTGCAGGAGTTGGCCAATTCCATTCCCACGCCCGGCTACTTGTTCGCGGCCTTGTTGCCCACCTGGGAATCGGCCCGTGTGTATGCGCGTTTCAGCTTTGTGGTGGTGCTGGTGCTGGCTTTGCTGGCGGCCGTGGTGCTGAGGCAGTTGAAGCCGGGCTGGCAACTGGCGCTGGCGGCACTGCTCATCATCGAAGTGTTGCCGGTGCCGACCTATGTGCGCACAGTGCCGACGCAGGCGCACCCGGCCCTCGACTGGATTGCGGCTCAAACCGGCACACCGGCCATGGCAGCCGATGGCACCTGGAACTGGAACATCCTCGATATTGGCAATGAGCCAAACGTGGTGCCGATTTTGCTGGGCGGCAAAGTGATCTACGCCGCGCGCATGCACAACCTGGCCGTGTCGTCGGGATTTGGCTCGTATCCGCTTCGGCACATCGTGGAGCTGCGCGCGCACCTGTTGAAAGCGCCGGAGTGGACCCAGGACATGCGCACGCCATTCTTCATGCACGCGATCAAGATTCGCTATGTGCTGGTGCATCAGGTGATCGGGGATCAAGCTGGCAGGACGGATAAGCGGGTGTGGGACGGCTTGCGCAATAGCCCTTATTTCAAGCCGGTGGGTTGCTTCGAGCCTTATTCCGGCGGCGGCATGTGGCCGCACGAGATTTGCGTGGCCGAGGCCCTCTGGCGCGAAGAAGACACCATTGATATGATTCCGACCTATGAGTGGTCGCCTGAAGCGTGGGGGATATGGGCGATGGCAAAGCAGACACATGCCAATTGGATTGGAACCCGGGCCGGCCCGTATCAGCTCAAATTGCAGGTGTTTCCCTCGTGTTCAACGGGCCAAACACAAACACAAACTTTATCGATTAAGGTCAATCAAATCCAGATCGGCACCCACACCTGGCTGGATTGTCAGGACGCCACATTAACGTTTGATATCCCCGCCAGCGCGTCCCGGCTGGGTTGGAATGACATCGATTTTGAGTTCGGCTACGTACACCGCGTCGATGGCGATACACGTCCGCTCGCAGCGGGTTTCTCGCTCATCAAATTTGTGCCGCAATAGGCATCTTGAGTCTTTAACAACAAAATAGCCCGCGGATCGGGTTTGGGTTCGATCACCGCGCGCATCTCAGCCACATGGTCAAAAAACTACACATTGCACTCGCATTGATGATTTTTACACTCCTCATCTCGAATACAACTGGCCTGGCCCTGTCGCCGGCCGACGACGCCATTCCCGGTGTGCATCTGGTCTATCTGCCCCTGGTGATTGATGGTCGGCCAAAACCCCTCTACATCCCCTCGATTTTGTATCTAAAGCCGCCCCAGTTTTTTCTCCCCTTCATCATGGGCCCGCGCGATCCCAACCGGCCCCGCACCTGGCAGCGGCTCTTTCGCACTCCCGTGTCCTCAGAGTTGTTAACGTCGTTGACGGTGGGCTCGGACGGCACCATTTATTTTGCAGCCAAGCGTGGTCGCATCTATCGGTATCGCGATGGCGTTACGACGCTGTATCTCGATATTGCCGACGAGGTCAATTCCTTTCTCGACCGTGGCCTCAACGGCATCGCCATCTCTCCCGACAATCGTTATTTGTATATCGCCTATGTGCGCGAGATGCCGAATACGGGGCC
>Ga0105046_10008536_pt1 | contig 16085 bp, 13 predicted proteins | sample MAT03_FD_78385 | JGI IMG/M metagenome (GOLD analysis project Ga0105046, IMG submission 78385) | Freshwater microbial communities from Lake Fryxell liftoff mats and glacier meltwater in Antarctica - MAT-03 (megahit assembly) | ecosystem: Environmental > Aquatic > Freshwater > Ice > Liftoff...
AGGCGATCAACGAGTGCGTCAGCTGATAGGCCTTGCCCTGCGCGTACAGCGGGTTCCACGGGTCGAGGTAGGCAAAGATGCGGTCGCGCCGCAAGGTGTCGAAAGCGATGATGGTGGCGAAGGTGGCCACCACCACCATCGCGATCAGGAAGAACATCTTGGCGTTGACGCCGCCCAGGAACAGGATGCCCATCGCGATGGCGGCAATGACGATGAAGGCGCCCATGTCGGGCTGGCGCAGCAGCAGAGCGCCGAGAAAGGCGACCGCCACCGCCATCGGCCAGACCGCGCGCACGAAGTTCTCGCGCGCCTCCATCTTGCGCACCATGTAGCTGGCGGCATACATCACGATCGCCAGCTTGGCGAACTCCGACGGCTGGAAGTTCATGAAGCCCAGCGGAATCCAGCGGCGCGAGAAGTTGACGACGCGCCCGATGAAGGGCACCAGCACGATGATCAGCAGCACGATCGCCAGCACGAAGACATACGGCGACGCCTTCTCCCAGAAGACGATCGGCAGCTGCACCACGGCCAGCGCCACCACCAGCCCGATGCCGATGGCCAGCAGGTGGCGGCCGAGAAAAAAGGTCGGCGAGTAGCGTTGGAACTTCGGGCTGTCGGGCAGCGCGATGGAGGCCGAATAGACCATCACCACGCCGAAGGCCAGGAGCGCCACCACCACTGCCACCAGCGTCTGGTCGAAGTTGGCCAGCCGCGCCGGCCGCTCGCCGGCCAGGTCGGCGCCGTCGCGCACCGGCAGCGCCGCGTCGCGCTGCGCACGCCAGCGCTGCAGCGCGGCGGCGATCACGCCAGCACCTCGCCACGCAGCGCAGCGCACTCGCGCACCGCATCGACGAAGACCTCGGCGCGCTGCCGGTAGTCGCGGAACATGTCCAGGCTGGCGCAGGCGGGGCTGAGCAGCACGGCATCACCATCGAGCGCCTGGTCGAAGCACCAGACCACCGCCGCAGGCAGGCTGGTGTGGCGCTGCCGCGGCACCTGCGCCGCGCCGGCATCGGCGGCGAGCGCGGCTTCGATGGCTTCGGCGTCGCGGCCGATGGTGGCCACGGCGCGTACATGGCGTGCCACCGGCGCGGCCAGGGGGCTGAAGTCCTGCCCCTTGCCGTCGCCACCGAGGATCACCACCAGCCGCGCCGGGGCGCGGTCGGCGCCCAGGCCTTCGAGCGCCGCCACGGTGGCGCCGACGTTGGTGCCCTTGCTGTCGTCGAAGGCCTCGACGCCGCCGACGCGGCCCACCGGCTGCACGCGGTGCGGCTCGCCGCGGTACTCGCGCAGGCCGTGCAGCATCGGTGCCAGCGGGCAGTCGATGGCGGTGGCCAGCGCCAGGGCAGCCAGCGCATTGGCCGCGTTGTGGCGGCCGCGCAGGCGCAGCGCGTCGGCGGGCATCAGCCGCTGCAGGTGGATCGGCGCCGGCTCCTCGGCCTTGCGCCGGCGCTCGCCCAGCTCGAGCGGCCGCGCGCGCACCAGCCAGGCCATGCCGTGCTCGCTGATCAGGCCGAAGTCGCCCGGCGCCCTGGGTTCGTCGAGGCCGAAGCTGAGCGTCTCGAAGGCCGGCCGGATTGCGGCAACCTTGGCGCGGCCCTTGGCCGTGGGCGACGCGGGCGCAGGCGCAGGCGCTGGTGCAGGCGCCGGGGCGGCCAGCGCACGCACGGTCGCATCGTCGCGATTGACCACACGCAGGCCGCGCTGGCCCCACACACGCGCCTTGGCTGCGCCGTAGGCCGGCATCGTGCCGTGCCAGTCCAGATGGTCCTGCGTCAGGTTCAGCAACGCGGCGGCGTCGGGCTCGAAAGCGCCGGCGTCGTGCAGCTGAAAGCTCGACAGCTCGAGCACCCAGACCTGCGGCAGCTCATCTTCTGCCAGTGCCTGCGTCAGCGCGTCCAGCATCGACGGCCCGATGTTGCCGGCGGCGCGTGCGCTGCGCCCGGCACGCTGCACCAGCAGCGCCGTCAGCGCGGTGGTGGTGGTCTTGCCGTTGGTACCGGTCACGGCCAGCAGCCGGGGCGCGTAGCCGCGCTCGGCGCGCAGGCCGGCCAGGGCCTCGGTGAAGAGGTCCAGCTCACCCTGCACCGGCAGCCTGGCGGCGCGCGCGTGCGCCAGCAGCGGCGCGATGCGCTCGTCGTGCGGGGCCAGACCGGGGCTCTTCAGCACACGCTGGGCGGCGCCGAGTTGCGGCTCGCCCTGCTCAGCCGGCGCCTGCATCCCGTCGGCAGCCCAATGCGCGGCCAGCGGCGGCTCGGCGCGCGAGTCCCACACGCGCACGCGGGCGCCCTGCCCGGCGCACCAGCGCGCCATCGCCAGGCCCGAAGTGCCCAGGCCCAGCACCAGCACTTCTGTGTCGCGCAGCGTGTTCATCGCAACTTCAGGCTGGCCAGGCCGACCAGGCACAGCAGCATGGTGACGATCCAGAAGCGCACCACCACCTGCGTCTCGGGCCAGCCCATCTTCTCGAAGTGATGGTGCAGCGGCGCCATCAGCAGGATGCGCCGGCCCACGCCATAGCGCCGGCGGGTGTACTTGAACCAGCCCACCTGCAACATCACCGACAGCGCCTCGGCGACGAAGATGCCGCCCATGATGCCGAGCACGATCTCCTGCCGCGTGATGACGGCGATGGTGCCCAGTGCGCCGCCCAGCGCCAGCGCGCCGACATCGCCCATGAACACCTGCGCCGGGTGCGCGTTGAACCACAGGAAGGCCAGCCCGGCGCCGGCCATCGCGGCGCAGAAGATCAACAGCTCGCCTGCGCCCGGGATGTGCGGCAACAGCAGGTAGCGGCTGAACACCGAGTTGCCGGTGACGTAGGCGAAGACCCCCAGCGCCGAGCCCACCATCACCACCGGCATGATGGCCAGCCCGTCCAGCCCGTCGGTGAGGTTGACCGCGTTGCTGGCGCCGACGATGACGAACCAGGTGACGAAGATGAAGCCGTAGACCCCCAGCGGGTAGCTGATGGTCTTGAAGAAGGGCACCATCAGGTCGGCCTTGGGCGGCAGCTCGTTGGAGAAGCCGCTGGTCACCCAGCGCAGGAACAGCTCGAGCACGCGCAGATTGCTGGTCTCCGAGACGCTGAAGGCCAGGTACAGCGCGGCGATGAGCCCGATCACGCTCTGCCACATGAACTTCTCTGCCGAGCCCATGCCCTCGGGGTTCTTTTGCACCACCTTGCGCCAGTCGTCGGCCCAGCCGATGGCGCCGAAGCCGAAGGTGACCAGCATCACCACCCAGACGAAGCGGTTGCTCCAGTCGAACCACAGGAAGGTGGAGACGCCTATGCCGATGAGCACCAGCACACCGCCCATCGTCGGCGTGCCGGTCTTTGCCAGATGCGCCTGCACGGCGTACTCGCGCACCGGCTGGCCGATCTTCAGGGCAGTCAGCCGCCGGATCACCCAGGGGCCGAAAGCCAGGCCGATCAGCAGCGCCGTCATCGCCGCCAGCACGGCACGGAAGGTCAGGTACTGGAAGACGCGCAGGAAGCTCAGGTCGTCCGGGTACTGCAGCAGCAGCCACTGCGACAGGCTCAGCAGCATGGTGAGTGCCCTTGAAGTGCCGTCACCACCCGCTCCATGCGCATGAAGCGCGAACCCTTGACCAGCACGCTGGCGGCGGCCGGCGCCGCGTCGGGCCCGGCCAGTGCCGCCAGCAGCATCTCGACCTGCCCGAAGTGCCGCGCCGTGGCGCCGTAGGCCACGGCGGTTTCTGCGCTGGCACTGCCGGCGCACCACAGCGCGTCGATGCCGCATTCGCGCGCATGACGGCCGACCTCGGCGTGGAAGGCCGGGCCCTGCGTGCCGACCTCGCCCATGTCACCCAGCAGCAGCCAGCGCGGCGCGGGCAGGCTGGCCAGCACGTCGATCGCCGCGCGCACCGAGTCGGGGTTGGCGTTGTAGCTGTCGTCCACCAGCAGCGCGTCCCGGCCCTGGTGGCGGATGCGCAGCGTGCGCGAGCGCCCGGCCACGGCCTGGAAGACCTGCAGGCCCTCGACCACCGCGGCCAGCGGCGCACCCGCCGCCAGCGCGCAGGCGGCGGCCGCCAGGGCGTTGTGCACGTTGTGCAGGCCGGGCAGCGCCAGCCGCGCGGTGGCCTCGCCAGCCGGCGTGTGCAGCGCGAGCGTCCAGCCGTGGCCGTCCCACTGCGCGGCGCAGTGCAGATCGGCCTGTGCCGCGCTGCCGGGCGCCGCGAAGCCGATGCAGCGCCGGGCGCCGGCCTGCTGGCGCCACAGTGCCGCGCTGGCATCGTCGGCCGGGAACACGGCAATGCCGTCGGCCGGCAGCGCGGCAATCACGGCGCCGTTCTCCAGCGCCACCGCCTCGACGCCGTCCATGAACTCCTGGTGCTCACGCTGCGCGTTGTTGACCAGCGCCACGGTGGGCGCGGCCAGACGGGCCAGCAGCGCGATCTCGCCCGGGTGGTTCATGCCCAGTTCGAGCACGGCGACGCGGTGCGTGGCGCGCAGGCGCAGCAGCGTCAGCGGCACGCCGATGTGGTTGTTCAGGTTGCCGGCAGTGGCCAGTGCCGCGTCACCGCACCAGGCGTGCAGCATGGCCGCCACCATCTGCGTGACGGTCGTCTTGCCGTTGCTGCCGGTCACCGCCACCAGGGGCAGCGGCAGGCGCGCGCGCCACGCCGCCGCCAGCGCCTGCAAGGCGGCCAGCGCGTCATCCACCTCGATGCCCGGCAACCCCGCGGCGGCGAGCCCGCGTTCGGCCAGCGCGGCCGTGGCGCCCGCGGCACGCGCCTGCGGCAGAAAGTCGTGCGCGTCGAAACGTTCGCCGCGCAAGGCGACGAACAGGTCGCCCGACTGCAGCGTGCGCGTGTCGCTGTGCACGCGGGTGACCGGTGTGGCGGCGTCACCCACCAGCCGGGCCGAGGGCATCGCGGGGCGCAGCAGCTGCAGCGCTTCGCCCAGGGTCATCATCGTGGTCGGCGGGTTCACGCTCAGGCCACCACTGCCCGCCGCAGGTCGCCTCGAAAGCGCGGCGACGGCTTCTTCGGCATCAGAGAACGGCTTGCGAACGCCCGCCAGCTCCTGGTAGTCCTCGTGGCCCTTGCCGGCCAGCAACACCACATCCGCCGGCGCGGCGCGCTGCACGGCGTGGGCGATCGCCAGGCGGCGGTCCTCGATCACCTCGACATGCGTGGCTCGGGCGCCTTGGGTGATGCCGGCCAGGATCTGCGCCAGGATCGCCAGCGGCGGCTCTTCGCGCGGGTTGTCGCTGGTCAGGACGACCTGGTCGGCGCAGCGCGCGGCGATCTCGCCCATCAGCGGGCGCTTGCTGGCGTCGCGGTTGCCACCGCAGCCGAAGACGCACCACAGCCGACCGCCGCGGGCCAGCGCCAATGGGCGCAGCGCCAGCAGCACCTTCTCCAGGGCGTCGGGCGTGTGCGCGAAGTCGACCAGCACTTCGGGCGTGCCGTCGCGGTCGGCCGCCGCGCTCACCCGCTGAAGCCGCCCGGGCACCGGCTGCAGCGCCGACAGCACCCGGGCCACCGTGGCCAATGGCACGCCGAGCGCGCGCAGCGCGGCGGCCACCACCAGCAGGTTGGACACGTTGTAGGCACCCGCCAGCGCCGTCTGCACCGGCTGCGCCGGCGCGCCACCTTCCTGCAGCACGAAGCCCAGTCCGGCGCCGGCGTCGATCACTTCGGTCGCGCGCAGGCGTGCCCCATGCTGCGCCGAGACAGTCCAGACATCCAGCCTCGGACGACCCAGGTCCGCGGCCCGTTCGTCAGCCAGTTCATCGGCCAGCTGCGCGCCATGGCTGTCGTCGACGTTGATCACCGCGGCGCGCAGCCCGGGCCAGTCGAACAGGCGCCGCTTCGCCTTCCAGTAGGCCTGCATCGTGCCGTGGTAGTCGAGGTGGTCGCGGCTCAGGTTGGTGAACGCGGCCACCGTCAGCTGCGTGCCCGCCAGCCGCTGTTCCTCGAGGCCGATCGACGAGGCCTCCAGCGCGCAGGCGCTGACGCCCTGGTCGAGCATGCGGCGCAGCGCGCCGTGCAGCGTGACCGGGTCGGGCGTGGTCAGCCCGGTCGCCTGCAATGCTGGCGGCTCGCCGACGCCCAGCGTGCCGATCACCGCGCAGCGCCGACCCGCCAGCGCCAGCGCCTGCGCGGCCCACCAGGTGGCGGAGGTCTTGCCGTTGGTGCCGGTGATGGCCACCAGCGCCATCGCGCGTGAAGGCTGGCCGAACCAGGCGTCGGCGATCGGCCCGCAGGCGGCCTTCAGCGCCGGTAGCGCGGCGATGCGCGTGTCGTCGAAGCTGAAAGCATCCACGCCCTCGGCCTCCACCAGGCAGGCCGAGGCGCCCGCGGCCAACGCCGCCGCCACATGCAGGCGGCCGTCGGTGGCCTGCCCCGGCCAGGCGATGAACGCGTCGCCCGGCTGCACCGCGCGGCTGTCGATGCGCAGCGTGCCCGGCACGCGCTGGCGCAGCCAGGCCACGGCCGCATCGGCGTCGGCCAGCCGCTGCATCGCCGGGCCCATCAGAAGCTCTCCAGCTCAGCCGGGCGGCCGAGGATCTGCGGCTTGACCTCGATGTCCGGCGCCACGCCCAGGGTGCGCAGCGTCTGCTGCACCACCTGGCTGAACACCGGCGCGGCCACCTCGCCGCCGTAGTAGACGCCCTTGGTCGGCTCGTCGACCATCACGGCGACGACGATGCGCGGGTCTTTCATCGGCGCCAGTCCGACGAACCACGCCCGGTACTTGCTGGTCGAATAGACCTTGCCTTCCTGCTTGCGCGCGGTGCCGGTCTTGCCGCCCACCGAGTAGCCCAGCGCCTGCGCCTTGGGCGCCGTGCCGCCGGGGCCGGCGGCGGCCTGCAGGAAGCTGCGCAGTGTCTGCGCCGTGGCCGCGTCGATCACCGGCGTGCCGGCCACCGGGCCATCCAGCCGCGTCATCGACAGCGGCAGCAGCGCGCCGTCGTGCGCGAACACGGTGTAGGCCCGCGCCAGCTGCAACAGGCTGACCGACAGGCCGTAGCCGTAGCTCATCGTCGCCTGCTCGATCGGCCGCCAGGTCTTGTACGGGCGCAGGCGGCCGGTGGCGGCGCCGGGGAAGTCGATGCGCGGCTTGCTGCCGATGCCCAGCGCCGTGTACAGCTCCCACAGCTCACGCGGCGGCATCTGCATCGCCATCTTCACGGTGCCCACGTTGCTGCTCTTCTGGATGATCTCGGCCACCGTCAGCACGCCGTGCGGGTGCGCGTCGCTGATCTGCGAGCCGGTGATCGTGATGCGCCCGGGCGAGGTGTCGATGCGCGTGTCGGCCTTCACGCGGCCGCTTTGCAGCGCCTGCGCGGCGACAAAGGGCTTCATCGTCGAGCCGGGCTCGAAGATGTCGGTGAGCGCGCGGTTGCGCAGCTGCTCGCCGGCCAGGTTGTGCCGGTGCGAGGGGTCGTAGCTGGGATAGTTGGCCAGTGCCAGCACCTCGCCGGTGCGCGCGTCCAGCACCACCGCGCTGCCGCCCTTGGCGCCATGCTGGCGCACGGCGTCGCGCAGCCGCTGCCAGGCAAAGAACTGCACCTTGCTGTCGATCGACAGCGTGACATCACGGCCGTGCAGCGGGTCGGTCTGCTCGCCCATGTCCTCGACCGCGCGGCCCAGGCGGTCACGCAGCACCATGCGCGCACCGTCGCGGCCCTGCAACTGGCGCTGAAAGGCCAGCTCGATACCTTCCTGCCCGCGCTCTTCGAGGTCGGTGAAGCCCACCACATGCGCTGCCGCCTCGCCCTCGGGGTACTTGCGGCGGTACTCGGTCTGCATCGCGATGCCCTTGATGCCCAGCGCGCGCACCTGCTCCCACAGCGGCTCTTCGACCTGCCGACGCAGCCAGACGAACTGGCTGTTGGCGTCCAGCCGCAGGTCGAGCTCGGCCGCGCTCATGCCCAGCACGGCGGCCAGCGCGCGACGCTGCGATGCGTCGGCCTTCAGGGTCTTCGGGTCGACCCAGATCGAAGGCGCCGGCACCGAGGTGGCCAGCACCTGGCCGTTGCGGTCGAGCACACGCCCGCGCATCGCCGGCACCTCCAGCGTGTGCGCGAAGCGCTTCTCGCCCTGCTTCTGATAGAACTCGCTGGAGACGATCTGCACCTGCACCGCGCGCCCCACCAGCAGCAGCGAGCCCAGTGCTACCAGCACGACCACGAAGCGCGAGCGCCACGGCGGCGTCTTCGACGCCAGCAGCGGGCTGGTCGCGTAGTCGACGCTGCGCGCGCTGGCACCGGGCCTGCGCGGGCGGCTCACTTCGATGCCCCTTTGGCGGCCACGGCAACGTCCTTGACGTATTCGGTGACGGCCGGCGTGGCCGCACGCATCTGCAGCCGCTCGCGCGCCAAACGCTCGACGCGCAGGTGCGTGGCCTGCGCCTGGCGCTCGGCATCCAGGCGCTTGAAGTCGGCCTGCAGCGCAGCGTGCTCGTTCTTCGAACGCTCGAGCGCCGAGAACAGGCGGCGCGCCTCGTAGGCGTAGTGCACCAGCACCAGCGCGCTGGCACACAGGGCCGCCAGCAGCAGCACATGCACGCGGTTCACGCCGGCACCTCGGTGCGTTCGGCCACGCGCAGGATCGCCGAGCGTGCGCGCGGGTTGCGCGCCACTTCGTCCTCAGAAGGCTTGATGCGCGCGAGCGAGTGCAGCCGCAGCGGCAGCGCCGGCGCAAACGGCGCGCGGCGGTCGACCACCTCGCGGCTTTCGCGCGCGATGAAGGTCTTGACGATGCGGTCTTCCAGCGAGTGGAAGGCGATCACCACCAGCCGCCCGCCAGGCGCCAGCACGTGCAGCGCCGCCTTCAGCCCCTGGTCGAGTGCCTCGAGCTCAGCGTTGACGAAAATCCGAAGAGCTTGAAACGTGCGCGTTGCAGGGTCCTGGCCCGGCTCGCGGGTCTTGACTGCACCAGCCACGATCGAGGCCAGCTCCCCGGTGCGCTGTATGGGCTGCCCGCCTGCGCGGCGAGCCACAAGCGCCTTTGCAATCTGAACAGCAAACCGTTCTTCCCCATAGTCGCGGATCACCTGTGCAAGGGTGCGCTCGTCGGCGCGGGCCAGAAAGTCCGCGGCGGTCTCGCCACGGGTCGTGTCCATGCGCATGTCCAGCGGCGCGTCGAAGCGAAAGCTGAAGCCGCGCTCGGGCGTGTCGATCTGCGGGCTGCTGATGCCCAGGTCGAGCAGCACGCCGTCGACGTGTGTGATGCCGCGCCCGGCCAGCTCTTCGCGCAGTTCGGCGAAGTTGGCATGCACCATCAGCAGACGCGGATCGTCCAGCGCGGCGGCGCTGGCGACCGCCTCGGGGTCACGGTCGAAGGCCAGCAGCCGGCCGGCCGGCGCCAGCCGCTGCAACACCGCGCGCGCATGGCCGCCGCGGCCGAAGGTGCCGTCGACGTAGAGACCGTCGGTGCGTGTGACGAGCGCGTTCACCGCTTCTTCGAGCAGCACGCTGGCGTGGGTGCCGGGTTCCTGCACCACCGCTTGCCCGCGCGGGGCGCGGCGGGGCCGGGTGCGCGACCTCATCGCAGCACGAAAGCGCGAATCTCGGCCGGCATCGGCTGCGCCGTCACCTGGGCTTCGTGCGCGGCATGGCGCGCGGCATCCCACAGTTCGAGCATGTGGCCGTTGCCGATCAGCAGCAGCTCACGCGTCAGCGCCGCGGCGCTGCGCAGCTCGGGCGGCACCAGCACACGGGCGGCGCTGTCGAGTTCGACGTCCACCGCGCTGCCCAGGAAGATGCGGCGCCAGGGCTCGGCATCCATCGTGAGGGCCATCAATTGCTCGCGGAACGATTCCCAGCGCGGCCGCGGGAAAACCCAGAGGAAGCCGTCGGGGTGCTTGGTCAGCGTCAGCCGACCCTCGCAGGTGGCCTGCAGCAGTTCGCGCTGGCGCACGGGCACGGTGATCCGCCCCTTGCCATCGAGCGCCAGCGCCGAAGTCCCCTGAAACACCGCAGCCGCCACGATCTCCCACCCTGTTCCACTTTGCGGCACTTTATAGTACCGAGACAGGCAGATCAACCTGCGGATACAGAAAAAATCAATGAAATCAGGAACTTAAGCGAGGTTGTTTGAGCATATCTCTTGAAATTCAGACGTAGAAATAATGACTTGGAAGTGTCATTGAAAGTGATGGGTGAGGTTTCAGCCTGCCCGTGGGGCCGCGGCGATCCGCTCAGGACGCAGGCTCAGCGCCCGCTCGGGGTATGCGCTGAGCGCGGCGGCCGGCGTCTGCGGCCGGTGGCGGACTTCGTTGCCGGGTCCTCGCCAAGTGCAGCGGCTTCGCGCAGCGCGGCGACAATCAGTGCATCGGCCATCCACAGCGCGACGCGCTCGACCTCGCGGTCGGACAGGCCCCAGATGTCCTTCAGGATCACCACCGGCTAGATGCCGTAAACCACCGACAGCGCGCGGTGCAGCCTGGCGTGCAGCGCGGCGGGCAACTGTGGCGCCAGCGGCGCCAACGCATGCCCCAGGATGCGCACTCGGTGGCCCCGCCGATAGGGCTCTTCCTGAAGCCGCCCGGCGCGTTCGAGCGCCCACTGCTCCAGCGACAGCTGGGCGGCGGCGCGCAACTGCGGCTCGAATTCGCGAAAGCGCGGGAAGGTCTGGCCGAAGAGTTCGTGCACGCGCGCGCGGCCGTCGGGCGCGCCTCTTGGTGATGGACGAGCCCACCGAGGGCCTGGCGCCGGTGATCGTCGAGCAGGTCGCGCAGGCGCTGCGCGACCTGGCCACCGAGGGCGATATCGCCGTGCTGCTGATCGAGCAGAACCTGGGCGTGGCGCTGGAGGTGGCCGACCGTATCGGCGTGATGGTCAACGGCCGCATCGCGCAGATGATGCCGGCCGAACAACTGGCCGCCGACCGCGAGATGCAGGAGCGGCTGCTCGGCGTGCGCAGCGGCGGCCATGACGAGCCCGAGGACGACGCGCCCGCGGCCGCGCCCGTCGAGCCCGCCGCGCCCACGCCGGTGTTCACCGTGCAACGCGCGCACGGCGACGGCCGGCCGTCGATGGACGATCTGGCACCGCGCACGGTGCGCGGCTTCAACCGCTGGAATGCCGGCGGCACGGCGGCGCCGGTGGTGGACGTGGCGCGCGCTGCAGTTGGCGATGCATCGCCGACGGCCACGCGCAAGCCGGCCGCCGCCAGCAGCACCGTGCTGCCCTTCCCTGTCGCGGCCAGCAGCGGCCGCGCGGCCTATGTCGCGGGCACCTTCGATACCAAGGGTCGAGAGCTGTTCTTCCTGCGCCAGTGCCTGGAGAAGCTGGGCCTGCGCGTGGTGACGGTCGACCTGTCCACCAGCGGCCGCACCTCGACGGCCAGCGTGGACGCGCGCGAGGTGGCGCGCCACCATCCGCAGGGCGAAGCCAGTGTCTTCAGCGGCGATCGCGGCAGCGCAGTCGGCGCGATGGCGCTGGCCTTCGAGCGCTTCATCCTGACGCGGCGTGATCTGGGCGGCATCGTCTCGGCCGGCGGTTCGGGCGGCACCTCGCTGGCCACGCCCGCCATGCGCGCGCTGCCCATCGGCTGCCCGAAGGTGATGGTCTCCACGATGGCCAGCGGCGACACGCGCCCCTATGTCGGCCCGAGCGACATCTGCATGATGTACAGCGTGACCGACGTGCAGGGCATCAACCGCATCAGCGAGCGTGTGCTGGCCAACGCCGCGCATGCGCTGGCCGGCATGATCGCCCACCCGGCGCCGGAGTCGATGAGCACCAAGCCGGCACTCGGGCTGACGATGTTCGGCGTCACCACACCGTGTGTGCAGGCAGTGACGAAGCGGCTGGCCGACGACTACGACTGCCTCGTCTTCCACGCCACCGGAGTGGGCGGGCAGGGCATGGAGAAGCTCGCCGATTCGGGCCTGCTGGCTGGCGTGATCGATGTGTCGACGACCGAGATCGCCGATGAGATCGCCGGCGGCGTGCTCAGCGCCGGGCCGACGCGGCTGGACGTCTTCGCGCGCCGCACCATGCCCTGGGTGGGCAGCGTCGGCGCGCTGGACATGGTGAACTTCGGTGCCTGGGAGACCGTGCCCGACAAGTTCAAGGCGCGCAAGCTCTACCGCCACAACCCGAGCGTGACGCTGATGCGCACCACGGCCGACGAGTGCCGCCGCATCGGCGAGTTCCTGACCGCCAAGCTCAACGCGATGAGCGGGCCGGTGCGCCTGCTGATCCCCGAAGGCGGCGTGTCTTCGATCGACAAGCCCGGCCAGCCTTTCCACGACCCCGAGGCCGACCGCGCGCTGTTTGCGGCCATCGAAGCCGGCTTTCGCAGCGGCGGACAGCGCAAGCTGATCAAGCTGCCGCTGCACATCAACGACGAGGCCTTCGCCGACGCGCTGGTGGCCACCTGGCGCGAAGTGGCGCCTGCCCCCGGCCACGCACTGCGCGCCTGAGCCCGCCCCGAGTTGCACAGACTCAGACCATGCCCCGCATCGCCCGCCAGACCATCCTCGACAAGCTCCGCGCCAAGATCGCGGCCGGCCAACCGATCGTCGGCGGCGGCGTCGGCACCGGCCTGTCGGCCAAGTGCGAAGAGGCCGGCGGCATCGACCTCATCGTCATTTACAACTCCGGGCGCTACCGCATGGCCGGGCGCGGCTCGCTGGCCGGGCTGCTGGCCTACGGCAACGCCAACGACATCGTCTGCGAAATGGCGCACGAGGTGCTGCCGGTGGTGCGCCACACGCCGGTGCCGGCGGGCGTGAACGGCACCGATCCGTTCATGATCGAAAGCGAGTTCCTGCAGCGGCTGATCAGGCTGGGCTTCTCCGGCGTGCAGAACTTTCCGACCGTGGGCCTGATCGACGGCAACTTCCGCGCCAATCTCGAAGAAACCGGCATGGGCTACGGGCTGGAGGTGGAGAAGATCCGCCACGCCCATGCGCTGGACCTGCTGACGACACCCTATTCCTTCAGCGAGGCCGACGCGGCCGCGATGGCCGCGGCCGGCGCCGACGTGGTGGTCTGCCATCTGGGCCTGACCACCGGCGGCGATATCGGCGCGGGCACGGCGCTGAAGCTGGCCGACTGCGTGGCGCCGATCAACGCCTGGACGGCGGCGGCCAGGGCCGTCAACCCGCAGGTCATCGTGCTGTGCCACGGCGGCCCCATCGCCACGCCCGAGGACGCGCAGTTCATCTTGCAGCACTGCCCGGGCTGCCACGGCTTTTACGGCGCCAGTTCGATGGAGCGGCTGCCCACCGAGGTGGCCTTGACCGAGACCACGCGCCGCTTCGTGCAGATGAAGCGCTGACCCTGACCCCGAAGACTGACGGAGACTCCCCCCATGACCGGCGCCCAATTCGGCAGCTTTCTCCTTGGCCTGCTCGTGGTCGCGATCGTCGTCGCGATCGTCGTCTGGCTGCTGCACTGGCTGTATCTGCGCAGCAGCAAGGAACGCGCTTTCGTGCGCACCGGCCTCGGCGGGCAGAAGGTGGTGCTCGACGGCGGCGCCTTCGTGCTGCCCATCGTGCACGACGTGATGCCGGTCAACATGAACACGCTGCGGCTGGAAGTGAGCCGCGGGCGCGACAAGGCGCTGATCACGCAGGACCGCATGCGTGTCGACGTGATTGCCGAGTTCTACGTGCGCGTGGCCGCCACGCCCGAGTCGGTGGCCGCGGCGGCGCAGACGCTGGGCCAGCGCACGATGGAGCCCGAGTAGCTGAAGGAAATGGTCGAGGGCAAGTTCGTCGACGCGCTGCGCACGGCCGCCGCGGAGATGACGATGGAAGCCCTGCACGAGAAGCGCGGCACCTACGTGAAGAAGGTGCGCGAGGCGGTGGCCGAAGACCTGAAGAAGAACGGCCTGGAGCTGGAAGCGGCCTCGCTGACGCAGCTCGACCAGACCGGCATGGAGTACTTCAACCCGAGCAACGCCTTCGACGCCGAGGGCCTGACGCGGCTGACCGCGCAGATCGAGCAGCGCAAGAAAGAGCGCAACGACGTCGAGCAGGACACGCTGATCGCCATCCGCAACAAGAACCTGCAGGCCGAGAAGCTGTCGCTGGAGATCGACCGCGAGGCCGAGACGGCGCGCCTGACCCAGCAGCGCGAGGTCGAGATCGCTCGCGCACGCCAGCGCTCGGAACTCACGCGCGAACGCGCCGAGCGCGAGCAGGACGCCGAGAGCGCGCAGATCGGCGCCAAGCAGGCCATCGACTCGGCGCGCATCCGCAGCGAGCAGACGCTGGAGACCGACCGCATCGGCAAGGAGCGCGCCGTCCAGTCGGCCGAGGTCGAGCGCCGTTTGTCGCTGGAACTGGCTGAGCAGCAGCGTTCGATTGCCATCGCGCGCGAGAGCAAGGCGCAGAGCGAGGCCCAGGCCGCGGCCGAGGACGCGCGCGCGCTGGCGGTTTCGGCCGAAGAGCGCGTGTTCACCGCGCGTGAGGTGGAGATGGCCGAGCGGCGCAAGACGATCGAGCTCATCGGCGCCCGACAGAGCGCCGAGCGCGAGGCGCTGCAACTCACGGTCGCCGCCGCCGCCGAGCGCGAGGCCAGCGCCGACCGCGGCGCGGCCGTGCGTGCCGAGGCCGAGGCCGACGCCGATGCCGACCGCATCAGGGCGCTGGCCGTGCGCGTGCGCGCCGAGATCGAGGCCGAGGCGCTGCGCTGGATGAACGAGGCGCACAACATCCTCAGCCCCGAGGCGCGCACCTCGGCGTTGCGCATGAAGCTGGTGGAAAAGGCCGAGGCCATCATCCGCGAGTCGGTCAAGCCGATGGAGCGCATCGAGGGCATCAAGATCCTGCACGTCGAGGGCCTGGGCGGCGGTGGCGGCGGCAACGGCGTTGACCATGGCGGCGCCGGCTTCGCCGACAGCGTGGTGAATTCGGCGCTTCGATTCCGTGCGCAGGCGCCGATCGTCGACCAACTGTTGCGCGAGATCGGCCTGGAAGGCGGCGGCGACCTGGGCCGGCTGAGCGCCGGCGTGTCCGGCTTGCTGGGCAACCAGGCGGCACTGCCGCCGGCGGCGCCGCAGGCCAAGGACTGATGCGGTGAAGAGGCCCGCCCCATGATCCGCGTCTATGTCTCTTCGGTCATCGACGCCGGTGCCGACAGCGTGTGGTCGCGCGTGCGCGACTTCAACGCGCTGCCGCTGTGGCACCCGGTGATCGCCGACAGCCGAATCGAGAACAACGAGCCGGCCGACCGCGTGGGCTGCATCCGCCACTTCCACACGCGCGACGGCGGCATGATCCGCGAGCGGCTGCTGGCGCTGTCGGACTTCGACTACAGCTGCGTCTACGAGATCCTCGAAAGCCCGATGGGCGTGGCCAACTACGTGGCCACGCTCAAGCTCAGCCCGGTGACCGACGGCAACCGCTGCTTTGCCGAGTGGAGCGCAGAGTTCGACTGCGCCGAAGGGCGCGAGCGCGAGCTCACGCAGACCATCGGCGACGGTGTCTTCCAGGCCGGCCTGCAGGCGCTGAAGATCCACTTCTCGCGCCGCTGAGCCGGCCCGCAGCCAGGTGCTTCAGCGCGTCGTCCGCTCGACCATCATCGACGCGCCGATCGAGCGCGTCTGGGCCGTCATCCGTGACTTCAACAGCCACGACCAGTGGCATGCGGTGGTCGAGACCAGCCGCATCGAAGGCGGCGAGCGCAGCGACCAGGTCGGCTGCGTGCGCAGCTTCACGCTGAAGGACGGCCAGCGGATCCGCGAGCAGTTGCTGACGCTGGACGACCGGCACTTCAAGAGCACCTACTGCATCTTGGAAGCCACGCTGCCGTTGCAGCGTTACGTGGCGACGGTGACGCTCAAGCCGGTCACCGACGGGCAGCGCACCTTCTGGCACTGGGAGTCGAGCTTCTCCACGCCGCCCGGCATGGAACGTGAACTCGGGCAGATGGTGGCCGAGGGCGTCTACGAGGCCGGCTTCGACAACCTGCGCCGCCACCTGGCCGAAGGCGGCGACCTGCGCGCGCCGGGCCAGACTCATGCGCCGACGCGGTCAACCAGGCGGTGGGCGGCGCCGACGTCATCGTCGACGGCCTGGGCGATGCAGCGCGTGAGCAGAACCTGGCCGCGCTGGCCCGCTGCGGCCACTGGATCAGCCTGGGCCA
>Ga0105046_10008537_pt1 | contig 16083 bp, 11 predicted proteins | sample MAT03_FD_78385 | JGI IMG/M metagenome (GOLD analysis project Ga0105046, IMG submission 78385) | Freshwater microbial communities from Lake Fryxell liftoff mats and glacier meltwater in Antarctica - MAT-03 (megahit assembly) | ecosystem: Environmental > Aquatic > Freshwater > Ice > Liftoff...
GAGAATTTTCATCATCTCAACGAGAAGCTTGACATTTTTCTCCGGCGAAATTCGTCCGGCGTACAGCAGGATCTTTGCCGTGTCGGGAATGTCGGCGAGTTCCTGCATATTTTTACGGACGTTCTCCGAACGGAGTTCCGGTGAATATTGCGTGATATCGACGCCGCGTGGACAGACAAAAACACGTTCATCGACCGGCACTCGCGGTGATCTTAGGGCCCGCCAGCAGAGGTTGAAAAACCATTTCGACCGGCTTTTGTTGGATTCAGGATCGACCGCAGAGTAGAATTCTTCGGCAGTATAATCTGAGTTGGCAATGTGAAAATCAAAGCTCGGCAGTGTGTAATTGCCGATCACAAGCCGCGCCAACCAACGGCCGAAACGTCCGCGGTTCACGAACGAAGAGATGTTGTCGTCCATCCTTTCGCACGAAAAGTGAACGAGCATCGGACGCTTTAGTTCTTTAAGTTTACCGATCCGGATCATGGCTCCGATCATACTCAATGTATATTTATCGGTTACCTCGATGAGGTCGGGACGTTCGGCGAGGAGAATTTTACGAATGATCGATTCGCCCGGCATGTAGTGCCACGGCATCATTACGCGGTATCGTTTATCGATGATCGGCGAATGTTTCGCGGGAACGTAGTATATCTTGGCGTATTCGTTTACATCCTCGACGGACTCGATTTCGCCTGGGACGATCAGTCGAACGTAACGCTTGTGGCGTTCGGCGGCGGCCATTAAATTATTGAACGAGGTGCTGATGCCGCCGGAATTCTTGTGGTAGTAATTGGTAATGTGGACCGATTTGAGCGGCATTATGAATAAAACTGAGCCTTACCTAAGTTTTGCAGTTTATCACGTGGAGCAAAGACGGGCAAAATCAACATCGGCCGCGGCGTCTTTGTAGTCGAACATCTCGCGATTGTTGCTGAAGTCAGCGCACATTCGATCGTAAAGAGCGAACATCGCATCGGTCGAGGCTTCCCAGGTGTATTTAGCGGATGTGGTGAGTGCAGCGCCTATCCGTTTAGAGCGTTCCTCGTCATCGCTAAAGACCTCTCGAACTGATGCAGCAAAGCTTTCGCTATCCGGTGCGGAAAGCCAGGCGTTTTCGGAGCTCGCGTATGACAAGATCCCGCCGGCGTTCGGAGCGACGACGGGCAGGCCTGAGGCCATAGCTTCGAGCGGAGTGATGCCGAACGGTTCGCGCGGATTCGGATGGACAAATGCGTCGGAATTAGCGAAGAGATCGGCGAGGCGTTCGCGATCGTTGATCTGACCGAGGATCGTGAATTTGCCGGGAGCCAGTTTGCCGCACTCTGCGGCCAGCGAATCAGTGGCGGGGCCGGAACCCGCAATGACGAGGTGATAATTTCGATCCTTGTCGCCGCCCAACTGCTCCATCATTCGAGGCAGAAGGCCGATGTTCTTTTCTGGAGAAAGACGGCCGGCGTAGAGCAAAAGCGTCGCGTCGGGCGGCAGATCGTATTCGGCGATCAACTTCGCCCGAGTCGCTCTGTCTTGGCGTTCGATCGAAAAAAGATCGTTATCGACGCCGCACTGATTGATGAAGACGCGTTCTTTCAATGCGATCTTCGGTGCCCGCATCAGTCGCCAACAGAAGTTAAAGAATGCATTCGAGCGGTTCGGGTTCTCGCCGGACGATGAGCAGTCGAGCATTTCCTGACCAGTGTAGGTCGAATTCGCGATGTGAAAGTCGAACATTGGAATGTTGTAATTTCCCATGTATCGGCGGGTCAGCCAGCTGATCAATCGGCCTTTCGCGATGAACGAGTTGGCGTTGTCGTCCATTCTTTCGCAAGACATGTGGACAAGCACCGGGCGTTTTTCGGACACATTCATCACGCCTTTTCGCATCAATCCGGCCATCAGGCTGAGTGTGTATTTTTCGCCGATCTCGATCAGGTCGGGCTGTTCTTCGCGGAGGATGGTTTTGATCGGAGAACTGTCGAAAATATATGCGTTCCAGGGCAGCATTAGCCGATAGCGTTTGTCGAAGACGGGCGAGAAATTAGATTTGACGTAATAAATACGGCCGAATTCACCGACCTCTTCGACCAGTGATTCTTCGCCGGGAACGATCAGGCGAACGTATCGCTGACGGCGGTTCGCTGCTTCGAGCAACTTGTTATACGCCGTGCTGATGCCGCCGGAGTCCTTGTGGTAATAATTTGTGATGTGAATCGATTTGATATGTGTTTGATTCATGAATGACCTGTGTCAGCTGGTTCGAATCTGGGAGAAAAAATGAAAGAGTAAATGACCGCGACGGCGAGGATTATCATTCCGTCCACGCCCCAATAGCTTAGGGCACCGAATGTCTTTCCGTTGTTATACGTCCAGAATATCTTATTGGTCACGCCCCAGATTATCAGCTGAGAGAAGACTCCAAATAATAAAAAGCTCAGAACGGTCGACATAAAGGCACGGCGGCGGATAAGGCGCGCGACCTCGTTCGGGATGAACAGCACAAATTCGTAGACCAAAAACGGCATACGAACAAGATCGCTCCCGAGTGATTTGCTCTCCGACTCGCCGACGATCATTACATTTCTCCTCATAATAAATAAGGCGAAAAGCGTTGAGATCAGAGAGACGCAGATCGAACGAAGGATCGCTTCGTTTGTATGATCGGTACTCGACGTCACGTAAACGAAGGCCATCTGCAAGACATATTCGAAAAGATGACTAATGAGCGGCACGACGAGAAGGATCGATGCCAGAGCTTTCCACGGCGGTTCGACGCGTCGAAATGACTGGATCACGGCTCCGCTGAGGCCGGCGAAGGCGAATCGAAAGGTGAATTGAACCACGGCAGCAGCGATGGCAAGTTTTATGCTCTCGCGGCCGATCAGGTATGTGATTAGAAAGATCGGGGCACGCAGAGCAGCACTGAGGATCGCACCTTTATAGTTCCAGTGGCGGACGAACTGCGTCGGGTCGCGAAACACGCTCAGCCAGGCTTCGGTGACGGTGCCCGGCGGTATGAGCGGCGGATCTTCTAATACGATCTCTTTCATCTATTTGCGGTACGTGAGACGCGCCAATCTTTCATTGTAGCGATTTTTCCTGGGCTGTCGATATGAGCTAAGACCGAAAGGGAATCAATACGGGGCCGCAACAATTTAGTTTCTAGCCGCGAACGTTCTTTTTGTACTTCGAACAAGTTTCGTAATATTCGTAAGTTTTATTGAAGATGGCGTTCCACGAGTGTTCTTCGGCAAATTTTCGGGCGGCGAGTTTCATTGGGTCGAGGATCGCGGGGGTTTTGATCACCTCGGCGACCTTGGCGGCAAGTTCGTCTTCGGTATCGGTGACGAAACCACTGACGTTATTTTCGATCAAAAATTTCGGACCGCCAACCGGAAACGCGATTGCCGGAACTCCGCAAGACATTGCCTCTAAAACGACATTGGCAAATGCATCGGTCAGCGACGGGAATACGAAAAGGTTCATGTTGGCGAATGCCTCGGCGACCGCTTCGCCGCGGATCTCACCGGTGAATTCGGCGTTTGAAAGATTCTTCTCCAGCCACGGACGCTCGTCGCCACCACCGACGATGAGAAATTTATAGTTCTTCACTCCGGCAGCCTGAAGTGCCAAATCGAGACGGCAGAGTGCCCGAACGTTCTTTTCCGCACGCAGACGGCCGACGAAACCAAGGACGATCTCTTTGTCGTCAGCGGAACGGCTGCGTTTGGCCGGTGAAAGCATATCGATGTCAACGCCGCGTCTCAGGAGAAACGAAGGACGTTTTGTCATTCGTCCGATCTCATCGACGAGATCCTGATTCGGGGCGAGTTGCATCTGAGCGAGGAAGTAGAGCTTCATCAGGCCGTACATCGTCGTTCGCTCGATGGCGTGGCCGAGTTTTTTGGTCAGCGAAGAGGGAAGCCAGCGGCAAAGACTAAGTAGTCGTTCGGCGGCGTATTCGTGAGTGTTAGTATGCCAGGTCGCGACCGCCGGAATTTTCAGAAAGTGGGCGTGAATGAAGCCGAATTGACTGATGTCGTTGAGGCCGGTGATGTGGATCACGTCTGCCCGAAAATTCAGCAGAGTCTTTTTAACCAACGCACTATTTCGCCAGAGCAGCGGATCGTATTTCAGATCTCCGTCGAGCGGGATCGATGCTCGATTTCGTTTGAGGTCTAAAAACTGAATCGAGCCTTCGGTGGTGAGCTTCGTCTCGTCGCCAGCTCTCACGCAGAGGAGTGGCCGGTCGTTTTCTTGTGCGAAAGCCGTGAGCCGCCTGAGAAAATTCGCGGCGCCATTTATTTCGTGATATGTGTCGGCAAACAGGGCTACCCGAGGTGAATCATTCATCAATAAACTTCTAGAACTCTATATCAAACTTGGCCTTTAGGCCAAATCCGAGGCTGTTGTAGAACCGGCCGTAATTCGGATCGTTGATATTGTTTTGGACGTCGCGGGGATTGAAATGGTTCGTGAGATTGAACAACGCTGCACCGGGGCGCACACGATAGGTTTTTTTGCGAAACTTGACCGGAAACCCTTTGGATATCTGTAGATCGAGCGAAAGGTAGTCGGAAAAACGTCCGGCCTCGTTGCGGCCGCCGACGAATTCGAGCCGATCATTGATTGCCGAGAAGGGAAAGCCAGTGCGGTATTCAAACAATGGAGCGACGCGAAAATCGTACGGCAACTCGAATTGTCCGTACGCTAACACGCGGTGCGGCGAATCGAACGGTTGAACAGCGAATTCATTTGGACGAATGGCGATCGACGGGAATTCGCTCAGGGTCCTGTCCGCCGTGTTCAGGTCGCCTTTGCTGCGGGACCAGGTGTAGGACATATTCCAATTGCCGAATTTTTCGTTCACATAGTTGGCGAGCGTCTGAAACTCGACGTAACGTGAGCGGCCTGTGCTATTCAGCAGGATCGTGCCGCCGGTCGCTCCCATTGCCGTCGGTTGGACAATCAGATCGTTGGTCGTGTGCCTTTGCAGATAGCCGAACCGGAGCGTTAATTCCTTCGTTATTGCGCGATCGACGTGGAGGCTCCAACGAAAGCTGCGGGGCGATGCGAGGTCGGGATTCACCTGATTCGTGAAAGTTCGAGGGCCGTCGATGACGGTAGTTCCATTCGCGGCGAAGGTTGTGAGGCGGCGTTCAGGAAACGAGCCGAGGCTGCTGAAGTATCTCGACACGGGCAAAACCTGATCGTAAAAAATGCCGATACCGCCTCGAATTACCGTTTTGTGATCTTTCTTTGGCGTCCAGAGAAATGAAAGCCGCGGGGCGAGGTTATTGGCTCCATTGATGCCGTCGCGATCGAAACGTAGGCCGAGGTCGAATGTCAGCTTATCGTTCAACGTCCATCGATCCTGAATGAACAAGCCGACCTCGGTATAGCTAAATCGATTCTCGGGAGGTGCGGAAAAATCTACGCGCTGGGCGAGCGTACTATTGAGGCGACGCAGGAACACGGTATTGAAGCGAAATATGCTCGAGATGTTGGTTCGGTCAAATCCAAAACCGGCTTTGAGCGAGTGGTTGCCGAGTATCTTGAATGGTTTGAAAAAGTAGGTTTCCATCAGCTGAAACCTGCCTGTCCGTCGGCGTGTGTCGGCGAAATAATTGCCGCGATTTATATCTGACGCGATGGTGAACGGCTGCGAGCCCTGGCCGAAAACGTCGATGTCAGCAGTTTTATAACTAACTGCCGAATTTAAAAACGATGTGTTCTTAAAAACCGCCTGTTCTGAAACGGAAAGCAGATAGCCTCGCTGTTTTGTGTTTGGCGTTGTCGGCGCCGGATTGAACGTGTTGAGGCCGACGAATCGAACCTTTTGCGGGAAAAGGGCGAAGTTGAATTTGAGTTGGTTGCTCTTGTTGACCCGTACGTCGATCTGCGTGAACGAACTGAAACGCTCCGTTGCCGTGTTATCGAATGGCTTGACGAGATCGGGTGCGTAGTCACGCCGGAACCGGTATTCGAACGATTGGAGAAAAAATATGCGGTCCTTCAAAATAGGGCCGGTGAATGTGATACGCGGACGGAAAGAATCGACCTTGCCTGAAAAGAAATTATGGAACGTCGGAAAAAAGCGGGCGAATGAAACGTTGAATTTTTCGCCGCCGCCCTTTGATTGAACGTTGGTCACACCGCCCGTGAATCGCCCGTATTCAGCGGAATATGGATTTTCTTCGACCGCGATGGCTGAGACGGCTTCGAGTGGTATCTCAAATGCCGGTTCGCCTGAGATCGGGTCGGTCACGTCGGCTCCATTAATCGTATAGTTGCTTTGACCGGCACGCGAGCCTTTGACGAATGCCTTGTTACCGGCATCTTTGACGACACCGGGCGTGAGCGGCAAGGCACTCTGAACATCGTCCTCGCGGAAAGGCTGTGTTTTCAACGTTTCGACGCGGACGATATTCGAGGTCGTCGTTTCTGAGGTTGAGAGCAGTCCTTCTTCGTATTTAACGGTGACGGATTCGGAGAGTGCGACCGTTAGATTGATCTCGACGACCAGCGTGACTCCGGTCGTAATGGTCAATTCCTGTGTAGCCGAGGGCAGGCCTGCGGCCTCGGCGGTCAGTCGATACTTGCCGACGGGAATGTTAGTGAAAAAGAAGTTGCCGACCTCGTCCGAGGTAGTTGTGACCAGATATTCCGAAAGATTTAGATTGCGAAGTGTCAACGTGGCGTTCGGGACGAAAGTTGACTGAGCATCCGCTTGCCCGCTCAGGGCTTTTACAGTTCCTTTGATGCCGCCGGGAACATCGACAATTGGACCGAAGCTACCGCCACCCGGCGATGACGAAACCGTTGCCGAAAGAAACGCGACAAAAATAAGCGCGTAAAAACAACTCAAAACATATCTCATAATACGAGGCCGAAACTGAGTGCAAGATATTTAAGTATACTCTAAGTCGGAAATTAGTTCCGTATCAATGAATTAGACTAACGACGGTCAGGCTTCTGAACCTATTGGCCGGATTTTTTCCGGGCTCGGCGGCGCCTCCAGACGAGTGGAAATGAGATGAATTCAAAGGCGATCCAGGGCATTCGTTTGAGGTCACGCCAGATCGATTGCTGGGTTTCGTCTTTTACGAGCAAAACTCCGCGGCGCATCGCGAACAGGTTAAATATCGCTGATATTGCCGAGACGATCACTGAGACCATTATCGCCCATCCTTTGCCGTCAACGCCGGTTTGATTGTCGTAGATCGTCTGAACGACGAACTCCATCAGGTGGCTAAAGGTTGCTAGGATGAGCGGAACGGTCAGAACCGCGTGCCAAGCGGGCTCGACGCGGCTGAATGACTGTATTATTGCACCGTTGACGCCGCCAAAGATGAGCCGAAACACTGATTGGGCCAATGCCGCACCGATCGCGAGCTTGAGGCCATCTTTATTAAAAAGGTATGTAAAAAAGAAAATGGGTGCTCGTAGCAAAGCACTTAATACGGCAGATTTCCAGTTCCAGCGAATTATCAAGGCGTCGATCGGATGCTTAAACAACTCGACGATCACGTCAAATACGCGAGTCGGCATGACCGGAAGCGGCACGGATATTTCTTCTGCGATCTCAGCCATTTTTCTTCGCCGCTTCCTCCGCCTTTGCTGCCTTTTCGATCCTGATCGTCTCGTGATACGCATCATAGACGCCTGCGAAGATCGAGTCCCACGAGCGGGATAACGCATTGTTTCGCGAATTTACCTTCATCTCCGCCAATTTCTCGCGGTCGTTATAAAACAATAACGAGTATTTAGCGTAATCGGAACTCTCGCGGGAGATAAAGCCGGTCACGCCGTCGTTGATGATAAATTTAGGGCCGCCTTTATCCGATACGATCACGGGAACGCCTGACGAATTCGCCTCTTGAGCGACGTTACCGAAGGTGTCGGTCTCGGACGAAAAAATAAAAACGTCCATATTCGCGTATGCCTCGGCCAGTGCTTCGCCGTCGAGAAAGCCTGTGAATACCGCGTGTTTGAGATTCTTCTCCAGATATTCCCGCTCCGAACCTTCGCCGACGATCAGGAATTCGAAGTCAGTTTTGCCGGCGGCGAGTAAGGCTTTTTCTACATCGACCAGCACACGCACGTTCTTCTCCGCCCTCAAGCGCCCAACGCTTCCGAAGCGTATAATTCCGTCATTTACAGTGCGTTTTGTTGGTGAAAAGAAATCGGAATCGACGCCGCGGCCCATGATCCGTGATTCGCGGCCAGTCTTTCGGCCGAGTTCCTCGACCAACTCCTGATTCGGCGACAGGATCATTTTAGGCAACCGATAATAGAGCATCGATCCCTGAAGGATCCTTCGTTCGGCGAAGCCGGAAACGCCTGAGACAAGTCCTGTCGGAAGTGATCTCAAAAGCCGTTTGATACGGCTGGCGGCGAACTCGTGAATGTTCGTATGCCACGAACCGAGTAATGGAAGTTGAAGTTTCCAGGCGAGGTAGGCTCCGATAATGCTGACATCATTAAGTCCGGTGATGTGCAGGACATCGGGTTTGAAATCGAGTAATTGTCTGAGGACACGATTTGTATGCCGTTGGAAAAGCGGATCGTAGGCGAGGTCCTCGTCCATTTTTATTGCGAGGGCCGAGCGTTTTAGCGAAAGATGCGAGACGCTGCCGTCGACCGTCAGTCCGGTTTCCGGCCCGGCGTGAACGCACAGAAATGGCAGCTCTTCGCGCCCGGCGTACTGAACCAGCCGCCTGCATGTCATCGCGGCGCCATTTACCTCCAGATAAGAATCCGGGAAGAAGGCGACGCGCAAATTCTCGTTCACAACTAACCCCTTAAAACTAAAAAACGGCGGGCCAGCCCGCCATCAAAGTATATCTAAAATTCAAACGAAATATCTAAACGGTCCGTGACGACAACGTCGTTGTCGGATCGTCGAGGCTCAAACTTTCAAAATCGGTAACAGTGATGTCTTTCGGAACACGATCTTCTTTCTTTCGAAGTGCTCTAAAGAGCGGCCGGGCAACCGGACTGCCAAGAAAACCAAGTGTCCAGACAGCGGCCCGCAGCCATGCCGGCCCACCGCGTTCCCAACCGCGATCCGAGAGTTTTACCAATCCTTTGTCATCGCCCGTGTCATAAAAAACTCGGTCGAACCAACGCCGTCGATGGTCCGGAAAATCCGGGTAATGTGAGAGGATCTCAGAAAATGAATGCAGCTGACGCGAATGCAGCGGAAGTTCGTAGGCAGGCATCAGAGCGACGCGACTCTTTTTCTCAACTCTGATCTCATTTACGAAACCCTCGAAAGTGTCGGAGTTTGTCAGATTGATGACCGTATTCGGGCTGCAACCGTGACGGTCGCCACCTGTCGCGATCGGTATCCCAAGTGCCTCAGCCATTTCGATGACCGCTTTATTTTCTGACCAGCTGCGAAAACCGTTGATCTCCAAGGCGTGTATCCAGTTCCCATGATCGCGGATGAACGCTTTGAGTAACTGTTCGTGCATTTCCTTGCCAACCATTTCAATGTCCCAGATCGGGTGATTGAGGATCACGAGTACCTCAGGCAGTTCCTCAAGCATCGAGAATAGTGCGTTCAGGTTTTCCGGGCTATGATTTTCCGGGCTGAATGTATAACCGATCAGCGTTTGAGCGATCTCATCGGCACGGTCCCTCGGCAAATTGTGAACGCCGACGTGAAAGAATCCGAAGTCGTACGGAACCGTCCATTCGAGCGAGATCGGAATATTCTTATTACTATCCTGATCAACGACATCCAGATTAGCAGAGATATTATCGTGATCGGTGACGGAGACAAAGGCATCGAGCCCGGAGCCGTTGATCTGGGCTTTTTCGATGTCATACACCATTTGCCCGGTCATCGGCGGCGACCAAAACGCTGTGGAAAAGTCGGGGTAACGGCCCTCGCGTTTGAAATACTTTTCCCTTTCACGGGCCCAGAATTGCGAAACTATCGGGATCTTCTTGGCATAATGCGGGACAAAATCCAGCATCTCCTTCGAATGTTCCGTATGGCAATGCAGCGAAACGCCCGTTTTTGCCCGGTCGGACATATCGGTCGCTTCCTGGAGGATGTGCAGTTGCGTTCGTTCTAAATTCATCTTTAACTCCGCCTAAAAATAGGCATCTTAACTTAATCAAAGTAACAAATACACCAATCATTGTAAATTGTGCGCGAATCGAGCTTTACCGAGTGCGGGGTGCATCGTAAAAAGTGTTGGATGCCTGTTTAAGATTACGTGCTTCGCTTTTTTAAGTAAGCCGGGAGCGATGCAAAGTTTTTCGAAAAAGGTGTCATAAATCTTAAATGTGTGGTGTTTTGTTTCTAGATACGGGAAATTTTCCTAAAATATGGGAGACGCAATAATATGAGCTGGTTATTTACGATAGTTTTTTCAGGATTGATGTTTTCGTCAAATCAGGGCGTTGCGGTGGCGCTCCGGTGGCGGCACCTGCGGTTGCTCCGCAAGCCGTGACGCGGCAGGGCGACGAGACGGAGAAATTCGAACAGACCTATCCAATGAGCGAGAACGGACGCGTCAGCGACAACGAGATCCGATTCGACGGCATTCAGGCAGATCGTAACGATGGCGAAGAAAAAAACGGTAGCGAAAATATCCGTTACAGGATCGGCAAGGGCGGCAATCAGTTTCGCATTTTCACAGATGGCGAGATATTGGTTCGCGGCCATTCGGCACTTACAGCCGGACGCTGACAGATTTCGCAAAAACATTCGTAAAATTGGGCATATGTTGAAACTTTGTGAACGTAAATACGTTTGAGTTTTAGCGTCTTTTGGTCAGTTATTCATACACAAGATAAATTTTACCCCGCAGTTTACAGGTGTAATCATGAAGAAATTTAGTGTGCTTTTCACGATCTTGTTGTTCGTGACGTTCGCTTCGTCTCAGGAGGCAACGACTTCTAAAGATTCCAAGGCCACGGCTACCGCCGATAAAGGTAAGAGTTTCGAAATACCGCCCGAGAAATCTAGGCCGGTGATCATACCAAAGGTCTCTACGATAATCACCATCGATGGCCGTGTGGACGAAGAGATTTGGAAGACCGCAGCCGTATTCAAAGATTTTTACCAGACAAGCCCTGGCGATAACATAGCGGCCAGCAAGCCGACCGAAGCTTATGTCATCTACGACGAAAAGAATCTCTACATCGCCTTTAGATGCTGGGATGAAAAGGACAAGATTCGTGCGACTGTCGCCCAACGCGATGGAGTTTTTGGCGAAGACAATGTTCGCCTCTGGCTCGATACATACGACGACAAACGACGTGCTTATATCCTCGGATTTAACCCGCTCGGGATTCAACAGGACGGAATATTAACCGAAGGTCAGGGTGCCGATTTTAATGTCGATATCTTGATGGAATCAAAAGGTGTAATAGAGGATTGGGGATGGTCGGTCGAAGTAAAGATACCTTTCAAATCTTTAAGGTACACCGCCGGGAAAGGTAAGTATTGGGGATTTAATGTAGCCAGAAACATCGACCGTCTAGATGACGAATTTAACTCTTGGATGCCGCTCCCACGTGGAAATCCAGGTTTCTTAAACCAGTTTGGAAAGATAGGCGGACTGGACGGGATCAAGACTGAGCGGACGTTTGAAATTATCCCTACTTTCACAATTAAGCAAACGGGTCGGCGGACGGGCCAGACACAATTTTCAAATCCGCCGATAAAGCCGGATTTTGGCTTTACTGCCAAATACAGCATCACGCCGAATATTACATTGGATGCGGCGTACAATCCCGATTTCGCTGATACAGAGGCTGATGCACCGGTTGTACAAGCGAATCAGCGTTTCCCGATTTTCTTTTCAGAAAAACGTCCGTTCTTTCTCGAAGGCGTAGATGTTTTTAACACGCCAATCGACGCTGTCTATACACGTCAGATCGAAAATCCCGAGATCGCTCTCAAACTCACGGGCAAAGTTGGCAAAAATTCCTTTGGCATTTTGGGTGCGATCGACGAACCGCTCGGCAACCCGAACAACGATAAGGCCTTTGCTGGTATATTGCGACTAAAACGTGACATCGCCGACGAATCGCATATTGGATTTCTGGGAACCAGTTACAGCTATCCAAATCAGCATAATAACGTGGCTGGATTTGACGGACGTTGGAAGATTAGCAAAAGATCCGAATACAAGGCACAGATATTGGGTTCGACCGCAAGGAATTTCTTTTACGATGCTAATAATGACGATGATCAGTACAGAACTGGAAACGGGATTAGTTTTACACATGAATATAATTATGAAGCTAAAAATTATGAATGGGGTTTTGGAGGTGAAGGTGTAACCAAGGATTTTCGTTCGGATCTGGGATTTACCGGCCAAACAAATACGATGTCGAATTATATTTTCGGAGGCCTAAGTTCCGATCCGGCGCCTGATAAATTTATTATCAGAAAATCCATCAGAGGTAACTTTAACTATAGCAATGATTTTTTTGGGAGAACTCAAGGCTGGGGGTTGAATTCTAATATCAATCTTTCATTTAAGGGGAACGCCCAGATTGGCGGCGGCGGAAATTTCGGACGAAGCAAGCTTTACGAGGATGAATTTGGGCCGAAAAGGAACTCAAATCAGACTGGTGCGTTTTTTGGGGACCCGTTTCGTTCGACTTATCGGGGCAGTACATTTTTGTTCTTTTTCAAGAACTTTAATAAGAGGTTTTCAATGAATTCAAATTTTAGCATGGGTTTTAATTCATTTGACTATGATTTTGGAGCCAGTCGAAAATTTCCGCGTGTTTCGCCCGCAGCTTTGGCAAACCCGAATAGTCCACTCGATCCAGGCACCGGAAAAAGTACGAATTTTAGTGTCGGAACCAACTTTAAACCGACTGATAATTTTAATTTTAGCTTGAGCTTCAGCAAATCTAGCTTACGACGGAACGATACTGATCGGCTCGCATTTGATTCGAATATCGCTTCGTTCAGATCCACTTATCAGTTTTCACGATTTGTTAATCTCAAGGCGCGTATCGATTACAACACGTTGAGCAGTCGTATTTTCGGACAATATACGTTCGCTTGGACTCCGAGTCCGGGTAAGGCGTTTTATGTCGGATACAATGACAGCTACAACTACAAAGGCTACGCATTCGGGCAACAGCAAGAAGGTCTTCTCCAGTTAAATCGCACCTTTTTTATCAAAATGTCTTACCTATTCCATAAAAGTTTATAACAGCGAATCCTCTTTGATCTGTTTTCGGCGGTAAACCTAAATAGACTTACCGCCATTTTTATTGGTCAGTACTTGCTTAAGCGTTCGTTTATTACTTATGCAGAAATATATTTTCAAATCTGAGAAAAACCTCTTGTATCTAATGAAGTAATAATGTATAACTACTAGCGGTTATTACATTTCATGTCGATTTCGGCTCAAACAAAGGAGAACAAAATGAAGTTAAGCAAAAATCTATTTGTAGTGGTTTTAGGTCTATTGTTAAGCATTTTCGCCCTACCGATGGTGTTTAGTTATGCAGTCTCGGCGCAGACTACGAACCTGAATATCGCTCTTCAACGCGGTTATCGCACAGGGTATTCGGACGGCTATATGGCCGGTTACCGCGACACGATCGACAGTCTCGGCAAGATGGTCTCGCGGCACGGCGACTATTCGAAGGCTGCACGTGCTTATAACAAAGATTACGGCACGGTCGAAGATTACCGTGAAGGATACCAGCAGGGATTTGAGTCGGGCTACAATACCGGCTTTGACAAGAAATCGTTTGAGTCTACTCTGCCGACCGATATAAAGCGGAGAGCGACGATCGCTTCATCGACCACCACGGAAACTCAGCCAGTAACTAATAACGTTCCGGAAGCAAAAACCGTTGCCAACGCAACCAACACCGCAGCAACAATAACCCCGCCCGAAGCCCCGGCGGTCATTGCAGCTGTGATGCAGACGGTTCCGGCGAAGGTCGAGGCTCCGGTCGCGAGCACTTATCAGTCGACCAACGACGCGATCATCGTTATACCGCGTGACACGGAATTAATGCTTGAACTGCAGGAAGATCTCAGCACGGAACGCAATCGCGAGGGCGATAAATTCCTGGCGAAGATCGTTTCACCATCTGAGATCGCCGGTGCGATCGTTGAGGGACGCATCAGTAAGATAACCAAACCGGGCCGTATCAAGCGCCGTTCGGAGATCTCGCTGACATTTGACCGTATCATTTTGAGTGAAAGCCGCTGGACGAACTTCAGTGCGATCCTGACGGAAGTGATGCCGATCAAAGGCGACAATATTAAAACCGTCGATACGGAAGGCACGGCGATCGGCAAGAGTTCGCTCAAGGGCGACGCGGTCAAGATCGGCGGTGCGACCGGAACCGGACTCGTCATCGGAGCAGTTGCCGGCGGACCGGTCGGTGCAGCGGTAGGAGCAAGTGTCGGTGCGGCATTCGGTGTCGGTGCGGTCGTTATTCAACGCGGCAAGCACATCAGCCTTAACCGAAATCAGCAGGTTCGCATCAAGACGAGCTACGAGAGTCAGATCCGATAGTTATTTGGTGACAAGTGAAAACGACAAGATGCGGCTGAGATTTTGATCTGCCTCGGCAACCGAAGCGTTTCAGCCGGCATCCTAAGTTTGTAGACAATTTTACCCGCGAGCGTGTGCGAATTCTTTCGGTTCTCCTTTGGGAATCCGTTGCACGCTCGGCGGGTAATTTTTTTTGTTTACGGGTTGGTCTACCCAATTTCAAGCCACGCGCTTGTTTCGAATCGTGAGCTTCGGTAAGATGAAGGTTTGGTAATTACATTAGGTTATTAGGGTATAAATAATGAGTACAGCAACAGAAACGACAGCAGGTGCAGCGGGGCTGCGAGGCGTAGTCGCGGCGCAGAGTGCGATCGGCGACGTGAACGGCGACGAAGGGAAGTTGATCTATCAGGGCTACGACATCCATGAACTCGCCGAACATTCGACTTTTGAAGAGGTCGTCTTTTTGCTCTGGAACGGCCGTTTGCCAAGTTCCGACGAGCTTGCTGCTTTGAATGAAGAGATCCGAGCGAACTACGACGCTCCAGCCGAGGTGATCGCTTTGATGAAGCAGTTTCCGAAGGATGCAGATCCGATGGACGTGCTTCGAACGTCGGTTTCGTCGCTCGACTTTTTCGACAAAGACGGCCACGGCACCGACCGCGAAAACGCGATGAAGGCCGCGATCAAACTTACCGCACAGATCGGTACTCTTTCCGCCGCATGGGATCGTATACGTAACGGTAATGAAGTGGTCGCCCCGGATAAGTCGCTGAATATTGCTGAGAATTTTCTGTATATGCTTCGTGGTGAGCGGGCCGATGCTGACGAGGCACACATGTTCGATGTTTGTCTGATCCTGCACGCCGATCACGAGCTGAATGCATCGACATTCACGACACGCGTCGTCGCCGGAACCCTCGCTGATATGTACGGTGCAGTAACGGCGGGTATCGCCGCTCTCGCCGGGCCGCTCCATGGCGGAGCGAACACGGCCGTAATGAAAACGCTGATCGAGATCGGTGAAGTTGATAAGGTTGACGCGTGGCTCGACAAAGCGCTTGAAGAAAAACGCAAGATCATGGGAATCGGCCATGCCGTTTACAAGACCGAAGATCCACGTGCGACCTGGCTACGGAAATATTCGAAGCATATGTCCGAAAAAACCGGCGAATCGAAATGGTTCGAGATGTCGCAGCGGATCGAGAGTTTGATGTTAGAGAAAAAGGGAATGCATCCGAACGTCGATTTTTACTCAGCTTCGACCTATTACATGATGGGAATTGCTCTTGATATGTATACACCGATCTTTGCCATCAGCCGCATCTCGGGCTGGACAGGCCACATTCTCGAACAGTACAGCAACAACAAACTGATCCGTCCAAGAGCCGAGTACATCGGAAAACGCGATCTGAAATATGTTGCGATCGGAGATCGGTAAGAGACGGACTTTCTGCCACGAACTTACACGAAAAAGACACGAACAAGAAAATCCTGTTCGTGTCTTTTTATTTGATCCGCTCTAAAAAACAAGATTCGGTCCGACGAAACCTCAGGAAATTGCTGATCTATGCGGAGAAAA
>Ga0105046_10008538_pt1 | contig 16083 bp, 16 predicted proteins | sample MAT03_FD_78385 | JGI IMG/M metagenome (GOLD analysis project Ga0105046, IMG submission 78385) | Freshwater microbial communities from Lake Fryxell liftoff mats and glacier meltwater in Antarctica - MAT-03 (megahit assembly) | ecosystem: Environmental > Aquatic > Freshwater > Ice > Liftoff...
TCGACCGGGCTCGCGCGGTTTCCCCGCTCGCGGCCTCAGCGATCAGCGACAAGAGTTCCGCCGATTGACCCATGCGACGATGGTAGTCCGGCGTGGTCACTGTCGTGCTTGGTAGATTGTTCAAATGTCAACGACCGTCGCCATCGTCGGCGCTACCGGACGTATGGGCACTCTCATCTCGCGCTTGGTTAACGAATCGTCGGAGTTCGCGCTTGGCGCCCAGTTGGGCTCGAAAGGGGAACTCGCGAGCATCCTCGGCGCTGACATCGTCGTGGACGTTACAGCGCCCGGTCCCTCGCAACAAGTCGTCGAATACGCCGTGAGCAACGGAATGAACGTACTCGTCGGCACCTCCGGTTGGTCGCGCGAGCGCATCGCCTCGCTCGGGCACGAAGTCGCGCTTCAGCCGGGTGTCGGCGTTATCATCGTGCCGAACTTCTCGATTGGCTCGAGCGCTCGCTAGACGAAAAATTCGAAAAGCACGCCGACAGCACAGAGTGATTCGTTCGAGCGGCTTCAGGTTGCGCCCGGTTCTCCGATCAGACAGACGAGGTTGACCTCCGCGATAGGAGTTCGATGTGTCGAGTTCTTCTGGCCGGCCTAGTCGCGGCGCGAACGCGATGACCGAGAACGTCAAATAACGTGAAGGCTTACATCGGTACTGCACTACACCTCGACGAAGTCGAGCCCTAGGTGACGGCACACGATCTCGAGGTCGCGCGCGATGTGCCGGTCCGTCGCGCAGGAGTGGTGTCCGACCCCTGTCGCGCTCCACCGCTCCCATGCTTCGGTGATCGGCCCCGAGGCAAATTCGAAGCCCGCGTTCACGGTGCCGGAGGCGGGCGAAGTGCGGTCGGTGAAGCGTCCGGTCGCGACTACGACGGTGAGGCTGCCCGTACTGTTCGAGGAGACCCCGACGAGACTGGCGGGGCCGGGCGCAATCGAAAATAGGGCGGATACGGTGGCGGGCTGGCGGGGGAACCAAGGGCTGGCTATTGCACGTCGATCCGTTGACGCGGTGAACCGCGAGTCGTGTTCGCCCGAGTTGGCAAGAATCGCCTCGCCGGTCACCTCATCGAGCGCCTCGATCTCGTGATACAGCGTGGGTGCACCCAGAGACGCGACCATCAGCATCGCGAGAGAAGTGGCCACGTCGCCGGTGCACGTCCACGGCACCCCCCGGGATGTCGACCGACCGAGGGCGAAGCAGGGTGCAGACCCTAACTTGGAATCCAGACGAAGGTGGGCGACGTGGCAGTTCAGGGTACCTGCGCTGAGCCGGTCATCGGTGACGAGCTCGTCGAGTGCAATCGAGTAGCGCACCGCCGTGTCAATCGCCGATGCATCGAGGTCGTCGTCGATGACGAAGTCGTCGAACATGGCGCGCCCGGCTGCTACGTCCTCTGTTGACACTGCGTGGATCCGGGCCGCGAGTTCGTCGGCGCCACTGGCCACCACCTCGATGCCGACTGCAGTGAGATGCTCGTCACTGATGCGTGCCCATTCGTAGCCGGGCAACGGGGTGCCCACTATCGCCAGTCGCGAGCGCCGCACGACCCCGGCCGCTGTGGCCCGGCGCACAGCGCCGCCGATGCGCGAGGCATCCGTGATTTCGCTTGCTACAACGTCAAACGGTCGCCCCTGTCGGGTCAGGTCGGCGCCAATCATCGGCGTTCCCACGGTTCCACCCCGCAGCGTGATACCGGAGTGGGAGAGATTCTCATCCACCCCGAGACCGAGGTGCGCCGACCAGATGACGATCGGCACCTGGGGGAATTCACCGAGGATGCCGAGGACAGCGCCCGGCGACGCCGCCATCGTCGAAACCACCACGATTGCGTCGATTCTCGCATCGAGCCCCGATCGGAGCGTCAGGATGTCGTCCCCTGGCTGAACGGTCAGGCTCCATGCGATTTCGACGCAGGCGGAGAGCGTTTCGGCGGCCAAGGTCGCGAGGTCCCGTCGGTCCTGCGCAAAGTCGCCCTCGACCGCCGACTCCCAGAAACTCCAGTACGGATTGATGATGCCAATTCGTCGTTCCATCAAGGCCCCCGGGTGAAACTATCGTCGGTGTTCTCGCCTAGCTCGGGAACGGGCCCAGGCACTGCGCCGATTCCGTCGAACAGTAACGGAAGCCGGGGGAGACTGAAAGGCGACCCGTCCGCGTGGGCGGCCCGTGAGTCTTCGACAATCTGGAAGAGACCGCGCTCGGCGAGGTGCGCATCATTGCGTACCTCTTCGATGGTTTGCACAACGCCGGCTGGCTGGCCGGCGTCCCGGAGCACGGATGCAGCTTCACCGCGCGTGAGGCCCGCCGCCCACTCCTCTAGGGCAGGAATGATGGTATCCCGCATCCTCTCGGCTCGTTTGAGGACGCTATCGAGCGCGGGTGTCGCGGTGAGGTCCTCCCGGCCGATCGCGATACAACATCGTCGCCACATCTCGTCGGTCGGGATAACTATCGACACCCAGCCTCCGTCGCCCGCGCGAAAACTCCCGACAGGGCTGAACCGATCGCGCCCGCGAGTGGGCACGTCACCCGTGAACTCGTGCAGTGTGAGCGGACGTTCGAGGAAGGCCGCGCCTATGTCATACATCGACGCATCAATATGCACGCCGCGACCGGTCGACTGGCGCGACACAAGCGCGGTTAAGATCCCGACGGCCGCGTACACTCCTCCCAGAATGTCCATTGTCGCCATAGGTGCCAGTCCAGGGGGATCGTCTGGAGAGTCGCCCAGCAGACTGCTGAGGCCGCTCATGGCCTGTATTACCGAGTCGAAAGCTGGCCAGGACGCGTAAGGGCCGGTCTGGCCGAATCCCGAGATCTCGCAGACGACGAGCGAGGGATAATCGCTGGCACAGGTTTCTCGGTCGAGCCCGAACTTCGTCAGCGAGCCGGGCCGGAGGTTAGAAACGAGTACGTCGGAAACCTCAAGAAGTCCACGAAGACGCTCGAGGCCCTCGGGTTTCGTGAGGTCGAGTTCAATCGACTTCTTGCCACGGTTGTATGAGGCGAACCCGCCACTCAGCACCCCTCTCGCGTCTTCGCGGCGCGGGTCGTACGACCTGCGTGGATCGCCGGTGCCCGGAATCTCGATCTTAACGACCTCGGCTCCCGCGTCGGCAAGAATCGAGGTGCAGTAGGGAGCGCCGATATATTGCTCCAGCGAGATGACACGGATGCCGGCAAGCAAGGTGACGGGATTCGTCATGCTGCACCGCCTTGAGCAACAAGAACGACAGGACTCCAGCGCAACACCACGGTGGGCTCTTCCCCGGGTCGGTGGGCCGTCGCCTTGACTGTGACATCCGCAAATCGGAACCCACGCGAATCGAGAACGGCGTTCACCGTCGTCGTGAACTGCAGCGTGTCGTCTTCGAAGACCGGCGCCACGTGGTCGCACGACCGCCAGGCCAGCACCGTGAGGAGGTCGGGGAGGACTCGCGAGAGAGAAGCCTGGGCGAGCGCCACGGTGTGCCCTCCGTAAACGAGTCGGCGACCCCCAAGCCCGAAACGCTCATCCCGGTGGGCCGCAGCGAGGTTCTGGGTCATCCTCACCATTTCGCGTGCCGACGACACGGTGTCCGCGAGGAGATCGTCGAGGATATCGCCGGGCACCACGTCGCGTCGGGCGCTCCGTTGCGGACTGCGCCACGCGAGAGGTACGCACGCGGCAAACTGCAGTAGTTCGGGCGTGTCATCCGTCTCGCTCGACGCCACGATACTGAGGCGATCGGGCTCGTTCACCGGTAGGAGGGCGAGCCGCTGGTAGTCCGCCAGCTGTTCCCCCTCGGCCGTCGTGAGGCGCATGGAAAGCAGTATCTTTGCGCGCTCGGTACCGGTTCTCGTCCAAGATGCCGCGATCGGCGTTACCACCGTGCGGAGCGTCTCTCCCGTATGCACTGGGCGTCGCAATGTCAGGTTGGTGTAGTTGAGGTTCGCGATGACCCGTCGGGTGGCGACCGTCGACTGCCCTATCGATAGAGCGATCACGAGTCCCGGGTTCGCAAGCCGCGGATCCCGCCCGGTCACCGCTTGCGACAGCGGTTCGCTCAGTGCCAGTCGCAACTGGTCGCCCGTGATAGCCAGATACTGGGCCGCGAGTCCGGCGTCTATCGTGATGTCGGGTGCGGGTTCGAGCGGTACCCCGATCGTAAGATCCTCCGCGTAGGGGGCAGAAAGCATCATGATCCTGCCCGCTCATCGAGGATGGCCCGAGCCCAGCGCACAGTTGCAGCGTCGACCATCTCCCCATCATCACCCGTGAAGACGCCGGTGCCCGCAGACGCGTACGCTTCGAACTGGTCGATGATCGCCTGCGCGCGCGCCCGGTCGACGTCGTCCACGGTAAATACCTCATTAACGACCGGTACCTGCGCGGGGTGGATGCACGCCCGCGAACCGAAGCCACGATCGCGCAAGGACGTGGTCGATAACCGGAACGCGATGGGATCGTCGAACCTGAGAGCGACGGGGGCGACGGGCGCAGCGAGGTTGCGGATGACGCATTCCATGATAATGCGGGCACGATAGGGCACCATCGCCTCGTCAGATGTGTCTCGCATGCGCAGGTCGGCAGCGAGGTCCACTTCACCCAACTGGGCGAGAGTGTCGGGAGGAAGGGGCGGAAGCTGCGGCATCCCGACGAGTCCTGCGGCACTCTCCACAAGGAGGCCGACGCGCGTGCCGGTCTCGGCCAGTAGCTCGAGGGCCTCGCTCACCCACTCGCCGGGCTCGACTTTCGGCAGCCATACACCATCGAGACCCGCTGACACTCTGATCTGCCTTATCTCGGCCAGGCCGAGGGTGCCCTGATTCACACGCACCCAGCGCTCGCCCAAAACACGAACAGAGTCGAGAAACTCCAGCGCCGCAGCAACCGCGTCGGTCTTCCGTGCCGGGGCGACACTGTCTTCGAGGTCTACGATAACGGCGTCGGCGCCCCGAGTCTGCGCGCGGCCGAGAAGTCGCGGCTGGTCGGCAGGCACGTAGAGGTGGGATCGGATCACGCTAGCCTGCGCGATGCTCTAACTGGCCCGAAGCTGCGCTCCGGTAGGCGATGTCGAGGGCCTCTACGACGCGCGCGCCGAGTTCGGCGGGCGACTGGTTGATGTAAGCACCGCCGCGCGCGGCCTCGAGCACCGTGTCAATCGGGCCGATGCAGTCGTAGGTCCCATCGCCTTCGACGACGTCGAGGATCTGCTCCTCGCCATTGCGGAACAACCAGACCGCCTCCCGCTGCACGTCGACGAGCAACTGGCCTTCGCTGCCGATCGCACGCACCTCGAGCTCGTGCTTGTTGTGGTGCACACCAAGGTGCGCCGAACCCCCGGAGAGCACACCGATGCCGCCACCGTCATAGTTGTAGACGATGGCGTCGTGCAGTTCAACGGGCGCCCCGAGGGGTGCGGCCATGGTTGCGAAGCCTGACGCCGCGCGAGCGCCGGTCAGCCAGAAGGCAAGTCCGAGCGCGTGCGTGAGCTGGGCCTGACCGTACCCTCCGCCTGAGAGACTCGGGTCCGTCCACGTGCGCTGCTCGGGGACCGCCTCGGGGGATGCGCCGGGGTAATCGCCCGTGTTCGAGAGCAGTTCCCTTGCCGCTGACGACATGGTGACGCTCATGTGCTCGAGCGCGCCAATGCCACCGGAATCCATGAGGGCCTTCGCCTTCTGCACCATCGGTTTGTAGTTCCACCCGAAGGCGATCACAAAGGCCTTCTCGAGTTCGTCCGCGCGCCGCTTTAACATCCAAGCGCTCTCGGGATCGATCGTCACGGGCTTCTCGCACATTACGTGCGCGCCCGATTCGAGCGCGGCGAGAGCGTGCTCGGCGTGGAAGCCCGACGGGCTAGCCACGATTGCGACGTCTATCCCGGCATCGAGCACATCCCGAAAGTTCTCCGAGGCGACCTGGAAGCCGTACTCTTCGCGGATCTTCTCAAGCAGCTCCGGTCCCTTGCGCGACACACCGACGAACTCGACGTCGGCGTGTCTGGCGAGGTTGGGAAGGTGGGAGGCGACGGCCCAGCTGCCGGCACCGATGACTCCGACTCGGATGGGTGACATTGGTTCTGCCCTTTCGTCTACTTGTCGCCGGTCAGTCGCAGGCGCAACTGATCGAATCCGACGGCGGCTAGCAGCAGCACGCCGCGGGCGACGTCTTGCCAGAAGGAGTCGATGTTCATGAGAGTGAGACCGTTATTCAGCGTTCCTAGAATAAGCACACCAAGCAGCGTTCCCACGATCGTGCCGCGTCCGCCCGCGAGGCTCGCGCCGCCGAGGATGACGGCCGTGACTACGGACAGTTCGAGCCCCGAAGCGGCGTTAGGGGAGGCCGCACCGAGCTGCGAGACGAGGATGAGGCCGCCGATGATGACTGCAACGCCCGAGAGTACGAAGCCGCCAAATACGGCGGTCTTGGTACGGATGCCGGTGAGGCGGGCCGCGATCGGGTTGGCGCCGATCGCGTACATCGAGCGACCAAACACCGTGTATTTCATCGCGAGCGCCGTGACGATGATGACCGCTGCGAAAACAAGCACGGGAACCGGGACGTTGAGGAACGGCCGAGTGTTACCGAGCTCGCCGAACCCGGGGAGCAGGAGTGTCTGGCCTCCGGCGAGAACCTGGCCAAGTCCTCGAAGGATAGCGAGGGTCGCAAGAGTCGTGATCAGCGCGTTGATCCCGAGCACTGTGACCGCGAACCCGTTCACGACGCCGATCAGCAATCCCGCAACGATCGCGAGCAGTACGCCTGCGGGCACCCCCCACTGGGCGGTGCTCCACGCCATCACAACGCCGATAAAGGCGGCGCCGGAGCCGACGGACAAGTCGAACTGGCCCGCCACGAGCAGGAGGGTCGCAGGAGCCGCGATGATGCCGATCACGGAGGCGCTCACGAGGATGTTGAGCAGGTTGTTCGGGGTCAGGTAGAACTCTGACTGCGTTGAGAAGAATACAGCGAGTGCTACCAAGACCACGGCGAGTGCCGCGGTCTCGGGTAGGCGCCTTCGGGAGCGGCTCGCCTTGCGGGCCTCCACCCGCTCCACGGTTGGGTCGAGTGGTACCGTCACGTCATCCTCCTGCTGCAATTGTTAAACTCCGCGCGGTGACGTCGTCACCATCGAATTCGGCGACCTGCTTGCCGCGCTGCATTACGACGACCCGATCGGAGACTTGTACGGCTTCCTCGTAGTCAGAGGTCACGACGAGTACGGCTTGGCCCTCCGCCGCGAGCGCCCTGATAGCCGCGTAGATTTCCTGACGAGCGCCAACGTCGACGCCTCGCGTGGGCTCAACAAGCACCAGTGGGTTGGAGGTCCGCTCGAGCCAGCGGGCGAGCATGACCTTCTGCTGGTTGCCGCCAGAGAGCTGCGCGATGCTTTGGTTGGCGGGGTCCGCCGACTTGATGCCGAGCTTGGACGCCCACCGGTCGTAGGCAGCTTTCTCGCGCCTCGCGAAAACCACTACCTTGCCGACCGCCATCCTGCCCCACGAGGCGGCCGACAGGTTCTCGACGACGGAGCGGCTCATGAAAGCACCCTCACGCTTGCGGTCGGGAGGCAGGTAGCCAACTCCGCCGCGGATGGCGGCGGTCGGTGTGCGGGGGAAGCCGGCGACGCCGGCGATCGTCAGAGTTCCGCCGGAGGCCTTGCGAATACCGAAGCATACCTCGGCGACTTGGGTTGTCCCGCTGCCCAGCTTGCCGTACAGGCAGAGCACTTCGCCGGCGCGTACGTCAAGCGAGAGGCCCACCACTTGATCGTCGACTGCGAGGTCTCGGATCGTGATCATGGAAGCGCCGCCGACGTGAAGCCCTGCGTCAACGGGACGCGAGACTTCGCCTATATCCCTTCCCACCATGGCCTCAACGAGCTCACGACGGGTGACGTCGGTCGCCGGCGACAGGAGCGCGACGGAACCGTTGCGGAGCACCTGAACGCGGTCCGCGAGTTCGAACACTTCATCTAGCCGGTGGGTGATGTAAACGATGCACACCCCGTCGTTGCGAAGGCGACGCACCCAGTCGAACAGGCGATCCACCTCCTGCTGCGACAGAGCCGCTGTCGGTTCATCGAGAATGAGGAGTTTCGCATCGTCAGCAAGGGCGCGTGCGATCTCAACGACCTGTCGCTCGCCGACCCGCAATGACGACACGAGGGCTCCGGGGTCAATGTCAACGCCCATTTGCCCAAGCACATCGTTGGCGCGCGCCTTAAGCCGTGACCACGAGACCACCGGACCAATCGTGGGCCAGCGCCCGAGGCTGATGTTCTCCGCCACGGTTAGAGCTCCGGCATCTTGGAACTCTTGGTGGATCATCCGGATGCCAAGCTTGCGTGCAGTGCGGGGATTGAGGCCTGCGGATACCGAGCCGTCAACGACGACCTGTCCACCATCAGGCAGGTAGTCACCCGCAAGAATTTTCACCAACGTCGATTTGCCCGCGCCGTTCTCGCCCAACAGGGCGAGAACTTCGCCGCCGACGGCGTTGAGGTTCACCTGGTGAAGAACCTCAACGCCGCCGAAGGACTTGGTGATGTCGCGTAGTGCCAGGGTCAGCTGCGACAAAGGGCTATCCGTAGAACTCGGAGAAGTTGTCCTTGTTGATAAAGACGTGCTCTGTGAAGACATTCTCCGGCACACTCTCACCCTTGATCAGGCTGATGATCGAGGGTACCGCGAGCTCGCCGTAGCGCTCCGGGAAGTACGCCGTGTCACCGACCCAGCCCGGGTTGTTCTGGATGCTGTCAAAGGAGCTGGGGTCAGCACCCTGCGCAACTCCGTAGACCTGCCCTGAGCGGCCCTGTGCTTCTGCTGCCGCGAAGGCGCCAAGCAGCATGTCGTCGTTGAGGCTGGCGACTGCGATGCGTGATGCTCCCGAAAGAGCAGTAAGGGTATCGCCGAATGTGGTCAGGCCACCGTCGATGGTTCCGCCGCCGTCAACGCGGCGCAGCTTCTCTGCCGCAATCGTGCCGCACACGGACTCGAAACCTTCGATGCCTCCGCCGGAGCGGTCAGTGTTGACTACACCCGCGGCCGGCTGTTCCATTGTTACGAACGCGTCATATTCGCAGTCGAAATTCGTCTTGAAGTATTCGCCGAGTGCGACACCGGCCAACACGCCGGCGGCCTTGTTGTCGGCCCCCACGAAGACGTCCTCACAGGGTCGCTGGTGGATGTCGATCGCGACGACGGGAACATCGGGTCCGGCGGCGCAGATTGATGCTGCGGCCGCCTCGTCGAGCTGGAAGTTGATGATTCCGTCTACGTTCTGCGTCTTGAACGTCTGGGCGCACGCGAGAGCCTTTGCTGCGTCCAGTTGTGAGTCGCAGAAGACGAACTCGGCTCCGGAAGCCTCGACCTCCTGCTTGATGCTGTCGGAGACCAGCTTCACGAACGGTATTGAATCACCGAGCGAGATGTAGCCAATCTTGAGTCCTGCTCCCGGGCCTGCGGCTTCGCCGCCTCCCGAATCGGTAGCGGCAGGGGCACAGCCAGCCAATACCAAAACGGCAGTGAGGGCAGCAACGATGACTCCTAGCCCTTCTTTCCTCCGTGTAGCACGCATGAATCGTTCCTCTCTGAACTGATTCTGGAACCCTTTCCAGTAATGCCAATATAGCGCGATGCCCCTTCGGCTTGTCAAGAGCACGGAGGCAATCGTTAGCAACCGACGGGACGGGACTGTGCCATGGGCGACCGATGTGCTTCCGAGCCGGTGGAAATGATTCCAATTACAGACACATCTGCTGCATACTGTGGAGCAATCACCGGCATGCGGCGCGAGGGTAAGGAATGACTATGGAGCGGGTCTGTTTCACGTTCGAACTGTTCGAGGGTGCCGAGCATGAGTACAAGAAACGCCACGACGAGATCTGGCCGGAGCTAGTGGAGGTCATCCAGGGGTCCGGCCTCAAGAATTACAGCATCTTCCGCCGAGGGACCCAAGTCATCGGCTACGTCGAGGCTTACCCCGACGCTGCGACCGCGTTCGCGAAGGTCGGCGCGTCCGAATACAACGGCAAGTGGTCCGAGTGGTTCAAAGACCTCATCGTCAACCAAGCGAGCGATCGCGGCGAGATGTTGAACTTTGTCGAGGTGTGGCACCTCGAGTAGGCCACTGTTATCTAAATGGCTTGGGCTTCAGACTCCGGGAGAGTGAATAATGGAAGAAACGCGAGCGGTGACCATTCATGACGTCGCCGACATGGCAGGTGTCGCGGTCTCGTCTGTGTCGCGAGCGCTTAGCTCCCATCCCGATGTAAGTCCGGCGATGAAGGCCAAGGTCCTCCGTGCCGCCGACGAACTGGGGTACTCTCCCGACCCCGGCGCCCAGAGCCTGCGCAGTGGCTTTACCCGCACTGTCGGGTTCGTGGTTCGCGACTTCGCCAACCCGTTCTTTGGGGACATCATCCACGGCGTGGAGGAATCGCTTAACGACGCCGGCTACTCGCTCATCGTCACCAACAGTGGCGGAGATCCGGGACGCGAGGTCGATCGCATCACGCTGCTGCGCCAGCGCCGCGTCGACGCGCTTCTCCTGTCCTCCATCTCGGAGGCGTCAACCCGCACAAGCAAGGTTGTCGCCAGCTTCAAGAGGCCGGTCGTGCTACTGGACCGCGACCCGCGGAAGCTGAAGACGTCGAGCGTGCTTCTCGATCACGCGACGGGCGTGCGGGAGGCGACCGGGGATCTCATCCGGCTCGGTCATCGGCGGATCGCGATGATCACGGGAAGCACAGCGATCCGGCCCACCCGCGAGCGGCTTCGCGGATACACGGCGGCGTATGAAGAGATGGACGTGCCCATGGACGACTCGCTGCTCGCACCTGGCGCGTTCGCAGTCAGCTTCGCGCGCGAAACGACCACCAGATTGCTGGCGCTCCGGCCGAGCGAACGACCGACGGCCATCGTCGCGGGCGGCGTACAGACCACGATCGGCGTGCTTGAGGCATTCTCAGAGTTAGGCCTGCGCCCGGGAGACGACGTGTCCCTCGTGGTGTGCGACGATTTGCCGTGGCTGAGGGTGATGCGGCCGCGCATCAGCGTGGTTACGCGCGACGCCGAGCAGATGGGACGCATGACTGCCGACTTGGCGCTCGAGATGATCAAGGGGGCTGAGCCACGGTCTGTGACGCTGCCAACATCGTACGAAGTTCGGGAGACGTCGCGCCCGCCCGCGACGTGATCGCCCTTCCACTCGACATCGCTGCCAGGTTCATCCGCGGAGCCACAGAGATCGAGCGACTCGGTAGCGGACTAGCCCCCCTGCGTCTGCCCGCCTGGACACGGGCCCAACACGCAGACCGATGGATCGAGTTGTGGTCTGCCCAGACGGTCGGCGTGCGACTTGTCGCGCGCACGTGCGCTCGTCGGATCGCGATCGAGATGACCGTCACGCGCATGGTTCCCGCGGATGCCACGGCCCCGCCGTTCCCGTGTCTGGCCGTCGCGACCATCGGGGGCGTAGAGGTGGGCCGCGCGCAGATCGTCGCGGGACCGACGATCCACACGCGCCCGGATGGTACCTGGTCGGAGGCTGATGGCCCTCGCTCGGTTGTCGAGTTTGCGCTCCCGGAGTCCGACGTCGAGCGCGAAGTCACCATCTGGCTCCCACATAACGGAGCCACGGTCATCCACGGGGTGTCGGCAGATGCGCCGCTAGAGGAGGCCGCGGCACCCATCCGCCCGCGGTGGGTGCATCACGGTAGTTCGGTAAGCCACTGCCTCGAGGCGGAAACCCCGCTCGGCCCGTGGCCGCAGCAGGTCGCTCGCGCGCTTGACCTTCAACTCACCAACCTCGCCATCGCGGGTAATGCTCAACTTGACCCGTTCATCGCGCGCACCATCGTGGCGCAGCCAGCGGACATCTTAACTCTCGAGCTGGGCGTGAATATCGTCAACGCCGACAGCATGCGCCGCCGCACCTTCATCCCAGCGCTGCACGGCTTCATGGATCTGATTCGCGAGGGACATCCGCACATCCCGATCGTCGTGCTGACGCCGATCGCCTGCCCCGCGATAGAGGGCACTCCCGGACCCACCAAAAAGCGTGCCGACGGCCGCTACCACGGCAGCCCTCGTGAGGTCACGGACGGCGATGGAACACTCACCCTCGGCATCGTGCGGTCCCTTATTCGCGGCGTCATCGAGTCCCGTTCGCATACTGACCGGCTGCTTTGGGGGACCGACGGACGAACCCTGTTTGGTGATGCTGATGTCGCTCTTCTGTGGGACGGTTTGCACCCCAGCCAAGCGGGTTATGACCTTGTCTCACAGCGGTTCATCGACAGCACACGGGATCCTGCGAGCGGCCTACATGCCGCGTTTGCTGGAGTACTTGCGCAGACCCAATCCTCTTGACCGCGCCCAATCGCTCCTAGTATTCTGGAAACGATTCCGCAATCCCGCGATTTGATGATGAACGGAGAACCAGGTGTCCTCGGTTACCGGATTCTTTCACTCAGGCATCACCGTGCGGGATATGGACGTCTCATTGCAGTTTTATCGCGATGGACTCGGACTGGAGGAGCAATTTGATCGTCTCCTCGACGCCGACTATCTACGAACCGTGCTCGCCCTCGACTTCACCGCGATCCGAGCGGTATATCTCTCGATTCCCGGTGGCGGGATCGTTGAGCTGCTCGAATATCAGGGCATTGAGCGCATGCCCGCGCGGTCACGCCCGAGCGATTTCGGCAGCGGTCATCTGTGCCTCTACGTCGAGGGAATTGCAGAGCTCGCAAGCCGCCTCATCAGCCACGGGGGCGTTCCGCGTTCCGCTGAGCCCGTAACCATCATGAGCGGCCCCAACGAGGGCGCGACGAGCATTTACATCTGCGACCCCGATGGCTATGCGGTCGAACTGTTCGAGAGAAGCTCGGCGTGAGCGACAAGCCGATCGCCGTCGTGACCGGGGCCGCGAGCGGAATCGGTCTCGCGACCGCGCATCGACTGCAGCGCGAAGGGTTTGACGTTCTGGCGGTTGACCGCGACTCGTCCGGTCTCGAGCCGCTTGCCGAGGGGGGGATGCGAGTGCTCGCCGCTGATCTAGGTGATGACTCCGCCCGTGCAGAGGTCATCGGCGCCGGTCGCGGGGCGTCGGCTCTCGTCAACTCAGCGGGCATCAATCGGCTCAAACCGATCCTCGACATTACCGCCCAAGACCTTCGGGACATTTACGCAGTGAACGTCGAGGCAGTCTGGGACCTCACGTCGCGGATTGGCCGCACTATGCCAAGTGGAGGAGCCATCGTCAACCTCAGCTCGAGTTCGGCGAAGCTGGCAACGATGACCGAGGCCGCCTCCTACGCTTCGTCAAAAGCCGCTGTGTTGAGCCTCACAAGGTCGTTCGCGTACGCGTTTGCCCCTCGCGGTGTCCGGGTCAATGCGATCCTTCCCGGCATCATCGACACACCGATGCAGGACAAGGTACTTGCCGCGGTGGCCGAAGCTCGCGGAATGACCGCGGCTCAGCTTGCCGACGAGCGCACCCGGCTTGTTCCACTCGGGCGCGCAGCCTCCGCGGAGGAGTGCGCCGGCGTGATCTGGTTCCTGCTCTCGCCGGCAGCCGCTTACATGACCGGCCAGGGCATCAACTACACCGGCGGCCTTGTGATGTTTTGATCAGACCATCACCCATCCACCATTAACGTCAAGCGTTACTCCATTGACGTAACTGGCGCCGTCGCTCGCGAGGAAGACCGCGGCAGCGGCCACTTCCTCGGGACTGCCCATTCGGCCCGCCGGCACCTGAGCGATGAGTTGATCGATGTCGGCCTGTGTGAGGTGGCTCGTCATCCCGCTCACGATCGCACCGGGCGCGATGGCGTTGCAGGTGATCCCGCGATTGGCGTAGTGGCGCGCGACGAAGCGCGACAACGAGCCAATCGCCGACTTGGTCATGTTGTATACCGCCGACTGTGACACACCTCCGGTGCGAGCCCCCACGCTGGACAGGTTAATAATGCGTCCCCAGCCACGCTCCGCCATTCCGGGTAAGACCCCGCGAGTGAGCAGCACGGGTGCTCGCATATTGATGTCGAACAGCAACTGGAAGTCCGCTAGTTCGAGATCCTCGAGGGCGCGCACCACCAGCACCGATGCATTGTTCACGAGGACATCCACGCGCCCAACGCGTCGCAGAAGCTCCTCGCAGCCGTCCGCGTCGGCGAGGTCCACGACCTCCGTAAATGGCAGCGCCCCGTCGGTTTGCGGTACGCGGTCGACACCGATTACTTTGAGTCCCGCATCCTGCAGGGCGAGGGCGATAGCTCGTCCGATGCCGCTCGCCGAACCGGTCACGAGCGCTACTCGGTTGGTCACTATTCTGCCTCTCGAAGGGTCAGGAATCTGCTCGGATTGGTCGTGAGCAGGGTCTCGATGCTCCCGGTGGTTGCACCGTGCGCGGCGAGCAGCGGCACGAGGTGCCTGATGGCATGACCGTAGCCCCAACCCCCATAGCGCCTAAGCCTCGTGCGCACCCCCACATCCTGGGAGATCATGACCTGCCCAGCGTGCGGTCCGGCGCGCAACGCAGCCGTCGTCGCCATCGCTTGGTCGTCGCTCGGCGGGTAGCGGCCTGGACCAAGAAGCGAGTGGTCGAAGCCGCACAGATCGAACGACAGCGAAATACCGGTTGCGAGGATCGAGCTCAGTCGCTCGTCATCGCCGATCGCGGTGGAGAGATGGTTGAGAAGCACCCGTTCGATCTCGAGTCCGGTCTCGCCAATGACGTCGATGACGCGGTCAGCGTTGTCTCCCCACGGATGCAGGTGAACCGAGAGAGGCAATCCCGTTGCTATTGCGGCGCGGGCCGCGCCACGCAGCGCGCGGAGCTCTCCGGCGGTGGGTGGGTCGGACGTGCCGATCTCGCCGATCATCCCGGGCCGGATAGCGTCAGCGGCATGCTCGCTCAGGATGAGCTCGAAAGTTTCGGGCTCCTCCTCACCCTCACGGATGAACTGACGGTGGGTGGCCTCGAGGTAGTAGCCCGTCCCCATCACAACGTTGAGTCCACTCTCTTGGGAGAAGCGCGACAGCGCGAGCGGGTCGCGACCCAGGTCGACAGGGGTTGCATCGACAATCGTGTGGCCCCCGAGGGCCGCGAAGTCCAGCAGATCCTCTAGCACCGAATCGTGCTCGGTGAAGCGGTAATTGTCTGGATGTGCGCCCGGGTTCCAGCGGCACTCCGCCGCCGCGGCAACATCGAACTCGCCCGGCTCGGGGTCAGGTACGTACCCGTGCGCCGCCGCGAGGTCGGAGCTGTCCATATGGAGGTGCTCGTGGATGAGGGTCGTTCCCAGGGCCGATGCCGGGATATCCCCGAGAACCGTTCGCACGACTCCGGTCACAGCTTGAAAATGCGCGCTGCATTCTCCGACAGGATCTTGGCCTGCTCGGCATTGCTCAGCTTCGAGATGTACTTTCGGTACAGGTCCATGATCACGTCGTAGCTCGAATAGAGGCGGTCGACCGGCCAGTTCGAACCGAGCACGCAGCGATCGGGCCCGAACGCCTCAACGCAAGTGTCGACCCAGCGGCGCAGGCTCTCCTCCGTGAATACCGGGTCAGTCATTCCGAGGCCCGAGATCTTGCACGTCACGTTCTCTGCGCTCGCCAGACCAGTGAGTGCGGCACGCCAAGATTCGAAGTAGCCATCGTCGCGGGAACGCGGGAAGCCGACGTGTTCGAGCACGATCTGCAGATCGGGGTGACGCTGGGCGAGCTTGAGCGCCGCCGACATGTTCATCCACTCGCAGTCAAGGTCGAACGCGATTCCGCGCTCAGTGATTACCTTGAGCGACTGCTCATAGACCGGGCTGATCTCCCCCGACGCGAGCAGCGGCTCGGAGGCGAAGTCACGCACACCGACGAAGTACGGAGATTCGGCGTGCTCGTCCAACTGGCGCAGTGCATCGTCTGATCCCAGGTCGGCGTGCGCGACGATCGTGAAGGGCACAGGGGCGTTCTCACGCATCCGCGTAAGCCATCGGGTCTCGAGCACCGGGTCGCTGGACCCGATCGCAGCCTGCACGTGCACGAACCCGCTCACGTCGGCGAATCGCGATTCCGCA
>Ga0105046_10008539_pt1 | contig 16081 bp, 14 predicted proteins | sample MAT03_FD_78385 | JGI IMG/M metagenome (GOLD analysis project Ga0105046, IMG submission 78385) | Freshwater microbial communities from Lake Fryxell liftoff mats and glacier meltwater in Antarctica - MAT-03 (megahit assembly) | ecosystem: Environmental > Aquatic > Freshwater > Ice > Liftoff...
CCAGAGAACATGACGTGTGGATCGATCAAGGTCATCGATCTATGCGGAAGGTCGATCGATGAGATCCCGGTGCGTGACCCGCAACGAGGCGTCGTCCTCTCCAGCGATCTTCCTCCTGGCCGATACTGCCTGCTCGTAAGGGACAACGCGGGCGTTGCGATCAACCGCGCCGAATTGGTGGTCCTGGAGTAAAACCTGACCTGGATGAGGCTGCCGGGTTGGTCAAAGGGATCCGCTGCGCCACCGGGCAAAGGCTAGATTTGGCGGCCTTCGACGGTCGACCTCCACTGATCCCCCATCGACGTTCCATGCGCATCAGCGAACGCCTTTGCCTGATCCTGAACCGGGCATTCCCGAAACGAAGGATAGCGGGGCGTGGATCACCCGGCACCTACTCGCAGGCACAGTACGCATGGGCTGAAAAGAACTTCCGCTTGTTCGCGCCCTCCATCGACCTCAAGGACAAAGTGGTGCTGGACGCTGGTTGCGGACCGGGGGGGAAAACAGTGTTCTATGCGAAGAAGGGATGCCGGAGCATCGTCGGGGTGGACCTGGATCCGGTAAGGATAGCTCATGCCAGCAAGTTCTTGAGCGAGCATCCAGCGGACAATGTCTCGTTCAAGGTCGGGGATCTGTCGAAGCTGGACTTCGCCAAGGACTCCTTCGACATCATCTTTCTGAACGATGTGTTCGAGCATATCGAACGGCCGCTGCTGGAGCAGGTACTCTGTGAATTGAAGCGCGTGCTGAAGCCGGGCGGAAGGATCTGCCTGGAATTCCCTCCCTGGACGAGCTTCGATGCCGGCCACCTGTACGACCACATCCACATTCCTTGGTGCCAGTTGATCTTTTCCGAGCGTACCCTCGTGAACGTGTTGGGTCACATGAACGCGAAAGGGCCGATGATCGGCAGCAGTTCAGTGATCGAACACTTTCTGGAACTCAATCGCATCACCGTACCCGAAGCCCGGTCGCTGTTCGAACGGCTGGCCTTCGACATCCGGGTATTCCGCTATGAGCGGATCAAGGGCATAACGTTCTTCGCATGGTGGCCCTGGATCGATGCACGTCTTACACGCCGCGTAGTGGCCGTGCTGGGCAAGTAGCGGTGCAGGCATTGCCGATCGCAAGGGTGGAAGTGCCTGCTCACAGATAGCGGTCCTTCATCCGTCGCATCATCGCCACCAATTCCGGCATCAGTCCCAGCACATAGGCCGCGGGCCAGAACGCGGCGGTGACCAACAGGCTGCGCACCACCAGATCCAGCATCGGAGTACCGGAAAGGGGGATCCATGTCACCGTGAAGCCGAGCAAGGCTACTAGTAATAAGATGACCAGCGTGCGGCGCTCGAAGGGCCACAACCTGTAGCGGCGGTAAAGGAACCAGGTGCGATAGACACCCACGGAGACCAGCGAGATCAAGGTGGCCCAGGCCGCACCCACCACACCCATGCTGCGGATCAAGAGGAAATTGGCGATCACATTGATCACGAGCATCGAGAGGCTCGACCATGCATCGAGTCGGTAGGCGCGTGACATGGATATGATGCCGGTGCTGAGGCCGATCGAGCTGTTGAGCAGGAAGGCGAGACCGATGATCAGGGCCACTGGGGAGGCATCGGAGTACTCGGCGGGCAGGAGTTCGAAGAGGTCGTCGATGCCCATCCACATCAGCAGGAACAGGAATCCGCTTACCACCAACTGCACTAGTGCTGAACGTTTGTACAGTGTCCCGATCATGGGAACATCACCGCGTTTCCACGCGTCGGCGATCAGTGGCACCGCGGCCTGGTTCAGCGCACGTCCCGGCGCGGCGATCACAGACCCGAAGTAGAACGCCACCGCGTAGTGCGCCACGTGCGGAAGCCCGTCCTTGAGCAACGCACCGATCATCAGTTGGTCCATGTTGCCCAGTACGATGCCCGCCATGCTGGCCGAGAAGGTGAACGTGCTGTAGGTGATCATGCTCCGCCGCAACCGACCGGGCATCCAACGCTGCGACCAGCCGAGCACGAAGTGGCCCGCCCGCTTCAGGTCGAACACCAGCGCCAACGTGCAGATGAGGAAGATGGACGTGTATAGCACCATGAACGTGGCGAAGGGCATGGGCCGCCAGGCCTGCAAACCGATGAGCGCTGTTTGCAGCACGCGCAACAGGAACTCCCGGATGAAGCTGGGCTGCACCGTACGCCGCAAGGACCGGCTGTAGCTGCGCAGCAGGATGAAGAACACTTCGGCGAGAACCAGCGGCATGAGCAAAAGCCCATGGTCCGCGTATAGCGCGCTGCGATCGGAGAAGACATCGGTCAACACGCCGTGCATGAGGCCGAGCACCAGCATGGCCAGCAGTCCGGTGGCCGTGCCGAAGAGCAGCAACATGCCGAGCAAGCCGCGGTGTGCGCGGGCGGGATCGCGGAAATACGGGAAGTAGCGGTTCACCGTATTGTCGGCGCCCAATTGGGCGATCTGCGCGGCGATGGTGGCGATGGAGACCAGCAAGCGGGTGAGGCCGAACTGGTCCGCTGCCAGCACCTGGGGATACAGGAGCACCACATTGACGAAGCCTAGTCCGATGCCCAGGTATGCGAGCAACGTGTTGATAGTGGCCTGTCTGGCGAGGATGCCCATGGTACGCTGCGAAAGTAGGGCCGCCCGCGCGGTGGGTCATCTGGGCTGCGATGCGACCACCTTCTCCAATAGCTGCGCTACTTCACCGGCCAGGTTCCTTCTGTCGAAGGATCGCACGGACGCGGTGCGCGCACGATCGGAACCACGGAACAATGCGAGGATGCGCGCATCGTCCTGTTCGGACCCTTCGCGATCGAGCTGCAAGTGCCCATCACCCAGCACACGCACCACGTCGCCCTTGGCCGGGCCCACGGCCAGGATGGGCCTGCCCACAGCGAGGTACTCGAAAACCTTGCCCGGAAGGATCCCTTGTTTATTCGGCGTGTCGTTGATCGGCAACAACAGCACGCGGGCGCGTTGCATTTCGCGCATCGCCTCATCGTGCGACACGCGACCCAGGCGTTCCACCTTGTCCATCAACCCTGCCGCGCGCACGCTCTCGATGATGCTGTGGTCCACCGGACCGACGAAGCGGAGCTTGAACCGCGCACCGAACTCTGGATCGCTGGCACACAATGCGCTAAACCGCTTCCACAAGGCCGGACAATCGCGTGTTGCGGTCATCGCACCGACATGCACAAGACTCCATGCCTCATCCACGGGCACCGGTGGCGCAGGCAGGTCGTCGGTGTCGAAGCCGTTGGTGATCACGGCCACCTCGCGCGCACCGAGCTGCTCCAGGTCCTTCGCCCAGGTCCAACTCACCGTCACCACGCGGTCCGCGGTCTGCAACACGCTCCGCTCCTGCCTGCGATGCCGCCGATCCGCCCAGCCCGTTAGCTTCAGTTGCTGGTAGAAATCGATGTTGGTCCACGGATCGCGGAAGTCGGCGATCCATTTCACACCGAGCGCGCGTTTCAGTCCGAGACCGATCAGGTGCATGCTGTGCGGTGGGCCTGTGGTGATGATGGCATCCACCGGATGCTCCTTCAAGTAGTTCTTCAGGAACGCGATGGAAGGACGTACCCAGGCAACGCGTGCATCGGGAACGAAGAAGTTGCTGCGCACCCACAGCGCCAGATCATCGCGCCAGCTCTTGCGCTTCTTCTCGCTGAGGAAAGCCGTCTCCACCTTCTCATCCACCTTGCGGCCAGTGAGGCGCTTGTACAAGGTGTACGGTTCGCTGATCGGTCTCTTCACCACTTCCAGATGCGCATGCACATCGCGCAGCAGGCCGGGATCGTTAGCAGTGAGTTCGGGGTTGCTCGGCGTGTACACCACCGGTTCCCATCCATGTGGCGGCAGATACTTGCTGAACTTCAGCCAGCGGTAAACGCCCGCACCCCCGTTCGGTGGCCAGTAGTAGGTGATGATCAGAACACGCCTCATGCCTCGGCTTTCGCCGGCCGAAGTTCCATCACCACCACGCCGAGGACGAGGAGCAGCACCAGGATGCTACCGGCCAGCGCGATGGGCTGCGCCGTGTTGTACGCCTTGCTCTCCACCTTGAAGACGACCTTATGCTCGCCTGCGGGAACCGCCATCGCGCGCAGGACATAGTTGGCGCGAACATGATCCACGGGCTGGCCATCCATGCTCGCCTTCCAATCCGGTCCGTACCAGATCTCGCTGAAGACCACCACCCCACCCTGCGCCGAACGCACCGTGTAGGCGATCTCGTTGGTGCGGTAGCTGTCGAGTTGCACGCTGGCGGAAGGATCGGCAACGGCCCTGGCAGCGCCAAGCGTTCCGCGGTAGCGCTCATCGACGAGCGCGGTTCGCGCGGGATCGATCGTGCCCAGCGCGGTGATCTCCTCATCGGCGTTCTTCACCCAGCGCAGTTCATCCACGAACCAGGCCGCACCCAATGCGTTCGTATTGAGGATCGGCGCCGCCTTGTCATCATACTTGATGTACCGCGTGTTCAGCATGTTCAGCACACCTTCGCTGGCGAGCAGGCTGTCCATCTGTGCCATGGATGTGCGCTCCTGCAACAGATCGCCGATGCGGGTGCGCGCCGGCATCAAGTGGAAGTCGATCAGTTCCTGGTAGCGTTTCAGTTTGGCACCGTGGTAACCGCCCAGGCTCTTGTGGAAGTAGCTCGTGCGCGAATCGTTGAAGGGGTTCTGTAACCACCAGACCCGGAAATGCGAGTTGCGGCGCAAGCTGCCGTATCGCGCCAGCATCGCGTCGGCCGGTGTCACCATTTTGTTCCGCCCGCTCTCGCTCCGCTTCATCTCTTTCAGCCGGTCAATGGCCGTCTTATGGTCGGCTTCCGCCGCAGGATTCCATTCGGCCTTGAGGATGTGATCATCGGCGGCATCGGGCTGGAACGGCATGTCGGCGCTCGTCGCATCCTCCCACTGCACATAGCGGCCACGCTCTTTGTCGTTGTTGATGTACCGCTTGTCCACGGTCCATTGGTCCAGCAGCATCAGCACACCGATGCCGGCGATGAGCACCGCTTTCCCCACGATGCGCCTCCCGAACAGGAAGACCAGCGCACCGGCGGCCACTACAAAGGCGAAGCTGCGCCAAACATCCGACGTGAAGAACGCCATGCGCACCTGCTTCAACGCATCAACGAACACCACCACCTGCGCTTCCATTTCGGGTGAACTGTCCGCCTGTTTGGTGAACATCTCACGCTCCTGTTGGCTGAGGAAATCGAACATGCTCGCTGGGGCGAGCGCCATGGCGAGCAGCATCACCACGAGCACACCCGTGCTGATCAGCGTTCGGCGTTCGGTCTTCTTGTCCCAGCGTCCGGTCTTCACCAACTGATCGAGATAGAGGACCGCGAGCACCGGCACGGCCAGTTCAACGATCGCGAGTATGATGGTGACCGCGCGGAACTTGTTATAGCCCGGCACATGGTCCAGGAAGAAATCCGTGAGCGGCATCAGGTTGTGCCCCATGGACAGCATAAGGGTGAGCAGGAAGGCGCTGAAGAGGCCATAGGTGAGCGTGTCGCGCAGGAGGAATAGTCCGGCGAGCAGGTAACCGATGACGAGCAGGCCGGAGAGCAACGAACTACGGATCCCCCAGAAGTAAGCGACACCCTCTTCACCCGGGGGCGAAGTGTTCGCGATGCCGATCAAGAAAAGGAGAAGTGGCACCGCGCCCAGCAACCACCAGCGCCCACGACCCTCGGTGCGCACGAGCATCAGCAGCAGGAGAAGGATCACCACCGCTCCGAGATAGTGTGGGCCCGAGGTGCTGATCTGGTCGCCCCAGTAGCGGCTCATCTGCGCCATGGTCTGGCGGTATGGGGCGGGTGTCTTGGCCATGGCCATTCGGTCATTGCCGATGTACGCGGAAGCGCCACCCTTGGCATCGGGCACCAACAGGGTGAAGGCTTCCTGCTGGCCATAGCTGTACTGCGTCACGTAATCGCGGTCCAAGCCGCCGGTGCTATTGTCCGCTGCGGAGCTTCCATCCGGGTTCAGGGTGAGTTCGCTCGCTCCGCGTGTGGTATGCTTGCCGTATTCGTAGGTGGTCCAGAGCATCCCGATGTTGCAACTCAGTGCGAACACCAATGCCAGCGCGCCGAAGCCGGACCGTTTCATGAATTCACCGATGCCCTTCTCGCGCACAGCACGCACCGCTTCCGCCAGGAAATAGAGCGCCAGCAGGATGCCGAGATAGTACGTGACCTGGATGTGGTTCATGGCGATCTCCAGTCCCATGAAGAGCGCGAGCAACGCGGCACCGAGCAGCATGCGACCCCGGTAAAGCAGGTGGAAGGCCCCCAGTACCATAGGCATATACCCGATCGCATTGGCCTTGCTGTTGTGCCCGGCATCGAGGATCACGAAGAAGTATGAGGAGAAGCCGAACGCGATCGCACCGACGAGCGATAGCCAGGGATCAACCTTCAGACAGCGCAGCAGGATGAACATGCCGACGAGGTATAGGAAGAGGAAGTTCGCCGGGCGCGGCAGGAAGCCGTGGAAGAGATCATCGGCCAAGGAGAGCATGTTCCTCGGCCAGCTAACGGCGATCTGGTACGCGGGCATGCCGCTGAACATGCTTTCTGTCCAGAGTGGATCCTCTCCATCGTACGCGTCGCGATGCTCCTGGATCTCCTGGGCCATGCCCTGCCAGTTCTTCTTGTCGCTCTGCACCAGCTGCTTGCCCTCGATCACCGGGCTGAAGTAGACCAAGCTCAGGACGTAGAACAGGGCCAGCGCCGCGAACACGGGCACAAGGCTCTTCCAGTTGATCGATCTCATGCGGGCGTAGAAGAATTGGTGGTTGGGCGTGCGCGGCTACTTGATCTCCTCGTAGTCCGCGTCGATGATGGTGTCGTTGGGCCGGATAGGGCTTGAACGCTGCTGGCGGGGGTCCTCCACGCGCACGTCGCCCGGTGAACGCCTAACGGGTTGATCGGGAGGGGCGCCCGGCGCCTGCCGCGCACGCAGGAACATGCGCAACACCAGCCACAGGATCACCAGCACCAGGATGGTGCGCAGGGTACCGTTCATGCTCGCTTCTACCATGCTTGTGAGGCGGCCAAAGATAGGCGGCACCCCTTACCTCCGTAGGATCGGCATACCTTCGCCGCCTGTTGCCCCCGGGCCTTTTTTCCTCCATCACCCCTACTGAGATGTCCTCCTTCGACGCGCTCGGTCTCCGCGCGGAGATCCTCCGTTCCCTTCATGAGATCGGCTTCACCACACCTACCCCCGTCCAGGAGCAGGCCATCCCCCTGTTGCTGAAGACGGAGAAGGATGTGGTGGCGCTAGCCCAGACCGGCACAGGCAAGACGGCCGCCTTCGGGCTGCCCCTGCTGGAGTTCCTGGACCCCGCCGACCGCACTGTGCAGGCGCTGATCCTTGCCCCGACACGGGAATTGTGCATGCAGATCTCCAAGGACATCGAGCGCTTCGCCACCCATATGAAAGGGACGCGCGTGGTGTCCGTTTATGGCGGTGCCAGCATCCGTGATCAGATCCGCGACATCCAACGTGGCGCGCAGATCATAGTGGCCACGCCCGGCCGCCTGCTCGACATGTTGGGCCGCAAAGCGATCGACCTCTCCGCTGTGGACGTGGTGGTGCTGGACGAGGCCGACGAGATGCTGAACATGGGTTTCCAGGAAGACCTGACCGAGATCCTGGAGAGCACCCCGAAGGACAAGCGCACATGGCTTTTCAGCGCCACGATGAGCAATGACGTGCGGCGCATAGCGAAACGTTACATGCGCGAGTTCGATGAGCTCAGCATCGGCCCGGCCAACGCGGCCCCATCAGCCATCCAGCACCAGTACTGTGTTGTCCATTCCAAAGATCGCTATGCCGCATTGAAGCGCTTCGTGGACGCCGACGCAGACCTCTTCGGGATCGTATTCTGCCGGACCAAGCACGAGACACAGGATCTCGCCACCGCGTTGGTGAAGGACGGATACAACGCCGATGCCATTCATGGCGATCTGAGCCAGGCCCAACGCGACCAGGTGATGGGCCGGTACCGCTCCCGCTCCTTGCGCCTGCTGATCGCCACCGACGTGGCGGCGCGTGGCATCGATGTGAAGGACGTGACGCACGTGATCCACTTCGACCTGCCCGGCGAGGTGGAGAACTACACGCACCGCAGCGGCCGCACCGGCCGCGCCGGGCGTGCGGGCATTTCCTTGAGCATCATCGGCGTGCGCGACGTGAACAAAGTGCGCATGCTCGAGCGCGGACTGAAGACCCACTTCATGTTCGTGCGTGTGCCTGGCGGAGCGGAGATCGGCCAGCAGCAGGTGAAGGCCTACATGCAACGCCTGAAGAGCGTGGAGGTGGACAGCGAAGGCTTGTCCGAACTGCTCTCCGAGGCGCGTACTGAATTGCAGAGCTTCGACAAGGATGAGCTCATTGATCGATTCATGAGCCTCACCTTCAACCGTATCCTGGAGCAGCACCGCACCTCCTACGACCTGAACGTGGACATGAGCCGCAAGGACCACAGCGCCCGCGCCGAGCGTCCTTCCTCGTTGGAGCGGTTCAGCAGCGGTCGCCAGATGTTCATCAACCTGGGCACGGCGGACGGTTTCGACAAGGGCAAGATGCTCGGCTATATCTGCGGCATCAGCGGCGTGAGCGGTGAGCTGATCGGGCGCATGCTGATCAAGGACGTGTACTCCTTCATCGACATCGAGCCGGACCACTTCGAGCAGGTGAAGAACGCGTTCAACAACGCGAACTACAAAGGCCGCAGCGTGCGCGTGGACGAGGCTGGCGGAACCGGGAAAGGTGCCCCACCCCGCCCCAGCGGTGGCAGCGGCTATAAAGGCGGTAGCGGCGGTGGCTACAAGGGTGGCAGTGGTGTTGGTGGCTACAAAGGCAGCGGATCCAAAGGTGGCGGCGATCGCCCGCACCAGACCAGCTACCGTGGTGGAGAGAGCCGCTCGAGCGGCACTGGCTTCCAGAAGAAAGACGGCTTCTACGAGCCCAAGCCGTTCCCCCGGAAGGAGCGCAAATAGCCGTTCTCGTTCCCAGCATTGATCGCTCATTCTGATCTTGCGGACGAATGGACATCCGCGCTGCACTGGACCGGGAGCATAACAAAGCGATCTCACAACACATCGCGGAGCATATTGGCGATGACGCTGAACGCTTCGCTGAATTGATGCGCGTGATGCTACGCGACAGCCCGGGAATGGTGCAGCGCGCTGCCTGGCCCATGGGCATGGCCTGTGAGGCGCATCCGGAATTGGCTACGCCGTGGGTACCCAAGATGCTCGACCTGCTGGACGAGCGAGCGCATGAGGCGGTACACCGGAACATCGTACGCACGCTCCAGTTCTGCGCGTTGCCGAAAAAGCTCCACGGGCGACTGACCGGAACGATGTTCACCTGGATCGCCGATCCACGCAGACCGATCGCCGCACGCGCATCCGCGATCACGGTAGCCATGCGGTTGATCGAGATCTACCCGGAACTGGCCTCGCACCTTCGGCTGTTGCTGGAGGAAGCTCTTCGTGTGGATCCCGGTCCCGCGATCCACTCGCGTGCCACCAATGCCTTGACAGCACTGGGAGCGCCCGTTGCGGAGCGCCCCCAGCGATGAGAAGTACATCCTGTCCTACTCTTTGATCAGCGGAACGCGCTGAAAGGATCCAGCCACGAGCAATACCAAAGTGTACGAACCCGTCGCAACACCACCGAGATCGATCACGCTCCCCTGCCCGGCGGCAACAGTGCCCTGCCACACCGTGCGACCACGAAGATCAATGACGCGCGAAGCGGCGTTCTCCTTCAACCCATCGATCCGGAGAACGTCGTGCATGGGCTGGGGATACACCCGAAGTCCTGCTGCGGTCATATCCGTGAAGCCCACTGTACCGAAGTACACCGGCAGGCTCATCGACGAGCAGCCGTTCGTATCGGTGATCTCCACACTGTAATTGCCGTTCACCAGGGGTATCCAGTTCTGCTCTGTGGCGCCGCCGATCGGTTGGCCGTTCAAGTACCATTGGTAGCCGTTCGCTGCCGTGGAACTCACCTGCGCGCCGTTGTTGGTCACCGTGGGTGCGGGTGGTGGTGGCTCCACCGTGATCGTCACCGTGGTATCGTTCACACAGCCGAACACGTCGGTGCCGTTCACCGTCCAGGTGAAATCGCTCGTGGGCCACACGTTCACCGCCGCGCCGGTGACGGAGCTGATAAAGAGGTTCGGGCTCCACTGATAAAGCTGCGCACCGATCGCCACGACGTAGGCCGTATCGCCCAAGCAGATGGTGTTGTTGCCCGCCGATGCGGCGACCGTTGGCAACTGGTGTACCGTGAGGATCATGAAGTCGCTCGCCTGGCATCCGTTCGCATCGGTGACAAGCACGGTATACGACGCGGTCCCATCAAGTGTGGCGATCGGGTTGGCGATGTTCGCATTGCTCAAACCCGTGGGCGGGAACCATTCGTACGTCACGCCCCCGCCTGCCTGCAACTGCTGGCCGGCACCAGCGCACATGTCCTCGTCCACACCGGCGTTGGCGGGCGGTAGGTCATGCACGGTCACCTAGTTCGGGCGCACCAGTGTGTCGATACCGTCGATGGTCTCAACGATCAAGGTGACATTCCAGTTGCCCGATGTCGGGTATTGCACAACCGGGTTCTGGCTGGTACTGCTGGCAGGGATCCCGCCGGGGAAAAGCCATTCGTAGGTGCTCGGTGTATTGATGCTGGCATCGGTGAACTGGATCGTCGTACCCGGGCATACGCTCGCATCGGCCGTGGTGAAGTTGGCGGCGTGCGCGGTGTAGGTCAACGTAAGGCCGCTAACGTTCGGATCGCTGCTACCGGAGCAACCCCAGCCCGCAACGCAGTTGTCCGTCGCGTTCACACGCCCGTGGATCGTGCCACCGCCGAAGGTGATCGCATCGCTCAGGATGGTGCTGCTCACCGTGGTCGATGCCGGGACGTACGTGCATTCCAGCGCGTTCCCGCCCTGGTACAACACCTCCTCCCAGCCGTTGGAGGTCTCGAAATAGATCCAGATCTGGTTGCCACCGAAGCCGCTCATCCAGCAGGCCAGCCATTGGCAGCTCAGTTCGCCGGGACCCGTGGTCGGCGGCGCACCGGTGAAGTCGAAGTAGGTCGAACTGTAAACGTTCTGCATCAACGGCAGCGTTTGCGTGTACGTGGTTTGCGCAACGGCGGTGACCGTGAGCGCGATGCCGGTAAGGAGCGAAAGGAAGGTGCGGAGCATAGGGAACGGTTTGGGAAAGCCGAAAATAGCACGATCACCAACGGCTGGACGACGGAGGGAGCGGAAACCGGGTTCGTCGGGCATTGGACTGGGTATCGTCGAATACCTGCGGCGGCAGCGCACACACCCGGCACCTTTGCGTCCCCAACGGGCAATGCCCGCTGTACATGCAGACGCAGACGCTCACGCTCGACCAGACATTCGACTCCCTGCACTGGAGATCCGAGCGTCCCCCGGACCTCCATGTTAATTGGATCCTGTTCCATCTTCCCCGGAAGGACGATCGCGACTTCGAATGGATCGGTCGGCTCACACGGGCCACGTTGAAGTTCGAATGCCGCCTTCTTTTCGCAGGCCCACCGGAGCAGGTACCCACTACCATCGGCGGGGTGCGGATCGCCTCACTGATCTCTCCCTGTACGGTGCAACCCTTGTTCGACATCGGCAAGCACTGGCACTTTGAGGCGCCGGTGCATAACGCAGCGGACGGTCGCGGCAAGCCTCATTGGGAAACCCGATCGTGGTTGGAGGATTTTGAACTCCGCGATGGCGAATCCGCCACGCTGATGCTCACAACGAACGCGCATCCGGTCGCAGAGGTCCTCACGCTGCTGCCCGCGCTTTCGGTAGCACGTGCGGCCACACTTCAAGCCGGTCTCCACACGGATCAGCGGTCCACCATCGCGGGGAAATAGGCCCGGTCATTGTTCGCTGTGTAGCGGTGATCAACGATCAATGGTCCGTGACGGCACGGCGGCCCATCGTTCCCACCGATGCCAGCAACCCATCCAGCAGTTCATCGATGTCGTCCGCTGCGATAACGCGCGTTGGCCCATGGAGGAAGCCGTCGTGCTCCATACGGGCGAACTGTTCCAGCAGCGGCGTGTAGAATCCGTTGACGTTGAGCAGGCCGATGGGTTTGCCGTGCAGCCCCAGTTGACGCCAGGTGAGCAGTTCGAAAAGCTCATCCAGCGTACCGAATCCACCGGGCAGCGCGATCACCGCATCACTGCGTTCGTGCATGCGCATCTTCCGTTCGTGCATGTCGCGCACCACGATCAACTCGGTGAGGCCGCCATGGGCCAGTTCCTTTTCCACCATGAAGCCGGGGATCACCCCGAACACTTCGCCCCCGGCCTGCAGCGCAGCGTCGGCAACAGCGCCCATCAAACCCACGTGCCCGCCGCCGTAGACCACACCCATGGCCCGCACAGCAATGGCCTTGCCGACGCCTTGGGCAGCGTCACGATACCGCGTATCATTTCCCGCATTGGCCCCACAGAACACCGCGATCCGTCGCATGCGGTGAAGGTAGATGGACCGGGTGGTGGTCGGGTGCCGGCAGCAGTTCGGATCGATCGGACGATCCTGCCCCGATACCGTCAAAAGGTCTGCCTTTGGCAAGGTTCCGGGCGTTCTTACCGACACGAACGGCAGGAAAGTGGTGTTTGGCACCGGATCCGCAGGCTTTGTCATCACGATGAAAGCCACTGAAACGACGGTAAAGCGGATGGTTGTGATCAATGCGCCCCAGGAGGCGGTATGGAATACCCTGGTCAGGCGCGGATTGGCAGTGTTGCACTTGTTGCGCGAGGATGGCTACAAGGCGATGCAGGAAGGCTCCACCCATGTGTGGTACGACGCGGAGGACCCCCAACAGGAGCCGCGCCTGAAGACCACCATCAGCGTGGTCGCAGCGCCGCGCCGGATCGCGCTCATGGCCTATGTTCCTTCCACGGGGTTGCCCGATCTGCCGGAGAACTACACGTCCGTGGATATCGAACTGGCGACGGAGGAGGATGGACGCACGCTTGTCACCGTGGAGCAGGGCGACTTCGCCGCCTACCGGCATGGGAAGAAACTCGCGCGCGACGCTGGCAACGGATGGGTGGAAGCGCTGATCCGGTTGCGCGAACACGTGGAGCACGAGGCGGCCGCGTAATTGGAGCAGCCCAGCGGGACTGGTCAGGCGATGATGCTCTCGTGGTCCTTGAACAGGTCCAGTTCACCCTGTAGTGCGTTCGCGCCTTCCAACCGCAACCCGCTTGTCCTTACTACAGGATATCCTTGAGATCGACAATGGCTCAAAGCCGCAGGTGAACAGGGTGCTGTGCTTGTGGAGCGCACAGCGGATACCCTTTACCCAGAACACGCCACAGGACAGAACAGCCGGGTATTCATGGCTCAGTCAGCGCACTTCACTAAGTTGCCCCATGATCTGGTTCAGCATCTTCCTGGTGGGTCTTGTCATCATTGCCTACGGCCTGGTGAAGGCGCTACGCTCGCGCAAGCCCGATATGTGGATGGCCAATGGAGGCATGGTGATGGCGATCGGCTTCATGGGATTCAGCAAGTGGCCTGCGGAAGTGATCCCCGACAGCATGGACCAAAAGGCCGCTGGCTTGATGCTGATGTGGTGGGGCGGCTGGGTGGCTATGGCATGGGCCGCATACCAGTTGTTGTGGTCGTTGCGTGCGCGGGCATGGCCGAAGGTGCAAGGCACGATCACGCAGAGCGAAGCGTCCTTCATGGGCATCAACAACTCCACCATCATCGGCCCGCGCGGAAGTACCAAGCACAGCTGGAGCGTAACATACACCTATGCCGTTGATGGAGTGCCCTACACCAGCTCCAACAAAGCTTTGGACATCGACGACCAGGACAGCACATTCAGCAGTGTGACACGCGTAGTTGCGGCACACCCCGTTGGATCGGCCGTTACTGTGTACCACCACCCGAAGGATCCCCACATGGCCTGCCTGGACCGGAGTTGGTTCAATGCACGGTGGTATGTACCGGTGATGTTCGGGGTTGTGTTGCTGTGGATCGCGCAGGCAGTGTAAGCCCGTTCGCAGCAAGAGCTACAGTCTGCCCGCAGCGACCGCGAACCGCTACGGACAGATGGAGGCGGAAACCTGCGCACCGTCGTAGATCGTCATGCTGTCCAAGACGAACTCGCTTACCACTTCGTCCAAGCAATACAGTTGACGATCATCCTTGCACACGGGCCAGTGATAGAAACCCTGATCAAAGCGCGCCTTCAGGACCGCGCCCTATCGCTGCTGCCCTAATGCGGCCAATTCACCGCCACCACCACTTCGTTCCGGCGAGCGATCAACTGCCAAGGGGGGTCATAACCGAGAAAACGTACCGGACCGATCGCCTCCAGCCCTTGGGCTTTCAATTGCTCCATCAGTTCGGCTGATCGCTCCTTGATCTCCTCGTCGCTGGCGAAGCCACCGAAGTGCAACACGGCCGCTACTTCTTCCGGAACGCGTTCCAGATGAACATCCGCATCGTTCGGTTGCGGCAGACTGTCCAGCGTCAGGCCTTCTGGCATCACGAAGCGCATGCGCGAACTGTCACTCCCCATCTCCATATGCACCGGTGCGGTCATGGCGATCTTCTTCGCCGATCCGTTCCCTCCGAAGATGTAACCCGCCAAGCTGCGGAAGCCGGAGTTGGAGATCTCCTTGTACGTACCGCCGGGCCGCAGCACCGTTGCCGTAAGCGCTTCGGGATAGCGCCGGATCTCCATGTCTCCAAATGACTTGATCACGGAGTACGGTTGTTGGGGCGTGCCTTTGGTGCTCATGGTGGTCCAAGCTTGCACGACTACTACAACCAGAGCAATGCCGACGACGATGTAGATGGCCATGCGCATGTCAACTGTAATTTTAGTTGGGCCGGAGCGGGTTATCGCGACGATCAGCGTGGCCTGTTTCAAATGCTGATCCGTTCAACTCTCCAATTGCCACTCTCGCCTTCCCCAACGTCCCCGCGGATAGACCGTCCATCCTACCGTTCACTCACCCAAGATCGGCTACACGACCTGTATCGGTGAGCGAACGGACTGGATCCGCTGCAAGAGATCGGCTTCTGACGCACCCTTGAGGCGGTCATAGCTCAGTCGGAAGAGCCAGGTGGCGTGCGCTGGATGCGCTGCTTCCCGGATGGGGAACAGCACCCAGCGCTTGTTGCCGCTACCGTAAGGGAGCGATACGGCCAGTTCCGCTTTGGTAAGCGCATGGTGAATGGCCTTGGTAGTAGACAGGTGTACGTCGCCGTTCAAATGGATGTGTCCGAGTTCTTCCTCGCCCACGTAGAAATCGGCACCATCCACCCGGGTGCTATCAGATGGATCCCAGTGTGTGACAGCGGTGATATCGTCCCAACGCTGGATGGACTGCGAGACTGATCCCGACAGTTCATCCAACTGCGGTGGAGGTATGATCGGTCCCTTCTCTTCAAGCTTCATGTAACGTTTGGATCAGAGTGGATGATCGACAAGCCTATCCCACTATACGAGGTAAACTTCGGCTATTCGTGATTCCTTATGAGAACTCAAAACAGCTTCGACGGGGCTATTGTTCAGGCGCAGCATCCCACACGCAACGAACGAAATATCCGTCCGCCTTGTGCATCGCGCCTTTCACTTGCTCAACCGCTCGAAGTAGCCCTTGTTTCCCCCAAGGCCGAAGAAGCTGATGAAGAGGGCGATGTAGCTGAGGTAGAACAGCGATTGCAGGGAGACCAGCAGCTTGCCCATGCCGGTGATCGGGAAGTACTCGCCGAAGCCGATGGTGCTGGTGACCATGAAGCTCACGTATGCCGCATCGGTCCAAGTGGCCAGTGGCTGGTTGAAGTATTGACCGGCCAAGTGGAGCAGCGCGAAGCTGAAGACCACCTCCAAGTAATTGAGGAAGATGAGCAGCTTGGCGCGGCGATAGTTGCGCGGCGTAGGCAGCGCATCCGATGCGAAGATCATGGTGGGGATGTAAAGGAGCGTCTCGAGCATTAGCCAGACCACCAGCCAGTA
>Ga0105046_10008541_pt1 | contig 16081 bp, 4 predicted proteins | sample MAT03_FD_78385 | JGI IMG/M metagenome (GOLD analysis project Ga0105046, IMG submission 78385) | Freshwater microbial communities from Lake Fryxell liftoff mats and glacier meltwater in Antarctica - MAT-03 (megahit assembly) | ecosystem: Environmental > Aquatic > Freshwater > Ice > Liftoff...
CAGGGCAGCGGCGACGGCGGCACATCCGGCGACGGGAGCGGTGGCGGCGGCGACCCGACGCCCGACAAGGACGACCCGCCGATCGCGGGCGACGATGCGTTCGGAACCACTGAGGAGGCAGATGGACCTCCGCTCCCCGCACTGACAGGCAACCTCATCAACAGCAGCGGCGGCGGCGCCGATGTCGATCCTGACGGCTTTGCGCTGAAGGTGACTCAGGTTAACGGCCAGAACTGGGGCTTCAACGGCGCCGGAACGGCTTCCGACCTTCTTCCTTCGGGCGCGATCCTGATCATCAACCAGAATGGCAACTTCACCTACAGCCCGAATGACGCCTTCGAGTTCCTTGGCCGGGATGACAAGATTGACGATGTATTTACATACACGGTGACTGACAAGAACGGATTTACGGACACCGCGACCGTGACGGTCACGATCACGGGCCGCAACGACCAGCCGCTGATCGAGCTGACTTCGGTGCTGACCGACTCGTCCATCGTGGAGATCGTCGACGGGAACTTAGACCCTGAGGAAAACGACTACGATCATGAAGTAGCGGGCTCGATCGACTTCAGCGACATCGATGTGACCGACCTGCACAGCGTGCCGACGCCGACATTCGTGTCGGCCGCGTGGAGCGGTGGCGCCAACCTGACCGCCGATCCCGGCGGGCTTATCATTGATCCGGTCGACCAGGCGGCCGACAGCGTCGACTGGACCTACACGATCGCCGACAGCGCGGTCGATTTTCTCGGCGTTGGCGAGACGTTGACGGTGACCTATACCGTGACGGTGCTGGACGACAGCGGCGCCGGCGCGGGCGACGCAACCGGAAACCAGACCGCCACATCTGCACCGAAGCAGATCGTCGTCACGATCACAGGCACCAACGACGTTCCGACGATCACGGCTGCCGATGCCGCTGGCACGATCGACGACATTCCCGAGGACGTCGAGGATGCCGGCAGCGCTGATGACGAGATAGTAAGCGCCTCCGGATTGATTAAGTTTGCTGACGTCGACTTGACCGACACGCCGACTGCGGAAGTGACCGCCCAATCAGCCACCTGGACGCTCCAGAACGGCGGCGAAAACATTCCGATCCCGCCCGCGGAACTCGACAAGATCCTGGCCGGATTCTCGATCACGCCTGCGACCGGCAATGCCAACAACGGCGAGATCGGCTGGGATTTCGACATAGAGGAGCGCTATGTCGACTTCCTCGGCGCCGGAGAGGAGGTCGAGGCCGTGTTCACGGTCACGATCAACGACGGCAAGGGCGGTACGGTCAACCAGGATGTGACAATCACCCTGAAAGGCGCGAGTTCGGACGACGTCAACGACGCGCCGGTGATCGTGACGGCGCCACCAAGCGACACGATCACTGAGATCGCGGACGGGAACGCTGACCCAGCCGAGAATGACTATCTCCACACAGTGACGGGCACCATCGAGTTCACCGACACGGACCTGACGGACCGGCCAACCGCCACAATCGGTTCTGACGCTGACGCCGTTGTCGTAACATATCTCGCCGCCGACGGGTTGACATTGCTGACATTCCCCTACGGCACGGAGGCGGGATTTCTGGGCGGCTTCTCGATCAGTCCGGACGTCTTCAATGGCAACAACGGTGAGATCGACTGGGCCTACGAAGTTGAGGATGGGTCGCTGGATTTCCTCGCTGCAGGCGAGACGGTCACCCTTGTTTATACAATCGTGCTCGACGATAACTCCGGCACAGCCAATGCAATCGACAAGGCGACGGTGACGATTACGATCACCGGGACGAACGATGTTCCGGTTGTCGCGGCGGCGGATGTGACGGGCGCAGTGACGGAGCTTGTGACGGCAACAGGCAATCTGACGGACAGCGGCACGATTGCGTTTGCGGATGTCGACCTGACGGACGGTCATACGATCAGCCCGACGATCACTGCCTCGGCTGGCGCGCTCGGCACGCTGACCGCCAGCGTGACGACGGACACGACAGGCACAGGGACCGGAGGCGTCATCACCTGGAACTACACGGTCGCGGCGTCGGCGGTCGAATACCTGGCGGCCGCGCAGACGAAGGTCGAGACGTTCACGATCACGCTGGACGACGGCAACGGCGGCACGGTCGACCGGACGGTCTCGGTGACGGTGACGGGCACCAACGACGTTCCGGACATCGTGACAGGCCCTGCGACGCTTTCGCTGACGGAATCTTCTGAGGCTGCGGGTGTGGCCGGCGACGGGTCGTTCACGGGCACGCTGACGGGAACCTTGTCGTTCAGCGATCCGGACTACAGCGATGCGCAGCATGAAGTGCGCAGCGTGACGATTGACCTCGACTTGGGCGTGACGGGGACGGCGCCGCCTGAGAGCCTGGACCTTGCGTCGCTTCTGACGGCGTCGGTGACGATGGAAACGACGGACGGCGCTGGTGGCGTGATCAGCTACGCCTTCAACGGCGACGAGGACAACTTCGACTATCTGGCGGCCGGCGAGAGCGTGACGCTGACCTACGTGATTACGCTGGCCGACCGGGATACGGGCGGGCTGACGGACACGCAGACGGTGACGGTGACGGTCACCGGCACCAACGACGCGCCGGACATCGTGACAGGCCCTGCGACGCTTTCGGGAACGGAAGACGAAGATGTGATCGGTATAGTCGCCGCGAACGACGTTGATTCGAGTGAACTGACCTACGCGCTGGTCGACGACAGCGCGGTCGGAGGCTCGGTGACGTTGTTCGATACGGAGACAGGTGAATTCACGTTCACGCCGGATGCGAATTTCTCCGGCACCGCCTCGTTCCAGGTCGTCGCCAATGACGGTCTCGACGATTCCGCGCCGGAAACCATCACCATCGACGTCGCGCCGGAAGCCGACGCTCCCTTGCTGACGCTGTCGGCAATCGACGCCGACGGAGTAATGCGGCTTGGCGACGAACTCACCGTCAATGCGAAGGTGGCGAACGCCCAATATTCGGGTGACGTGGTTTCGCTCGGCGACGAACGCGTGCTTTTTGTCTGGCGAAGCGACGATCCCGCCGTCGACGGCAGTTTCGGCGGCGTCTCAGCGCGTATCGGCACAGTTCAGGATGACGGCTCGATCGTTTGGGCCGCCGCCGGCGAATTCACCGTCAACGTGTTGGACGTCAACACTCAGGAATCCCCGCAGGCGCTCGTTCTAGATGGCGGGCGGGTGCTCGTTAGCTGGACAACCAACGATCTGGCGGCCGATGGCAGTGGCCCGGCAATCGCTTACCGCGCCGGCGTTGTTCAGTCAGACGGCAGCATCCTTTGGGACCCGGCGGGCGAACAGGTAGCGAATGCCCAGACCACGGACTCCCAGTTGATACCTCAGGTCACCGAACTGGATGATGGGCGCCTGCTGTTTACGTGGCAGAGCTCCGATCCCGATATCGATTCTTCCGCCGGCGGCGGAATTGCCGCGCGCATAGGCACGCTCCAGTTGAACGGGACGATCAGTTGGGGCGCAGCCGGCGAATTCGCCGTGAATGTCGAGACCGACAGCTACCAGAACGGCGTGCAGGTGGTCGGATTGGGCGGCGGCAAGGTCCTGTTCACGTGGACCAGCAACGACCTTAGCGTTGACGGCAGTGGGACGGGCGTTTCGGCGCGTGTCGGCACCGTGGAAGATAACGGCAGCATAACATGGGCAATCGCCGGTGAAATCAGGATCAATCAGCTTGCGACGTACGACCAGTATCAATCGCAGGCTACGCTACTGGGTGACGGAAGGGTTCTGTTCGTCTGGTCCAGCGCCGATCTCGCCGTAGATGGTGACAACACCGGGATTTCGGCGCGCGTCGGTACGGTTCTGGCGAATGGAAGCATCTCGTGGTCGAGCGCCGGTGAGTTCACCGTCAACCAGGAGTCGACCGGGGCGCAGGGAGAGGCCCAGATAACCACGCTTGCGGATGGTCGCATCCTGTTCACGTGGCAAAGCGGCGACGGCGATGTCGACGGCTCCGTGACGGCCATTTCCGCGCGGATCGGCGCCGTACAGTCCAACGGCAGTATTTCGTGGGACACCGACGAGTTTGCTATGAACGAACGCGGTGTCTCCGATCAGCTCACGCCGGTCGTAACCACACTCGACGATGGGCGCGTGGTCGCGATGTGGGGGAGTGGGGATCCCGCGGTCGATGGCAACGTAACAGGCATCGCCGCCCGCGTGCTCAATCTGGGTTTGAGCCCGGAAGACCAGCCCGTCGCCATCAACATCGACGCCACCGTGGCCGACACGGACGAGTCCGAGGTTGTTGCCTTCGTTCGCCTGTCCGGATTCCCGGAAGGCGCGACTTTCTCGCTTGGTAATGCCGATGGTACTGCCTGGATCATCGACGACGCCGCCGAACTGGCGGAACTCGCCTCGACTCCGCTGACAATGACCCCGCCGCAGGACTGGAACGGCACGTTCACCCTGTCGGTCGAGGCGACCGCGCTCGACACTGCGACGCTGACGACGGGGTCGCCCACTGACACGGAATCCACCACCGCCACGATCGACATCACGATCTTCCCGATCTTCAATCAGATTATGGGAACCAGTCCGTCTGGCGAGACTCTGACGGGAACCGCGCAGGCCGACTGGATAACGGGGCTTGGCGGCAACGATACGCTGCTCGGCGACGGCGGCAATGACAGGCTCTTCGGCGGCAATGGTGCAGACATCCTCACCGGCGGCGACGGTTCGGACGACCTGAGCGGTGGCGCGGGCGCGGACGAGTTCGTATTCCTGGCCGGCGAGACAGGCATCGATACCATTCTCGATTTCGATACCGGAGAAGACACGATCAGCCTGTACGGGTTCGGCCCAAGCGCCATAATCAGCCTCGCGAACGAAACAGCCACGGGGGCCGATTTGGTTGTCGGGATGACCACAATCGCTACGCTGGATTTTTTGCCTTCGCTGGTTTCCGTGCCGTCGGAGGCCGACTTTGACATCGCCTACAACGCCGCCGATGACCAGTATGTCGTCTCGCTGATGACCGCATGAGAATCGTACCCGGCGGGTCTAAGGTCGAAGAGTGTTCATGACGCGACCCATCCGATTTGCCGCCGGACTACTGGTCGCGCTGACATTTGCGACCGCTTTCCCTCTCCAAGCCGCCGAGGACAACGCCGTCGTCGCCGAGTCGCTGCGCGAAATGTTCCAGTCAGGCAAGGTGGACACCGGGTCGGCCGCCGCCAACGCCGACATCGGCGCCATCCGCGACATTTATGTCGTGCGCGATTACAAGCCGATCTGGGTGCGCGACAACGGCCCCAAGACGAAGGCGAAGGCGCTGCTTGGCGAGTTGAAGATATCGGGCGTGCATGGCCTTTCGCCTGCCTTCTACAATGTCCCGGACATCGAGGCGCTGATGGCGTCTGACGCGCCCGACGACCTCGCGCGGCTCGACACCCTGCTGTCGGGTGCCGCCGCCGAATTCGGGCACGACCTTGCCAACGGCCGGATCGGACCCGATGTCGCGCCGTCCGAAAACGCCGTCGAGCCGGTTGCGATGACGCCGGCCGAGTTCGTCGTCGGCGCGGAGGCCGCGGAGAACCTGCGCGACTTCGCCGGCGGGCTGCTCAAGGATGACTACCGCTATATCCGCATGATCGCAAAGCTCGCTGAGTTCAGCCGCATCGAGGCGTCGGGCGCATGGCCCGCCATCGATCCCGCGGGGGCGGAGATTGCGCCGGGCTCGAAAGATGCCAGGCTGAAGGACATACGCATGCTGCTCGTCTTGACCGGCGACATGACGAGCAAGGCCACCGACAGCGACACCACGCTCAATCCCACGGACGGGGAAGCCGTGCGCGCCTTCCAGGTACGCCATGGCCTGGAGCCGACTGGCGCGGTCGACAAGGCAACGCTCGCGGAAATGGCCGTGCCGCTTGCCGATCGCATCCGCCAGATCAGGATCAATCTGGAACGTCGGCGCTGGCAGAACCGCGACCTTGGCCCCGACAGCATCTACATCAACCTCGCCGACAGCGAGGTGAAGATGGTGCAGGGCGGACGGTCGGAGCGGTTCGTGGCCGTCACCAACGCGGCCGAACTCGCGGCGCTGCCGACCTTTTTCGGCGCGATCGAGGGGGTCGAGATTTTGCCTTCCGGTGGCGTTGCCCTTGTCGTGCAGTCGCCGTTCATCGACAGGCTTGGCGGGGAGGGGGGCCCGCGCGCCGTCGCGGTTTCGGATGCGGCCCTGCTCGCAGCCGATCTGCTTGCCTCCAGAGCGCCGGAGGGCGTGACGCTCGATGGCCTTATCGCTGCCGGCAAGCCGGCAGTGGTCAGGTTCGACCGGCCGGTGCCGCTGTTCGTCACCTTCGTCACGGCTTGGGCAAACCGCGACGGCTCCATTCACTTCCGCCGCGATCCGCTCGGCCGCGACGCGAAGATCGCGGCGCTGCTTCAGCTCGACTGACCGGCCTCTGCTTCGGGCTGGTCGCGCTTGGCGATCGATGCCGCGCCGCGTGGCAGCACGATGCGCAACTCCGTGAACGATCCAGGTTCGGTCTCGACGTCGATCGTTCCGGCGTGCTGGTTCACGATGATGTCGCGGCTGAGCGAGAGACCAAGCCCCGTACCCTGGCCGGCGGGCTTCGTGCTGAAGAAGGGATCGAACATCCGCTCGCGCACGTCCGCATCCATCCCCGTCCCGTTGTCGCGGATCCTGATCTCGACGGCGTCGCCGAGGTCCCGGGTGGAGGCCGACAGCATTGGCTCGTAGCCGGCGCCGGTTTCGTCCGCGCCGCGCCGTTCCGTGGCCTGGAAGCCGTTGGCGATCACGTTCAGAAGCACGCGGGTGATCTCCTGCGGGTAGAGATCGACCGCGCCGGCCTTCGGGTCCAGCGCCTTTTCCAGGGTGACGTTGAAATCGCGGCGCTCGGCGCGGGCGCCCTCATAGGCGAGGCCGAGGCTCTCGTCGACCACCGTATTGATGTCGACCAGCCGGTTCTCGCCGGACTCTCCGCGCGCGTGCAGCAGCATGTTGCGGATGATGGAATCGGCGCGCCGGCCCTGCTCGGCGACCGCCTTGATGCTGTCGGCCAGCGTGTCGGCGATGTCCTCGATGTCGGCCCTCGTGTCGCCATCGATGACGGCCGCCTCCAGAAGGGTGCGCATGTCGTTGATGATCCGGTGCGCCTGTCCGGAGAACTGCTTGATGAAGGTCAGCGGGTCGCGCACCTCGTGCATGATGCCGGCCGTGAACTGGCCGAGCGAAGCCAGTCTTTCGGTCTCCGACAGCCTGGCGCGCGCCGCGCTCAACTCCTCGACCAGGACGGCCAGTTCATCCGAACGTTTCTCCGCCTGCTCGACCAGCCGGAAATTGTCGATCGCGATCACCGCCTGGTCCGCGAGGGTCCGCACGAGTTCCACCTGGCGTTCCGCGAAGCCGCCCGGGTGGGATCGCGCCAGCACCATCGCGCCGAGCGTCGCGTCCTGCCGCATCAGCGGCACGCAGAGCGCCGTCCCGACATCGCCGTAGCGCCTGATGTCGTCCTCCTGGCTCTCGGCGGCGTCGGAAACATGGATGATCGAACGGTCGCGCATGGCGCCGGAAACCCAGCCATCGCCGCCGGGCGATGGCGGGTTCGCGTGCTCGAAGCCGCGTTGGTCGGGCGTGATGCCCATCCCGGCCGCCAGCGGACTGTTTTCGCCGTCCTGGAGGTAGACGCGGGCCGTTGTCGCCCCGCAGAGCCTTGCCGCCGACGCGATCAGCGACTGCAGCAGGCTCACGAGGTCGAAGGCCTGCCCGCTGATCGTCTTTGCCGTCTCCGCCGTCGCTCGCTGCTCCCGGCGGGCGCCGGCCAGTTCGCCGGTCAGCGCACTGACCTCATCGTTGAGGCCGGCGGTTTCGATGGCGACGGTCGCCATGTCGGCGAATGTTTTCACCAGCTCGATCCTGCGGTCGACAAACGGGCCGGGCGTGTCTCGGGTCAAGGCGAAGACGCCGACCGCGACGCCGCCGCGCAGCAGCGGCACGCAGAGCGCAGCCGCGCCGTCGCCCGGTCGTTGCTCGATCCCTTCGATTTCAGTCGAAACATCCCCGACATTGACGGGAGCCAGCGACAGCGCCGCGCGGCCGACCAGGGTCTGGTCCGAAATCGCGTAGGGATGGTCCATCTCGAACGCGCGAATGTCGGCCTGCATGCCGGATTCAGCCGCGAGACGATAGGCCTCGCCATCTCTGAGATAGATTGCGGCGGTGTCGGCTCCACCCAACCGCGCCGCCGATGCCGCGAGGCCCGGAAGCGTGGCATCCAGCTTAAGCCTTGGCCGGCTGATCGCGGCGGCGGCTTCGCTGGCGGCGCGCTCGCGATCATGCGCCTCGGCCAGTTCGCCGGTTCGCGTATTGAGGTCTCTGAACAGCCTCTCGTTTTCGAGGGCGACGGCAGCCTGATCGGCAAGCGTGCGCGCGAGTTCGATTTGCCGGTTGCTGAATGCCCCCGCCGCATCGCGAAGCAGCATGATCACGCCTGTCGCCAGCCCATCCTGTAGCAACGGAATTCCGAGCACTGCCCTGACGCCGCCTGTTCCGTCGTAGCCCGGCTCCGCGGCAAGATCCGGCAGGTGGATGGTCGCGGATTCCAGCGCGATGCGCCCGGCGATCCAATCGTGTATCTCGTGGTGGTCCGCGCCGTGCGCGGCCGCGAGCCGCGGCGCCCCATCCTCGAACAGCGTCAGCGTCGCGGCATCGGCTCCACAGAGCGCAGCCGCATTGACGATTGCGTCCAGCACGGGTTGCACGTCTGGCGCGGAGCCGCCCAGAAGGGCTGCGACGCCGCTCGCCGCCCCCCGGTGCGCAAACGCTTCATCGCGTTCATCCGACGTGGCGGCAAGCTGGTCATGCAGGCGCGTGTTGACCGCGGCCAGTGTCGCCTGGTCGGCGAGGCTTTCGACGAGTTCGATCTGCCCTGGGCTGAAAGGCAGGCCGCCGTTCCGAACAACGACGAAGATGCCAAAGATTTCGCCGTCTCGCGTCATCGGCATCGCGAGTGCCGTCAGTCCGGAGTCGTCGTCCGGACCTGCAACAAATTGCGCCAGCCTGCCGCTGACCAGGGCCTGCCCGACGATGTCGTTCATCCAGTCGGGCGGTTGGTAGCCATCGGCGCGGTGCTCGAGCGACAGGCCGTAGCCCGCGACCAGTTCGTTGCCGCTCCCCCGGTCCTGCAACACGAAGACATGCGTCGCGGCACAGGCTTCCGCCATCGTCGCGGCGAGAACTTCGAGCGCCGAGTTCAGCTCGATCGAACCGCGGCCCACCAGTTTCAGCATTTCCGCGGATGCGGCCTTCTCGCGCAACGCCCTGGTCATGTCGACAGCGCGCGCCTGGGCGTCTTCCAGCAGGTTGGTCTTCTCGATCGCCACAGCCGCGAGTTCGGCAAAGGCCGAAGCGACGTCGATATCCTCATCGGAGAACGGCGCGACCCGATCACGCGCGAGTTGGAGAACGCCGATCATGGCGCCGCCCGTCGCAAGGGGTAGGCCCAGCATCGACCGCGCCGAGGCATCCTTTTCCTCGAACTCCGGGTCGTCCCACGCGTCCAGGATCTGGGCCGACTGGCCCTCCATTCCTATCCGGCCGACAAGACTGCCCCGTCCCGGGGCAAACTCGGCGTTGCCGGAGATCTGGCGATATGTATCGCCGCTGCGCCGGAAAAGCTGAACCTCACTGGCGTCGCAAAGGTTTTGAAGGTTTCCACCGAGCGCCTCGTAAACCGCATCGAGATCGAACGCCGGGGAAGCGATCGCTCGGGCAACGCCGTCCGCCGCGGCCTGCCGATTCATCGAAGCAGACAGTTCGGCCTCGCGCCCATCGAGATCGGCCGACAGCCGTGCCGTGGTCAGCGCCGCCATGGCTTGGTCGGCCAGCGCCTTCAGCAGTTCCAGATGCCGCTCCGGCAAGGCGGCTGTATCGATGCGCTCGACGGCGAGCGCGCCGACAGCCAGGCCGTTCCTCATCAGCGGAACCGCGACTGCGTTTTGTGTGTCGGCCAGAAGAAAGGCGTTGGTCGTGTCGCTTCCATCGGCACTATCGACAACACCGCCGGAAGCATAGGCACGGACCCCCGTCAGGCCCGAGTCAGGCTGCGGGAAACTGTCGGCCATGCCGGGCGGAAGGCCCTGTCCCGCGGCCACCTTCAGTCCAGATCCGTCGTCGAGCAGTGCATAGGCGCAGCCCGCGCCAAGCAGCCGCGCAGCGGTTTCCGCAATGCCCTCCAGTACAGGGTGCGCGTCACCTGGCGATTGCGCGGCGATGCGGATCACCGCCGCCATCGCGGTCTGCTCTGATCGCATGTCCGCGATCTTGCGGTCTCGCGTGTCGACACTTTCCGCAAGCCGTGCGTTCTCGATCGCGATCAGTGCCTGGTCCGCGAAGCCTTGAACCAGTCCGGCCTGGGCGTCGGTGAAAGGCGCGGCCTCCAGATGTGAAAGCCAGATAACCCCCTCGGCCTCCCCGTCGCGCTTCAGTGGCACAGCCAACCCTGCGCGGTCGCCCGCATGGCCCGGAGCCTTGCCCTGCGTGAAGCGCTGGTCGCCCGGAAGGTCTTCCACCATCACCGGCTGGCCGAGATATGCCGCAAGGCCGTGCGGCGTTTCGGCATCCGGCGATACGTCGAGCACGGTTGCGCGCGCCGGTTCCAGCCAATCGTCGGGATAACCCGCCTGCGCAGCCAGGACGAGCTTCTTTCCGCGCTTCAGCCAGATCGCCCCCCGCTGCGCGTCGCAGAGCTGGACGGCGGACGCCACCAGCGTTTCAAGGACGGAATCGAGGCTCTGACCGGAGCGCCCGATGGCCTTCATCACGCCGGCGGTCAGCATCTGTTGCTGCAAGGCGACATCCAGCCCGTGCGCCCGTTCGTCGGCCTTGGCTTCCAGGCCTTTCTGGCTCTGCTGCAGTCTGCTCGCCATTGAGTTGAACGCCTCGGCGAAAGCCCCGAATTCGTCGCGTGTGCGAACCGACAGGCGTTGCGTCAGGTCGCCCGCGCCAATCCGCTCGACTCCGGCCTGAAATTGCGCAATCGGAGCAGTCACCCGACGCGCCAGCGACATTCCGGCGGCCACCGCGACAAGCAGCCCGATTGCCAGCAACAGCAACGATTGCCACAGCAGCGAGTAGAACGGCGCCAGCGCCTGCGCTGCCGGCTGCTCAGCGACTACAGTCCAGCCAACGCGCGGCACGGGCGAGAATGCGGCGAAAGCCGCATCGTCGCCCGACACTGCATCCGTGGTTGCGCCTGGCGCGCCGGCCGCGAGCGCCGCCGCGACCTGCGGCAGGGCGGACAGGTCGGTGTCGCCGCTTGCCGGGTTCCTCTCCGGGTGTGCAATCAGCCTGCCGGCCCGGTCGACGACGAACACGTCGGTCTCGTCGCTGGCCGCCGCCTTCGCTAACTCGCTCAGGTAAGCAAGGTCCAGTTCAGCAGCGGTAACGCCGCCGTCGGCATGGACAACTCCGACAGTACCGGCGAGGTCCGAGCCATTGCGCACATAGACCGGGCCGAACCATGTCCGTGCCTTGACGGTCTCGGCGAAGCGCGGCTCCGAGGCGTGGCTGGTCAGGCTGGCGATCGAATCCGGCGCCAGCCGGGACACCTTCAACTGCTCCATGCCACTTGCGTCGATGTAGAGAAGTTCGGTGACTTCAGGAAACTGCCTGAGCATGCGCGCGAAGTCGGTTCGCTGCTGGGCGATGCCCGCCGACCTCCAGTCGGGTTGCGCCGTCCAGGCGAGTTGGCTTTCGAGGCCCGCGATGGCGCCGTCGATCCGCGCCGAGAGCGCCTGTGCCTTTTCCTGCTGGACAGCCAGCGCGGACTGTTCCGCTTCGCGGTAGCTGGCCCAGAGGGCGATCGCCACGGCGATGCACAGAAGCAGCGCCATCACCCCGACGGTGATGAGCGCGAACTTCACGGCCAGGGGCACTTTCAGGCGCGGCTGGGGCCGTTGCGCTGCGCTGTTCGATCCGTTCGCCGCCATGGCCATCGCTCAGGCCGGACGCGCTGCCGCTGGGCAGGGCGAAATCCGGCAGAAATCCTTGGCGCGCGGCTGGGTCATGGGCACAATTTGGCTGTCTTAGAAAGGTGCGGCAACCTAAGCATGTTTCACAGCCTTGTCCACGAAAGCGGGCGGCGAATGCCTTTGTTTCCAGCACAAAAGCAGAGCGCTTTCGATAGCGACGAAACGGGCCGCTGCTAGCCTACCGGAATGACGTCCACAGCCTGATCGCCAGTCTGGCTGCCTGTCGTCCTCAGCACGCCGACGATCGGCGCAACGTCTGAATAGTCGCGTCCGTATCCGACGGTGATGTGGTCGTTCGAGGCGCGCATCCCATTGGTGGGGTCGAACTCCTGCCAACCGGCCTCCCGACCGCACCACACTTTGACCCATGCATGCATCGCGTCGGCGCCTTCCAGGCGCTCCTTGCCGGGCGGAGGGATTGTCCGCAAAAAGCCACTGACATAGCCCGCCGGTATACCGACGCCGCGCAGGCCGGCGATCATCACATGCGAAAAGTCCTGGCACACGCCGCGCCTCAGCGCGAAGGCATCGGTCGCCTTCGTCGCCACCGTCGTGACATCGCTGTCATAGGCGAAGTCGTTGTAGATCCGGTTGCAGAAATCGTTGGCGACGTTTGTCACGGAAGATCCGCTCGCCAGGCCGTCGCGCGCATAGCGGCTGATCGCCGGGTCCAGGTCGACATGGTCGCTGGCCGAGAGGAAGTGGTGCGGCGCATCCGCCGCCAGCGAGCGCACCGCGGCGATCTCGTCGCCAAGGTCTGTCAGCTTGGGCGACACGTCCAGTCCCGGCTCCGGACGGCTCACGGCAACCCGCGCGCTCATCCGCACATCCAGTTCCTCATAGACGCCGCGCAACGCGACCGACGTCACCGCGTTGCCGAAGAAGTCCAGGAAGTCCGAGCGTTCCGTGGGCGTCGGCGAAAAGGAGAGCGACGATGCGATCACGCGCTGCACGCCGGCAATCGTCTGCGGCGCGACATGCACATGGTGCCTGCTGCCGCCAGCCGCGCCGGCATAGTCGTAGTGAAGGTGAAGCCTGATGTCGTACAGCATGGAGGTCACGCAAAGTAGACCTTCGAGAGGCTGTTGTAGAGCCCCGCCATCTCGTCGGCCAGGGCATTCAACGCCGACGGCGAAAGGTCGGCGGGATCGTCGGTTGCAAGAGCGGTGTGGAGTCTCAGCACGTCCTTGGCCGCCGGCGACAGGTGTCCCCGCTCGCCGGATTCGGGCAGATGGGCGATCTCGTGCTTCATCCGGTCGAGCTGGAAAAGCACCGAACGCGGATTGAGCGGATCGAGGGCCAGAAGGTCGACCAGGCTGCTGCGGCCGGCCAGGGCATATTGGCGCCGGTGGGTCATCACGCTGTCGCCGATCTCCAGCATCATGTCGAGCGCTCCATCCGGCGCATCCTCGCGGGTCAGCCAGGCGAGCGATCGGGAGATCTGGATGCCGCGCTCCAGGCGGCGGCCGATCTCAAGGAAGCGCCAGCCCGTGAAGCGATACATGTTCTCGCTGAGCAGGCCGGAGAAACCGGCGATCTTGCGCAGCACGACGGTCATCGCGCGCGTCGCGTCGTCGCCGGGGGCAACGTCTGCCGCGAACCGATGCACCGTCTTCGACAGGTCGCGCAGGGCAAGCCATCCGTCGGGAGAAAACCGGTCGCGGATCTGGCCGGCGCTGTAGACGGCGCTGTCGACGGAGCCGATGAGCGCGTCCGGAATTGCTGCCACGGCATCGATCCCGTATGGCTCCAGATATTTCCTGATGTCGGCGAGCAGCGGCATGTCGGGATTGGAGGTTTCCGCCAGCCGCGCGTGATAGGCGCGCAGGATGCGGGCGGTGTCCTCGGAGCGTTCGATGTAGCGGCCGAGCCACATCAGGTTTTCGGCCGCGCGGGACGGCAGCATGCCTGGCAGGCTGCGCTTGAAGCCGTCGCGGTCGTCGGGCAGCAGCGTTTCCTGCTTCACTCGCTTGTTGCTGACGATCCAGACGTCGGCGGCTTGGCCGCCGCGCTGCATGGCGATCGCGGTATTGTCGAGCGAGGAGCCGATGCGCGCGAAGCCGCCCGGCATGACGACCCAGCCGTCCGGCGTGCGCGCCAGATAAACGCGGACGCTTGCCGGACGCGGTTCGAGAAAGCCAGCGACGAAGACCGGCATGGTCGAGAGCGTTACCGCCTCCTGCCCGACAAAGGCCGCCCCATCGTTTGCAATCTTGTCGAGAAGCGCCGCGCGTTCGGCTCCCTCTGTCCGCGACCCCAGCACGGTCGCGCCTTCGTCCTCGAAGGGCAGCCGTGTGGAAAGCGCAGGGCCGATCATCATGTGGTCGAGGTTTTCGAGCACATGGCGCCGGTCGACCTCGCGTCCGCACCACCATGTCGCGATGGAAGGAAGGTCGAGCGGCTTGCCCAGCAACGACCGCGCGATCCCCGGAAGGAAGGCTGTCAGCGCGCGTGTCTCCAGGATCCCCGAGCCCAGCGCGTTGACCGCCGTCACGGACCCCGCGCGGATTGCCTCCGTCAGCCCCGGCGTACCGAGGCGCGAATCCCCGCGCAGTTCCAGGGGGTCCGCGAAGGCGGCGTCGAGCCGTCGCCACAACACGCTGACCGGCTTGAGCCCGGAGACCGTGCGCACCATCAGCCGCCCGTCGGTCACCGTCAGGTCTTCGCCTTCAAGCAGCATGATGCCGAGATAGCGGGCGATATAGGCATGTTCGTAGTAGGTCTCGTTCAACGGGCCGGGCGTCAGGATCGCCGCGCGTCCGGCAGGCTCGCCGGCCATGCCGGTCAACGCGTCGCGGAAGCGGCGAAAGAAACCGGCCAACCTGTGGACATGCATCTCGCCGTAGATGTCAGACAGCGCGCGGGTCGTCGCGACGCGGTTCTCCAACGCGAAGCCGGCGCCGGAGGCAGCCTGCATGCGGTCGCCGAGCACCCACCAGTCGCCATCGGGTCCGCGTCCGAGGTCGAACGCGCAGAAATGCAGGAACTTGCCGCCCGCCGGCCGGATGCCGGCGACGGGCCTCAGATATTCCGGGCTCGACGCCACCAGGCCGGGCGGCAGAACGCCCTCGGCGACCAGCTTGTTGTCGCCGTAGATATCGGCGCAGATCGCCTCGAACAGGTCGGCGCGTTCGATCAGGCCGGCGCTGATCTGCGCCCATTCCGTCTCGTCGAGGAGAAGCGGCACATGCGCCAGCGGCCATTCGCGCTCGTTGGCGCCGTCCCGGTCGTAGACGCGGTAGTAGACGCCGGCGTCGCGCAGATACTGGTCGGCGCGGGCAAACCGCGTCCGCAGTTCCTCCGAGCCGATCCCTTCGATGGCGGAAATGAAGTTTTTCCACAGCGGACGCGGTGCGCCGGCCGCATCGACCATCTCGTCGAGCACGCCGTCGATGGGGCGGTAAGCGTCGAGCAGCAGGTCCTTCGGCTGCACGCGCTTCGTCTTGGTTTGATTCCCCCTCGCCATGACCGATCAGATGCCCGCCGGCCTCCTGAGGTCAAGCGTCAGCGGGAACTCCCCGAATGGTTGTTCCTGGCGCAATTCGTAGCTGCCCGGCGAATAATCTTCGGGCTGGAAGCGGGCGAGGCGGCGTGCTTCCGCCTCGTTGGCGTTGACCGGGAAGGTCTCGTAGTTGCGACCGCCCGGATGCGCCACATGATAGACGCAGCCGCCGACGGCCCGGCCCGACCAGCGATCATAGATATCGAACACCAGCGGCGTGTTGACAGGCAGCGCCGGATGCAGGCCCGACGCCGGCTGCCACGCCTTGTAGCGCACGCCGGCGACCGCGACCTCGCGGTTGTCGGTCTGCTTGAGCGGCACCGGCCGGCCGTTGCAGGCGATGGCGTGCCGATCGAGGTTCATGCCCGCCGTTCTGATCTGCAGCCTTTCGACGGAGGAATCGACAAAGCGCACGGTGCCGCCGATCGCGCCCTGTTCGCCCATCACATGCCAGGGCTCCAGCGCTTGTCTGAGTTCCAGCTTGATGCCCTGGGTCCGGACCTCGCCGCAGAAGGGGAAGCGGAATTCGAGCTGGGCGTCGAACCATTC
>Ga0105046_10008543_pt1 | contig 16080 bp, 14 predicted proteins | sample MAT03_FD_78385 | JGI IMG/M metagenome (GOLD analysis project Ga0105046, IMG submission 78385) | Freshwater microbial communities from Lake Fryxell liftoff mats and glacier meltwater in Antarctica - MAT-03 (megahit assembly) | ecosystem: Environmental > Aquatic > Freshwater > Ice > Liftoff...
CCACCGCCGCGACCGGCACCTCGTCGCACAGGCGCACCAACTTCCGGGCCAGAAACGCCTCGTCGCGCCCGGCCTCGAGCTTGCGCGCCAGCCCCTTCGCGCCGCGCAGCGTCATCGCCTCGATGCGCCCGAGGTCCGCGAAGATCCCCTCGAGGTCGCCGAAGGTCTCGAGCAGGGCGACCGCCGCCTGGCGCCCGACCCCGCGCACCCCCGGGATGTTGTCCGACGTGTCGCCCGTCAGCGCCATCAAGTCGACCACGCTCGCCGGCAGCACACCCATGCGCTGGCGCACGCTCGCTTCATCGTACAGCTCGCCCGTCTTCGGGTCCTCGAGCCGCACCGCCGGACCCGCGTCGCGCACCAACTGACACAGATCCTTATCGACGCTGACCAGCCGCGTCGCCGTGCCCGCCTCCCGCGCGACCCGTGCGAGCGTCGCCGCCAGGTCGTCGGCCTCGTAGTCCGGCACCGAATACGCCGCGAACCCCAGCGCCTGCCCGAGGCGCAGCGCCGGCTCGAGCTGCGCCGCCAGGTCCTCCGGCGGCTCGCCGCGGTGCGCCTTGTAGCGCGGGTCGATGCGGTTGCGAAAGGTCGAGCGTCCCGCGTCGTAGACCACCGCGACCTGCCGCGCCGCGTTTCGCCGCACCACCTGCATCAGCAACTGGGCCAGCCCGTGCAGCGCCCCGACCGGCGCCCCCGACCGCGACCAGCGGGGATGCATGCCGTGATACGCCCGCACCAGCAGCGCCGTCGCGTCGATCACCCACAGCTCGGGCGGGCCCTCCGGCGCCGCGATGCGATTCCACTGCCGCACCGGCGCCGCCTCCGGCACCCGATCAGGCATCAGGTCCGGGAGCTCCGCCGGCTCCCAGTCGAACAGCGGCAGGGTCGACATCTCCGCCACGGTGTAGCGACCCCGGACCCGCACGGCAAGCCCGCAGTGGTGTTATGGTCCCCGGCCATGGACGACAGCGTGCAAGTGCAGTGCCCCTACTGCTTCGAATGGGTCGACCTCTACATCGACCCCGAGCAGCGCGGCGAAATGGTCCAGGACTGCGACGTGTGCTGCCGGCCCTGGCGCGTCCTGGTCCGCCGCCGCAGCGACGGCTCCCCCGCCGTCACCCTCGACCGCGCCCAGTGAGTTTCGCTTTCCCCGCGTCCGCTTCAGCACGTGGATTACTTCTCGAGGATCTCCTTCTCGAGCAGCGCCGCGGCCCTCGCCGTCGCGGCGCGCCCCGCGTTGAGCTGCGAGACCATTTGTTCGACCTCGCGGTCGAAGCGGTCGCGGTCCTCCTTCTCTTCGGCCTCGCGGTGAAACTGCACATAATCCGCGACCTCCTTGAGCACCGTGGCGATCGGGATCCTCTGTGACAGCTTGTCGATGATGCGGCGGCGCGCCTCGAAGCTGGCCTTGAAGTATTCGTCGGGGTACTCGAAGTCCTGGATCGACGCGCGGATGTTGCCGGCGATGCTCTCCACCGAGCGGCCGCTGAGGTCCGCGGCGACCAGCGCGGCGCCGACCTCGGGCCAGCGCGCCTCCTCGCCGACCGCCACGAATGTGCGCAGTTCTCCCAGCAGGATCTCACGCAGCAGGTGTACATAATCTGCGGAGGTCGTCGGGCCTTTGACGCTAAACGGGTTCTGCGCGATGCGCGAGCGGGTCGCCTCGTCCATCTGCATGAAGTTCGCGTCGCAGATCATGAACCATTTGCCGTCCTTGGGGATCAGCGTGCCGTCGAAGATGCCGAACACCGCGCCGAGGTTATTCTTCTCCTCCGAGCGCAGGTCGCCGCTCGAGCGCGACGCGAAGGCCGTGTCGATGTCGGGCCAGTATACTCCGCACACCCCCTCGAATCCATACACCTCCTCCTTGAAGATCTTGACCAATGTCGCCGCGCTCGCGTTCTGATACGAGCTCGCCCAGTCGGTGCGACGGATCACCTTGAAGCGGGCCGGGATATCGCGCTGTCGACAATAATCGAGGAAATAATTCCCGATCGCGTGGGCCGTGATCGTCTTGCCGCAGCCCGGGCGCCCGAGCCCGAACAGCACCGGATTGAGCTGCTTCGGGCTGCGCCGCGCCTCCAGGTCGTAGGCCGCCACGTCGCGCGCCAGCTTGAGCCCCGCCTGCAAATACTCCTGATTACCGACCACCTCCTCCACCTTCATCGGCTTGAGGTCCGACACCGGCTCCGCCAGGTTGCGCGCCGCGAAGCCCTCGTAGCGCAGCTCCCCGACCACCACCTTGCGCCGCGCCAGCGCCACCCCGAACGGCCGCAGCCGCCCCAGGTGCGTCAGCCGCCGCACCGCGCCTTGCAACTGCAACACGAACGCGTGCAGGCTCGTCACCGTCCACAGCTCGCGCTCGTCGAGCTTCGGCGCCGCCGCGCCCGGCTGACGCTGCGCCTGCACCTCGAGGTACTTGCCGGCCATCGCCAGCAGCGTCTGCACCGTCGCCCGCGGGCCCTTGCGCAGCAGGTCCTCGAGCCCGTCGGCCTCGAGGTCCGTGAGCAGTTCGGGCGTCGGAGCCAGCTCGGCCAGCGTCGGCGCCAGCGCGTCCGCCAGCACCGTCACCGTGAACGCGCCGATGAACAGCCGCTGGTCCGCCGTCGGCTCGGGGATCGCCAGCGAGCCGGTGCGCGCGATGTCCTCGAGCAGCGCAGCGTGCAACGACTCGCCCGCCTGCAAGGCCAGGTCCCCGGCCGCGATCAATGCATCGAGCGCGCGCAGCGTCAGCACCGTGTGCCCGAAGGGCGCGCGCACCAGCCGGTGCAGCGCCGTCGCCAGGCCCGACTCCTTGAGCAGGTCACGCACACCGGCGCGGTCGAAGCCGCCGAACGGCGGTGTGACGAGGAGCGCGGGAGGACTGGTCTCGGGCGAGGTCATGTGCGCCCAGCCTAACGCAGTGAGGGCGCCGCGGGCCAGCGCTCGCACGCGCGCTCGCGCGCCGGGTTTCGAGGCGGACTACGCCGGGATCTCGAGGCGCCACCGGGCGCGCGCGCGGGCCACGAGCTCCCCGGTGGCGTTGAACAGCTCACCCTCGACCCACAGGTCGTGCGAGCCCGGGCTCTCCGGCAGCGTCACCCGGGCCTCGGCGGTGATCGTGCCGCGGGCCTTCTTCACGTAGCTCATGCCGAGCTCGAGCACGATGCCGCGACCGCCGGCTGGCAAGACGCTCATTACGGCGAGCCCGGTGGAGACCTCACCGAGGTTCATCAGCGCCACCGCGTGCAGGCATCGCAAGTGGTTGCGCACGCCCCAGCGGTCGCGCATCTGCACGCGCGCATGTCCAGGCACCAGCTCGATAATTTGCGGCGTGATCGACCCGGTGTATGGCGCCATCAGGCCGATCGCGCGCGACACCAACTGCTTGCCGAACGGCTTGTCGGCGAAGGTCTTCCAGGTGTTTAGGATCGAGGTCGGGTCGAGGCGGAGCTTCATGGCAGATTCCGGGGGTGCGCCCGGGCCGGAATAGTCGCGCACTCGGTCGACCAAGACAAGACCCACGCGAGGCCCGATCGCGCGACCCTGACGGACCTGTCCGTCTGGACAGGATCTGCGCCTCGCCCACCACCGGCGCCACCACCGATATCGGCACCACCGACCCGGGCACCACGAGCACCACCTCGCTGACCACTGGCGACACCTTGGATACCACCGGCGACAGCACCACCGGCGTCGCCGTCGGCTGCGGTGAGGACCCGGAGTTCACCGCCAGTTGGAGCGCCTGGCAGGCCGCCGTCGAGGTCAATGGCCCCACCCATTACTATTCCGTGTCGCGCGGCTTCGGCGGTCGGATGCCTCCCGACTATTGCATCTATCGCACCATGATCGTCGTCAACGACGGCATCATCACCGACCGCCACTTTGAGATCGACTAAATGGTCGGGGATCCGCAAGACTGCGAGACCCCCTTCTACGAGAACGGCGCGGAGGTCGGCACCAACTTCGCCAACTTCGCCGCCGTCGCCGCCACCGTCGATACCCTCTACGCCGCCTGCTGCGACCAGGTCATCAACATCGAACCGGCCGAGGAGTACATGGTCACCTTCGAGGTCGACAGGCAGGGCCTGATGGCCCAGTGCTTCTACGTCCCCAACGGCTGCGCCGACGGCTGCGACAGCGGCCCGCTCGGCGCCAGCCTGATCTTCGAGACTCTGGCCTTCGGCCCCCCGCCCCCGTGAGGTCCTCAGCGACGCGGCTCACGGCCCCGCGTCGCCCGGCACCCAGCGCTCGCACGCCAGCAGCGCCTCGTAGGTCCGCCAGTCCGCGCCGCCGCGCCCCGCCAGCGCGCCCGCCAACCTGCGGGTCTCGAGCGCCCGCACCAGCCGCTCGAGCTTCGCGCTGCGCGCCAGCAGCTCCGCCTGCTCGTCGCGGGTCTTCGCCAGCGCCTCGCCGGCCGTCAGGAACTCGCCGTAGGGCCCGCTGCTCGCCAGCGCCGCCGAGATCGCAGGGCCCTCGCTCGCCAGCATCGCCGCGAATTCCGGGTGCCACGGGTCGTCGAGCACCGGCCAGCGCGCCAGCAGCTCCGCCGCCGTGCGCCGATACGCCGCGCCCTCGACCTCGCCCTGCTGCCCCAGTCGGTCGAGCACCACCGCCGTGGCCGCCTCGACCTCCGCGAGCAGCCCCTCCGCCGCCTCGCCAGTGAGTCCGAGCTCGCGGGTCAGCGCCTCGATCACCGCGTCGTCCTCGGGCAACGCGACCGCTCCGACAGCGCCTCGCCGCTCCTCCAGTGACCGCAACCACCGCTCGGAGGTCGTGGTCGGCACATCGATCCCCGCCGACGCGATCCTCGCCCGCGCGTGCGCCTCTGCCAGCGACACCCTGCCGTCGCCATCGAGGTCGATCGCCGCCGGCTGACCCGCACGATCACGTCCGCCGAGGGCATTTAAAAAGTGCAACCCATAGCCCTCCTGCGCCGCCCGGTCGGGGTTCGGATCGCAGCCCGACGCCTCGCGGTCCGCCGTCGTCGCGAACAGCCCGCAGCGCCCCGCCGCCGCCCCGCGCGTCGCGTCGGCGTCGGCGAACGCCAGCTCTGCGAAGCCCCCGGAGAAGCAGCTCGTGATCACGATCCGCAGCGGACGCGGACCCAGCAGTCCGGCCAGCTCGCGGGCTCGCAGCGGCACCTGGCCCCACAGCTCGATCGACGCGTCCGCCAACTGCTCGCCCGGCTGCCCGTGACCCGCGAGGTACACCAGCAGCGGCGGCCCGTCGCTCGCCGTCGCCCGGGTGACCGCCGCGCGCAGGTTGTCCGCCGTCGCCGCGGCGTCGACCGGCAGCGTCGTCAGGCGATAGCTCGCGTCCCGGCCCCCGCGCGGCGCGAACAGGTCGGCCAGCGCGCGCATCCGCGGGTCCATCGCGCCCTCCGCCTGGACCTGCACGCCGTGGCTCCCGCGGCCGCCCGCGAACAGCAGCAGCCCGCCCGCCCCGAAGCGCTCGCGGGCCAGCGCGAGGTCCTGCTCGATCGAGACCTGATTGAACTCCGGTGACCCACCGCCACCCGCCGCGATCCACCGCAACGGCTCCGGCCAGGTCTCCGGCAACGCCGACGCGACCGTCCCCGCGGTCCCGACCCACACCGGCTCCGCACGCGCGACCTCTGGCATCGGCCCGGAGATCTCCGTCACGCTCCGGGTCGATGAAACCGATGAGCCAGCCACCACAGCCGAAACTGGAGCCCGCTCTGGCATACACGCCCAAAGCGGCCACAACGGCGTCAGCAGCCACACAGCGCGACTTGGCCAGCTCGGCACCGGCTCCGAGGGTACGCGCTCCACGCCCACGAGTGAAGCGAATTCGCCGGGCTCGCCCCCGCGACCTGTCCAAAGAGACATGTCCATCCGAACCCGCGCCCTGCCCCCGCGCCGGCCATGGCAACCTCTTCGCCCCCGCGCCGGCGTCGTCGCGATTGACACCCGGCGCCCCGCATGGTGCCCTGACTCCGCGTAAAAGCAGGTTCAAAGATCATGCAGCAGCAGCCCGGCTCGAATTTCAATCCGTACGCCCCTCCCACCGCCGACATCGATCAGGGCAGGCAGCTCGGTCAAGACGACCAGTATGTGCTCGCCGAGCGCGGCACTCGCCTCGGCGCCGTGCTCATCGACGGCCTGCTCGCGCTGGCGGCCGCGCTGCCGGCCGGCGCCGTCCTCGGCTTCACTGTCTACGCCGGCAAGAGCACCTTCAACCGCAGCGAGGGCGAGCTGATGGTCTACGGGCTGTTCGGGCTGATGGGCCTGATGGTCCTCGGCTTCATGATCTACCAGTGGTACCTGATCGCTACCACCGGGCAATCGCTCGCCAAGCGCTGGATGGGCATCAAGATCGTGCGCCTCGATGGTTCGCCGGTCGGCTTCGTACACGGCGTCATCCTGCGCAGTTGGGTCCTCGGCGCGCTGTCCAACATCCCCGCACTCGGGGCGATCGTCGGCATCGTCAACCCGCTGATGATCTTCGGCGAGGAGCGCCGCTGCCTGCATGACCACATCGCGGGCACCCGCGTGATCGTGGCGCCGATCGCCGGATGAGCCAGGCACGCGAGACCCGGGGGAGCGCGCGGCAGCCTCCCCCGCTCGACACCGTCGCCGAGATCGAGACCCCCGAGCACATCCGCTTTCGCTACCAGCTCGCCGGGCCCGCGCGCCGCATGATCGCGTACCTCATCGACCTCCTCATCCGCGGTATCTTCGTCTTCATCCTGTTCCTCATCCTCTCGCTCAGCAGCCTCCTGGTCTCCGACGGCTTCTCCACCGGCGCCGTCCTGCTCGTCATCTTCGCCGTCGAATGGGGCTACTACGTCCTGTGGGAGAGCCTGTGGAGCGGCCGCACCCCCGGCAAGCGCTCCATGAACTTGCGCGTGCTCAAGGAGGGCGGCTACCCGACCGGCTTCCTCGACATCGCCCTGCGTAACCTCCTGCGGGCCGCCGACTTCCTGCCGATGGCCTACAGCGTCGGCCTCGCCGTCATGGGCCTCGACGCCCGCTTCCGTCGCCTCGGCGACATGGTCGCTGGCACCGTCGTCATCGTCGAGGACCTCGGCCGGATCGGCCACGGCCTCCAGGTCCAGCCGCCGCCGTCCGCCGCCGAGCTCGCCGGCCTGCCCGCGCGCCCGAACCTCAGCGCCGCCGACCTCGAGGCCCTCGACCTGTTCCTGCGCCGCGTCGGCACCTTGAACCCCGCCCGCGAGCAAGAGCTCGCCGACATCATCGCCCCCGTGTACGCGCGCCGCCTCGGCGTCCGCTACGAGCACTCCGGTCGGTTCCTCGCCCTCATTTATCTCCGCGCGATCGGGCGCACCGCCTAACCTGTCCCAAAAGCCATGCGATCGTGGACACAGGATGAGTTCATCGCCCGGCGTCAGCCCGAGTGGACCGCGCTCAATGACATCCTGACCGCCGGCAAGCCACTGTATCGGCTCCCCGCCGCCGAGATCTCGCGCTTCTCTGCGCTCTACCGCGGCGCCTGTGCCGACCTCGTCCACGCCCGCGACGTCGGCTTCACCCCCGACCTCATCAACTACCTCGACGGCGTCGCCGGCCGCGCGCACAACCTCCTGTACGCCGCCCCGCCCTACCGCCTCGGCGCCGCCTGGGACCTGGTCGCCCGCGAGTTCCCCCGGGCCCTGCGCCGCAACGGCTGGTTCTTCGCGCTCGGCATGGCCCTCTTCTTCGTCCCGATGATCGCCTGCCTCATCGTCACGATCCTCTTCCCCGACTTCGCCCTCCAGGTCCTCAGCCCGCAGCAGCTCCAGGGCATGGCCGACATGTACAGCGAGGCCCTCTCGGGCCGCGACGCGGGCACGGACACCGGCATGGCCGGCTTCTACGTCTACAACAACGTCGGCATCGCGTTTCGCTGCTTCGCCACCGGCATCCTGCTCGGCTTCGGCAGCCTGTTCTTCCTGCTCTACAACGGCATCGTCATGGGCACCGTGCTCGGCCACGTCATCGCCGCCGGCCACAGCCACAACATCCTCACCTTCGTCTGCACCCACGGCACCTTCGAGCTGACCGCCATCGCCATCGCCGGCGGCGCCGGCCTGCAGATGGGCTACGCCCTCGTCGACACCGGCGGCCGCACCCGACTCGGCTCCCTGCGCGCCCAGGGCCGCGACCTCGCGATCATCATCATCGGCGCCGCCGTCATGCTCTTCATCGCCGCCGGCCTCGAGGCGTTCTGGTCGCCCTCGTCCGTGCCGCCCCCCTTCAAGTGGGCCGCCGCCGGTGTGTTCACCGTGCTGCTCACCCTCTACTTCAGCCTCGCCGGTCGCCAGCCCAGGCCACGCCCCGCGACCCTGCGCGCCGGCAGCACTGGCCTCGAAGTCGCCGGAGGGCCGCGTCCATGAACCTCGAAGGCGCCCGCGTGGTCCTGCGTCCGCGCACCCCCTCGGAGATCTTCGACCTCGCGTTTCGCTACTGCGCCGCGCTGGCCCTGCCGCTCTACCTCCGCCTCGCCGCGATCGTCCTGCTGCCCTGCCTGCTCCTCTGCGGCTACGTCCACGTGCTCACCGATGGCGAGTGGCCGCTGACCTGGGCCCTCGCCTTCGCGCTCGGCGGCTTCGTCCAGGGCGTCTTCACGATCGCCGCCTCCCGCCTGCTCTTCGAGCCCAAGCCCCGCGCCCTCGGCATCATCCTCACCGCCCTGCGTCGCCTCCCCGCCCTGTCCGTCGCGCTGCTCGTACACAGCCTCCTGCTGGCCGCCGGCGCCTTCGTGCTGGTCGGCAGCTTCTTCGTCTGGGTCTGGCACACCTACCTCTACGAGGCCGTGCTGCTCGAGAACCAGGGCCCGTTCGCCGCGATCGGCCGCGCCTCCGCCCTCGTCAAACACAAGTTCGGCGCCGCCCTCGTCACCTGCACCGGCAGCGCCGCCCTCGTCGTGCTCGGCGTCGTCTCGGCGGAGCTCCTGCTCGGCAGCCTCGTCGACTGGGTGCTCCAGCTCGGCCAGCCCTTCGGCACCCTGTGGGACGACGGCGGCTCGCCCTACGCCCTGATCGGCTTCTTCGCCTCCCTCCCGCTGGTCGCCACCGCCCGCTTCCTCAGCTACATCGACGGCCGCACCCGCCAAGACGGCTGGGACATCCAACTGCGCTTCATGAGCATCGCCGCCGCGGATTCAACCGCCTCATCACCTTCCTCATCCTCATCCACCTCCGACCCGGAGGCCCCGTGATCGCCAGCGCCCTCTTCATGTTGTCGGTCATCGCCGCCGAGCCCTCGCTCGAGTCCGCCAACGAACAGACCCGAAAGATCCTCGCGCACGACAACTACGGGTTTTGCCATAACCCGAAGTACCCCCTCACCGACAACGAGGCCGGCTGGTGCCCGCCCGTCGGCCCCGAAGAGAACTCGCGCTGCCCCGCCTACCCCAGCGCCTGCGACGCCCCCCGCGCCGTCCTTCAGGACCTCGGCCGCCTCAACTTCTCGCGCGGCGGCGAGGGCAAGTCCGACGTCGGCACCGACCAGGACCCCGCCAAGGACGACCCCAGCAAGGAAGACAAGCCCGGCGAGACCAAGTCCGGCAAGCGCAAGCAGCCCAAGCGCGAGACCTACGAGGAGCCCGAGGCCCAAATGCCGGAGCTCGGCGGCCTCGGTTACGTCCTGTTCTGGGTCATCCTCGGCGGCGGCGTACTCGGCCTGATCATCATCATCGCCCGCAACAGCAGCAGCCACAAACCAGAGGACGAGACCCCCGCCGAGCCGCAAGATGCCGACCCCGCCGCCCTCCCCGCGCCCGCCGGTCCGAACGAGCAGCTCGTGCGCGACGTCAGCGCCCTGCTCGATCAGGCCCGCGCGGCCGCCAGCGCCGGCGACTACAATCGTGCGATCCAGCGGGCCCACGCCGCTCTGCTGCACCGCCTCGATCACGACGGCCTGATCCGCGTCGCCCCGTTTCGCACCAACGGCGACTACCTCCGCGACCTCGGCCCGCAGCCCGACCTACGCGGCAGCGTCCGCCAGGTCGTCCGCGACGTCGAGCAGGTCCAGTTCGGCACCACCCCCGCCGACGCCTCGCTCTACGAGCGCGTCATCCAGCGCATCGTCCCGATCGTCACCCGTCGTGGCGACACCTTGCTGATGCTCCTCGCCGCCTGCTCGCTGTACTCCTGCGACGGCCACAAGTCTTACCCCTTCGACCGCTCGCCCTCCGGCGCCAACGCGGTCATCGAGCTCGGCGCCGCCTACAACCTCGACATCAAGTTTCGCACCACCTCGCTCACCGCCATCGACCGCGCCGAGAGCCTCGGCGACCACGACCACGGGCGCACCATCGTGCTCCTCCACGACGCTCCCGAGCCCGGCGCGAGCGAGTGGGACCGCCTGCTCGACTGGGCCGACAACGGCCACCACCTCGTCCTCGCCGGCCTCCCGCCGCCCTCTGAACTCAACCTGCACATCGAGACAGGCGCGACCACCCACACGCTCATGCTCACCGCAGACTACGACCTCGGTGACCTCGGCGACCTCGACCTGCTGACCGCCGACGACGCCCGCCTGGTCCGCAGCGACGCCCTCGGTCGCCCCCTGCTGCGCTTCACCGACGACAGCCTGTACGCGATCCAGTACGACCGCGGCTACCGCAGCGGCGACGTCACCGTGTTCGCCGACGACCGCCTGTTCACCAACGGCGGCCTGATGCTGCGCGACAACCCCGAGCTCCTGGTCCGCTTCCTCAAGGACCTCGGTGCCCGCGACATCGAGCTCGTCGACGGCCTGCTCGACCTCGGCGCCGACACCCCCGCCGACACGATCGCCAACACCCACCTGACCCCCGTCATCCTCCAGGTCCTCGCCCTGCTCGCGATCCTCTTCTTCTGGCGCGGCGTCCGATTCGGCCGTCCGCACGACCCGCCGACCCGCTCACGTCGCCACTTCTCCGAGCACATCGAGGCCCTCGGCACCCACTACGCCCGCGCCCGCGCCTCGCGGCACGCCGTGCGCATCTACGCCGGCTGGGCGCTCGAGCGCCTGCGCGAGAAGACCCAGTCGACCCGCACCCCCGGCCTTTACCCCGTCGCGCAGGCGATCGCCGGGCGCACCGGCGACGACGAGAACCGCGTCATGGAGACCCTCGTCGAGGCCAGCTCCCTGCAAGGCGACGGCGGCGACCCGCGCATCGCCTACAGCCGTAAGGCGATCGCCAGCGCCAACACCGACGACCTCAAGCTCATGCAAGACCTCGCTCGCCTCGTTCGCCTCGTGGGAGGACCCCGATGACACCGCACCAGTTCGCTGAGATCTGCACCAACATCCGTAATCAGGTCGGCCGCGTATTGCTCGGCCAGGACGAGATCATCGACAACGTCCTGATCGGCGTGCTCGCCCGCGGCCACGTCCTCATCGAGGGCGTGCCCGGCCTCGGCAAGACCCTCATGGTCCGCGCCCTCGCCAAGGTCCTCGGCTGCGTCGCCAAGCGCATCCAGTTCACCCCCGACCTGATGCCCAGCGACGTCACCGGCGGCAACATCTACAACCAACAAAAGCAGCAGTTCGAGTTCATGCCCGGGCCCGTGTTCACCCAGCTCCTGCTCGCCGACGAGATCAACCGCGCCCCCGCCAAGACCCAGGCCGCCCTGCTCGAGGCCATGGCCGACCGCAGCGTCTCCACCGACGGCGTCACCCGCCCGCTGCCCCAGCCCTTCTTCGTCATGGCCACCCAGAACCCCGTCGAGTCGCAGGGCACCTACCCGCTGCCCGAGGCCCAGCTCGACCGCTTCCTGATGAAGCTCGACGTCACCCACCCCAGCCGCGAGACCGAGAAGCGCCTGCTCGCCAACGTCGTCAAGGGCTTCGACGCCGCCGCGCTCGACAGCGTCGGGCTCGAGCAGGTCGTCACCGCCGAGAACCTCGTGTTCATGCAGAACTACTTGAACCAGATCCGCGTCGCCGACGACCTCCTCGACTACATCACCGACATCGTCGCTCGCACCCGCAGCCACCGCTCGGTGTACCTCGGCGCCTCCCCGCGCGGCTCGATCGCCCTGCTCGCCACCGGTCGCGCCCGCGCCGCCATGGAGGGCCGCGACTTCGTCATCCCCGACGACATCAAGACCCTCGCCCCCTCGGTCCTGCGCCACCGACTGATCTTGCACCCCGATGCCGAGTTCGAGGGCACCTCCGCCGATGACTGCATCCAGACCGTGCTCAGCGAGGCCCGCGTCCCCAAGACCGCCGCCTGACCGGTCCCAAGAGCCACCCTCCCCGTGATCCCCTCGCGCCTGTTCGTGCTGTTGATGTTGGTCCCGCTGGCCCTCGCCATCGCGGCGATCGCCGACCGCACCCTCTTGTGGCCGATGCTCGGCGCCGACGGCTTCATCGCCCTCGTCGCCGCCATGGACGCCCTGCTCGCTCGGCGACCGCTCGTCGACGTCCGCCGCAGCAGCCGCGAGGTGTTCTCGATCGGCCGCAGTAACCTCGTCACTCTCGAGCTGCGCTCGAAGGCCCGCCGCAAGCTCCACGTGCGCGTCACCGACGACCTGTTCGAGCACGCCAGCGCCCCCGAGCTCCCGCTCGCGCTCGACCTGCGCCCCGGCGCGCGCGAGCAGGCGACCTACCGCGTCGTCCCTCACCGCCGCGGCACCTACGCCCTCGGCGACCACACGATCCGCTACGGCTCCCCGCTCGGCCTGTGGATCCGTCAGATCACCCAGCGCGCCAGCCAGCCGGTCCGCATCTTCCCCGACGTCCAGGCCGTCCGCGACTACGAGCTGCTCGCCCGCCAGAGCCGCGACGCCGCCGCCCGTGCCACTCGTCGCCGCGGCGGCGCCAGCGAATTCGAGGCCCTGCGCGAGTACCAGCGCGACGACGAGTATCGCAAGATCGACTGGAAGGCCACCGCCCGCCGCCACAAGCTCATCGCCCGCACCTACCAGCTCGAGCGCGACCAGAGCGTCGTCTTCATGCTCGACGCCGGCCGCCTCATGACCGCCGAGAGCGACGCCCTGTCCCTCTTCGACCACGCCCTCAACGCCACGCTCATGCTCACCTACGTGGCCAGTCGAGGCGGCGATCAAGTCGGCCTCATGACCTTCGCCGACCGCGTGCTCACCTACCTCCCGCCGGGCCCCGGCAAGAGCGCCTCGCAGCGGCTGATCCGCTCGCTCTTCGCCGTGCACCCCGACCTCGTCGAGACCGACTACGAGGGCGCCTTCACCTCGCTCGGCCCACGCCTGCGCAAGCGCAGCCTCGTGGTCCTCTTCACCCAGATCCTCGATCACAACGCCGCCCAGCAGCTCTTGCGGCTCACCCGCGGCCTGCTGCCCCGCCACCTCCCGCTCGTCGTGCTCCTGCGCGACCCCTCGATCGAGGCCCTCGTCCAGATCGAGAACGATCAGTTCGCGCCCGGCGACCATCGCCCCTACATCACCGCCGCCGCCGCCGAGGTCCTCAGTTGGCGCGAGAAGCTCATCCGCGACCTCAAACGCGCCGGCGCCCTCGTCCTCGACGTCCTCCCCCGCGAGCTGTCCCCCAGCCTCGTCAACCGCTACCTCGAGGTCAAAGCCAGGCAAATGCTGTGAGCCCCGCCGCCTGGCGGATACCCGGACTTGCGCTCCCTCGTGGGCCGTGCGACCGTCGACGGTCAGGGTATCTATCCAGAGGAGGCACCGATGTCCGCGCAACTCGTGGTCTACGCGCACGCTGCTCCTGCGCAGAAGCTCCGGCTCTGGGTCGGGGTCCGCGACGCTGCGACCGCGCCGGGGTTGAGCTTCACCTTGAACGGCGCCGCCGTGAACGCGACCGCATTACGTCCGATGACGCCGACGCGGGCGGCTCCCTGCTCGTTCACGGGGATCTACGAGCTGTCGGGGTTATCACCGGACACGCGATACGTCGTCCGGGTCACGACCGATATGGGGGTATCGCAGGAGCTCCGCAGTCGGACCCTCCCGACGCAGCTCGCCATGGGCGACACCTTCCGCGTCCTGCTCGCGTCCTGTTACCACCGCGACGAGGACACGGGGGCGCTCCTGCGGTCGCTGGAGGGGGCGATCCCCTGGGATTCGCGGCCGAACCTGGTGTTGCTGGCCGGCGACCAGGTCTACCTCGATCTCCCGACCCAGCGAAACTTCCCGTCGGACGTCGCGTCGCTAGCGAAGATCTTCGAGGCGAATTATGTCGCCAACTGGTTCGGATCGAGCCTCACGTCCGTGCTCGGCATGGCGCCGATCATCTGCGCGCCGGACGACCACGAATATTGGAACAATTATCCCGATCGCGCCGTGGTCGTCCAAAACACGTGGTCGGAGGCCGGACGCGCCGGGTGGCAGCAAGCGGCGAAGACGATGTACTCGGCATTTCAGCTCCCCGCGGGGACCGCGATCGGCGGCGCGATCCAGCTCGATGTGCCGCCCCTGTCATTCTATGTCCTGGACACGCGCTCGACCCGGCAAGCCGGCGGACAGCGGCTCGTCGAACCCGCCGCGATGGCGGCCTTCCAGCAGTGGGCAGCCGGCCTGACGCCCGATCGCATCGGGGTGCTCGTCACCGGACAGTCGCTCCTGGCGACGCCAGTGTCGAAGACCAAGGGCTTCATCGCGGACTGGGAGCTCGCCAACTACGCGGCCGACTACGCGACGATCGTCAGGGCGGTCCATGCCGCGGCGCGCCGCGCCTCGGGCTTCTTGCTGCTCACCGGCGATGTTCACTGGGGACGCGTCACCACCGTCGGCGACAGCGACGGCGTCCTGCTGCACGAGGTCATCTCGTCGCCCACAGCGCTCGTCACGACCCTCGTGCGCGACTCGTTCCGATCCCTGTTCGGTCGGATCACGAGAGACCCGTGGCCGCGGCACGCGGCGGGCGACACTGCGCCCGAATACTTCGCGCGCAGCGTCATCGACCGACCCTACGCGACCAAAGTAGTACACCCGCAAAAGGGTGATCAGGCCGCCTTGCTCGAGTTCACGCGCGCTGGCGCGAGCTGCACCGTCAACATCACATACCATATGTTATCATCATCCCCGACGAACCACAGACCTATCAAACTCGATTTTCGCCGCTCGTGAAGAGGTCAACGTGCTACAAATACTCCGCTCGAGAGCCCCGAAGCCGAATCGATTCTTCCGAGAAGTACCCCGTAAGGCGGGCGAGGACAACGTCGCCTGGCTGCAGCGCGCCGCCATCAAGGCCGGCGTGCGCATCCTGCTGGTCGGCGGCCGCAGCCACGAGGCCTTTCGCATCCGGGTCGCCCAGGCGCACGCGCGCGACGACATGACGCCCAGCCACTGGTCCGGCGCGGCCTTGCTCGTCGACCCCGGGGCCGAGCTCGGCGAGGCGACCACGCAGCTCCTCCACGTCCCGCTCGAGCCCAGGGCCGGCCTCTCGCGGCGGCTCGACTCCAACGGCGTCGAGGCGGTCGACGTCGAGGCGTTTCGCTCCGCCAGGCTCTACCCGAACGTGGCCGCGCTATGTATCGAAGCCAACCCCACCCTCGTCAAGGACATGGCGGCGGCGTTCAAGGGCCAGCGCTCGTCCACCGATGCGATCGAGCTGGCGATCGCCTGGCTCGCCTTCGTGTGCGGGGTCGGACGCGTGGGTAATCCCCTGCTCGAGGGCATCGGCGTCCCTTCCGCCGTCTTCATCGAATCGGTGCTCGGCGCGGTCGGCTTCGAGCTCACCCCCTCGCTCCCCAACCGCTCGAGCTGTCCAGAGGGCATCTGGCAGGCGGTGAGGTGGTGGCACGCGTTTCATGCCCAAGCCGACCCCGCGACCCCAGGAGCGGCCATCACGGGCGCATGGTGTGTCGACGAGAAGCTCGGCCGTCCACCCGAGGCGTGACGCGCATGTCTCACGGCTGCCGCGGAGCATCCGTGTCGTCCTCGAGTCGAGGCTGTGCAACCTCGACGGCCTGCGGACCCGCAAGGAGGACGTGCGCACGCTGGCACGCTGGGCCGCGAAGGATGTCTCGCGCCGCCAGGCGCATGGCGCTCGTGCCAGGCCCCGGCGGCCTTGTGTTTCGCGGACGTTTCTGACCGACTGACTCAAGCCCCTCATGCTGACCCGCTCCCGCTCGTCCCTCTCACTGACCGCCGTGCTCGCTGCGCTCGCCGGGTGTCCGCTGCCGCCCGAGCTTGTGACCTGCGAGGAG
>Ga0105046_10008544_pt1 | contig 16080 bp, 14 predicted proteins | sample MAT03_FD_78385 | JGI IMG/M metagenome (GOLD analysis project Ga0105046, IMG submission 78385) | Freshwater microbial communities from Lake Fryxell liftoff mats and glacier meltwater in Antarctica - MAT-03 (megahit assembly) | ecosystem: Environmental > Aquatic > Freshwater > Ice > Liftoff...
CTCACCGGATGCGAAATGGATAGCGAAACCCGCGCCGTGTTGTTCGCGTCGCCGCAAGCGGCGAAATTTCACCTTGACGGAGATTCGCAATGAACATCGTACTCATGTTGGCCAGTGTGATCATCGCTGCAGAGCCCGCGAAGTTCGCCGTGAAAACCGAGAAGGCCGACGCGCCTGCGGCACTCGCCGAGGAGTTGCGAACCACGCTCGATCCTCAAACCATCCTCGTTCTGAACGGTGATGGCACATCGCGCGTGCGCTTCTGGATCCGCAAGGAGATCCCCATGCGCGCGAGCGCCGAACAAGTGAAGAACGGCCTCAGTTACCGCGAGATTCCCGAAGGGTCGTTCCTCGGCGTGGTGAAGTTCGAGAAGACCTTCACCGATTTCCGCAAGCAGGAACTCCCCGCGGGCACCTACTCGATGCGCCTCGCCGTGCAACCCGATACGGGCGACCACAAGGATACGGCACCACACCAAGACTTTTGCGTGTTGATCCCTCTCGACGCCGAGAAAGATTTGGAGACCATCGAATTGAAGGATTTGGTGAAGCCGAGTTTGAAAGTGACGAAGAGCGATCACCCGGCCATTCTTTTGATGTTCCCGTATTTCGGGAAGGAATCCGCAGCTGCGATCGCTTCGAAACCGGGTGGCGTATCGCTCGTTCAATTTCGCACTTCCGTGATCGCGGAGAACAAAGCCACGACCTTGGGCTTCGCGTTCGTGATCGATGGATTTAGCCCATTGCGGTAGCGAACGGAGCTTAGACTTTCGCCCGCCGCTCGGGGAAACATTGGCATTCGATTCCGAAGTCGGCGATCAATACCCGAAACACCTTCGCAAGAAAATGATCGCACCGATGGCTGCCGCGGATGCCGAGGCGAGAAGAACCGCACCGGCGGCGCGGTCGAGGCAACCCGCCATGCGTTGTTTCGTCGGTTCGTCGAGCGCGTGGAAGAGCGTTTCCATGGCCGCGTTCATCGCCTCCGCTGTCATCACCATACCGATGCAACCGAGCAGGAGGCACCATTCCAGCGCTTCACATCGAAACACCACGGCGAGTGCGATCACTGCGATTCCCGCGGCCGCGTGAACCTGGAAGCTCGATTCGTACTTCGCCACGAGCCAGACGCCGCGGAACGCCTCGGCGAACTTGGAAACCCAGCGGCGGGTTATCCCGGTATCGTTTCGCCGCATGGCAACCTTACTGGTACATGCCCGTGGGTTTGCTGAGCCGCGGGGCCGCGGCGTTCGGGAGGATCAGGAATTGGAGGCCGAAGTTATTGATGAAGGCGTTGTACGTGAAGCCGACCGAGACGGTGAGATCGGTACCCGTGCGGCTGAAGATGAAGCTCGTCGATTGGGCCTGGCTCACGCCGAAATCGTACACTGCGGCGATGCTCGCACTGTATTTCTGGCTGAGTTGATAACTCAGCACCGCGAGGAGGGCCTTGCTGTTGAGCGGATCGGTTTGGCGGTACGCGATGGTGAAGGTCGTGCCGTCCGGCCGGTTGAACGAGGTGCCGAGGTTGAAGTAGTGGGCGCCCGGGTTCACCGGATCGACCCACGCTTGCGAAATGATCGCGGTGCGGTCGCCGATGTTCCAATAGTAGTTGTATTCGAGGAATGCGAAGTTCGAGCCGAAGTTATCGCGTTGCGGATTCGGGTAGAACGATGCGGAAAGATCGAGGCCCATGTAATCGACGGTGTGATCGGCACCGGGGAGGCCGCGTTTGGTCTGCCAGCGGTTGCGCATCTGGCCTTGGAGTACTTGAATGGCATCGATGGTTTCGGATTTCGTATCCACGAGTCTGCGGATCGCCAACGCCTGCGGATTGAACAGCGGATCGTTCCCGAGGGCGATGCCGGTCGCCCCGGGTACGAACAATTGCGCGTTCGGCCGGAAAGAGCGGGAGGTCAAGTCGATGTTGTCGTCGTTCAAACGGTCGAGCAACGGCAGTTCCTGCGAACTGTGGGTCGTACCCGCGATATAGTAATTCAACCCGTATTCGACCTTGTGGTAGAGGCCGCGGAGGTTGAAGGTTTCGCTTTTCACATCCGAGTACAGGCGCGAGAATGGGATGGTCGCTTGGATACCCCCACCGCCGGTGAGCCGACCGATATCGGCGCCGTTCAGCACTTGGCTGTAGTAAGTCGTATCCACCGTACCGTACGGGTCGAGTCGGAACGGCCCGAGATCGAACGGGACGCTGAGCCGTTGGTTCACCCCGGCGCGGATGGTGCCCGTGTCGTTCTGTTCCGTCGGAATGGTCGAAGCGGGGCCGACATCGGCGGTGAGGAACTTCGCGTACCCGACGTTGGCTTTCGCAGTGTAGACGAGGCGGTCGTCGAGCCACGTTTGCCCGACCGCGGCCCCGTTGAGTTGCGGGAGCCATTGGGTTTCGGTCATCCAAGGGCGGTTCACGTTCACTTGGGCCAGTGCGGACCACGCGAGGTTCCCTTGGGCTCCGTAGAGGTAGCCGAAGGTTTCTTGGTTCGGATCTTGGTCGAAAGGGAGCTTGTAATACTGTTCGTAGAAGTTCATGTCGCTCTGGTAAGCGAATTGCCCCATGAACTTGGCGTAATCCGTGCCTTGCTCGTACACGTCTTGGATGTGGTTCCACAAGAACCGGCCGCGGTAGTTCCCGTGCCCGACTTGCGGGCCGCGGTTAAAGCCAACCACGTCGGCGCCTTTGTCGCTCATGAAATAGCCGAGGAGACCGCCGCGGTTCGGGTAATCGTTGCCGAAGAGGTTGTTGTAATTGAAGTCCGTGCCGATGCCGACGCCGCGGAGGCTGTAATAATCGGCGTTCAATACCCACCGGCTACTGGGCGGGCCGCGCAACGCTAAGAGTTTGTACAGATCCCAACTCGTGTAGGTTTGGAACCCGAAGATATTGTCGTTTCGCACGCCGAGGCCGGCGAGTGGGCCGCTCGGATCATCTAAGGCCGCGCGGTACTCGGGCCAAGCGAAGATCGTGTAGCCGAAGAGTTGGGTGCGATTATCCTTGGATGTCAGCATACGTTCCGCGCTGACGTCCACTTCCCCGGTGACCACGTTGCGGTAAGGTTGCCCGAAGATATTCCGGCGGACAACGGTTTCATCGGTCAGGCTCGCTTCGCGGCTGTGGATCGTCACGGCCGGGTCGGCGGGGCGTTTGCTGGAGAAGATGAGCGTATCGAAGGCGCGCCATTCGTGCTGGCCCAACCGCCAGATTTCCTTGCTTCTCACGTGGATCGGGTCTGGCCCGGCGAGGAATCGCGTTTCGAGATCGGCGCACATGGCGATCGCTTTGCTCTTATCGATGTCGTAGTACACTTCCTCGGCGCGGAGCGTTTGTTCGCTGGTGCCTTGGGCGCCGCCGGCACTCATCGAGCGGATGATCACATTGCCGGAAAGGTAGAGTTCGATGGAGATTTTGCCATCGCCTTTGTCTTCGGCCTTTTGGCGTTCGGTGCGAATTCCACCGAGGATGTCGGTTCCCTTTTTGGCCCCCTTCACCCACACCACCGCGTTATCCGTGGCGAATTCAACTTCTTGAGGCTTATCTCCGGCGCGATCCGGCAAGTAAACCACATTCACGATCAAGCCGCCCGAATAGGTCAGCCGTTGAACGTTATCTTCGATCGGATCGATCACGTAATCGTTCAATCGCCCGTATCTCGGGGCGAACCGGATGATCTGCTTGGTGGTTTCGGGAAGGGTGACGCTGCTGCCATCCGGCAGGATCACGGCGGGATCGAGTTTGGGGAAAGGCACCGGTTGATCGAGCGGATCGACCGGCCGCGGCGGTTGCAGTACCGTACGCGGCTCTTGCTTGGCTTCGAAGCCCGGTACGGGCGGCAAAGGCAATGCGAGCGCATCTTGGGCGACTGCGAACACCGGTGTGGCCAAAGCCCCCACCAGTGCGGCGCAGAGCCGCCACCCCCAGAACATGGCTATCCGTTCAGCCACTTGATGAATGCCTCCGCCCGTACGCCCCTGCGCGGCCCGCCTTTCCGTAAGACGGCCCCTCCGCGTTCCCCAGATTGGGTCGTTCGAGCGGGCGGACTATAATCTGGCAGGGCGCCGTGTCAAGTCGAAAGAGTCGCAAGTTCATCGGGGGTGTTTTTGCCTAAACTACCCACAACGCCCGATTGAGGGATTCAATGTTTCGCACAGCTACTCAGAGTCAATTTGGGAAAACCACTCCCCTCCCGCTTCTCGGGCCAGCGGCAGTTATTGTCTCACCCTCTCTTGCGCTGGGGAGAGGGTCGCTTCGTGTGGCTGGGCTTCCGCAATCCTCAAATATTCATCGCACCCACCTCCCCACCCGTGGGGGAGGTCGCCGCGCTTCGCGGCGGGTGGGGGGTGTTTTCTTGAGCTTCCATGGCCCACTCCTTCTATTCGCCTTCTCCACGTTCATCTTCGATGCACCCGCCGCCGAGTTGACCCCGCAACAGCAGGCGATTCGCAGCGTGGTTCAAGGCATCGTGAAGCGGGCAGATTCCAACGCGCAACTCCCCGCTCGCGATCCCGGGAAGCTCTCGCAGGATGCCCTCACTGGCGAATACATCCGCACGGCGGCCGCAATCGCGGCGGAACTTCCCAAGGATCAGCGCTCCGTGGCCTTTCTCGTGGGGGTGGGCATCGCACTCGACGATTCCCCATTGCTTCGCACCAACTTGCTCACTCGCGGAGTATGCGCTGGCGTAGAATCGGCCGAAGAAACTAAAGCCCGTGTGGCGGTACTCGGTTCTCCGACGATTCGGAATCGACGCGATCTCTGCCAGCATTTCGCGGTTTCGATGGCACTCACGGCGTTGCTCGGTACGGAAGGGGCGGAAGCGGCCGGCATCGCCAAGGAATTGCTGGACATGAGGGGAACCTCCGGGTTCAGCTTCATCGATCTCGCCGCCGATTTCGCGGGAGTGGAACTGGCGAAGCGAGTGTTGAAAGATCCGGAGCGAGTCAAGGCGTTGGCTAAGGGCTTTCAAATCGAACACTGTGTACCGGAGTTGAAAGGGTTGCGGGAAGGCTTCAATTCGGAACAATTCAAAAAGGAATTCGGTTCCACTTCCGATGACAGGTACAAGAACGTCGTCGCAGATATTCGCACTCGCATCTCCAAGCTCGATGCTTATAAGGAATGATTCACCCCCCATGATTCGTACCATCTTCTTCGACTTCGGCAACGTTGTCGCTTTCTTCGATCACCGGTTGGCCATCGCCAAGTTGGCGCGATTCACCGAGTTGCCCGGCGAGGAATTGCTGCGCCTCTTCTACAACGGCCCGCTGGAAGACCAATACGAACGGGGGAACCTCGGCACCTCGGAATACGTAAGCGAAGCTCTGAAACTCGGGCGATTGAAATGCGATGAAGCGACATTCCTCGCGGCGTTCGCAGACATCTTCCGGCCCAACGCGGAGGTGATCGAATTGATCCCGCAGCTTTCGAAGCGGTATCGGTTGATCCTCGCCAGCAATACGAACGATACTCACTTTCAAAAGTTCACCGAACAATTTGCCGGAGTGTTCGAGCATTTCGCGGCGCTCTGCCCGAGCCATCACGCAAGGCATCGCAAACCCGAGCCGGGATATTTTGAATACTGCCAGCGTTTCGCGGAAGCTGAACGTGGGGAATGTCTGTTCCTCGACGACTTGCAAACCAACATCGATGGAGCGATTGCACACGGTTGGCAGGGGTTGCAGTACCGTTCCGGGGCCAACCTCGCCCGGCAACTCTCGGAAATGGGCATACAGTTCGAGCCGCCCAATCCCTAATAATAACGGGAGACGCCCCGTTCGATCCGTCGGGCGGGGTTTGGAATTCGCCACTCCCCAATGTGGATAGTCATGAGCATTCTCGAAACGGCCGATCCAGAGATTTTCCGCGCGATCGAAAGCGAACGCCTCCGGCAGCGTTACGGCTTGGAAATGATCGCTTCCGAGAATTACACCAGCAAGGCCGTGATGGCCGCGCAAGGTACGGTTCTCACGAACAAATATGCCGAGGGTTACCCCGGCAAGCGATACTACGGCGGTTGCGAGTTCGTCGATATCGCGGAGGAACTGGCTCGCACCCGGGCCAAGCAACTCTTCGGCGGCGATCACGTCAACGTGCAACCGCATTCAGGCGCACAAGCGAACATGGCGGTGTTCCTCGCTGCGCTGCAGCCCGGCGATACGATCCTCGGCCTCGATCTCGCCCACGGCGGACACCTCACCCACGGCATGAAGTTGAACTTCAGCGGGAAGTATTTCAAGGTCGCCGCGTACGGCGTTCGGCAATCCGATCACCGCATCGACTTCGATCAAGTGGTCAGCCAAGCGAGAGAACACAAGCCGAAGCTCATCATCGCCGGGGCGAGCGCCTACCCTCGGTTGTACGATTTCGCCAAGTTCGCCGAGATCGCCAAAGAGGCCGGAGCACTTTTGATGGTGGATATGGCCCACATCGCGGGCCTCGTGGCGGCGAAGCTTCACCCGGATCCGGTTCCGTACGCCGATTTCACCACTACTACCACTCACAAAACCTTGCGCGGCCCGCGCGGTGGTTTGATCATTTGCAAACAAGATTGGGCGAAGCCGATCGATTCCGCCGTGTTCCCCGGAATTCAAGGCGGGCCGCTCATGCACGTGATCGCCGCGAAAGCGGTGAGCTTCGGCGAAGCGTTGCAACCTTCGTTCATCGCTTACGCCAAGCAGGTGTTGGTGAACGCCAAGACGTTGGCCGAAGAGTTGCTGGCGGCCGGCTTCCCCATCGTTTCCGGCGGAACCGACAATCACCTGATGCTCGTGGACGTGTTCAACAAATCCGGCATCGGTGGCAAACAAGCCGAGCACGCCTTGGATGCGGCCGGGATCACGGTCAACAAGAACATGATCCCTTACGATCCGCGCAAGCCGATGGATCCCTCTGGCATTCGCATCGGCTCCCCGGCGCTGACCACGCGGGGCATGAAACAATCTGAGATGAAACAGATCGCCCGATGGATCACCGATGTGCTCACCCATTCCACGGATGAAACCGTTTTGAGCCGAGTGCGCGGCAGCGTCAAGGAATTGTGCGAGCAATTCCCGGTACCCGAAGACGCGGTGTAACGGAGGATCGAAAGCCCACCCATGGCAATGGGTGGGTCGAGGCCAAACGAGTCGGCGTTTCCCACCCATTACCATGGGTGATCGAACGAATTTTTCGCCCCGCAGGGGCCGACGTACCTAGCCCAGGGCGGAAGCCCTGGGAAGTCGCCGCAAATACAATACACCCCGAAGGGGTCGGCCATGGCGCAATCGTTGTTGAGGATTTACATCCATGCAGTTTTCAGCACCAAAGGCCGCGAACCGACGATCCTCGAAGAATGGCGAACCGAATTGCATTCCTACATCGGCGGTATTCTCCACAACCGACGGTGCGATCTCCTTACGGCCGGTGGCGTGGAGGATCACATGCACCTGTTGTTCCGGCTTCCTGCGACAGTGACTGTCGCGGATTTGATTCGAGACATCAAATCCAATTCATCGGCGTGGCGTCACCAAGCGGGCGACCACGCATTCGCATGGCAAAACGGGTATGGGGCATTTTCGGTGGGGCCGACGCAGTTGGGCGACGTGATCGATTACATCGGTCGTCAACGCCAGCACCACGCCAAGGTTTCATTCCGGGACGAGTATCTCGCATTCTTGAACAAGTACGGGGTGGAATACAATGAACAGTATTTGTGGGATTGACGCCGGCCCCTTCGGGGCGGATGTGTATGTGGAACGGTTACCCAGGGCTTCCGCCCTGGGCTGTGCAAGACGGCCCCTTCGGGGCGGAAGAAGAGGAATCCGAAGGGTGCGATGCCCGTCCCATTACAATGGGTGATCGAACGAATTTTTCGCCCCGAAGGGGCCGACGTACCTAGCCCAGGGCGGAAGCCCTGGGTTGAAGGATTTGGAAGATGTGGAATCTTCGCCCCGAAGGGGCCGACGTACCTAGCCCAGGGCGGAAGCCCTGGGTTGAAGGATTTGGAAGATGTGGAATCTTCGCCCCGAAGGGGCCGACGTACCCAGCCCGGGGCGGAAGCCCTGGGTTGAAGGATTTGGAAGACGTGGAATCTTAGCCCCGCAGGGGCCGACGTACCTAGCCCGGGGCGGAAGCCTTGGGTCAATCGATCGTTCGCCGTAATGTTCGGAGTTTTCTTTCGTGAATCCCGGTGTCAATCTCCTTCTGTTCTTGCTCTGCGGCGGCGTCGCGGTGCTGTTCTATTTCGCCTTCGAAGTGCTGCTCTTCCGGATGTCGTGCCGATTGGCCCGCGTGATGCAGCCGACTTTCGGGCGTTCCATCGGGATCGTTCTCGTGGTGCTCGTCGCCGTTTCTGCCGTGGAAGGTTTGATCGGTAGCATCCTCGTGGAAGCATACATCGCCGGGGGCTATCCGCTTTGGGAAGCGGGATTCGTGGCTTTTTTCATATGCTTGCCCGTTCATATGCTCGTGGCCTCGGCGATCCATGCGAAGATGATGTCGATGAGTTTCGTCGAAGGCTTCGCGGTGTGGTTCGTGGAAAAAGCCATCAAACTCGGCCTCATCGCCTTCGGCGCAGGCATGGTCGCCATCGTTCTCCTCCTCGCACGGGTGTTCCGTTGATTCCTTACTTCGCCACTTGCGCCCGCGGCTTGGAACCGATCCTCGCCAATGAATTGGAATCTCTCGGGGCGGCGAACGTCGATACCGGCCGCGGCGGCGTGAACTTCTCCGGCGACCACGCGGTGCTGTACAAGGCCAACCTCTGGCTCCGCACGGCGGTGCGCGTGCTCCAACCGATCCTCGAATGCAATGTCTTTTCAACCGACGAACTCTACGACGCGGTGCGGACGATCCGTTGGGATGAATTCATGACGGTCGATCACACGTTGGCCGTCGATTGCAACGTTCGCGATTCCGCAATCACGCATTCGCAATACGCGGCCCGGCGTGTGAAGGATGCGATTTGCGATCAGTTCCGCGACCGTACCGGCTTGCGACCGAGCGTGGACGCCGAACGGCCGGCCATCGGTTTGAATTTACACATCTCGCGGAATCGGATGATCCTGAGCCTCGATAGTTCTTGGGATTCTTTACACAAACGCGGCTACCGCCCCATTCAAACGCGGGCACCGTTGAACGAAGCGCTCGCCGCGGGTTTGCTGATGCACCTCGGGTACGACGGTTCCGAACCGCTCGCCGATTGGATGTGCGGTTCCGGCACGTTCCTCATCGAAGGGTTGTGGATCGCACAGAATCGCCCGCCCGGCCTCACCCGGAAATGGTTCAGCTTTTTCGGCCGCCCCGATTTCGATCGCGCCTTGTGGGCCGCTATCCGGGACGATGCCCGCCAAGGGCTGATCGCCAAAGTCGAGTTTCCGCCCACCGGCTCGGATATGCGCGAAGATGCGGTTCACTTCGCACGCGAGAACGCCGCGGCGGCCGGCGTCGGGAACATCCTTCAAATTGAAAAGAACGAACTCGGCGGTGCCCACCCCGGATTCGCCGAGAAACCCGGTTTGATGATTTGCAATCCACCCTACGGGGAGCGTTTGGGCGAAGAAGAAGAACTGATCCCGCTTTACCGCCGAATGGGGCAGAAGTTCGCCGAGAACTGGCCGGGTTGGCGATTGGCGGTATTTACGTCGAATAACATGTTGGCGAAGCAAATCCGTTTGCCGGTCGTGCGATGGTCGCCGTTCTACAACGGCGGCCTCGAATGTCGATTGTGGGAATTCGCATCGGAATAGTTCCATGGAACCTTCTGCCAAAAGCGGAGGGCACATTCAGGGCACAATCCGGGCACAAACGGGGGATTCTTCGGTTCTGGAGCGGGAAGAATTCGCGGTAAAGGCTTTGAACACATGGTTTTACGCTTCAAGCTCATCCTACGAGATCTAGCATTGTGCCCAGGGGGGAGGACAGTGCGTTCTCGAGGGCACAAATGTTGATGCGAACGACGACGGCGACATATTTGATTCAACCCGGAGGATCGGTACGGTCGATTCAGATTATCAAGGCTGCGCAACCGGTACGTTCCGTGCAACCGGTATGGCTTCGATTGGCAACGCCGCAGGGTAAACATGAAAACGACCGTTCTCGCATTGATCGCTTGGTTCTTTGTCAGCGTTCCGGGGTTTGCGCAAACCATGCCCTATCCTGCCCAAGAAGTTCCGCCTGCGGATATTACGCAGAATGCCATCTATGATCCACTTCCGCCCAACGCCCACATGACGCCGAGTTCCCTTTGGGGCAAGCCGCTGAATTACGCTTCGGGTGAGGTTCTGTTCTGGACGCGGCGGTTGCCGAGCGGGCCGCTCTTCGTCAATCAGTACACGGGCGAAACCACGGCCGATTTCCGCGACTCTTTCAACAGCCGTTGGGGCGCGGGGCCGAACATCACCTTCGGGCGAGAATTGGGCGACTGTTGGAATATTGAAGCGACATACTTCGGGATATACGGCATGGAACTTTCGGGAACCATCCAACCGAACCGTGCTCAACCGGTGATCGCCAACCCGAACATCCCCGGCCAAGCGATCGCCGCCGAAGTGCTGCCGTTCCCGAACTTCCGTGCGGCGGGTACGCCTTTACTCGTGTTCGATCCGCGCGATTTCCAAACCGTCGGTTACACGACCGCGTTGAACAACTTCGAATTGAACGTGCGGAAGAATGCCACGGATCGTTTCTCGTGGCTCTTCGGCTTCCGTTATGTGAGCGTGATCGACGAATTGATTGGTACACTGCAAGATCAAGCGAGGGGTTCCCTCGGCGGTTACGGCATCAATACTTACAACAACTTGTTCGGCGGTCAGATTGGTGCGGATTACACCGGTGCCCTCGCCGATCCGCTTTACGTGCGAATCACCGGCAAAGCGGGCCTCTTCGGCAACGCCGCATCGCAATCGACCTACGGCGCCTTGCTCACCTCCAACGCCGCGAATCAACCATTGGGGGGATTTACCCGCACGGCGAACTCGGGCCAAGTCTCTTTCCTCGGTCAAGCGAATCTCACGTTCGTGTACGAGTACACGCCGCGGGTCCACTTCACCGCGGGCTACAGTTCAATGGTCATTACCGGAATCGCCACGGCCCCGGCCCAAACCACGGCCAGCAACTTCGCCGTCGGCGGAGCCGCCGGTATCAACACGAGTGCGAACGCCTTCTACCACGGAATGAACTTCGGTATCGAATATCATCATTGATAGCTTGTTCGCTATCCACGAGATTCGCACCAATGATTCGCATCGGCATCGTCGGCATAGGCTTTATGGGCCGCATCCACTACTTGGCTTCGCAAAAATTGAACGGGGCCAAGGTCACGGCGATCTGTTCCCGAGACCCGCAGAAACGCATAGGCGATTGGAGTACCACCCGGGGCAACTTCGGCCCCGAGCCGGGCCACGTCGATCTCGCGGACGTGAAAGCTTACGCCACCCTCGGCAAGATGCTCGACGATCCCGAACTCGATCTCATCGATATTTGCAACACCACCAAGCACCACCCGAAAACCGCTATCGCGGCGTTGAAAGCGGGCAAACACGTCCTCGTGGAAAAAGCCATCGCTTTGAAGCCGCGCGACGCGGACAAAATGATCGAAGCGGCCCGCGATGCGGGAAAACTCCTGATGGTCGCCCACGTTCTGCCCTTCTTCCCCGAATTCCGCTATGCTACCGAAGCCGTGAAGAGCGGTCGATTCGGAGCCTTAAAAGCGGCCCATTTCGATCGCGTGATCGCCAAGCCCGATTGGTCCGCCGAGATGGGCGATGCCGCCGCGACAGGCGGCCCGGCCGTCGATCTCCACGTTCACGATACCCACTTCATCGGCTTGCTTTGCGGCATGCCACAGAGCCTGTACTCGGCCGGGGTGCAGGAAGCGGGAACCGTGAACTACCTGACCACCAGTTACATCTACCCCGAAGGCCCGGCAATCACTTGCAGTAGCGGAGCCGTGGCCGCGTCCGGTCGTCCGTTCATGCACGGCTTCCAGATTTACCTCGAACGCGCCACGTTGGCTTACAACTCCGGGGGCATCCCGCTCACCGTTTATCATGCCGATGGTACGCACGAGAAAGTGGATCTCGGCAACGATGGCGATCCCTTGGCCGCGTTCACCGCGGAGTTGCAAGCTGCAGTCGATGGGGTGAATTCCAACACCGTTCCCGAGATGCTCAGCGCGGAACTCGCCCGCAACGCATTATCGCTGTGTTACCAAGAAATCGATTCGGTGAAGAAGGGGCGAATCATCCAAGTGAAGTCGAAAGCGGATTCTCCAGTGCCCCCATCTTCGCCGACCGGAACACAGCCCCCCATCGCTGCCACCCTTGCACCCGGCGAAACGGATAAAGTCGATTGAGCATACTCGGAATGCCGATTTGAAGGAGGAACGGATTCCTCGTTCGGGGCCTCGGCCGATGATGCGATTCCTGCTACTCCTTTTCGCGGCGTTTACTGCAACCGGCACCGGTTGCGTGCGCTGCCGCTACACGGCGCTCGCCGAATCGCAAATGCCCGTCGAACAAACGGCGGTGTCCGCCCCGGCACGATCCAAAGTGTATTTGTTCCTCGCCAACGGCGCCGACCTCACCGAGCAGGGCCGCATCACCGAATTGCAACAGAAGGTGATCTGCGGCGGTTTCCCCAAGGTGTACCACGCCCAACGTTTCGATCGGGCTTGGTTCCGCAAAGAATTGCACCGCCTGCACCGCGAAGATTGCAACAGCCGCTTTATCATTATCGGATACGGCACCGCTGCCGATCAAGTGCTCGAACTCGCTTGCTGCGTTTCGGATGAAGGAATCCCGCTCGATTGTGTCGGCTTCATCGACCCCGCGGGTTTGAATGCCGATTTGATGTACCGCGCCCCGTTCCGAACGATCCTCTTCCGCTCGCACCACTGGGTTCTCTCCCCTCGATTGGTAACGAACGAAATGGTGAAGGTTCACAACGTGGGCCACTACGACATCATGCCCAATCCGCTCACGGCGAATGCGGTGATCGAACTGATGACCGAATCGGCCCTGCGGGTTCCCATCGATAACCGGCCGATCCAGTGCCTGCCGATCCGCGACGACGTTCGACCGATTCCCCGGCCGGATGAACCGAAGAAGATCGAAGTTCCGCCCGAAGGTTACGAATTCCTTTGCCCGAACCTGCGGAATCCGGCGGGTTGATGCGGTTTTCCATTCAATAGCCGGATGAAGCTCAAGCAAATCCCCGAAGATTTCCGGGTCGAAGAACTCACCGAGGTGGTTCCGGGCCCCAATGGCGAGTTCGCGCTCTACCGCCTCGAAAAGGTGAACTGGACCACGCCGGACGCTTTGCAAATCGTCTCCCGGCAGTGGAACGTGCCTTGGAACGCCATCGGCTACGGCGGATTGAAGGATCGTCACGCCGAGACGGTGCAGTACGTTTCGATCTACCGCGGGCCGAGGCGCAACCTCGATCAGGAACGCATGCGGTTGTTTTACCTCGGGCAAATCCGGGAGCAGTTCGATTCCAAGGCGATTTCCGCGAACCGCTTCCGCGTGGTGCTGCGTTCGCTCACTTCTGCGGAGGTTCCGGAGATTCAATCGGCGATTGCCGGGGTATCGAATGCCGGGGTGCCGAACTATTTCGACGATCAGCGCTTCGGTTCCGTGGGGGCCGATGGCCGGTTCATCGGCAGAGAGTTGGTGTTCGGTCGCTACGAGGAAGGTTTGAAGATGGCGCTCGCCGCCCCGTACGAGTACGATCGCGCCGACGCGAAGGAAGAAAAGCGAATCCTGCTCGAACATTGGAACGATTGGCCGGTTTGCAAGTCGAAGCTGCAACGGGGGCACGCCCGCAGTTTGGTCGATTATTTGATTCACCACCCGACCGATTTCAAAGGGGCCATCGAACGGCTCCGCCCCGAATTGCAGGGGATTTACCTCTCCGCGTACCAAAGCGAATTGTGGAACCGCGTACTGGCGAAGTGGCTGAAGGCTTTCATTCCCCATGAAATGATGGGCGAAGTGGTGATGCAGCGCGGGCCGCTGCCGGCGCCGAATTCGCTTCCCGCCGAAATTGCGGAACCATGGGAGAAGCTTTGGCTGCCGATGGCCTGCCCACGGTACCGCCCGGAACCGACCGACGCGGGCTTACCGCAACTGGAAGAAGTGCTGGCCGAGGAAGGGCTGACGTTGAAGAAGTTGAAGTTGCCGGGGTTGAACCGCCCCTATTTTTCCAAGGGGGAACGCAAGGCGTGCTTGAAGCCGCATTCCATGCACGCGGCCGAAGCGGCGGACGAATTGAACGGCGGAAAGCGGAAACTCATTTTGAACTTCGATCTGCCGCGGGGCAGCTATGCGACCATGGTTGTCAAACGGATCACGGGATAACAGAGCCGCGACCGTTAGGGAGCGAAAAAATTCGATCGCTCCCTAACGGTCGCGGCTCTGTTTGGCTAACTCGCGGAAGGCGTCGCAGATTACCTTCGCGGCGTCCGGGCCGCAACTGTTGATCTCGCCGTATTGCGAATCTTTGAGTTTGTAACAATAGGGCGGCTTTACGTCCCATTGGCGTTTGGGAATGAAGTAGCCGAGTTCGTCGTTTGCCAAGCCGATCAGCATTTTGTGCTTATTTTTCAGCCCGGAGTAGATCAGCGGTTCGATGGATGCTTCGGGATAATCGGCCCCGGCTTCCGCCGGGTTCGGCACGCCACCGACGACGAGTTCCGGATAAATTTCGCCGGGCAGCAGCGCGACATCGAGTGAGCCGAGCTTCAAATATCCCACTTCGGTTTTCACGCCCACCGATTTTTTCACGTCTTTCTCGATGAGGAATTCTTTGGGTGTGGGGTTACCTTCCCATAGGTACATCGGCCGTTGCAGTACGCCGAGTTGGCCCCCGATCTTGTACAAACCGTTCTCGACCGGCACGAGCAATTCGCAGGTACGAATCTCGAAGGGGGTGAGCTTCGCGCCCTCGGCTTTCGACAAGGCCTTTTCGGCGAGTTTACCCACGGCTTTGCCGTAGGCGGCGGTCTTCTCGAAGGTGCCGTCTTTCAATTCGATGCCCGCATCATCGCGGATCGGCACCTTCAACGAACTCATCAACCCGCCGACGGTGCCGGTGAAGTAGACGCACGGGCAAGACAATCGATCTTGAACGTGTTTGACCGTATAGCCGACGAAATCGGCGCTCACTTCGCGGTTCTTATCGTCGAGCGTTTCCGGATGGCAGTTCCATTGCACGAGTACGCCAACGATTTTGCCCGCGGGTGATTCGAACTGAATGGCGACGAGTTCATCGTGCTTCACGATGGGCAATCGGGCATCGTGAAGGAGTTGCGGGGCGTTGTCGGTGCCGAGTTTCGCCGTGGCGGGTGCGAGCGATTTCTGAGCCGAGCGCACGGCGGTCACGATGCCCGCTTCGACTCGTTTCAAGTACTCGGGATCAACGCCGCTTTGCAGGTACGTTTTGCCCCACAAACCGAGGGTATCCGGCCCTTCGTGATTGTGGGTGCTCGAAACGAGAACGTAATCGAATTCCTTCAATTCCTTGCGGATCCGTTCGACCACCGGTAGGAACAGACCGATCACATCGACGGACACCATCGCAATGGTTTTCGTGCCATCGTTCAACACGACGGCGCGGGCCATGATCGGATCGTGGATTTTCGTCGCGGTGCGATCGGTGGTGAACCCGGCGAGGTAGACGGGCTTCTTTCCGAGTATCGGGGTGACATCGCATTCGCCGAAGCCGACGGAGAGTTGTTCCGCTGCGTTCAAGGGGAAGCTGGTGAAGAGCAAGACAATCCAACGCATGGTAGCTCCTTGTTTTGTCGGCCAATGCAGGGGAAATCCGAGGCTGAAGCGTGAGCGAAGCAGTGGTACCGCCGGATTTGGCTGAGCATAGCTTCGCTCACGCTTCAGCCTCGGATTTTCCCTGCGTATGCACCGGTGCGGTTGGCGAGCGCAACTTCAAACAGGTTCTTCAGGCTAACCATGCCTTTATTTGCAGCTTCGCATGTAAGCAATACTATCCCGGGCAATCGTTTCCGGATCGGGAGTGTAATCGAACACTTCGACCGATACCCAACCGTTGTAGTTGGTATCCCTCAACGCCGCGAA
>Ga0105046_10008545_pt1 | contig 16079 bp, 15 predicted proteins | sample MAT03_FD_78385 | JGI IMG/M metagenome (GOLD analysis project Ga0105046, IMG submission 78385) | Freshwater microbial communities from Lake Fryxell liftoff mats and glacier meltwater in Antarctica - MAT-03 (megahit assembly) | ecosystem: Environmental > Aquatic > Freshwater > Ice > Liftoff...
CGCGGACCTTCCGCAAAAAGCGTACGTCGCGTCGAACAGGCCAACTAAGGGCCGCCGCCGTGCAAGCCGGGGCGAGTGGCGCCCCGGCCGTCGGCGTAGATTGTCCAAACTAGAACCAAGTCAGCGGCACGATGAGATGGTGGAGAGAAAGTTCGGGAGGTTTGAGGGGGCGGATATTCGGGTGTGGGGATAGGGTTCGTGCTACACACTGGCACGCTTCATGTTGACGTTTGCCATTGCATTTCTAGCGGGTGCCGGCGGTTTCACGCTGGGCTTCAAATTCTTTGACCCATGGTCTGCCGCCTTCTTGGGTTTGGCAGGACTCATCACGCCGCTGATCCTTATCGGTCGCAAGGTGATGAAGCAGCTTGAGGCAAAGAACAAAGAAGCGGAAGCGCACATCGGGGCGCAGCGCTTTGACAAAGCTATTGCCGTGTTTGAATCTATGCGTCCTTTGGGGCTGTGGTTCCCACGGTTGACGGCTTCGATGGACGGACAGATTGGTGTTCTCAAGTTCGCCGCCCAGCGAGATTTCGACGGAGCGCGACCTTACCTTGAAAAAGCGCCGCGAAAGCTTTGGATGGCGCGGGTGATGCTTGCCTCTGTGCATTTGAAAAAGCACCAATACGACCAAATGGAAAAGGTATTTGAGGGTGCGGTTGCGAAAAACAAGAAACAGGGCCTCCTGTGGGCGGCATACGCTTTTTGCCAACTAAAGCGAGGCGAGAAGACCAAGGCGCTTGAGGTATTGCAAAAAGGGATCGCAGCGATTCCGCAAGACGCTCGCTTAAAGGCACATCTTGCCGCCGTTGAAAAGGGCAAGAAGCCAAAGATGACCGCTTACGGCTCCGAGTGGTATGCATTTCACATCGAAACACCTTCAATGGCGGGGCAAACTCAAGGCCAGCCGAAATTCATGCCGCCCCAAGTTGGTGGCAAGCGCATGCGAATGCGCCGAATGTAGTGCCGCGGGCCAATCAACGTGGCTGCTATTAGCGTTCCGCTTCCGATGCGCCTTGTTGCGGGAGGGCGCTTGTTTTCGTGGCCGGTGCCCGGCTCGAAAAGCATTACCAACCGCGCATTCATTCTCGCCGCCTTGGCTGAGGGAGAATCTGTGTTGTCGGGCGTGCTGGAAAGCGACGACACGCGGTACATGAGGCTTGGGCTTTGTTCCATGGGGCTGCAGATCACTGACGGTCCCACATCGGACCACGTGCTGATTCGTGGAGGTTTGTCGCAACTGACATGCCCGCCGGAACCCGTGTTTGTGGGCAACAGCGGGACTACAGTTCGCTTTTTGTCAGCGATGGCTGCGTTGGTGCCGGGGCTTACGACCTTGCAGGGCGATGAACACATGGCCAAACGGCCAATCGCCGATTTGGTCGATGGTCTTCGTCAACTTGGTGTGAACGTCGAATGTGCTTCGGGTTGTCCGCCGCTTTCGATTCAAGGCGGACGCGTTCCCGGCGCTTTGGTGCGGATGCGTGGTGACAAATCTAGCCAGTACTTCACGGCGTTGTTGCTGATGGCTGGGCTTGCAGGACATTCCATTCGCATTGAGATTGAAGGCAACTTGGTCAGTCGCCCCTATGTGAACATGACCATCAAAATGTTGCAGGACTTCGGCGCGCAGATCGAGTCCGAAGAAAACGCGTTTGTTGTGCATCCGGTGCGCAACTACAAAGCCATTGCATACGAAATAGAACCTGATGCCTCTGCCGCAAGTTATCCTTTTGCGTTGGCCGCTGTCGGTGGACACGACATCACGGTAAAGCATCTCGGACCCGGTTCATTGCAGGGTGACTACACCTTTGTTGATGTGCTCGAACGCATGGGCGCAGTCGTTCACCGGCAAGCGGATAACACCCGCGTTGTCGGCGTTGGGACGTTGCGAGGTATTGACGTTGATATGCATCACATCTCTGACACCATGATGTCCCTTGCGGCTATCGCACCTCTGGCGAAAGGACCAACGACGATCCGCAACGTGGCCAATATCCGCATCAAGGAAACCGATCGATTATTGGCGACGGTGACAGAACTGCGGAGATTGGGTCAAGAGGTTCAGATGGGTGACGATTGGTTGCGCATTGATCCCAGACCTATCATACCTGCAACAGTGCAGTGTTACAGCGATCACCGCATGGCGATGAGCTTCGCCGTGTTGGGCACAGTCGTTGACGGCATCACGATTGCCGATCCCGCATGCGTGTCCAAAACCTATCCGACGTTTTGGAACCACATGGAGCAATTCGCCAGCGCGGGTGTGCGCCACGCTGGCGAATGAGCACTTTGCCCGCTTAACGAGCTGCGTCGCTGTCGGGAACGTTGCGAAGAAAGTCAGCTACCTGGGCAAACGCTTGCCGCAGATGAACAACGATCGCTTCGTCGAATTGAGCTTCCCCAATGGCAGCGTTCATCGAACGCAACCATGCGTCGCGCATTGAAGAATCAATAGGAACATGGGCATGGCGCATGCGCAGCCTCGGATGGCCGTGCGTTGCCATATATGTTTGCGGTCCGCCTAACCAGCCTACCAAAAACAAACAGAATCGATCTTGGGCTTCCGCTGTAATGCGACCAGTGTCGTCACAGCGGTGCAGCTTAGCAAGCGCGGGTTCATGCACTGCCATATGCTCATAAAACCGCTTGACCAACACGGTGATCGCGGGCTCGCCGCCCATCAACTCATAAGGTGGTTTGTCGGGAGAAAGCACGCGACCTGCAGTCTTTATGGGAAGCGAATGTCGCGCATTTTTCCAAGCGCGTTGATGATATCCATATGCACATCGAAGACCGGTTGATCGGCTTGGATACGCGTAAGGATCGTTCCTGGATAAGCCTTGATGCACGATTCGGTTTCTGTGCGATAAACATCAAGACGGTGCTGGATCACTTCGTCAGATGCATCGTCAGGTCGGTTCTCGAGTTGTGCGCGACGCTTCATACGGCGCACCACCAAGTCTTCGTTGTAAACCGAAAGTTTGAAGATTTTGATGACCGCTGCGTGTTGGTTAAGCAAATTCACTTGCTGGCGGCTGCGGGGTAGGCCGTCAATCACCAACAGGTCAGTGTCAGAGATCTTTCGTTGAGAAATGTTCTGCGCAAAGAGCTCCATGACCAACGCGTCGGGTACCAGATTGCCAGCTTTGAGCAATGTTGATACCTCAGGGTAAAGGGGGTTGTCTGCCTTAAGCCCCCGGAACACGTCACCCATGGCCACGTGGTGGAACCCTGGCAATGAGTTCAGAATCTTGCCCTGGGTTCCTTTGCCGCTGCCGGGGTATCCGAACAGCAAAATGGCTCTATGCATCGAGAGGTATCCTTTGTAGGCGAAACGCGCGCAGGCTTGAAGAAAAGTCCATTTCTGACGCGCCGCAGGTTTCAGAAGCTGGACCCGGATACTTAAGGCATCTTTTTCGCTGGGCGCAACCGAGTTTCTAGCCCGGCGCGATAAAGCCGCCGTGCACACTGCCGATGGGTACAAGGTGGGACCGCCGCGCCCTGACGATCTGACCCGCAAGGTGTCTTGGGACATGGTTCGCCGTTCGGCGAAAGCCAGCGCGGGCGAGCGCGTGCTCCAAGTGTCAACCAAGTGCAGGTCGGTTGAGGAGTTGCTTGGTCGATTTGCGCCTTTTGCAACTGAAGACAGCCTGACGGTTCCCGCTCGCCCTGGGATCCTCGTGGGTGAACGGTTGGTGATGAAGGTTTCGCTCGCTGATCACACGGAGGTCTTCAGCGCGCGAGGTGAAGTTCTCGAGGTCAAGGACGCTTCACAAGGGGCCACTGATAGTCGTCCTGTCGCGCGCGTTCGCCTTTTGGAAATGGACGAGGGAAGCCAGGCTCTTTTTCTTTCTCTTTCCAGCCGGGCGCCTGTACGAAAGTCTCCATTGGTCGTGCTTGAGGACAACGAACGTACGGTCATTCCTTCAGGGGGAGAAACCACAGATTTGGATAAGGCTCCGACCGCGAGGGGACCCCGCCCTTCGCTGCCCGCACCGCCTCCAATTCCAAGGCAAAACGCAGTGACAAGGCGTCCCTTAACGCCGGTGCCGCCTCTTCGAAGCCCTCCTTTACCCGAGCCCGAGCGCGCCGCCGGTTCTCTTTACAAGCTACCTGCGAACCCGTTGGCGGATTTGAATGCAGACGCTGTGCTTTCGTTTGTTGATTGCAATGTCTATGAATCTACCGAGGAAGGCCCCCCCCGGGAGGAAGTGACTCGAAGGGCTCCCAACCCTTTGATCTCGGCTGAGTCGGGCGCGGAAGTAGACGCGGGTTTAGAAATTGTTCGTGCGTCTGCAGTGTCCCAACGGGGCCAAGAAACAACGCCTCTACCTGAGTTCAATGCACCATGGCAAAGAAAACTCCGCTCTGGGTGGTCGATCGTTCAAAGGCTTGTTGGCAAGCTTCCGCCGCCATTGAGGCGGACCTTGGTTCAGGCCGTGCCGTTCGCGTTTTGCACCCTCCTGGGTTGGTGTGTGGGCTTCAACATGGCTGGCCTTGAACCACGACCAAAGGCGACCGTTGACGAAACACCCAGGACGTTTGTCCGCACCCACTCTTTACCTTCACCCTCCGAACCCGTGCCACGTGAGGCATTGCCAGCCGCTCTCCCGGTTGCCGCGCCTAAGGTGGCCCCGTCGGACGCTCCCTTGCCCGCCCCTTCTCCGGCCATTACGCAACTTTCTGGAGGATGTCAGGCTCGTATTCAGGTTCGCCCGTCCGGCGTTTCGGTCACTTGGAATGGGCAAGCCCTTGGCGTAACACCGTTACCGGATACGGCGGTTCCTTGTGGGCTGGGGCGAGTTGTTTTGGAGCGTGAACGATGGGAGACGGTCGTTCGACAAGTGACGGTGCACGAGGGGCCCCCTGTTGAGGTATCCGTTCGCATGAATCGTCCGGTCGGGCAGCTTCTCGTCACAACGACCCCTCCAGGAGCCAACATTGAAATAAACGGTCAGGTGGTAGGTAAGACGCCCCGAAAGATCTCGTCCCGTCGCTTCGAAACCATCAAAATAGGCCTTCGTCTAGAGGGCTATCGTTCCTGGCATTCCGAGGTGTTTCTGCGCGCCGCGACGGAAAAGCTCGACATCCAATTAGACCCATTGCCGAAAGCGAAACCCGCGGCCAAGACGGTAAAGTGATGATCTTCCTTGTCTCTATTCGGCGGCGAAAATCACGTCGCCATATTCAATGTTTTTCCAGGCCGCGGCCTGTGTCGTACACTGCGGGCAAACATGATTGATATTCGGCTTATGCGTGAACAGCCCGACGACGTTCGGGCGGGACTGCGTCGTGTGGGTTCAGACATCGACTTTGACGGCCTCTTGGCGTTGGACGAAAAGGTCCGGCGGCTTAAGGGCGATTCGGAAAACATCAAGGCCGAACAGAACCGCTTGTCTAAAGAGATAGGCAAAGCACCGAACCCAGAAGCCCGTCAGGTTGCGTTGGACAAGGGCGCGGCCCTCAAGGCGAGCTTCGAGACGCTTTCGGTGGAGCTTTCCCAGTGGGAACCTGTACTTGATGAAAAGCTCTTGGAAGTGCCGAATCTCCCGCATCCCTCTGTGCCTGACGGGGCCGATGATTCGCAAAACCGCGTGCTTCGCGAAGAGGGCACCAAGCGGGGCTTTGATTTCAAACCACAAGTTCACTGGGACTTAGGACCAAAACTCGACATTCTTGATTTCGATCGAGGTGTGAAGATTTCAGGCTCACGCTTCTATGTGCTTAAGGGCCAAGGTGCCAGGCTGCAACGTGCGCTGATCGCGTTCATGTTGGATCTGCATACCGAGAATCACGGCTATACAGAAATTCTGCCGCCCGCGATGGTCCGCCGCGAATGTTTGGTGGGTACGGGAAACTTGCCGAAGTTTGGCGACAATCTCTACCACGATCACCTTGAAGACTTTTGGTGGGTGCCAACCGCTGAAGTACCGGTGACCAACCTTTATCGAGACGAAATTCTTGATGGCGCTAAGTTGCCAATCAAGCACGTGGCGTACACGCCTTGCTTTCGCCGCGAACAAATGGCGGCGGGTCGAGACACGCGAGGAATCAAACGCGGCCATCAATTCGACAAAGTCGAGTTAGTAAAGTTCGTGCGTCCTGAAACCTCGATGGATGAACTCAAGGCTTTGCTGTCCGATGCAGAGAACGTAATGAAGGCCTTGGAATTGCCGTACCGGGTGATCGAAATGTGTGCCGGCGATCTGTCGTTTTCGGCCATGGTTAAGTTCGATCTTGAAGTTTGGGCACCGGGTTGTGAGGAATGGTTGGAAGTTAGCTCATGTTCCAACTTCGGCGAATTCCAAGCGCGCCGCGCGCGAATTCGATTCCGCGATGGGAAAGACAAGCCTCAATTCGTTCACACTTTGAACGGTTCAGGTCTGGCATTGCCACGCATTTTAATTTCTGTACTTGAAACATATCAACGTGCTGATGGTCGCATTGATGTGCCGAAAGCACTTCGGCCATACATGGGTAAGATCGAGGTGATTGGATGACCCTTCGCGGGGCGGCTGGAGGTTGCGTTGGAAGGTAGACCCCTATTCTTGGCGTGTCTGGGTGCGGCTGTTGTCGTTATTTTCGGCGGCGTTCTCGCGCTTTACGACGTATCGCCGCCGCCAGCCCCACCGTTGCCCCAGGCGCCTCCTCCGGTGCATGAGATGATGCCCGAGCTAAAGTTCTCACAGCCAATTTACCAAGCGCTGATTGAACAAGACGCCAAGAAGTATGAGGTGCCATCTCCCGCACTGGCAGATCTTGTACAGCCCATTCCTTACTATGATGAAATCCGCGGTCGTCGTCCGTTGAAAGTGGGCAAGCCCATAGACACCCGCCATTTGAAAGTCACCTTGTCAGTCGAAAAGCGCCAGGCTTTGGTTGAAGGCCAGACGTTTCGGACGGATCACCTTGTCTTGACCATCGAAAACCGGACCGATTCCTATTTGGCTTATCGGGTGGTAACACAGGTGCCCCGCAACCAAAAGTGCCAAAACAAAGGCGACATTCCTCACAACGCCATTGTGATCGGCCCGAAACAAACCCTGTCGCGTACCGAATGTCTGTTTCGGGATGCGAGCACAGTCGATCTGCTGAGCATTGAGGTCATGGAACTAAGTGCCTTGGCGGCGACCTATGTTTCAAGGCTGCCACCGGCATTGGTGCTTTATGACGCCAGGACTTCGTCGGGACACGTCCCGTTGGCGGGCGAACTTTGCCCCCAAACCTTCTCGTGGCGCGAGATTCGGGATGGCGTTGAGCGTAACGAATTCGATTGGAAGGACGTTATGGACTTTTATGCCCGCCATAACTGTGATGAATACGCATTTTTCCGAGCCTATCGCTTCCGCACCGATGCCACGGCGCCCTTGCCCTCCAGGCCGACTCCCTAGGTCCAGAGGCGTTTAATTGGCTCAAGTAGATAGGCCAACGATCGGGCCAAGTCCCCAGGGTCGATTTCCTGTTAATTTTTGCTGCTTTGCGCTTCTGGGCAGTTTTGGTTAGAGTCTGGGAATCTCCGAAATGACCAAAGCTGACCTCATCGTGGCGATCGCCGATCAGCTCAAGCTGCCTGCAGGGCGGGCTGAGTTGATCGTGGATCGAATCTTTGACGGGATGGTCAACGCGCTTAAGCAGGGCGAAGGAATCGAGATTCGCGGCTTTGGCAGCTTTACGATTCGCGAATACAAAGCTTACGAAGGTCGCAACCCGCGCACGGGAGAGACCGTTCAAGTCAAACCCAAGCGCATGGCGTTCTTTCGCGTTGGAAAAGAACTGCGCGAACGGGTGAACGAAGGCCGGGGTGAGATCAGTCTCGATGATGATGATGATGACGACGATGACAACGGCTAAACGTTGTCATGGATCTGTTTGATCGAGCGGCAGGTTCGAATCTTCCTGCGACGGCAGATGCCGAGCCAGAGGCTGTGCTTGAGGGAACCCTTGAGCGGGTGGTCTTTGCCGGCAAGGATGGAACGTTTTCGGTCGTACGCCTGCGTGTGGAAGGTGTTACCGAACTGGCAACGGTGGTTGGGGCGCTGCCAGGTTTGCCGGAAGGCGCGCGTCTGAGGGTAAGAGGCCACTATGAGGAAAACCCTCGCTTTGGTCGACAGCTCAAGATGTCTGGTTTTACTGAGCTTGCTCCAGAAACACTCGAGGGGATCCGACGCTATTTGGGTTCAGGTTTGGTTAAGGGCATCGGCAAAGAGATGGCCTCCCGAATTGTGGATCGCTTCGGCATGCTAACCCTTGAGATACTGGATAAAGAGCCATATCGCATCGGCGAGGTGCAGGGCATTGGCCCCAGCAGAGCACAATCATTCCGTAAGGCGTGGCTGGATCAAAAGGGCGTGCGCGACGTTATGGTTTTTCTGCAAGGGCATGGCGTTTCGCCTGCGTTTGCGGCGAGGATCTACAAGCGGTATGGGGCTGCTGCCGAAGCGCGCGTGCGCGAGAATCCCTACCGCCTGGCTTTCGATGTGTGGGGTATCGGTTTTCTTTCCGCGGATCGACTGGCCTTGAGTCTTGGGCTCGCGCGTGATTCGGAAGTTCGCATCGAAGCTGGCTTACGGCATGTATTGGATGAGGGTGGTGGTGGCGGTCATGTGTTTTTGCCTCGAACCGAATTAGAAAGGATTGCGGCCGAGCGCCTCGAGGTCGATGAAGCCTTGGTGCATCCCGCAATCGATAGGCTGGCCACGCTTGGGGCCGTTGCTGTCGAAGCGATGGCCGAACACGGTGAAGTGGTCTACGAAAAAGGCCTTTTTCAAGCCGAGCGTGCCGTTGCCGAAGCGCTTGTAGCGTTGCACCAGGCTCCCGCCCGCGTCCGCATGACAGGCGACGCACTTGCTGCGGTGGCTCGCTACGAAAGTGCAGCGGGCATTGCGTTGGCCAACGCGCAAAGGGACGGAATTCTTCGCGCCATCAGCGACAAAGTGGTGGTCATCACGGGTGGCCCCGGCGTTGGAAAAACCACGATCGTTCGGGGTGTGGTGCAATTGTGTAAGGCTGCAGGGTTGGAGGTGGCGCTGGCCGCCCCTACGGGTCGTGCTGCAAAACGACTTTCGGAAGCCACGGGATTGCCGGCCCTCACGTTGCATCGATTGCTTGAGTGGAGACCCGTTGAATCGTCCTTTGCGCGCAACGCAGACAATCCGATACCGGCCGATCTCTTGGTGGTTGATGAGGCCTCAATGTTGGATGTGCGCTTGGCTGCCGACTTGTGCAGCGCGATTTCTCTGGGCACCCGCTTGGTGCTTGTGGGTGACGTTGATCAGCTGCCTTCTGTGGGGCCGGGATCCGTGTTGGCAGATATCATCAATTCAGCAGTGGTGCCCACTGTGCGCTTAACTGAGATCTTTCGCCAAGCGGCGCGCAGTTTGATCGTCACGAATGCCCACCGTATCAACGGCGGCGAAATGCCTGAGCTTGGCGCTGCGGTTGCGCCGGGTGAAGTTGATGAACGTGACTTCTTTTTTCTAGAAGAAGAAAACGCTTCAAAAGCGGCAGAGGTTGTTCGTGATCTTGTGGTGACGCGGCTGCCACGTAAATATGGGTTGAGCCCGGCTCAGATACAAGTGCTTGTGCCCATGCACAGGGGCGATCTGGGAGCCGCCCGCATCAACCAATTGCTGCAGGACGCGCTTACCGCCGGGGCGGCTGAAATACGCCGCGGTGAACGCGTGTTTCGTGTGGGCGATCGCGTGATGCAAATTCGCAATGACTACGACAAGGACGTGTTCAACGGAGACATTGGACACGCCGTGTCCATCGTCGACGATGAACTCCGCGTTTTGTTTGAAGGCCGAGAAGTGGGGTACGAGAACGACGAGCTAGATCAACTGACCCTCGCCTATGCTGCCACGGTTCACAAATCGCAAGGGTCTGAATATCCTGCCGTGGTGGTTCCCGTACACACGCAGCACTTCGTGATGTTGCAAAGGAATTTGCTCTACACGGCCGTAACGCGTGGAAAGAAGTTGGTCGTCTTGGTTGGCACTAAAAGGGCTTTGTCTCTGGCCGTGCGCAACGATAGAGCCGGATCACGCAACACTCGTTTGGCGGAGCGGCTGCGTCAGTTTGAACAGCGTGGACTTCCAGCGCAGGTGGCTACAGACGTGGCTACAGAGCCGGCCTAAGCGAGTGACTTGTGCCGATGACCGTTTCTACGTAAGCGGTTTTGCACGATCCACAGGTGAACTGTTCGCCGTTGCTTTCCTGTAGGCGGTTGCCGCATTTGCAGATCCATCCCATGAACTTCGCAGGCACGCCACCAACCAACGCATAGTCGGGGACATTTCGCGTAACCACAGCACCAGCGGCAACAAAAGCGTATTGGCCAATGTCATGTCCGCAAATGATGGTGGCGTTCGCGCCGATGCTCGCGCCTTTTCCAACGTGTGTGCTCCGATACTCATCGCGCCTTACTAAAAAGGCCCTTGGATTTACCACATTCGTAAAAACCGCGGAGGGTCCGATGAAGACGTCTTCATCCAACGTGACGCCATCGTAAAGTGAAACGTTGTTCTGCACTTTGCAACCGTCGCCAATGGCCACAGTTGCGGCAACGTAAACGTTCTGTCCTAATGACACGCGAGCGCCAATTCGCGCTCCGCCCATCACGTGACAAAAATGCCAAACCTTGGTGCCCAAGCCAAGGTGCGCTCCTTCGTCGACACACGCTGTTGCATGCGTCCATGCGGGTGCCAACGGATTTGCAGTAGGCTTGGTCATGAGGGGATTTCTACGGGCGTTCCACCCAAGCGGATGGATTCTTGCCCGGCTTCCAAAGTGCGGACCACGGCCAACCCCTGCTCCCCATCACTGCGTGGTTTGCGCCCGGTTTGAACGCATTCAATGAAGTGTTCACACTCCTCAAGCAGCGGCTCTTTGTTTGGCACTGCTGGCGAAAGCACATCGCCCGACCGCACCGCCACCCCTTCCGCGTAAGTTGTGTGTCCTGGCGTTGGTATGGCGGTCTTGTCATAGATTTTCACCCGCTCATCTGGCGCGGTGTCGTCGAAGGTCAACATACGTTTTGATCCCACCACAGTAAGACTGCGACGCTTGTGTGGATCTAGCCATGACACGTGAATGTGAGCTGACTTTCCACCCGGAAAGCGCAACGAAGCGAAGGCGATGTCTTCCACTTGTCGTTCGCGCTGAAGGAAAACAGCGCCGGTCGCGGAAATCGCCACAGGTGTATCACCAAGCAGGTACATGGCTACAGCCACATCATGTGGTGCCAATGACCACCATGCGTTTTCAGTTTCACGCACGATCCCCAAGTTCACGCGCTGGCTGTAAAGATAATGAATGTCACCCAAATCGCCGGCATCAATGCGTTGTTTCGCCAAGACCACCGCAGGGTGATACAGCAGCAAGTGACCGACCATCAAAATCAAGTTGTGTTTGCGTGCCAAGGTGCACAGCTCTTGTGAATCTGCGCTGGTCAGCGTCAGAGGCTTTTCCACATAAACGTGCCGCCCACTTTCCAAGGCTTGCTTTGCCAACCGGTGGTGATTTGGAACGTCAACCGCCACTGCCACCGCCTTGACCGTTGGATCTGACAAGACTTCCTCGAAAGAGGTTGTGACGCTGACGCCGGGATGTCGCTGGGCCGTAGCAGTTAACAAAGGTTTGCTGAGATCGCAAACCCAACGAAGCTCGCAACCTCGCGCGATTGAGAAGGTACGAACGATGTTCTTGCCCCAGCCCGCGGCACCAACCACGGCCATGCCTACATCCTTCGTTGCCAACGCCGTCGTCATCGTAAGGAGCTTATCATTTAACAAAACCCGTAGTACCGTCGAGTACTATCTTCAAATGTGTGCCCAAGTTCATGGTTGTGGTGTCAGGGGTCTACTTCGGAGGGCAGTTGTGGTTGCTTTAGCGGCTAGTGTGTCGCTTGGCGCATGCTCATCACCGGCCCTCGTCGCTCACGGAGGCTCTCGGACTTTGCTTTCTTATGGAGATGGCCGGCCTGAAAGCGTCTTGGCATTTCCGGACATTTCCTACGAAGCGCTCATTCGTTTTGATCTTGAGCCAAACGCCAAAGCGCCGCTGCGGCTGTGGTATCGCCCTGCCACTTCAGGATCGTTGCAGATATCGGTTTACGAATCGTCAGGGTTGGATGGCCCTGGTGTCTTGTTGTCCGAAAGCCGCCGTGACATTGGTGATAGCGACGCAGGAGACGCCAAGAGTGGCCGATGGATTGTTGAAGAACTGCCTACCGGGAAACTTGGCGGGCAAACAACCCTGTGGGTGGGATTCAAAAAAGCAAGCGGAAACCCCGGGCTGTGGTCCAGCGACAAAGACGGAGGCCATTACTACATGCGCAGTCTAGATCCCGCTCGTCGTGTGCCTCTGCTACCCGTTCGCCGAGCCCCCATCGTGCAATTGGAGTTTGATGGCGTGACGGTTCCGTAGCGCTGCGGCAACCTAAGCCGCCGAGGGTAGTGTGTGGCCAAGGTGCCATTCGCTGCCAACAGGCACTGCGCGCACGATGGCGTCTGCAACATGAGCCTGTGCGGCTTCACAAGCGTGCTCGAAGGAAGCGCCACCTGCCAGATAGAGTGCCAAGCTTGAGGCGTAGGAACATCCCGTTCCCCTAACATTGGGGCCAGCCACGCGAGGACGCGTCAGTGTGGTTAGGCGACCTTCGTTGAGAAGTACGTCGGCAATGTGGGCGGTTTGTAGGTGCCCTCCCTTGATGACCACTGCACGCGAACCTTGGTCGACCAAAAAGCGAGCGGCCATGACGGACTCTTCCACAGCTTCCACGATGCTGTCACACAACAACGCGGCCTCTTGTGCGTTGGGCGTAAAGACGGTGCTAAGGCTAAGCAGCGGCCTCAATGCCTCCAAGAGTGATTGTTGAGCCCGATCAAACAGGGCCCCTCCGGCAGTCGCTCCAAGCACAGGGTCAAACACCACCGGGCCCCGAAACCCCGTTAGCGCCGTTGCAATCGCTCCAACAAGTTCTGCATTAACGACCATCCCGATTTTTACAGCTGTAAGTCCGTTTGGGGCTTCGTTGAGGGCTAACGAGATAGCTTTTGTAACCTCCAGGCGAGGTCGGGCGTCGATGGCTTCTACCCCGTGGGTGGCCGATTGCTCGGCCCAAGCGGTTCCAACGAGCCGAAAGCGGCTGCCAAGGGCGCGGGCTGTGAGACCATCGCGCAATATTCCCGAGCCCCCGGAAGGGTCAAAGCCACCAATGGCTATAAGATGCAACTTGCTCAGTTCGTGCACGACGCGTGTTTTTACCTCATGGTGTTGTTAATGGCTCCTCCAGGTGTTCTTGTGCGAAACTTGTTTCATGCCGTAACACTTTTTGCCTTGATGGCGGTAGCAGCACCCTTGTTGGTGCATGCCCAGACGGCGCCTTCCGCTGAGGATGTGGAAGAGGCGAAAGCACGCTTCGCTGCGGGAAACGCTGCCTTTGGCAAGGGTCAATACCGCGAAGCGGTTTCGGAGTTCCAAGGCGGGTACATGCTGACCCGCAGCCCTGGCTTCCTACTTAACATAGGTGTGTGTTACCGAAAACTGGGAGAATTGAAGCAATCCCTTGAAAACTTTAAGGATTATCTAAAAGCCGAACCTCAATCGCCACGCCGCGCGGAGGTCGAAAAGCAGATTGCGGAACTGGAAGCCGAGCAAGGACCTGCTTCCAAAACAGACGCCAAAAGTAGCCCCGTCCGGCTTGCCGATGGTTCGCTTGATCCTGCAGCGATTCCAGTGGCACCTGCGACTTCCAACGCAACCAAGGTCGAAAAAGGCGCCCCAGCTGCCAAACCGGTGCGGACGCCTGTTCCTTTGCCGACCTCTGGCGGCGCACAGGTTCTGGAAGCAAGCGAGGATGATGGGGTTTCACTTGTTGTCACCGGTCGGCGGCCCGGGAGCGCAGCTGCGGCTCCTTCCCGCGCCACCCGGAAAGCGGCGCCGAAGCATGAGGAGGAACCTGAGTCTAGCAACCACATGTGGTTGTGGGCGGCGATCGGAGGGGCCGTACTTGCAGGGGTGGTCGTGGCGTTCGCTACCACTGGAGGAAAATCCGAAACGGGAACACTTGGGTCAGTAGATCTGCGGTGATCTGGTATGTTGACGACCCTTGCCCAAGTCCCTAATTGTTAGGGAGTTTTGGGGAGATTCTGACATTCTGGGCTAAGATTTACGGTAGTGGGTGTGGTCCTTCCTCAGCCGGTTCAATTCGGCAAATACACTCTCTTCGAACGCATAGGGCGCGGAGGGATGGCAGACGTGTTCAAAGGACGCGTCCAAGGGCCTGCGGGTTTCGAACGAATCTTCGTTGTGAAACGGATCCTCCCGCATCTGTCAGATGATCCAACTTTCACAAAGATGTTCATTGAGGAGGCCAAGATGTCGGCCCGCCTCAACCACCCGAACATCGTGCAGGTGTTCGAGCTCGGTTCGGTTGAAGGTGAGTACTTCATTTCAATGGAGTACGTGCGTGGTCATGACTTGGCTGAAACAATGCGGACACTGTGGGCCCGCGTTGGACCACCTCGCCCAGAACTCGTGGCGTACGTTGGTCGCGAAATGTGTCGCGCGCTTGATTACGCTCACAACGTTCGCACCGACGACGGAAAACTCATCGGCATGATCCACCGCGACGTTTCGCCTTCGAACGTCATGCTTTCGTTTGAGGGATCGGTGAAGTTGTTGGACTTCGGCATTGCCAAGGCGCTTGGCGGGGAAGGCAGTGACGAAGGCACTCAAAAAGGCACGTTGAAGGGCAAGTTCGCGTACATGGCTCCTGAACAAACACGGGGCAATGACGTGGACAGCCGCATCGATATTTTCGCGTCCGGTATTGTGCTGCACGAGATCCTTACGGGTCGCCGCCTGTTTAAAGGCGAGAACGATCTGCAAACGGTTGAAAAAGTGCGGCAGTGTGAAGTGCCGCCGCCTTCGTTGCAAAACCCGTTATGCCCTCCTGAACTTGACGCGATTGTTTTGCAGGCTCTGGCACGCAATCCTGATCACCGTTTTCAATCCGGTGGTGAGATGGCTGATGCATTAGACGACATCGTTCACGCGTCACGCTTTCAGCCAAGTCACCTTGCTGGTTTGATGCGAGATCTGTTCCCTGGTGAGGCGCCGCAAGATGGTCGGCAAACCAGCACAGGATCGGTGCGTGTAAGCCAGTCGATGCCATCGTCGAACTCGCGCCCGTACACGCTGCAGGTTCGTTCGCCCACTGTGCCACCTGTCTCTGTTTCTGCAAGTGGGACGGGCGGCTCGTCGTTGGCGCAACAGGCAGCGGAAGCCGCGGCCTTGGCTAACCAGCCAATATACAAAAAGCCTGCATTCCTAGTCATAGTCGCCCTTGTTTTGGGCGTGGGTGGTTTTGGCGGAGGTATGATTCTTGTGCGCAACAACGCTCAGCCACAAGTGATCATTCAATCGGGCACGACGCAATTCAAAGATGGTCCTTTGCGGATCGACGTAGATTCAATTCCTGGTGGCGCCGATGTTTACGACAAACTGTCGAACAAATTGTTGTGCACCACGCCCTGTGTGGCAAGTGTCGATTGGAAGACCTCCACGCCCACAGTGTTGGTGTTGCGCAAGGAAGGCTACGAGGAAACATCGAAAGATGTTCGTCCCGGGCTTAAAGTCTTTGCCAGTTTGAAAGCCGCTATTGGTTCAGGGATTCGTCGACCTATGATGGTCATGCCGCCTCCCGCGAACCCGTTGCCCGTGCATAAGGCGCCAGAACCACCAGCTGAGCCTGAAGAACAGCCAACACACCCACGCAGCCACCGCAGTTCGTCTTCGTCACGCTCGTCCTCGCCGTCGCCAAGCAGCACGCAAGAAAACGGATCGAAGACGTCAAACACCAACAGTGGTAGCGGCAAATCTACCAAAAAAACACCTGCGTCTGAGCTGGTGAATCCGTTTTGATCTAGTCACGGTTGCTTTGGAAGTTAGTGGCAACGCATGTTCGCTAAGCGTCCCATCGCCGTGATAGTTCCCGCGTTCAACGAAGCCGACAAGATCGTGAACACGCTGCGTTCAATTCCCGATTTTGTTCAACACATCATAGTCGTTGA
>Ga0105046_10008546_pt1 | contig 16079 bp, 13 predicted proteins | sample MAT03_FD_78385 | JGI IMG/M metagenome (GOLD analysis project Ga0105046, IMG submission 78385) | Freshwater microbial communities from Lake Fryxell liftoff mats and glacier meltwater in Antarctica - MAT-03 (megahit assembly) | ecosystem: Environmental > Aquatic > Freshwater > Ice > Liftoff...
AGACCAGTTCTGCCTGCCGCTCATTTCACCGGCAATTGATAGGCTACGGCCTCAGTCGCATTACGCAGAAACAATCGATCGCCGATCAAGACTGGATGATTCCATGTCTTGTCGCTCATTGCGGGCACCTGGGCCAGTTCTTCGTGCTTTTCCGGGTTGGCTCGTAATAGAAAAAGTCCGCCGGTCTCGCTGACCACGATGATCAAATCGGAATCGGTGCACAGCAAGGCTTGTCCCTTTTCGTAACGTCCACCTTTCCACTTGCGCTTGCCGTTGCTCAAGTCGATGCACGTGAAGATGCGGTTGTCGAAACCGTAGATGTAGCCTTTATGGACCAGTACATCGTTAAAGTCAGGTTTGAGGTCTCGCGAAGTCCAGATTTCTTCACCGCTGATTTTCCCGTCGTCATTCCTGAGCTGAACCAGTCGCGTGCCTGCGCCCATCCCTGTAGCGATCAGCAGCTTGTCGCCATCAATGATCTGGGGCTGGAGTGCTCGATAGCCGCTGTGCGGCCATGAGTAATCGAGAACGCTTTTGCCTGTCATGTCCCAGAACTGCGCTCCCGTGTCTGAAAGCAGTGCCAATAGTGATTGGCCGAGGACGTTAACAACCTGAACGGAACCGTAGGATTGCTCGCCTGCCGCAGCCGACCACGCGAGTTTGCCATCGACTGCATGGAAGGCCAGGACGCCTTTGCCGTTCTTGCCACCGGCATGCACGATGACTAGATCGTTGACGACGAGCGGTGACGCGGAGAAACCCCACATCGGAGCCTCGCTGCGATCTGAAGTCTGCTTGACATCGGCTTGCCAAACTGTCGAGCCATCGCGCACGTTGAGTTTGATCAACACGCCATCAGCACCGAGGGCATAGATCGAGCCGTCAGCATAAGCCGGAGTCGATCGTGGTCCCAGGCCACCAAGCGCTTCGAAGAATCGCGAAGCCCACTTCTTCTCCCAAACCTGTCGTCCGGATTCGCTCTCGTAACAAACAACAGCCTCTTCATCGCCGCGCTGTTCCTGTGTAAACAGGTAGTTGTCCACCGAAACGAAGGAACTCCAGGCTGGGCCAACCGTGATTCGCCACAGTTCTTTCGGAGGATGAGCGGTCCAGTCCGAGTCGAGGATCGGTCCGCCTCGTACCGCGCCGTCCTGCATGGGGCCTCGAAAGCTGGGCCAACTCGATTCGAGAACGACATCCGCAGGAATGGCCTGCGTGCCTTCTGGCCGATTGATGGAGGTCACCAGTTCATCGGAAGATTTTGACCAGCGCGGCAGGATTTCAAATGAGAAATCTCCCCAAACTCCGTCGTTGCGTACGAACGTTGACGCCGATGCGGCCAACGTTGCGAAGACCAGGGAGATCACCGTACGTTTGCTCGTCAACTGCTTGCCAAGCAAGATCAGTCCCAGCGCAAACGCGCCGATTGTCATAGGGATCGTCATCACGATGAAGACAGGCCCGCGCATCGTTTCGTGCGATAGTAACTGCTGGACCGATAATATCACGATCAATGCCAGCAGCCCCAACAATCGCTCGGTGTAGCGAGCTCGACTGAGCAATAGCCACCAGAGAATCAGCGCTAAACTGAACAAAAACGGAAAGAAAGCCGTGATGGCCCATGTCCATGATGGACCATCCGTCCACACGTCTGCCACGAACCGCGCCGCAATCATGAGCGGAAGTAGAAGCAGCGGAATCCATGTTCGAAGCGGCTTGAACATGGTTACGGCAGCTTGTGGAGCTGAATCGGCAGTTGTCGACATATCAAATCGTTCCGTAGAAACGGGTTTCTTTTTTCATCACAGCATATCAGTCAGGAAATCTGCCGTCAGCCCGAGATGATCCACCATTCCAGGAATGCAAAAAGTCCAGACTGCCATTTCAATAACGCCATCCCGCTTGCAACAGGACTCCGTCGCTGAGCCTTGTTTTTACCTGGTCGGATTGGAATTCGTAGTATCGATTGAAGGCATACCCAATGTCAGCAAACCAGCCGCCTCCGCCATCGACGATGTGTTCAAGTCCCAACAACAATCGGATGTCGCCCAGAGACACTTCGTCGGTTTTCCCGTCAGCACGAGTCACGGCCCATGTATTGCCACCAATTCCTGCCGACAGGGATATCCACGTTTCGCTCGCGGTAACATCTTTGGCAAGACGCCATGCGAAACGTGACTGCGGAAATTGCAGATCGAGGCGCGTTGATGGTCGCGGCGTCCATGTCAGGCCGACGGCCGGCAACAACGGCAGGTCCGCTCGGTCGAGGTACACGGCTCCATCGGCAGGCTCAACAAACAGCTCCCTGGTAACGAAGTCCTCGTTTGAAGGCTGCGTAGGTTCGATGGTCGCTACGACCGGCAATTGGTCAGCGGTGGCAGGGTGCAGCCAGTCCGGAGCATGTTGAGCCTCTGTGCCACTTCTCAGCAGCAGCAGCAGAACAGTAATCGCGATCAATGGCGCGCGAAGCATCAGGTTATGATCTCAAAACTGCAGGAATCGCAACCATACGATATTCCACGAGTCACTAACTTTGGTTACTGGACAGGCGATTGTTTCTGTGCTGCTCAGAATTTAAGGTGCGAAGGAATCGACGCATTGATAATACCTGAGGATAGCACGATCCTTGTGGATGGTCGATGTTTTGTCTGAACGTTTTTTAGCGGATGAACGATTAAATGTCCTGCATTGGTTACGAACATGCGAATTTTGCCGCTACCCAGACGTCCTGCATTCCATGGGCCTCAGTCCTTGAGGCGACGAACATATTCCTGCCACACAGTTCCGATTGCATCGACGCAAGTTGAGACCTTTACCACGTCAAAAGATGGGCCACTGGCGGGATTTCAAACGAAAATTCCGGCCAGCCGGGTGGTCTTTCACTTTGAGTCTTCTGAGGATTTCTAATCATTTCAATCTTCTTCGTATGCTTCTCGAAAACCGCGTAATGTTCGGACGTGCACAGTGGCATAAAAAGAACGATTTGAACGTTGTTTTCTGTCTTAGGGCAGAATCAGTATTAGCCGAAGGGCGCTAGCAGGCTGTCGATTTAATGGGTTTTCACAACCCGATACGTCAGTGAGGGATAAAATTACCAGCGTTTTTCGCCAAACATCCCTCGCTGACGCTTCGGGTTGGGATTAAATCGACAGCCTGCTAGCCCCGGTTTTCTCGGCGAATCAGAGATCCTAAATCGGGGCTAGCGCCCAATGGCACTCACTCTAGAGAGTAGCAGGCACTTTCCAACTGACACGTCGCCCCTGAAAACACGGGAATTGGCGGACGGCACACGGAGTGTGCCTGCTACTTTGTTATTAAAACGACTGGCATTGGGCTAGCGCCCTGCGGCTGATTAAGTCCACTCCATTGGGCTTCACGCTGGCGGCCTGCCGGATGTGGCAACGGATGATCGAACGGGCCATCGCCGCAAAATGACTCCTGTTCATCACCTTTCATTCTGTCAGACCAGCCATTGCGAGCGCAGCACGATAGTCTTCCGGACGATTCAGATTCAACAAAGTTGAAAGCTCCGGATCAACATCTCGAAGGTCCTCAGCCGGAACTTTTAAAGTGCGAACTTCATCAAACAAAAATACCGGACGCAAACGATCTGACGCCAAAAGCGACTGGACGACGGCCAGCACGCGCGGACGATAGACGGCTGCCAGCGGATGAAAATACTGGCCGTCATAGGGCACGGCGATATCGTGTTGCGCAAGGCTCTGAAACATCGCCTGCATAAAATCGGGGCTCAGCAGCGGCACATCACAGCTGGTCGCATAGATCGCATGCACGAAGTCTGGCATCGAACGCAACCCGGCCGCCAGTCCTTCGAGAGGACCACGTTCGGGATGTTCATCTCGTGTGATGATCACGGTCGGCGGAAGTTCCGGCAAAATTTGCTCCGGAGCGGCCACGACAACAATCGCAGTCGAATCCACCACCTCACTGACAATTCGTACCACGCGCTGCAGCATCAGCTCCGGACCGAATGGCAACGTCGCCTTGTCTCGCCCCATGCGGCTGGATTTGCCACCACACAGAATGATTGCCCCCTTTTTCATTTTGACAGTGAGATCCATGCAGAGTGAGAATTGTGAGAAATGAAAATGTACGTTAGTCTCTAAGGCTGATCCAGCAGGATATTGAACGAAACAAAGTCTACGGGATATTGGAATCCATGACAATCACGCTCACTTATAACGCCCAAACCTCAGTCCCGGTGGAAATCGAAGGATTAACGCCGGACTGGGCCTGCGACAAATCCCTCGCTGAAATTGAACAGTTCGAAATCTTCCACGGAAACCGCAAAATTCCGCTGGCAGAAATGTTTACTGTCGCCGGCGATGCGAGTGACAAACAAATGGATTTCGAAGGCAATCTGTCAGGAGTTCACTGGATCGGCGCGCACATGGTCAGCGGCGTGGTGCGGATTCATGGGGCGGCCGGACGTCATGTCGGCAGCCAAATGCTGGGCGGTGAGATCATTGTCTATGGAAACGCCGGGGGCTGGGTTGGTTCTGAAATGAAGAAAGGACTGATTCATGTCAAAGGAAATGCCGGACACCTGACCGGGGCCGCGTATCGTGGATCCACAAAGGGCATGACCGGCGGTACCATCCTGATTGATGGCTATGCCGGCAACGAAATCGGCCTGACCATGCGACGTGGTCTGATTGCGATTGGCGGTTCTGCGGGTGACATGCTTGGCTTCAACATGATTGCCGGAACAGTGGTGGTCTTTGGTGAATGCGGTATCCGACCTGGCGCCGGAATGCGACGAGGAACTCTGGCATTGTTTGGCCCCAACCCGCCACAACTGCTGCCTGGTTTTCGCTTTGCCACCACCTGCCAGCCGCAGACCGTCGCGTTGATGCTGCGCGTTCTGCAGGACAAGGGTTTTCGGATTGACGAAACCTTGATGAGGTCCAAATTTGACCTCCATCATGGCGACCTGGTGTCTTTGGGACGCGGCGAGGTTCTGTTTCGACATGCCACGCCAGCGTAAGGCTTGATTGTTCTACAGGGAAAACTGCATGCTTCGCAGGTGCTGCCGAACTGTTTGGTCCGAAAGCAGAGCAATGAAGGCCTGAACTGCCGGTCGCTGCATCCGGTCCTGCGGCACAACAAAATCGTAGTGTTCATCCTGAAATGGAATGAAAGCCAGACCACCAGCTCTGGCAGCAGCTTTGATCGCCACGCCCCAGTCAGCGCGATGTTGTACGATGGCTGCGGTGACTGCACTGTGATTACCAGGCTGAACCGCATACCCGGCGGGTCTGGCCCCCTGCAGCAGCCGATCGATCAGAATCCGCGTGCCACTTCCCTGATTGCGATTGACCATCACGAGCGACGAATCTTCCATTGTCATCTCTACGATTTCGGCCGGTGTTTGGCCTTCAAATCGTGCGTCGCCGCGTCGGTAAACGACTCCCTGCGATCGACCATAGCCTTCGACCAGAGTCACTGCGTCATTCAGGAACGGGCGATTCCAGGTGCCCGAATCTGAATCCAGCAGATGAATCCCGGCAATGTCGCATTCGCCACGTTTGGCTGCCATCAAGCCGGCGGAACTGCCAACCGTCAGCAGCTTCGAACGGATTCCGCGGCTTTGAAGCTGCGTGAGCAGATAATCGAGCCCCACACAATGACTGCCGATGACGATCAGATCGGCCAGTTCCAGACCACGACCGATCAGACGCACCTGAACCTGCTCACCTGCATCGACAATTTCCGTATGTCGAGGGATCGTGAGAAATCCATCCGCCCGGCTGAACGTCGTGACGGAGCCTGATCCTTTGCCCATGGGAAAGGCTGACAGTCCATGGTCTGTTTTGACAAGCCCCACCAGCAGATACTCAGTTCGGCCGACTTCGGAATTCGTCCGGATCGCCATCGACGCTGTGGCCACTTCTTGAGTCTCCGGCTGTCGGCCTGCCAGCATTCGAATCACGGGAGCCACAAACTCATGAAACGTGAAAATTGCCGACGTCGGAAAGCCCGGCAGAATAACGACCGGTTTGCCGGAGCTGACTGCCATGCAGATAGGCTTGCCAGGCTTTAGTGCGACTCCATGGACGACGATTCCGGGATCGTTGAATTCCGCAAGGACGCGATAACACAGGTCGCCTTTGCCTTTACTGGTTCCGCCCGACAGCAGGACAACATCGGAGTCCAGCAGTGCATTTTGCACCGATGTTCGGAGCTCATCCAGATTGTCACGAATGATTCCACCAAACTGTGGAATTCCGCCTTGTTCTCGTACGGCATCACCCAGCACCTGGGAATTGGAGTCATATACGGCTGCGGGACGCATCGGTTCACCGGGAGCGATAATCTCGTTGCCCGTGGAGACAATCATGACGCGAGGCTGACGCCAGACGTCAACCGATTCTTCACCCAATGCCGCGAGCACTCCGGTCTCACGGCTGGTCAGTACGGTTCCCGCTCGCAGCACTGTTTCACCGACGGCAATATCGGTTCCCGCGAAAGAAATACCGAAGCCGGGAGTCACAGCTCGCCGTGCGAAAACCTGGCCATCCCGTTCTTCAGCATGCTCAACCATTAATACGGCGTCGGCACCGCGCGGCAGCATGCCACCAGTGGCAATCGCGACTGCCTGTCCGTGCTGTATCCGGACCGACGGCGCTGTGCCTGCTTCCAGCGATTGAGGCAGCAGCAGAAGTGATTTCGGAGCCATCTCGCTGACACCAAACGTGTCAGTGGCCTGCACGGCGTAGCCGTCAAAGTTGGAGCGATCGAATGACGGCACATCGATCTTCGCCAAAACGCTGGCGGCGAGAACCCTTCCAAGAGATTCGCGAACAAAAATTCGCTCGATCCCCAGCGGCTGCAGGTTGAGTGCCGAACGAAATCGTCGCTCCGCTTCGTCGCGGTCTATGACGTCAAGGAACTGCTCCTGATCGGACATCGTGATTTCCCTGCGACTGGTTGCCAGAAGAACCGCAGTCTCCTGCTGATGCTTCTGCTTACAGCAAATCTCGCAGATGAAAATGGTGTTTGCCGAGTTTGCCGCCGTAATTCCCTGCCGTGATTCGAACGATGCCAGGCGATGCCGCCGCAGCGTGCAGTCCTCTCTTCATCGCCGACTGAACAGCGTCAAATGAAAGTCCGTCAATCACAATTTCATAGACGGCGTGACAGTTGGCAGGCAGTTCTGTCTTTGTCAGTCCTCGCAAAAGCGGGCAGTATGCATCATTCGTGCTGGCTTTGAGTTTCGGATACCGCGAACCGACTTTGCTGCCGGAACGCACGATGCCACCGGGAAAGGGCAGAGCGACATCGACTCCCGTCCCTATCGCGGCAACAGCGGCTTCCGCAGCTGTCAGGGCGGCGGCGGAGTTTGTTCCACAGATCAAAAGGTTGCCGCCAGCGACACCAGTCACTGTACCGAAGTAGTCTTCACAGACAAACTCGCCGTCCATCGTTGGGATTCGCCAGTAGCGACGATTGTCAAACTTTTTGGAGATTTGAAAACCGTCACCGAAGTAGCGAATGCCTCCGCCAATGCGGATTTGCTTTTCCTTCGGGCAATCGAGGATTCCGTTGTAGCAGGCGGTCGTCGGGCATGTGAGCACACACTGGCCGACTCGACCCTGCAGTGCTCTTCCCAGACCATCAGTGCTGAATCCGAAGACGAGCACAGAGACACCCGGGCGACCGTCAGGAGTTTCCTCGGCGGGCACAGTACGTTCAATCGCCGCTTCCACATCGCAGGCGATGACACTGGTGGCATTACCGCACAGGACCGTCGCGGCCGTGGTTGCCCACCGATCACTGTCGGCCGTTATGATCAGTCGTGCCGCCTTGATAGGAAACGCCTCAGCGAACGTGTCGAGGATCTCGACGCCGTGAAGCTGCAGGGACAATGATTGAGCCGCGGTCATTAGGTTACTCATACTCCAGACTGTGACCAGCATCGAGCTGGCACACCCTGCAACTTGGCATTACGGATTCGACGTCGGAATCACACACGATTCAGTCAGATAGCTTAAATCCACCGGATAATTTCTCCAGCGGATGGAATAGTACTTTTCAAACCACGCCTGAATATCAGGCTCTACTTCAATATCATAACTCGGTGCAACGTGGAGCGTCTTACCGATCAGCGTATCGCGAATCTCGCCTTGCTCCACGAGGACACGTCCGGATTTGATGACGACGCGCGGCATTTCGAACATGATTTCCTTGTTCTCATGCGGCGTGTAGATCGTGATATCGGCATCGGCTCCGACACCCAGATGGCCCTTGTTTTTCAGGCCCAGAATTTTCGCCGGACCCGCGCGAGTGATAATTGCAATCTCGTTGAGAGTATATTCACGATCGATTTCCCACAGCGTTGATCGCTGACGAATCTCCGGAGGACATGTCTTCAGGATATCCTGTCGATAAGTCCGGTCCATCAGGAGACGAATGATTTGCGGATAGGCAAGGAACGAGCCACCGTTGGGATGATCCGTACTCATGACGACACGCCATGGATCAGTCACCAGAAGATACCATTCGAGACCAATAGCCCACTGCAGCGCATGGATCAGCGATTTGTTGCGGTACTTAATGGGTGTGATTCCGCAGCCGGATTCCATTTCTGTATCACTGCTGAACCACTTGCCGCCGTAAACTTTTGACAGAAAGTATCCCAGCGGGCCGTCACCCGTCATGCTGGTCGTTTCGCCAAACAGTACCTGACCGACGTCAACGGTGATATTCGGATGCGAATTCACATATTCCACAAGCGGAAGCACCTTACTGTTGAAGGTGTTCTCGTCACCATTGCCACCGCCATAGCTGTGGAACTGAATATGAGTGATATGCCCGCGGTGGCCTTCCAGGGCACGCATGGTTTCGAGCGTTGTTTCCCAGTTGCCTGGCATTCCGAGATTGTTGCAGTGAATATGAACCGGGTGCGGCAAACCAAGTTCCGCCGCCGCTTGTGCGACTCCGCCAATGATCTGCCGAGGCGTCACACCAAAATGATCGACGTGTGAATCCAGACCGCTCACGTTCCCAGCCTGCTTTGATTTCCAGACCTCGACGCCACCAGGATTCACCAGCTTTGGAGCATAGCCTTTTGTGGACGACAACAGCCAGCCAATGAAGGCCTTCAGCTTTGCTGGCTCGTTCTTCATGAGGGACTGCATCACATAGTGATTGTTCCCCATGAGCACGTAAATGCCCTTATCGATGCAGGGCGTGTCTTCGAATTCTTCATGCGCGTGGCGAGCTCCCAAGGGCGGGATTGCCGCATCAAACGCCGTGGTGTATCCCATCGCGGAATACTTGTAGCCTGTCGCAAAGGTACTGGGCACACTTCCCATGCTGCCGCTGTGCGTGATATTCGTGCGCGGCATCTGCTCGCCGCGGCGTTTTTCTTCCGGCCGCATCTTGCGAGCAACGTTGACCTTCGGGCCGGCGATATGGCAGTGCATATCAATTCCGCCCGGCATGACAACCAGTCCGCTGGCATCGATCGTTCGTGAAGCGAGGATCGAGGCATCCGTCGGCGCGCCGATGATGCGGCCATCGAGAATCCAAAGATCGCGAACTTCGCCCTCGATGCCGTTCAACGGATCGTAGACAAGGCCCTGAGAGATTTTAGTATAGTCAGGTGAGGTCATGATGGATTGCAGGAGTTCGGTGGAAGATTTTGCGAATCACGTTCGACAGTTGTTTGATCAGGGCCAGCGGCAGGGTCTGCCAGATTCGCCGCGCCCGGATTCGGGTCCATGAGCCAGTGTGCTGCTTACCCAGTCACACCCTGGATTTTCTTCACGCGTTCCTCGATCGCCGTCAGCACATCGTAATCGCTGGGGTGTGGCGACGGGAAGGCAGGTCGCAGAGGAATCGGCACGTCGTCCATGCGATAAACTGTTCCGCCCGTGTTGATCCCGTAGGTGGAAACCGTGAACGCAACAGTGGCGGCCCGCGTCGTCGGCGTTTCTTTTGTATCCAGAGCAATAAAGGGAATTGACGCGAGGTGCTCACGAGCGGGTTGAGAGAAATTTGCCATCGGATCGCATGCGATCGTCATGCCACTATCCGCTTCGCGATTTGCCAGCGTATCCGAAGTTGTATACTCACCAGGATTAAATCGAGGATATCCGCGTGCGTGGTTGACGCCAAACGGATAACCGGTTCGCCAGGCAACGACATTATCCGCACCCGTCACGTTACCGTGACCGCGATTCGGCTTGGCCACAAATCGCGTGTGTGCGTTCATGTCGCGCGTCAGTGCCAGCAGAGCCTCGCTGTTTGCATGTTTTCCGCGAGTCATCGTCAGACCCATTCCGAAAAAGATCACACCGAACTTGCAGGCCTTCATCCGATCCATCAGGTCGGTCCACACGGAAAACTCAACACCCGTTTCCCGATGGACCAGCTCGGGATCCAGTTCAACCCCCTTCGCCAGGGCTCGCAGTGTCCAGAGAGCCTCGAAGTCTTTCTTGGGCTTGATCTGAATAAAGATGTCCGCCGCTTTCGCACTCTTCGTTTTTCTCACATCGACTATAACACAGGTGCGATCTTTGCGACCGTTGGGCAGAAACATACCCTTCGGCATCAGGCTGTATTTGGTGAAATGGCGAGGATGGCTTTCTGCGGGATTGGATCCCCAGAACATGATCAAATCGCCCCGATTCGCAACTTCTCCCAGCGAACACGTCACCTCACCCACACCCTGAAAAGCCATTCCAGATGGCCCATGACAGACGCTGGTTGTCGTGTCGATTGTTCCATTAATCCAGTCCGTAATACTCACGGCCACCCGTTGTGCTTCACATGGCGAGTCACTCAGACCGTAGACGATGGGATACTTGCCATCGGTCAGGATCCGAGCTGCTCGATCATAGCCTTCTTCCAGCGAGGCAGGCTTTCCTTCGATCAGGCAGCTTGGTCGATCATCGTTGCTGTGATTCAGGAACCACGCCTTGCCTAGCACGCAGGCCCGCTTTGCTTCGATAATATGGTCATCTTTGACCGTCAAGTCGATGTCGTCACACACGCAGCCACAGAATGTGCATGTGGCATCCTGAATAACCTTCAGCTCGCCAGGGATACTGGGAGTCGGTGCGTAAACCTGAGTTGATGCGCTGGTCATGAGATCTCACTTTCAAAACTACTGCAGCCTGCCAGAATCACTTACACCACTGCCTTCTGAACCAATTCCATTGTCACTTCCATCCCTTTACTCGTCGGCATTCCCGAACCGTGAGTATCGCCGGTCATCAGTCTGCTCGAGATATCTCCGTAGGCGATAAACAATAACCCCTCAGGAAGTTCGTCCTTCCTTGCCGGTACAATGCAGACCTCCACCGACTGACCTTCTTCACCCGTCAACCGCACGCGATCCCCTGTGGACAAACCCAGGCGGGACATGTCTCCAGGCGCGACCTGCAGCGAGTTGATTTCGTTTTGGTATTTGTCCTGGAACTTGCCTTCGCTGATACCACAGCCCTGATCGGTCGTTCGACCCGGAATCAGAATAAATGTTTCAGACATTCGAAATTTCACCGTTCCGTTCACTAAATTGCCGATCGACCCACAGGAAGGATCAGCAGAAATGGCCGTTTAAACACCACTTCTTATCGTGTTTATCAACCGCCGTCGATGGAAACCCGTTTTAAAACTCGCCAACCGTTTCACCGCCATCGCGAGTCAACAGTGATTTGTACACGCTGACATCGATATTTTCACTGATAAACCGTCCACTGCCATCGATCAGCGAAAAATGGCAACCCGGAGAAGATTTTGCAAGATATCATAACGACGGAATCAGGGGAGCCACTTTACTCGTGCAACCAGCCATCCTCAGTCCATCCACGAGCGAGGTTATACGCTCTGACCAGAGAACTCAGACGCTCAGCCGATAACTGAGCGCGAGCATCCTCGGGAATCGCCACCTGCAGCATTCGTTGTGGCAGTGTGTCTTCAGCCGGTGTCCAGCCCGCCAGAATATTGAAGCGTTTCTTCGCCGTAACGATCCGCTGAGCTGTCTCGCGAAGTTCGTTGGCCGTCACATCCCAGCCCGTCACGAGTTGCAGGATTTCCGCGGATTCCTCAAAAAAATCGGCAAAGACGGCTCGCAGGAATTTGCACAGGATGAGCGAATCCATGAGTGCCGCCTTATCTTCTGTTTCAATCGCCAGATAAGCCGACTCAGGACCCACGTTGCGACGATCGACCGCTTCAGAGAAATCGACTTCATACGCTCCGGAGCGATTGTGATCCGCTCCGCGCGCCCCCACCGCGAAACCCAGCGCCATCATTTGCAGACCACGAGGATCGTAACCGGGTAGCTCAAGGCCTTTAACCTGTGGGGCAAAGCTAATCGAATCAGAACCTATCTCCATGGCCATGCCGCGGCTTCCCATGGCCAGCAACTGCCCCAGTCCTTCGCCGCTCACGATCAAATCCAGCGCCCGCAGCAATGCCGGACCATCACCAAACCGCAGCCAATCAGCATCCAAAAGGCCGCGATCAACGCATTCCATCGCAAAGCCGATCGTTCCGCCAGCACTGATCGTATCCAGTCCCGCCTCATCACAACGCCGCGAAGCTTCCAGCACAATCTCCGCGTCGTCGATTCCGCACAGCGGACCAAGCGCAAACAGATTCTCATATTCAAGTCGAACCGATCCGCCGCCACTTTTGAGGCTGTAAAGATGTTCGCAGCCAATTGTGCATGCCGCACAGGACGCTCGCGTGCGATCACGTGCGACACTGAGTTCTTCCGGCGAAATCGCGACAGCGCCTGCAAAGCTACCCTGCTGAAAATTTCGCGTTGGCAATACATTCAGACGATTAAATGTCAGCAGGTTCGACGCTGTGCCCAGTTCACGGTACTTAGCTGTCGCCGGACCAAAGGATTTCTCTGACAACTGTTTCGCCAAAGTGATCAGGCCGGAAGTGTTCGCCCATTGAACTCGCTGAGTCCCTCGTACTGCAATCGCTTTAATATTTTTCGACCCCAGCACAGCACCGCTGCCGCCCCGGCCCGCATGGCGACCATCATGAGAGATCGTTGCATATCGAACGAGACGCTCACCGGCTGGACCAATCGTTGCCGTTTGAAATTCAGGTCCAAATCGACTTCGAAGCTTCTGTTGAGTTTCACGATTTGAAAGCCCTGTAATGTCTTCTGCGGACTCCAGTCGAACGTGATGATCATCAATGATCAGAACGGAAGGACGCTGTGCTCGCCCCACCAGGACGATAGCATCATGGCCGGACTTTTTACCAGCCAGAGCAAAACCGCTGCTGGCCAGAGAATCGTTGATTCGCATGGTCAGCGGGCTCTTGCTGACCACGGCAAACTTGGCTGAGGTCGTCAATGGACTGCCTACCAGTGAACTGAACACAAATGCCAGAGCTGCCTCAGGGGCCAGCGGATCAACCTGCGCCACCTGCTCTTTCAGTAACAAGGCAACGCCCAGGCCACTTCCCCCCAGATACGATCTGAGAGTCGCGGCATCCAGAGGCACGGAAGTCGAAACCTCCGTGGAAAGATCCACGCGGAGATAGCACCCATGATATCCGGGAGTTTCATGCATGTTCGTCTTAACCACCCGCATCCAGAGACAACAGAAGAATCGCATCACCGTCGGCAAGGTCAGTGGACGGATCCGTCACAAACTGCTCTCCCCTTAAATTGGCCGTGTATCCCGGTTTCAGCTTTCGGCCCTCAATACAGGCCTCGCCCAATCCCGGAAAACGGCGTGCCAGATCCACAAAGACATCTCCCAAAGTCGAACCTTCGGCCACAGTCTGAGCCACACCGGCGCGAGCGCGGGGGATGCCAAACAGTTCTACAATGACCTGCATTCGACGGTATCCTCTCGACTTTGCATGTTGCCATGAATTCCCCGGCATTCTACCCTAGATCAGGCAACACACCTTATTACTCTCTATACTTTTGAGCAATCTTCTGATGCACTGGAAAACCCTGAATGAATTCGCAGCCTCCGCCTGACAAAACGACCGATGTCCGCATGAGGGGCTTTTCCAGTCGCTCCACAGTCGAAGCGGCGGTTGCATGGATTGATTCCGTGCTGCCGGAATTCAGCAGCCTGCGCACGGAAGTTGTCTCCCTGACTGACGCTGCGTCCAGAGTTCTTGCTGTTGACGTGATCAGCGACGTCAACGTGCCAGGATTCACCCGCTCCATGATGGATGGTTTCGCACTTCGCTCGGAAGAGACCTACGGAGCGACGGGATACAATCCTCTACCATTCCAGATTGCTGGAACCTGCCTGCCAGGTATTCCGTATTCCGGCACCGTAACGCCCGGGAACGCGGTACGGATTATGACCGGCGCGCCTCTGCCGGACGGCACTGATTCGGTCTTGCCCGTGGAAAACACCGAGACTCAGGGACAAACACTGTTTGCGATGGCAGAAGTCTCCGCCGGAAAACATGTCGGTGCCGTTGGCGAAGACGTTCGCATTGGTGCAGTTGTCCTGAGTGCTGGCCGACTGCTGAGGCCTCAGGATATCGGAGTCCTTTCCTCCATCGGCTGCGACACTATGACTGTCGTGCGAAGACCATTGGTTCGAATCCTGATCACAGGCAATGAGCTGCTGCCTTCCGGAACACCTCCACGGGGATACCAGATCGCTGATGCCAACGGCCCGATGCTGCAGTCGCTGGTATGCCGTGATGGAGGTCGGCCGGTGATGCCGGGGCTAATTCCCGATGATCGTGAATCTCTGCTGGCTGCACTATCGGAACCCGCTGACATCGTGCTTATCTCCGGAGGGTCAAGTGTTGGACAGGAAGATCACGCTCCGCGAATTCTGGCCGAACACGGAACACTGGCGATTCACGGAATTGCCATGCGGCCCAGCAGTCCTGCGGGCATGGGACAATTCAGGAATCAGCTGGTGTGTCTGCTGCCCGGGAATCCCGTTTCCTGTCTGTGCGCTTACGATTTCTTTGCCGGTCGGGCGATTCGCGCGATGGGCGGGCGATCAAAGGACTGGCCGTATCGCAAAACGCAGGCCACACTGAGTCGCAAGCTGGTCTCCACTGTCGGGAGAGTCGACTATGCCCGCGTGAAACTCGACGGCGATCAGGTCGAGCCCCTCGCCATTTCTGGTGCCTCGGTGCTGACGTCAACGACACAAGCGGACGGCTTCGTCATCATTCCCGCTGACAGCGAAGGTTATGCGGCACAGTCCGTTGTGAACATCTTTTTGTATTAGAACGCCTGACAAGACCTGCATGAGCCGCAACTGAAAACGTCCCGCCTGTCGTCGCTCGCGGCCTGAACCGGAGCGAGGCAACGGCCAGGTTGACAAACTCGCTAGCGCTGTCTGTTGGTCAGTGATTTCCCTGGGGTCGCTTAGCCGCAGGTTCACACCAAATTCCACCCACTGTTGCACCATGACCAACCTGCTTCAGTTTGTAGGACCGACGCAGGAAACCAGATTCTGCAAAATCATGTCGGTTTGGGCGGGCGAACATGAAGTGTCAAGAATCGTTGGTTTCCAGTGTTTTATGCGGTTTGAGCATCAAGAATTAATTCAGGGAAGCTCTTAAAAAACATGGTTGCGGGTGTAGCTACACCCGGTGGAACAGCCCTCGTTGCTTGCCTTTCATCAATATTCGATTACCGCGTGACCATCGTTGGAAATGACGTCTGTCGTCCAACCAAGCAAATCACAACATGCAATCCGTGCATGACTGTCTGCTGCCTTGTTCAAGTTGACGATCGTAAATGCTCCGAATGCAAGATGGCACATTTGTCATCGACGTAAGCAGTGGCCATATCCAAGTGAAAGCAAGTTCTTGCGCCAACGTGTTTCTGGCCACCTTAAGCTCCACATTGGCCCTGCAATAGGGTACAATGCAACCGATTGTCGCCCAAAGCCTTTCCACTGCAAGTGTTTGCGGATTGCTCCCCCCAAAAGGACGAAAACCTTTGCAAGAGGAGTTCCACGCATGGCTACGAATGTTGAGCCCGAAACTGTCGAACCGGAATTACGAATCTGCTCGGAATGCTGTGAGGTAAAATTCCTTACCGAATACCGAAGGCGCTACAAGGACCGTGAGGTCCGTATGCA
>Ga0105046_10008547_pt1 | contig 16078 bp, 10 predicted proteins | sample MAT03_FD_78385 | JGI IMG/M metagenome (GOLD analysis project Ga0105046, IMG submission 78385) | Freshwater microbial communities from Lake Fryxell liftoff mats and glacier meltwater in Antarctica - MAT-03 (megahit assembly) | ecosystem: Environmental > Aquatic > Freshwater > Ice > Liftoff...
CACTCATCCCATAGACGCTTTCATCCGCGCGAAGCTGATCGGGAATGGACTCACACCCGCGCCGCCTGCGGACAAACGCACGCTGATCCGCCGCGCGACTTTCGATCTCATCGGACTGCCGCCAACGCCGCAGGAGGTGGATGCCTTTCTCGCCGACACGTCGCCCGAGGCTTTCGACAAAGTGATCGAGCGCCTACTTTCCTCGCCGCACTACGGCGAGCGCTGGGGCCGGCACTGGCTCGATGTCGCGCGCTACGCGGACTCGAACGGGATGGATGAGAACATCGCGTTCGGCAACGCGTGGCGCTACCGCGACTACGTGGTGCGCGCGTTCAACGACGACAAGCCGTTCGACCAGTTCCTCACCGAGCAGGTCGCCGGCGACCTGCTCCCGCGCAGCGAGGACGCCCTCGCCGCAACCGGCTTCCTCGCGCTCGGCGCACGCGTGCTCGCGGAGCCGGACCTGCAGAAGCTCGAAATGGACATCATCGACGAGCAGATTGACACGATCGGGAAGGCCTTCATGGGCATGACGCTCGGCTGCGTGCGCTGCCACGATCACAAGTTCGATCCCATCACACAGGAGGACTACTACGCGATGGCCGCGATTTTCCGCAGCACGCGCAGCATCGCCCCGGAGAAGAAGGGGGCGATCAAATTTGCCTACGAGCACTCGCTCGCCACGCCGCAGCAGCTCGATGAGAAAAAGAAATTCGACGCGGACCTGAAGGCAATGAAGGCGGAGGTCGCCGCGTTCACGGCGAAGGCGAGGAGCGAGGTGAAAGCGGGACGGCAGCGGCATGCCGCGCAGTATCTCGCGGCTGCAGCGCTGCTGCCTGCGAATGCAACGCTGGCGGATGCGCAGACTGACAAGGCGAGGGAGCGAGGTGGCGAGAGGGCGAAGGAAGCGGCCATCGCCAAGTCGGCAGATCAGCAAGCTGCGCAATCAACGCTCGATCCGGCCACCGTTCTCACATGCCGCATGTATTTGGATGCGCATCCTGACAATCCGGTCTTCGTCGCATGGCGTGATCTCGCGCTGAAGAAGGACGCGGAAGGTGTGCGGAGGCACTACGAGCCGATCTTTGCCGAAGCGCTTGTCGCGAAGAAAGGCCCTGCCTACGATGCGCTCGCAGACGCGAAGGGCTTCCTCGCACTTCCTGCGAAGGATGCCGATTTGCTCGACGCGGCGACGCTCGCGAAGATCGCTGCTACGACGAAGGACGTGGAGGAATTCACCGCAAAGCAGCCCGACCTGCCCGCACTCATGAGCGTGGCGGACGACAAAATCGTGCAGACACTGCCCGTCCACATCCGCGGCAGCTACCTCACGCTCGGAAAACCCGTGGAGCGCGGCTTTCCCGAGGTGATGCGCACGAGCTTCACCAAGCCAATCCTGCCGGCCAAACACAGCGGACGCTTGGAACTTGCGCGCTGGATGGCCAGCAGCGAACACCCGCTCACGGCACGCGTGATTGTGAACCGAATTTGGCGCTGGCACTTCGGCGCGGGCATCGTGGCGAGCACGGACAACCTCGGCACGCTCGGCGGCAAGCCGTCGCATCCCGAGATGCTCGACTGGCTGGCGCGCACTTTCATCGAGAGCGGCTGGTCCATCAAAGACTTACACCGGCTGATCATGAAATCGGCGGCGTATCAGCAGGCGAGCAGCGTCGTCTTTTCCGGGCTCGATAAAAGTGATCCGCGCATCGTCGATCCGGAAAACCGCCTGCTGTGGCGCGCGAACATCCAGCGGCTGGAGGCGGAGGAAATCCGCGATGCGATGCTCTTCACGAGCGGCTGGCTGAGCACTGAGATTGGCGGAAAGACGATCCCGTTGCGCAACCGCGAGTTTGTCTTCAACCACACGAGCAAGGACGCGACGACCTACGAGAGCCCGCGGCGCGCGCTCTACCTGCCGATCATCCGCAACCATCTCTACGACATGCTCGAGCAGTTCGACTACCCGGACCCGACGATGCCGACGGGCAGCCGCAACAGCACCGTGATCGCACCGCAGGCGCTCATCATGATGAACGCACCGGTCGTGATGGAATGCGGCACGCGCCTCGCCGCGAAGCTCGCCCCGCTGCCCGATGACTCGCAGCGCATGGAGCAGGCCTACACGCTGATCTACAGCCGCCCGCCGACGGAGCATGAAAAGGCGGACGCACTCGCGCTGCTCCACGATTTTTCCACGACCGAGAAACCCGAGCGCGCCTGGGCGCTGCTGTGCCAGACGCTCTTCGCAGCGAACGAATTCATCTACCTGCGATGAACCCAACTGAGCTGCCCAAGTCCGCACTGGGAACAGAATCGCGAGAGGCGTGCGCGTGCCGTGATGCGGACACTCCTGTCCGCAGTGTGGCTCTGCGGACAGGAGTGTCCGCATCACTGTTCACCCGCCGCTCAATGCTTCAGCGCAGCGCCGCTGGCTTCGGCTTCCTCGCGCTGCAGGCGATGCTCGGACGCGAACTGGCGCAGGCCGCGGTCGTGAATCCGCTCGCACCGAAACAGCCGCAGTTTCCCGCGCGGGCGAAACGGGTCGTCTTTCTCCTGATGAAAGGCGGGCCGAGCCACGTGGACACATTCGACCCGAAGCCGCTGCTCACGCGCGACCACGGCAAGCCGTATCCATTCAAACAGCCGCGCGTGCAATTTGCCGAGACGGGCAAGCTGCTCAAGTCGCCGTGGAGCTTCCAGCAATACGGGCAGAGCGGGCTGCCGGTGAGTGAGCTTTTTCCCAATGTCGCACAGCACGTGGACGACCTTTGCATCGTGCGCTCTCTGCACGGCACAAACCCCGCGCACGGCGGCGCGCTGCTGAAATTGCACACCGGCAGCGACACGCAGGTGCGCCCCAGCATGGGCTCGTGGGTGCTCTATGGCCTCGGCACGGAGAATGAAAACCTGCCCGGCTTCATCACCATCTGCCCCACGCTCGCGCACGGCGGCGTGAACAACTGGGGCGCGGCTTTTCTCCCCGCATATTGCCAGGGCACGCCGATCGGGAATGCGAGCATCCCATCGGACAAGGCGCTCGTGCGGCACATCCGCAATGAACTGATCAACGGCGCGACGCAGCGCAAGCAGCTCGATTTTCTCGCAAAGGTGAACCGCGAACACCTCGAACTCAGCGGCCCCGATCTCGCGCTCGAGGGACGCATCAATTCCTTCGAACTCGCCTACCGCATGCAGAGCACGATGCCCGAGGTACAGGACGTAAGCAGCGAAAGTGACGCCACGAAAAAACTCTACGGCATGGACCAGCCCGTGACGGAAAACTTCGGCCGTCAGTGCCTCATGGCGCGGCGCTTCCTCGAGCGCGGCGTGCGCTTCGTGCAGGTCACGCACAGCGACGGCGAGGTGCAATGGGACCAGCACGGCAATCTCTTCAAAGGCCACACCAAGAACGCCGCCGAAGTGGACAAGCCGATCGCCGGCTTCCTGCAGGATCTGAAATCGCGCGGCCTGCTCGACGACACGCTCGTGCTGTGGGGCGGCGAATTCGGCCGCACCCCGACCGCGCAGGGCAGCGACGGACGCGATCACAATCCGCACGGTTTCACGATGTGGATGGCCGGCGGCGGCGTGAAGCCGGGCATCGCTTACGGTGCGACGGACGCCTACGGCTACTTCGCGCAGGAGGACAAGGTCCACATCCATGATCTCCACGCGACGATCCTGCACCTGCTGGGAATCAACCACGAGAAGCTGACGCATCGCTACGCCGGCCGCGATTTCCGCCTCACCGATGTCGAAGGCCACGTCGTGAAGGACATCACCGCATAGCGGATGCCGAACCGCACGATGATGCCCCTTGCAAAGGACGCGAAGGAAACAGCGGACCACGCGATGACGCGGAGGAAACGGGGAGCGCGGGCGCCCCGCCCGCAGCCAGCGGCGCCCTCGCCGCTGGCATCGGACGCAGAAGGATCGTCCCTTTCGTTTCACACGTCCTCCGTGACGCCGGATGTCCGAGGCGAGGCGCCTCGGACTGCGGGCGGGGGCGCCCGCGCTCCCCATGTCCTTCGTGCTTCACTCGTTTGCTTTTCATCCGCATCGTCCCGGCTTAGACGAATCCACGCACGCTTCTCCTCATGAACAAAATCGATCTCGCACAACGCAACGCCATCGTCACCGGAGGCGCGCGCGGCATCGGCCTCGCGATCGCCTCACGGCTGCTGGAATCCGGAGCCAGCGTTTCGCTTTGGGACGTGGACGCCACAGCACTCGCAGAGGCCACGGAAAAGCTGAAGCCGCTCGGCAAGGTGCATACCGCAATCGTGGACGTGACGAGCGCGGAATCCGCCGAGGCCGCCGCCGCATCCACCGCGCACGCGCTTGGCAAACTCGACATCCTCGTGAACAACGCGGGCATCGCAGGCGCCAACGCGAAGACGTGGGAGACCGACCCGAAGGAATGGCGCCGCGTGCTCGACATCAATTTGAACGGCCCGTTCCACTGCTGCCGCGCGGTCATCCCGCACCTGCTGCGCAACGGCTACGGTCGCATCGTCAACATCGCGTCCATCGCGGGCAAGGAAGGCAACCCGAACGCCGCGCACTACAGCGCCTCGAAGGCCGGCGTCATCGCGCTCACGAAATCCCTCGGCAAGGAACTCGCGACGAGCAACGTGATCGTGAACTGCGTCACTCCCGCCGTCATCGCGACCGACATTCTCAAGCAGATGGCGCGGACGCACATCGACTACATGCTCTCCAAGATCCCGATGGGCCGCTTCGGAAAAACCGAGGAGGCCGCCGCCCTCGTCGCGTGGCTCTGCTCGGAAGACTGCTCGTTCTCGACTGGCGCAACCTTCGATCTCTCCGGCGGACGCGCCACTTATTGAAGTGCTTTTGAAAATGATGCCGCCTTTCAGAGTTCCAAGTTCCAAGTTCCGAGTTCTGAGTTCAGGCCGCCGCAGGCGCGTTGCGAATTTCGAGGCGTGCGCTGACTTGGCGGAGCCGCTGCGCGGATCTGAACTTGAAACCCAGAATCGGAGCAGCCTGTCGTCAGTCGCAACGTCAGCAACATTCACTTGGGTGCTCTAGCTCATGAATCTCGCCGAACTCACCTGGCCCGACGTCGCCGCGCTGAGTCGCGACACACCCGTCATCTTCCCCGTCGCCGCGCTCGAACAGCACGGACGGCACATGCCGGTCTTCACGGACTCGATGCTGATGGGTGAAATCGCGAAGCGCGCGGAATCCACACTGGGCGCGCGCGCGTTGTTCGCTCCGCTGCAGTGGCTCGGAAACTCCCATCATCACATGGATTTTCCCGGCACGCTGTCCGCGGAACCGCGCGTGTATCTCGATTTGCTCTGCGGCTTGCTGGAAAATTTCATCGCGCATGGCTTCAGGCGGCTGCTCATCCTGAATGGCCACGGCGGGAACGACGTGCCAGGAAAGCAGGCCGTCTTCGAAGTGCGCCAGCGTCATCGCGAACGGAAGGATCTCCTGCTCCTCTTCTGCACCTACTGGGATCTCGACGCCGAGGCGCACAAGGCACACGCCGATCTCCGGCAGAAGCAAATGGGCCACGCCTGCGAATGGGAAACCTCGATGGTGCTCCGGCTCGCACCAGACCTCGTGAAGAATCACCGCAGCGTGCCGCCACAGGAATTCGGCAGCTCCTTTGAGCCCGGTTCGCGCGGATGGACGATGTCCGATCGCAGCGAGCACGGCCACGTCGGCGATCCGCGCGAAGCCAGCGCGGAGAAAGGCGAGGCGCTGTTTCAGACATTCACATGCGGCGCGGTTTCCCTCATCGCGCGCATGACCGCGTGGGATGGAAAGAGCTGGAACGGATGAGCGATCCCGCCGCCGGTACCGCACGCTCCTCCGCCTGGAAATGGTGGGTCACCGGCCTGCTCCTTCTTGCGACCACGATCAACTACATGGATCGCGTCACGCTCGCGAATGCCTCCGTGCGCGTGACGCTGGAACTCGGTCTCGACGACGCACAATACGGCAATCTCGAACTCGCATTCGGCTGGGCCTTCGCCGCGGGTTCACTCGTGTTCGGCTTTCTGGCAGATCGCTGGCGCATTTATCTGCTCTATCCGGCAATCCTCGCTGCCTGGTCGCTCATGGGCATCGTGTCCGGCTGGACGCATGGCTATTGGGAACTGCTCGCCTGCCGCACTGCGCTCGGCTTTTTCGAGGCTGGCCACTGGCCTTGCGCACTGAAGACCACCTTTGCGCTGCTCAATGAAAAGGACCGCACGATGGGCAACAGCATCCTGCAAAGCGGAGCATCCATCGGCGCAGTCATCACGCCGCAGATCATGAAGCTCATGATGACGGATGCGCCCGGCTCGTGGCGCAGCGCATTCGTCGCGGTCGGCGCGGCGGGGTTGCTGTGGGTTGCGCTTTGGTTCGCCTGCCTCCGCCCCCGCGATCTGGATCAGGCCCCCGCCGCCACGGTGAACGCCGGTGCGCCCGACCTGTGGAGAATCCTGCGCAGCGGGAAATTCTGGGCCGTCGCATTGCTCGTCACCGGCATCCAGTCCGTGTGGCACATCAATCGCGTATGGCTCATGAAGTTCCTGCAAACCAGCCGCGGCTACGAGGAAAGAGCGGCTCTGGATTTCAACTCGCTCTACTTCATCGCCACTGACATCGGCTGCTTCCTCGCCGGTGGAATCTCGCTGTGGCTCATCCGCCGCCGCGGGACGACACCGCACGACGCCCGCCGCGCAGTGTATGCGGGCGCTTGCGTGCTCACCTCGCTCAGCATTTTCATCCCGTCGCTCGGCAAAGGCCCGTTGCTGCTCGCGGTGCTGCTGCTCATCGGTGCCGGTGCGCTCGCACTGTTCCCCTGCTACTACAGCTTCGTGCAGGAGCTCTCGGACAAATACGTCGGCCGCCTCACCGGCCTGCTCAGCATGTGGGTGTGGGCCGTCACCTCTCCGATGCACAGCGCCTTCGGCAAACTCGCTGACAGCATCGCCGATCCGGCGAGGCGCTACGACACGGGCCTCGTCATCGCCGGGCTCGCGCCGTGGCTTGGCGTGTTCGCCATGAAGTTTTTCTGGCGGAGAAATGAAACTCCCGCTGAGAGCTGAACCACTCGCCACAACATCTTCCCCATGCTCCGACGCACGCTCCTCGCCTCCCTCACACTGCCATTTCTCTGCCTCGCCCCGCTTGCAGCCGACCCCCCGAAAGCGCCGAACGTTCCCGCTGATCTACCGCCGGAAATCGAGACACTGCAGCCGGGCGTGAAGCTCACGCTGCTCGCGGAGCATCCCGCTCTCGTCACACCGGTCGGCGTGGACGTGGACGCGAAGGGCAACATCTGGCTCGTGTCGAACCACACGCATTTCCGTCCGCAAGGCTACGCGGGGCCGCAACACGACGAGATTCTTGTCTTCGACAAGCACGGTAAGAACCGCCGTGTCTTCTACAGCAAGACCAACTCCACGATGCACCTCAAGCTCAGCACGGACGGCTGGGTCTATCTCTCCGAGCGCAGCCGCATCCTGCGCATCCGCGACACGGATGGCGACGGCGTGGCCGACACTGAGGAAAATGTCGCGACCCTCGACACCGTCTCGACGTATCCGCACAACGGCCTCTCCGGCATGGCGTGGCATCCCGATGGCGGCTTGGTATTCTCGCTCGGAGAAAATTTCGGCAAGGACTGGACCCTCACCTCGCGTGACGGCGTGAAACTCACCGGCCGCGGCGAAGGCGGCGTCTTCCGCTGCACCGCCGACGGAAGAAATCTGCGCCGCATCGCGCGCGGATTCTGGAATCCATTTGGCCTCTTCGTGCGCAGTGACGGCGAGATTTTCGCGGCGGACAATGACCCCGGCAGCCGTCCGCCGTGCCGCCTGCTTAGCGTCGTCGAGGGCGCGGACTACGGCTTTCAATGGGTGTATGGCAGCGCGCCGGTTCATCCGTTCGTCGCTTGGAATGGCGAACTGCGCGGCACGTTGCCGATGATCCATCCATCCGGCGAAGCGCCGTCCGCGGTCGTCCCGCTGGGGGGCGGCGTGATCGTGCCGTCGTGGAGCGATCACCGCGTGAACTACTACCCGCTCACGCGCAAAGGCGCAGGCTACACGTCGCAGCGCATCGAGCTGTTGCACGGCAGCGCTTTTTTCCGGCCCACCTGCATCGCGAAAGGACCGGACGGTGCGTTCTACATGACCGACTGGGTCTTCAGTTCGTATGAACTGCACGGGCGCGGGCGGCTGTGGAAGCTGGAGATCGATCAGACAAAGGCGACGTGGATTCAAAGGGACGTCGCTCCGATCAACGATGCCGCGCAGCTTGCAAAGGGTCTGCGTGACGGGAACGGGACGCTCCCGCAGGCGCAATTGTTCGCGCACGCGCGCGGGAACGATCCGTATCTTGCCGATGCCGCGCTGGCAGCGCTCGCGCGTGAAAGTTCAGCATGGACGCCCGAATCGCTGCGCGCACTGCCCGCGAAGGATCGCGTGTGGGCGCTCGTCGCGTTGCGCCGTGTGAATCTCGCCGAGGAGAAATGGGTGCGGGCCCTGCTGCACGATCCCGATCCCGAAATTCGTTTCGAGTGCCTCCGGTGGATCGCGGATGCCGTGCTCACCAGCTTCAGCTCTGAAGTGGAGCGAATGCTTTCGCAGCCGGATCTCGACTACCGTCTTTTCGAGGCGGTGCTCGCCACCTGGAACACGCTGCTCGGCAATCCCGGCGCAGGCGTGACCGACGCGACAGCGCTCATTGAGCGCGTGACGGATCCCGCTGTCCCTGCACGACTCAAGGGCTTTGCTCTGCGCCTCCTGCCGGCGACCCATCCGAGCATCAGGCTGCCGATGCTCCGCGAACTGCTTGCTGCGAAGGAACCGGCGCTCTCGCTGGAGGTGGCACGCACGCTCGTCGCGCGTGACGCCGACGACGCCCGCGCCCTGCTCGCCGGGATCGCCGCTGATGAATCGCGCGACGCCGGGCTGCGTTCCGAGGCCATCGTCGGTCTTGCGGCATCCGCTTCACCGGAGCATCACGCGCTTCTCGTGCAGCTCACCGCGCACGACAGCGCAGAGATTCGCAATGAAGCGCTGCGCGCCCTCCGCTCATCTGCGCTTGATGATGCGGCAAAGAATTCCGTCAGCAGGGCGGCTCAGCAGCATCCGGAATCCGCAGGGCTTGCGAAGGCACTGCTCGACCCCGCTTCCATCAATGCCGGCCGCCCCGCATACGAGGAAACGGAAGCATGGACGAAGCGCCTCGACGCGCTGCCCGGCAAGGCGGACGCCGAAGCAGGACGCCGCATCTTTTTCCATCCGCGCATGGCGATGTGCGCCACGTGCCATCGCCACAGCGGCCGCGGGAATGTCGTCGGCCCCGACCTCAGCCTCATCGCGCAGCAGAGTGATCTCCCCGGCATGCTGCGCTCCATCCTGGAGCCGAGTCGCGAGGTTGCGCCGCAGTTTTATCCCTCGCTGCTGAAGCTCAGCGACGGCACCGAGTTTATCGGCATCCTTCTCCGCTCATCTAGCGTCGATGTATTCCGCGATCTCACCGGCAAGGAGCGCGCCTTCAGGAAGTCCGACATCCTACAGCGCACCGAGCTGACGACTTCGCTCATGCCGCCGGGCCTCGTGGTCACGCTGACCGACCAGGAACTGCGCGACCTGCTCGCGTTCGTGCGCGGCGAAACACGGTGAAAGATTCCCATGCTGACTGAATCCACACGCCTCCGTGATTTCCCGACGCTGTCGGGAATGACCTATCTCAACACCGCCGCCGAGAGCATCCCGCCACGCTGCACAGGCGAAGCCATCGAGGCCTACTGGCACGACAAGCTGCGCGGGATGAAGGGACGCGACGGGCACTTCGCGCAGGTCGAGGCGTGCCGCGAAGTGAGTGCGCGCATGCTCAGCGTGCAGACGGGCGAGGTGTCGTTCTGCTCGTGCAGTTCCGAGGCATACAACCTCCTCGCCTCGGCGCTGCAACTCAGCGCGCGCGATGAGGTCGTGGTCAACGATCTCGATTATCCCGCCGGCATCACGCCGTGGCTGCGCGCGGTGCAGGCACCGGTGCTGCGTATGTGGAAATCCGCCGGAGGCGCGCTCGATGCGGCTCAGCTCGCGCCCCTGCTCAGCGAACGCACGAAGCTCGTGCAGGTATCACTGGTGAGTTTCTACAACGGTCATCGCATCGAGTGGCAGCCGTTCCACGACACCGTGCGGCGGCTTGCGCCGAATGCGGTCATCTCCGCGGACATCACGCAGGCGCTGGGCCGCGTGGTGCTCGACTGCGCCGGCGCGGATATCCTCATCTCCAGCACGCACAAGTGGACGCTCGGCATCCACGGCGGCTGCATCATCGGCATTCCGGCTGCAAGCGCCGCGCGGCTCACCACGCGCGCGGGTGGCTGGTTGCATTTGGAGAATGCGTTCGATGCGGATCGTTTCGAGCGCGCAGTGACAAAGACGGGCGCGGCGAGCTTCTCGGTCGGCATGCCAAACTTCATCGCGCTCTACGCGCTCAATGCCTCGCTGCGCTATTTGGAAAATGTCGGCATCGCGAAGATCGCGGCGCACGCCGATCCGCTCGTGGCCGAGGTCGAGACCGGCCTGCGCGATCTCGGTGTGAAGCCGATGTGCCGATGGAATGGCGCGGGCATCCTCGCGTTCCAGCATCCGCGCAGCACGGAGCTGCACGCGGCGCTCGAACGCGAGAACGTCCACGTGATGCACAACGCGGGACGCATCCGCATCGCGGTGCATGGCTACAATACGCAAGGCGACATCGGACGATTCCTGAGCGTGCTCGACACACTGCTGAGGACTGTCTGATGCGCCGAGGCTTTCATTTTTCCATCGCATCAACACCGTCCAAAACATGAACTCCCCCTCCCTGCTCACCCGCCGCAACTTTCTCCGCACCACCGCGCTCGCCGCGCTCGCGCCCGCGGGTTGCACTTCGATGCAGGGAGCGCACGGCAATTTCGTAGATGCACATGTCCATGTGTGGACGCCGGACACGCAGCGCTACCCGATCTCGCCCGACCCGACTTTCAAAAAGCACCGGACGGTCGCGAGCTTCACACCTGAGGAGCTGTTTGTGCATTCGCGACCGGAGGGGGTCCGCCGGGTGGTGCTCATCCAGATGAGCTTCTACACATTCGACAACAGCTACATGCTCGACTGCATCGCGCGGCATCGTGGCGTTTTCCGGGGCGTGGCCATCGTAGATGAGTCGAAAGCCGACGTGTGCTCGACGATGAAGTCGCTCAAAGAAAAAGGCGTGCGCGGATTCCGCATCTACACGGACCGCGCGAAAGCCGAGGCGTGGCAGCATTCCGATGGCATGAAAAAAATGTGGGCCTGCTCTGCGGACAACGGGCTCGCAATGTGCCTCCTCGCCGACCCTGAATCACTGCCCGCCGTGCAGCGCATGTGTCGCGCATTTCCGAAGACGCGCGTGGTGATCGATCACTTCGCGCGCATCGGCATGAAGGGACCGGTGAACTCGCGCGAACTCGACAACCTCCGTCGCCTCGCGGACTTCCCGCACACGCATGTGAAGACCTCCGCCTTTTACGCGCTCGGCAAAAGGAAGGCGCCCTACACCGACATGGCCCCGCTCGTGCGCAGCCTGCGCGACACATTCGGCGCATCGCGGCTCATGTGGGCGAGCGATTGTCCTTACCAAGTGCAGGAGGGCCACACCTACGCAAACTCGATCGCACTCATCCGCGAACGGCTCGATTTTCTCAGCGCGGACGACAAGCAGTGGATGCTGCGCGGCACGGCGGAGAAGGTTTTCTTCTCGTAAGGTGGGGCATCAAGAGTCGCGAGACGCGCGAACGCGAAATGGAGCGCTGGCGTCCTCGCCGACAGTTGCCGGCTTCGCGACGGGGACACTGCTGATTGAAAACGTGTCCACTGATGCAGCGTGCTGCGGTTGGTCAGTGAGTGTGCGGCGAGACGCCGCAAAATGCCGGCGAGGACGCCAGCGCTCGATGCGCGTCACTCGAAGCGCTGGATGAAATTCCGGTAGAAAGCGAGCGCCCGCTCGACCTCGGCGATCTCCACGAACTCCACCGCAGCATGCGCCTGATCGATGCTGCCGGGGCCGACGATGAGGCTCGGGATTCCCTGCCGGGACAGTTTGCTCGCGTCGCTGCCGAATGGAACGCCGCCCAGCGCGCCATCGAGCCCCATCTCGGAGAGCACCGCGCTCGCAAGTTGCGCGGGCGCCGAATCGGCGGCCGTTTCCAGCGCTTCATCCGTGAGCATCGGCGGCTCCATCACGGCATCGAAGGTCGGATGCTGCACCTTCAGTTCATCGAGTAACGCCTGATAATGCGCGAGCACGCCGGGCGTCGTTTCGCCGGGCAGCAAACGGCGATCAATCTCGATGACGCACTCGTCCGGCACGAAGTTCACCTGCACGCCGCCGTGAATGATTCCGACATTCACGGTCGCCGGCCCGAGCAGCGGATGCACCTTCGCCGCGAGCCGCGCGTGATCCTGCTCGATGGCAAGGACGATGCGAGACGCGTGGCTGATCGCATTCACGCCGAGATGCGGCTTGCTGCTATGTGCCGCCTTTCCGCGCACGACGATGCGCCAGCGCAGCACGCCCTTTCCAGCGATGATCGCACGCATGCCCGTCGGCTCCGCGACGAGTGCTGCGTGCGCGGTGAGTTCCTCGCAAAGCTTCACCACGCCGCGATACGAAAACTCCTCGTCCACCACCGCCGCGAGCCACACTTCGCACGGCGGCGTGATGCCTTCCTCGTGCAGCGAGGCGACCGCGTGCATCATCGCCGCGAGTCCGGCCTTTGTGTCGCAGCTCCCGCGGCCAAAGACTTTCCCGTCCTCCACGCGGGGCTCGAATGGCGCGATGGTCATGCCCTGCACGGACACCGTGTCCATGTGCGCCTCGAGGATTACGCGGCGCGAAGAATCACGGCCCGGCAGACGCGCGATTACATTCGGCCTGTCAGGAAAAACCTCCAGCTCCCACACCACAATTCCGCGGTGTTCGAAAAACTGCCGCACCCACGTGGCGATATTCCTTTCGCCGGGACCACCCTCGTAAGACGAGTTCACGCTGTTGATCGCAATCAGGCTGCGAAGGGTCTCGATGACGGGCGGAAAAATCATGCGCGACCATCATCTGAGGCGAATTCTGAACGCGCCAGCAGGAAGACGTTTTGCACCGCAGATCCCGGATCACTCCGCACGATTTTTACCGCGCCCACCACCGAGGAAACCCAGGATCGCAGGCCCCGCAGTTTTGTCAGCGCGGCTGAGAGTCAGCACGATGCGCGAGTGGCTTTCACCGGGGACGCCGACGAGGCGGTTCGAGACTCCTTTGGCACTGAGGATGTCGTGGAAGTGCGCAGCCTGCCGCTTGAGCGCGGCAGTTTCGCCTTCCGCATAGAGGATAAGGAATGGCGGCGACCCCGCGCGGGCGTACGTGGCGGGCGAGGCTTCACGCTGCCAGTCAGCATCCGCGCCATTCCTGGCGAATCGTTTCACGTAATACGCATTCCCGTGATCAAGACTCACCGTCTCCGGATCCGAGAGATCGAGACCGGCACCGCTCACGCAGACCACGCCGGCAAAACGCGGCAGGGCGTGACGCGCGGCCACCGCGGGATTCAGCGCGACAAATGATGCGAGATGACCGCCGGCAGAATGACCGGCGATGAAAATGCGCGATGGATCGCCCCCGTAGGATGCGATGTGATTTTTCACCCACGCGACCGCGCAGGCGACATCGTCCACCTGCTCCCGCCACGTGACCTCCGGCTGGAGTCGGTAACTGATCACCGCCACGCCGATGCCGCGCGCGGCATAAAAGCGGCCGATATTCCCATACACATCCTGCCCTCCGAAACGCTGCGCCTTGTCGCCCGAATCCCAGCCTCCACCGTGGACGAAAACCATCACGGGCCAGCGATTCGAGGCAGGCCGGAAAAGATCAAGGCGGTGCTTCGGTGACGGCGAATCCGCCACGTACGGAATGTCGCGCGTGATCTGCGCCGCGGGCAGCGAAGCCTTTTCGTAAAGGATCTCCATCCCCACGCGCTGCACGGCCACACAGCCACTGAGCAAGGTGAGGCAAAGCAGAAGCGGGAATTTCATGGGCATTGGCAGGGTGATGACGGAGTTTCGGCTTTAAGCATCGTGAATTGCACACCGGAACTTCTCCGGGCCGACTCAGCTACACTTTCGCATTTCAACCGCCCGCGGATGCATTCTTCCGGCGAACATTGCGCCGCTTGAGTTTCGTGCTGGCAATCGCACAGCGGTGGCGTTGCCTCCTGCCATGGAAATGCCCGCGCACCAAGAATCCCCGGCGATTCCGGATCTCGCACATCATCCACTTCTGGCCGCCCTCCGCGAACGGCGCTCGCGACGTTTTGCCTGCGGGATGCAAATGCCTGCGGGGCCACTCGCGTACGAGAGCAAGCACAAGCCGGTGCCACTGACGGAGGCCGAGGAGTCGGCGCTCGTGTTCGCCGCCTGCGGTATCACGGGCCACGCGCTTGCGGATCTTGATTACGCCAAGGACGGCGGCGGAAACATCATGTCCGGCCTTTTTGCGCGCACCATCGCGAGCGGCGATGGACTTCAGACGGTCGCGCTCATCGTGACGAATGACACGGGGACGCATCTCGTGCGCCGTCCGCGCGAACTGCCCGCGACACAGATCCCGGAACTCATCAGCCTCGGGCGCCGCGGCGAATTCACGAAGCTGTACCGGCGGTGCCGCGTGAAGATCAAAGACGGACGCGCGGCGCCGCCCATCAAGCCGTTGTTCAACATCAGCACCAACCGCTGGTCCGCACACGCGCCGGGCACGAGCTATTTCCTCCCGGTGAACGATCTCACGTTCATGTACATCAACGGCCTGCTCGAAATCCTGAACGAGGAGACGGGCGTCTTTTTGCTCGATGAACGCAACAGCTTCCGCCCCGCGGGCGTGGCGAAATTTGCGCGCAGCCGCGGCGGCCATCTCGACGATGACCCGCGCAATTTCCGCGTGGTCACGATCCGGCAGGTGGAGCAGTTTGTGACGGAGTTTGTCACCGTCGAGCAGGGCATGATGCTGCAGAATCTCGGACTGATGGCCGAGGCGCTCGGACTCGGTGGCTTTCCGAATTTTGCGAATCACGAGTTCGGCTGGTTCGAGGCGCTCGGATTCCGCATGGGGAAAATGCCCGCCAGCCGCTATCTGGGCGCGGGCCCCATCGTGTCATTCGCGATGAATCTGCTCGGGAAAAATCCATCGGTGCCATATCCGATCGGTTTGGAACGCGACGGGGAAATCCTGCTGAAACCATTCTGCCCGCCTTATTACGCGACGATGACCGAGGCTGTGCGCGCGGTCGTGGATGCGAAATTTGGTGCGCAGGGAATCTTCCGTGGTGGCCAAAAGGAGAGCGCATGGAATGACCACGCACGCCTGTCGGCACAGGTGCCCGCGATCTCCGAGGCGGCCATCGCGGCGACCACGGCGGTCTGCGAATACCTGTGGAAACGCTACGGGCGATTTCCCGTTCACATGCCGCCGTACAAGACGGTGCTCGGCTTTCAGGCGGCGCATCTCGATGCGGAATTCTACGACAAATTCTACCGCCCCGAAGCGCTCAGCGAAACGCAACGCGCTGATTTCAAACGGCAGAAAAGGTAATCCGCCCTACGCCATCGCAAACGCGACGAGCGGGTCGTCCAGCGTCAACACCGCGAGCAGCGTGCAGCCAGCTTCCGACCAGTTCTCCTCGTGCCAAGAGCCGCCGTCCGCGTGATGAAAATCGCCGCCATTCAGCCGCGTGGCGCCGATGTGGAGATCGCCGGTGACAATGTAGAAATCCTCCGGTCCAGCGTTCACGTGCGCGGGGTAGCGCGTGCCGGGATCGAGTTTGCCGAGCAGCACGGCGTATCCGCGCTCGCGTTCCAGCGAGAGAAGTTTGATCCACGCGCCGGGGATGGGGAGTTGCTTCCACGCCGTCGTTGCAGCGGCCATGAGGAAGCTCAATCCGATCGCCGGATTTGCCATCGACTCGCGTGAAACTCCGGCAGGCGCGGATTGCGCAACCTCGGCATCAATTCGACGCAGG
>Ga0105046_10008548_pt1 | contig 16078 bp, 9 predicted proteins | sample MAT03_FD_78385 | JGI IMG/M metagenome (GOLD analysis project Ga0105046, IMG submission 78385) | Freshwater microbial communities from Lake Fryxell liftoff mats and glacier meltwater in Antarctica - MAT-03 (megahit assembly) | ecosystem: Environmental > Aquatic > Freshwater > Ice > Liftoff...
AGTTGTAGAGGGATGGTATTGTTTTTATCTCTGTTCACAGATATAATATTAATCTTATTATAATTACTTGATGCGAAGGCACTACTTCTAACAGAATACGCATTTCCATCACTCGCCATTGGAGACGTACTGGTCATCGCCAAACTTTGATCTAGGAAAAGTGGATTCAATTTTTTATACATGACAGCTACAGGCATCAGCGTAAAAGTTCCATTTGCATTTTTCCGTATCGGATGCCAGGCATTGGATACTAAACCATAGACCCAGAAATTGGATCTTTCAATATTATTGATTTGGCTCATTGTTAAGAGAAAGTCAGTTGTTAAGTTTGCGCCTTGCCATTGCATAGCTAAATCTTGGGTTGCAGCGTTAGGATTAGTTCCTAAAATGGCATGTGCATGATCGCCGACTATCAATTTATATCCTTTTGCCTGAGCAGCTGCCGCCACGGGTCCTAAACTTCCTGCAACGGTATCTACTCCATAAGGAATCGTAGATCCAATGACCTGCTCCGTCATGAAATAATGGACATTTATTCCGTATATCTTTCCTTGTAAAAGTGTTGAGTTTAATAAAGTGTATGTCCAGGCCGAAGTTGCTCTACCGGTTCCAGTGACTGTAATATGAATGCTAGAGTCAATAGCAAGCATAGCATTTATAATGGGGAGAATGGTTGAAATATAATTATTCGCTGCCGTCGCTCCATTTAAAGCGGAATTAAATTCCCCCGTTGTATAAGGTTCATTCCCCATATTCCATAATTTGATGTTATACGGTAAGGGGTGACCGTTAGCAGCACGCTCGGCTGCCCAATCTATTCCTCCTCCCGGATTAGTTGAATCATTGGGTGCATTGCAATATTCCACCCAATCAGCATTGGACTGAATCACGTTAGGAATGGCTGCTGTAAATTGTGTTTGCGTAAGCGATGTATTGGCGCTGTCGTAAATGGGAACCATAATTTGCACATCTTTCGGATCCACTCCACGCGAAGCAGTCATAGCCATAAATTCATCGAAACCAAATTCCATAATTTGCGCCGGGGTATTTACTTGCGCAAAAATTTTTTGAGCAATTCGTAAGGAATCCGGACCCACGGACTTCTTCCATTGAAAGCCCTGCATGATTCCATTGGCAGGATATCGTAAGCCAGACATTGGAAAATCATTAAAGACAGAATCTACGCCTGGTCTCCAACTGGCATCTGTATTATGATATCCTGCCAGTCCATAGTTGTTCACCGTTAAACTCGAACGACAATCATAGGTTATGCCCAAAAGTAATTTTGGATTGTTCATGATCACAACATTTGGATTCACCGTACCAACAGCGATCTGTGCAGTAAGTGTATAGACTTGCATCCAACAAGATACAAGGCAAATAAAAAATATTCTAGCTTTCATATTCATTTTTGCTTCTGATTGATTAGATTTTATCATTAGAATATTTATTTAAATACTGTGTTTTTCAAAAAATGAAATTAATAGTTGATGCTTCGATGTCCAAGGTGCGTATTGAATCCTATCGTTCTCTAGGTGGGTCCAAAACCAATGTTTTCGACTTAATCCCATGTCACAACCCATGTATGCTTCATTAGGATTAAAAGGAATGATGCTTGGTGAATAAACAGCTCCTAGACCTCCCATTCCTCGAACCAACCAATTGTCATGATACGATTGTGAATATGACATATTGCAGATAAATGTGAAAAGCACAAAAGCTATTATTCTATTTTCCTACACGTCCATCTTTCTAAATAAATTTGCCTTCTATAATATATACGTGCATTTAATTGTAATGGTTGGGTGCTCTCGATTAAAAAAGCAGTAGCTTATATTTTCAATCTACAATTACCATCCGAACAGGTTTGAAATTTCTATCCTTCTCGTTGATCTGTAATAAATATAATCCGGGGCCTAACTTTTCTCTGTAGAATGGCATGTAATTTCCTGAAACACTTTCCAGGTGTTGCACTATTTGACCAAATGAATTATACAGCAAAATCGATGCTTTATTCAGTGTGTGTTTGAAAGACAAAATGGCTTGTATAGAAAATGGATTTGGTGAAATGTCAATGCTTTCATAGGATGCATTCGCCTCTGTTAATCCAGTAGTACCATTGTGCATGTTTACTACAAACACATCTGAATAAACCAAGCCCGAACAAGTAATCGTTGATGGACCAAAAGAAGTTGTTCCCTGTTGATATTGTCCTCCAATATAAATTTTATCAAAACTGTCTACTGCAATTGAGATTCCATACGTTCCTGCATTCCCATTTCCCATGCTTTGTTTTGCCCATAAAAAATTCCCTAGGCTATCCAAAGCACATACAAAAAGATCATTGCTGTTTGCAACAAGTGTTGTAGCTCCAAAATTTGCCGTTCCATTAAACCATCCAGTCATTAATACTTCATCGGAAGAATTAATACATAAACCATAAGCAACAGTATTCACACTACCAATAGCTGTTTGCTTCACCCAAATACAATTTCCGGCACTGTCGTATTTGGCAATATAAGAACCGCCATTTATAGTATTACTAATTAAAATTTGCGGATCAAAATAAGTGGTGTCGCTACTAAAAGTACCGACAATATAAAGATTGCTATTTGCATCTATTTTGATGTCGAGAGCACTTTCTCCATAAGTAGGGCTCGAGGTATTAATACCGCCAGCACTTTTTGCCCAGATGATATGCCCGGTAGCATTCAATTTAGCAATGTATATTTCAGAACCTCCGCGACTAACTAAGGTATAATTATCAAAATAAGCAGTGTCTGAAAACGTCCCAACAATATAAACAGATCCATCATCTGTTAAGGTCATTCCTAAAATGGATTCATTCTGTTTTCCACCAAAACTTGTTGCCCAAACAGCATTGCCGCTGCTATTATATTTCGCAAGAAAAATATCGTACTTTACAATGCTGCCATTCTTATTACTATGAAGTGTGGTATTCCCAATTATTGTAGAATCCCAATAAGTTCCAGCTATAAAAATGTTTCCGCTTGAATCAACCAGCACGCGTTTTGAGTTATCATATCCTACACCTTGAGCAGCAGGTTTTGCCCACTGTACATTTCCTGCAGCATTATACTTTGCAATAAATATTTCTCCACTTGCCAATGGATTAGTTAAGCTGATGGAATCAAAATTGGCAACATTTCCAAAAGATCCTGTTAAAAAAATACTACCGTTTCTGTCCACACAGATTCCACTTCCTGCATCAATTCCCGTTCCTCCTGCACGCTTTGCCCAAACTACATTTCCATTTGCATTTAATTTAGCAAAATAAATATCTGAATTACCTGCACTAAAAAGTGAGGTGGTATCAAAACTTGCAGTATTGTAAAACAGACCTGTGATGAATGAATTTCCTTGTGGATCTATTTTCATATCATACAAATAATCAACATAGCCTCCACCCATACTATTCACCCATTGCCAATTGGGATTCTGTGATTGCATAGGTAAACTAAAAAACATGGTGATGATCCATATATGAAAATAACGTAATATTGAATGTTGACTTTTTTTCATTTTTTCTATGTTTTTTTATTGTGGGGCAGAGAACAAATTTTTATCCGTTATTTTACATTAAATTTATTATTTATAGGCTACCCCAATCACAGCATCATTTACGACAAGGTCAACAAAAGAAGTTTGTCCTGAATCATACAGTCTACATTGAAAGCGAACTTCTAATTTTTTAGTTTTATCTCCATTTGAATTTTCCGCATACTCTTCAACTGATAAAATTTTAAAATAGTCCTTTTCTCTTTGCAGTGTGTTATTAATGGATGAAAATAAAACTCCGTTCTCATCAGTCCATTCTATAGTAACATTCGACAAAGCGGAAGGATTATTTATGGCCATACTTTGCGGATAATTGTAAGATGTCATGCATGTTATCTGCGGAAGAATTATTACTTTCCTGCAAAAATTTGAAACATTATTGTCGACGTCGCTCACTTGCAAGCAAATTGTATATATGCCATTATTAACATATGAATGTTGTGGATTCTCTAGTGATGAACTGGACCCATCACCGAAATTCCAGTTATACGTTAACAGTCCTGCTCCAGTAGAATTATTCAACATGGTGACTGTATTTGCGGCGATAGTAGGCAAAAATATGGCACGACAATCAGCACCCGGAACTCCCATTCGAAATGTGTTCATCAAGGAATCTAAACACCCTCCTTGATATTCCACTTTAAACTTAACCTCATATGCTCCCGGGTGTTGATAGGTATGCTGTGGATTGCTTAAGCTAGAGGTAGTACCATCACCAAAATCCCAAGTATACACTTGAGGAATTCCTCCTCCTAATTGGGAATTAAAATTTATATCATACTGAGTAGAGTTAGCCCCTACGGTTCTGATTGAATAATAGTTTATAGTGAAAGCACTATCGGCAAAAACAGATTGTGAAGATGAAGAAGTTGTATGATTTCTGATTTTTATTTTCAGTGAATTGGGACAACTGGCACAACTATATTTTCGTAAGGTGCCATTAAAATCAAAAGCGGAAGCGGAATTCTCATAAATGAAATCTGTATACATAATATAATCATCTACGCCAGCCTGAATATTTATTGCTTGCCCATTCACTGTACCAATCATCTTAAATACGGGCGCTTCTATCACAGGAATCGGGTCGTCCTTTTTCGCACAAGAGGAAAATAATAAAAAGACAAAGTATATTAGGTATTTATTCATTTATATTCATTATTAAATTGATTGTGACAACAAATATTCTCTATTTAATTTTATATTGAAGATATATTTGAATTCCTTGATTGTGATCTTTTATGTTATTGTTAAAATATTCATTTTTGGATAGATCATTTAATCCATAATGAAGTCGAATATGCGCATGCATCTTTTTACTCAACTGATGACCGTATCCTAAAAGGATCGCGAAATCCTGCTTTTCAAAACCATTTACATACCCATTCTGGTTTTTTGAGACAGTGTTTAATGCGGATCCAGTTTTTTTCTGTGCTATTTGCACTGAGGAATAGGTCGTGATTAAATAATTATAAGCAAATCCAATATCTATCAGCTGCGTCATATGATTAAAATGATATTGCATACAAATTGGAATTGAAATATAACGAAGCTTTTTTGTACTAATGGAAATATTTTCTGTATTACCTCCAAACTCTCCTTGAAAAAACTCGGATTGAAAATACTTTTTACTACTTAGATTTCCCTTTTCCAGATACAATGCTTCTACTTCGATGCTCCATTCTTTAGCGAACAGATGTGCATAAGAAATTCCACCAAACGCATTCATTCCCCATCCACTTTCATCCTCGGTATTGTGAAAAGCTCTACTAATATATGAACCTGCGATAAAGGCGTAAGATGATTTTGAAATAGTCTCTGCTTTTGATGTTAATATTTCCGGAGCTGTGAGTACGGTTAGTTTGCTTGAATCTATCACAGATGCCGGAATCAACGGAACTCCTACATTCGGAAGTGCAGGCAAAGAATCTTTTTGCGCAAATTCCTGCGAAAGATTAATTCCGTTATGATGAATATTCACATCAGTAAGATCGTTCACCAATATGGATTTTTTTGATGAATGATTTGTAGACGAAGTATTATGAGTTTCCCGAATGGATGCTTCCGCAGCCTTCAATGCCCTTCTATTCTCTCTTGTGAAAGCGACTCCGTTCTCCTGAGATGAGTAGACAGCGGATTTCATGTCCTTATGAATCGGTTGAATTTTGTTTTCGTCAGATGTAACAACTTTAGCAGAAGAATTACCAACATTTAAATTTATATCTTTTTTTTCTTTATTTGTATTTACTATTGAAATAATAGGATTGTGCAGCGCTTGCTTCTCTTCGATAACTACATTTTTTTGCGCATTGTTCATTGTATAATAAAAGAAACCTGAAAGAATCACAGTCAATGAAAAAATCCAAAAAATAAATTTTCGATTCTTTTGCTTCCTTTCATTCGCAACAATCATTGATTCTGCTTGACTCCAATGTGCTTCATGGAATTCAACTTCTCTCGAATTAAATTTATCACGTAATAAATCATCAAATTGATCGTCTGTACTCATGCTATTTTAATTTTTACAGATTCATTAAAATCCAGTATTAACTGTTGTAATTTTTGTCTAGATGTGCTTAAGTGCCACTTGGAGGTTCCCGCACTCATATCGAGCATTCGAGAAATTTCTGCATGGCTATACCCGTCTACTACGTATAAGTTGAAAACTCTTCTGCTAATCTTTGGCAATTTTAAAATAAACTGCTGCAATTGTTCCAGATCCATCTTTTGAGTGGCTATATTGAGCGTAGATTCTTGCTCATAATTACCAACTTGCAAATCCCTATACTCTATCATTTCTTTTCTTTTTTTATTTTTTCGAAAATCATCTATAATCGTATTGATCATTATTTTCCGCATCCAGAGATCGAACGGAATATTAGACTTACGCTTTTCCAAATTGTTGAGTATTTTAAGAAAACCCAAATTCATCAAGGCCGCCGCCTCTTCTTTATCCGTGGCATATCTTAAACAAATCGACATCATAAAAGCATGACACTGCCGATAAAGGGCATACTGTGCCTTACGATCGCGCTTTATGCAAGCATTGATGATTTCCTGATCAATAAACATCAAATGAAAGGTACGAATTTTAATTAATCAATATTAATACCCAACTCAGTACACGTAAAAAAAAGCTGGAGGGTTGGGTAATGACTCAAATTATTTATTCCCAAGCCCGTGATTGATGAACCTTAGCAGGAAGTCCCGAGCAATGAAATGATTTCCAAAGCCAAAGTAAATTCATACATCAATTTTATTAATTTTAGACCCAAACAGAAAAATTAACACTGAGAACACTTCTATTATTAATGCTGCTTATTATATCACAACTTCCAGTTTTGGGTCCAACCATCAATTCCAATTACAACTACACCCTTTGGAAAAAAGTACGATTCGGCAGCATTGCCTGAATATTTGCAGGCATCCGATAAAATAATTTAAGAAGTTCAGTTAATCAATTTATTCAAAGCTTACCATACGGAAGATACAGAGCAGGTATAATATTGATTCGTATCGTAAAATCTTGCAGCTGCAAACCGTTATTGATCATCTGTATACACCAAACAAATAATTATGCCTCTGATTAAGTGTATGCTTTTCATATCAAACCTATGACCAAACAAAAATGAATGATTCTGATTTCATTTATTAATATTATCACAGCAAATAAAATCAGAATATAAAATAACCAAAGATCCAATTAATTATATTTATACCAAACAAAATCTAAATCCATTTCCTAATTTAAGAAACACATGATTATCGACGTACATACCCATATTAATAATTACCATGAAGAAAAAGTTGTTTCTTTAGAAGATTGTCTGAATAAATTAACAGACAAAATGAAAGAAAACAAAGTTGACTATTCTTTAATTCTAACATCCTACATTGTCAATGAACATCGCCCCGGAATAAAAGCAGTAGTAGAAGCTACTCGTAATAGAAGCAATCTGGGTGTTGTTGCCGGCATCAGCTTTTTAAATTACAAAGAAAAAGATCTTCGTGAAATTAGTGATTACTTAAAGGAAGGTCAGATTAAAGGACTGAAATTATATCCCGGTTATGAACCTTTTTATCCATATGACAACCGATTAAAAGTTGTGTATGATTTAGCATTAGAGTTTGATGTGCCTGTGATGTTTCACTCGGGTGATACATACAGTCCCAAAGGACGTATTCGCTATTCTCATCCTATCCACATCGATGAAGTCGCTGTTGATTTCCCTGATTTAAAAATTGTAATTTGTCATGTAGGAAATCCATGGATACGTGATTGCATGGAGGTAGTCTACAAAAACAAAAATGTATATGCCGACTTTTCCGGATTGGTACTTGGCGACTTTACCGAGAAATTCGAGAAATACATGAAGGAACAATTAGAGGAAATGATCCTGTATGCAGGGGAACCGGAGTATCTTTTATATGGTACCGATTGGCCCCTCTCCAGCATGAAATCTTATCTGAGTTTTATGAAACAATTGGATTTACCGGATGATAAGAAAGAACTTATACTATGGAAAAATGCAGCGAAATTATTTAAGATTGACGTAAGTAAAATATAATATGTGGCTAAGAAATGAAAATATAAAAACAAAATATTTCATAGGCAAAAAACAAATTCTGTCTTTCTCTGAAAATAAAACCTTCGCCTTATGGCAATCTTTTATGCCACATAGAAATTCCATTGTTAACAGAGTGGGTATCGAATATTATTCAATAGAAATTTATCCGAATCCAAATTTTTTCTTTTCTTTTGATCCAAATGCAACTTTTGAAAAATGGGCAGCAGTAGAAGTAAATACGCTTGAAATTACTCATGAAAACATGGAAGCTATAACAATTCCTTCCGGACTTTACGCCGTGTTTTTACACACCGGCCTCTCCAATTGTGCAGAAAAAACATATCGTTCAATTTTTGAAATGTGGTTGCCGGTATCCGCCTATCAATTGGATGATCGTCCGCACTTCGCGGTGATGGGAGAAAAATATAAAAAAAACGACGTTTCTTCTGAGGAAGAAATATGGATTCCAATTAAGGCAAAAACACATTGAATTCGAATGCATTCTACCTATTTAAAACAAGCTTTTCTTCATTCAAAATTACGGTGCTGTGTTTTTATTTACTTTAGTGCGGGATTTCTTCTAAAATCAAGTTGAACACCTATTCACCGATGGAAGATTTCGCCATACATTTAAATTTATGATCAACAATTCCAAACAAGAATCAGCCAATACCATTTACGCAGGGTTTATCTTTTTACTTCTTCTTTGTTTCGGTTTCATGATAGCAGAAATTATCAATAACCGTTTTTGGCTTTCTGACTTTGAAGTGTATTATAAGGCCGCGCAACGTATAAGTGCATCAGATAATTTATACCGACATGCAGAAGATGGACACTATGTATTTAAATATTCGCCCACATCCGCTATTTTATTTATTCCCTTCACTATCTTCCAATTTACTTCTGCTAAATATATTTATTGGACCCTCTTAAGTTTTATTATTGGCAGTGGATTTTATTTGTGCATCAAATTACTGCAGCCAAATTATCTTCTGAATAAAGAAAAGAAAATCGTTAATGGAATTATTTTTCTCGCCATTTTAATACTCGCTCTTCACTTCCTTCGTGAATTGCACCTAGGACAAGTCAATAATTTATTGCTATTTATTTATATAATGGCCATATATTTTCATCAAAAAGACAAATGGTTGATTGCAGTGATACTCCTTTCTGTTAGCGTTTTTATAAAACCTTTTGCCTTCATATTTATTCCTTACTTCCTTATCAAGAAAAATTACAGGGAAGTATTCTCCTTCTTTGCAGCCACTATTCTATTAGCAGTATTGCCGTTTCTATTCTATGATTCCTCGGAAATTGCAATGGCTCAATATCAACAATGGTTTCACGAACTTAAAATCGAATTAAGCCTGAAGCAAGGTTTATTGAGCGATGCCAACCACACCATCTTTTCTGTATTGGCACGATACAGTCCCATAAAATTCTTTGTAACCACGCCATTCAGAACCTTAATGTATCAAGGCATCTTGTTGTTACTAATTGGACTGTTCGTTTTATATTTCATAAGAATTACCTCCAAAATCAAATCATCAGTACAGGAAAAATATTACACGATCATGGATTTTATCCTGTTAATTTCCTTGATTCCATTACTTGCTTTTACCAGTGAAAATGCATTTATCTATACTCAATTGTTGGTTTTTGTAATTCTAATATATTTCAAAAAATTAGTTATTCATGAAAAAATAATTGCTATTGTTGGATTTTTATTCATTGGAGGTAACTTTGCAGAAATAATTGGGAAAAAACTAAGTCAAACAATAGATAATATTTCTTTGGTTTCGTTTGGGACAATACTTCTGATTTATTTACTTTTCGTTTTAAAAAAGAAGGATCTACTAAGAATAGAAGTAGTTAAATAAGAAAAGATAAAAAATGAATTATAAAGCACCTGACAAAGTCTACATTGAAATAATTGCAAGTATTACTTGAACTTACATTTGCATTAAAACCAAGAATCCTTTATGTGTATTTTTTGATGCTTTTATTCTGTATTAAATAGAACATATAATAGAACCATAAATTATTTTCATCTGCTTGGTCATCACTTCACTGATCCCCTTGGTCACGGGTATTAATTATTATCACTTTTCCTTAATGGCTAAAATCTGGTTGAATGCAACTGGTTTTACAAAGATAAGTATTGACAAAGGACCGAAGCCGATGCTATATGTGTTTTGCTTATTAACATTCTTTCTGCTTTGGTACTCGTTCCCTTTTCAGTTTCATGTCTTTTTTTGAAATGCGTTCTAGAACCTGGGCGATTATAAATATTGGCTATTGGAGCAACTGCATATTGTTATTGTATGGTGTAATAAGCGTATTCAGATAAAAAATGTTATTGCAAAAAAGCCGATTAGAAAATTTATCCAATCGGCTCTTATAGTTGTTTCAATAAAATTTCTAACAAAGAAAAAATAAATAATTATAGTTTTTGAATGAATACATCTTCTATTATCGAAAGATTCATATTTATCGAATCAAGGATACCTGTCCATTGTATTCTCGCATGGTGTTTTTATAATCAACCACCTTTACAACATACACATAAATTCCTTCTGCGCACAATTGATTTTCTTTTTGATTCCTTCCATCCCAACCCTGCGACACATCTTCTGAATAAAATATTTCATCTCCCCAACGATTAAAAATATACAAATACATCCTTCCAAATCCGATTCCTTCAGGAATAAAGAAATCATTTTTCCCATCTGCATTCGGAGTAAATGCATTCGGAATATAAATTGTCAATGTAGGCGTGATAATCACTTCGCGCAGCAAAGTATCTAAACATCCATGAATTGAAGTGAGGATCAATGAAACATTAAATGCTCCTGTATCCTGATACGTATAAACCGGATGGAGACTATTAGAAAATCCAATTCCATCACCAAAATCCCAGTTCCAAACATTCCCTAATAAACTTTCACTATAAAAATGAATGACCGGATCCAAAATACTTGCTTCAAACGGCGACGCATAAAATAGCGCTGTAGGCAAGGGATAAATTTCTACAGTATTCGATTTCGTTGCTGTGCTCGTACATCCGCTATCTGAAACTACTGTGAGTGATATTTGTGGCCATCCGGGTTGCATAAAAATATGCTGTGCATGTTGCCATGTAGAAGTACCACCATCCCAAAAATTCCAATCCCATTTCACGATATTTCCTGAGATCACAGATGAAAGGTCCGTAAACTGCACTTCCTGCTCTGCACATTCCTTGCCTCCTAAAAAATTCACCACAGGGTTATCATTGACGATCCTTCGCCCGCTGATGCTATCCATACACCCATTATCACTTTCCACAATAAGTGTGATGTTATACTCCCCAACACTTGCATAAATATGTTTAGCCTGCTTATCAAATGAAAATTGCCCATCTCCAAAATTCCATTGCTGATTAACTATTGTTCCCACATCCACAGAGGATGTATTTACAAAGCTAACTTCAATTCCATCACATACAGGAGTTGAAATATTAAACATGGCTACAGGATCTGCAAGTGGTGTAACGATTAGTGTATCCCAATTTATACATCCGTTGGCATCCACTACAATGACAGTATAAATAGATGTGCTTACAGGGGAAACGTTGATGCTATCATTGGGAATTCCCAATGGATTCCATAGATATGATTGTCCTCCGGTAGCTACCAATAAAGCCGTATCGTTCTTACAAATATTTTGATCGGGGCCTGCATAGGCAATGGGAAGGGAGTGCACCTGAATAAATACAGAATCGAAATTGATACATCCGTTTAAATCTGTTCCCTGTACAATATAATTCGTAGAACTACTCGGATTTACAGACATGGAAGCCAATGAGCTTCCATTGTTCAACCATAAAAATGCAATTGCCCCTGACGCATTAAGCGAAGTAAAATTACCTAAACAAATGCTTTGATCGAAGCCTGCACTTACAAGTGGAAGAGGATTCACGTTCACCTCGATGGTATCGTTCACCAAACAACCGTTGGTTTGAACTACATGTACAATGTAAGATGTATTTGTAACAGGCGAGATATTGATAGAATCGTTGGTACTTCCTCCCGGCAACCATACATATGAAATACCTCCCGAGCTGTTTAATGTTAACTGATCGCCCCAGCACATCTGTAAAGAAGTGTTAGACCCGGTAAGCAAGGGTTGAATCATCATATAAACAGAATCGGAACCGCTGCAACCATTTGTATCCATCACCTGCACGGTATACATCGTGTTAGCGCTTGGAGACACCGAATAGCTAGATGTATTTCCTCCTCCTGGCATCCACCAATAAGAAACTCCTCCACTTGCTGTCAATGTTGCATTTAAACTTATACAAGAATGTAGTGTATCCTCCACAATAACCGCAGTAGTTACTGGATGTAAACTCACTTGAATTGTATCTGAATTTTTACAACCATTCACATCAACAACACTTAAGCTGTAAACACTTTGATTCGATGGTTGTACATTGATAGAACTATTGATGGCTCCCGATGGCCACCATAAATAATTTTGAGCAGGCACGGCAGTAGTTAAGTTAAGACTCGCTCCAATACAAATCGATGTATCAGCACCTAAATTTATCAAAGGCAATGCCTGTACAATAACACGAAGCGTATCCGAATTAGAACAAGAATTAGTATCAGTAATAACAACAATATAATTCGTTGAAGAAGTTGGAGAAATAAAATAATTATTCCCTGTAAAATTTCCAGGCATCCACAAAGTACTAAAACTAGTATTAACACTAATAAGCACAGAATCTCCAACACAAATTTGTTGATTGCCGTTTGTAAGTACATTGGGTAAAGGCATCACCGTTACTTTCACAGTATCTCTCAAAGGACAATTAAAACTATTGTTCACCAACACCACATAATTCGTTGTATTGATCGGAGAAACTACGATTGTATTTGTATTCATTGCCCCCGGCATCCAATTGTAAATGCTTCCTCCAATGGCAGAAAGATTGGCACTATCTCCTGTACAAATTATTTGATCGGGACCTGCGTTGGCTTGAGCGATTGGATTTACATTCACCGCTACAGAATCGATTGCAGTGCATCCAAAAGAGCTAGTCACTTGTACCACATAAGTCGTCGTTGCAACAGGGATTATCGTTAGCGGATTGGTAGAAAAATTTCCGGGCGTCCATAAATAAGATACGCCACCGCTAGCATTGAGAATCGTTGATGATTGCTCGCAAATAGATCGATCGACGCCGGCATTGGCGTTGGGCAATGGATTTAACGTTATAGAAATTGTATCGGAGTTCACGCATCCATTGATATCCATTCCAAAAACAATATAATTTGTTGGAATTAAAGGTTGATAAGAAATACTCGCACCTACAGCTCCCGTACTCCACACATAAGAAATTCCACCTGTGGCAGTGAGATGTATGGAGTCTCCAATACATATTTGTTGATTGATTCCTGCGCTCACATTGGGCAATGGTAAATTATACACTTCTATAAAAACACTATCATACACAGTAGGGGCACAGTTATTTGAAGAGGCAACTGCCACTACATACCATTGACTTGATGCTGCTGTTAAAATCGGATTCGCAATATTAGGATTATTCATTCCTGTGCTTGGTGTCCAGGTGTATGTGTAATTAGAAGCCAAAGGCAATACATCCACATTCAATTGTACTTTTTGGCCCACACATGCAGTATCGGAAGTATTTGATACCGTAATTTGAGGAGGATCAGGTATGGCTATATCAAAATACAAAACTGATTCACATCCTGAAATAAATGCATTTCCATGTTGAATATAAATATCAGGAACGATGGGTGGAACTAAAACAAGTACGGATCCCAATCCAATGGTATCATTCGGATTTGTTAATGTAGACCACCATACTCCAAACAAAGAATTACTTGAACCAATTTGAATAGTATCAGTAGAACATAAAATTGAATCCACCTGAATAGGTTGGTTTTTACTATAAGATCCCACCGAATAAGAATAGCTCTCATATCCTCCGGTGCCATACACATACGCCGTAAATCCACTGTCTGCATTTAATGTATGTGAGCCTGCGGTGAGATTTAAATTCGCATAAGAAACAGTACTACAAAACGCTAAAGGAATAAAAGCACTTGAAGGCACGGGCACACCATCTAACTTTAATTGGTTGATATGTGCTGTCTTCATAATCACATTCGCCTTATGTGTAGTAATGATGGTTGAAGTCACAGTACTAAAAGTAACATCGTCAATTCTTTGTTCATCCGAATTCAAATACATCATAGCGGGATCGCCAGCACCGGAACAACTCGCCCCTTGCATATATTGAATAACACAAACCGGATAGTTAGATTGAATGCATCGTGTACCACTTACATTGTTATACTCGATGTATTGTCCTGCATTAAGCACAGAAGAAACACCATTCATTAAAAATGTAGTACCATTTTGTTTAGCCATCACTCTCAGCGTATACGCTGAAGTACCATACGGAACGGCATAGTATGTTTTCCCCCATGCTTTTGTTGGCAGACACTGATCATACAAAATATCACAAGCGCTGCAGGATGCAGGAACATTGGTACAGGGGGTCCCACTAAATACGGCGAAAGGTCGGCAGGATCCGCTGCTGTCAGTTCCCTTTATTGTTGTTCCCGACAAATCTTGCAAAGCGGTGTTGGCAAAAACTTGATACGATTGACCTCGATTCAAATTAACTATAAACGGAACTCCGGCGGGACGTCCTGCAGCAGTAGAAGTGGTAGGAGTTATTTCTACTTGCGTACCATCTTCAGTAGCCACTATAATAAACTGCGATTTAATATTAGGGTATTGATTAGAAACGAGGCCAGGATAACTACTTACCATGTATTCAGTTCCCAAACTTGACTTAGGATAAATCAATGAAGCATCGGCGGAATATTGTTGAATGACTACAGCAAATACGCTGACTGTATCCGTAGTCAGGATTTGCACTCCTCTCATCTCTGCAACTTCCGATAGCACGTTCTCTACCATAGTAATTGGTAGCGTAATGGTGGTGGTAACATTAGCTGCCACAACGAAGGGCAATGACCATCCCTGCGCCGGGATCAAAATTACACCGGTGGTGTTTACATCGGAGGTAATAAAAACGTCAAAACGTCGTGTTGAAAATGGAGGATTATAGGGTACACCAATCCAAAAATCAGTTCCTTTTGTAGGAATCACTCCCTGCGATAATGCATTGGGAATCTCGATCAGTGCAATAAGCACAATAAAAATCAGTCGAAATAAAATTGTTTTTTTTCTCCAGTGCATCCGAAAAGAATCCAGTGGGGGTAGGGTACATGTAGTCTTCATAAAAATTTTGGTTTAGGGGTTGCATGAAGTAAAAACTAATAGGGTTGAAATTTCTTTCCGAAAATATCGTGCCATTAGAAATTCTCTTCGTATCCAAAAAAGCTCTGTTCACCCAAGCAAATTCCAATTGAATAGGTCAACGAAATAATGAATGTTGTCAACCTCATCTTATCATTGACCAATAATCTGAAAAAAATAAAATAAATTTTCAGTTCAATTTATTTAAATTAAAAATCTTAATTTCGACTTTCACTTGAACCCTACTTGAGTCGAAATATATGTTCGCTTCTACCCCTCCTCCGCCTTATTATGCCGTCATCTTTAGCTCCATAAGGACCGATTTTGATAAAGGCTATCATGAAATGGCCGAACGCATGCTAGAATTTTTGGAGTGCCTCTTTTTGAAGTTTGAAAGATAAATATGGTGTTCAGTGGATGTTTAACTGTGCGGGGAAATGAAAATAAATCATGCACTTTATCCATGTCTTTGGTTTGATGGGAATGCCAAAGAAGCAGCTGAGATTTACTGCGGTGTTTTTGAAGATTCAAAAATAAAGGTAGAAAATCCGATGGTAGTAAGCTTTGAATTAAACAGCACAAAATTC